>Ga0335082_10010265_pt1 | contig 10160 bp, 6 predicted proteins | sample Lox_Sample_41_FD_206718 | JGI IMG/M metagenome (GOLD analysis project Ga0335082, IMG submission 206718) | Soil microbial communities from Loxahatchee National Wildlife Refuge, Florida, United States - Lox_Sample_4.1 | ecosystem: Environmental > Terrestrial > Soil > Wetlands | place: USA: Florida...
GTCCGTGCCTGCGCCTCCACATCGGCCTCGAGGATCCCGAGGACCTGATCGCCGATCTCGCCGACGGCCTGGCGCGGCTCGGCGCGTGAAGCAACCGTCATTCCCGCGAACGCGGGAATCCAGTGTCGTTGCCTCGTTCCCGAAAGACGCTGGGTCCCCGCCTCCGCGGGAATGACAGGCCGAAGAAACGCGTCCTGGGGGCGCGCTATGCGGGCTCGTCCTCGCCGAGATACACCGCGCGCACGCGCGCATCGGCGCGAATCGTCGCGGGCGTCCCCTCCGCGATGACCTTGCCCCGGTCGAGGACGATCACGCGATCGGCGTGACCGAACACGACGTCCATGTCGTGCTCGGTGAACAGTACGGCGATCCGCTCCTGCCGCGCGACGTCCGCCGCAAGCTGCATCAGCCGGTTGCGCGAGTTTCCCGACATCCCGGCGGTCGGCTCGTCCATCAGCAGGAGCCGCGGGCGCCCGGCGAGTGCCAGCGCGAGCTCGATGCGCTTCGCGTCGCCGTAAGCGAGCGTGGCGCACCCCTGTTCGGCAAAGCGCGACATGCGAACCTGCTCGAGCAGTGCGTCGGCTTCGGCGCGGAACCGATCGCTCGCCCGCGAGGCAATGCTCGCCTCTCCGTTCGCGTGCGCAACGAGCGCAAGCTGGACGTTTTCACGCACGGTCATCGATGCGAACGTCGCCGCTACCTGGAATGTCCGGCCGACACCTTTGCGCGCGATTGTGCGCGGCGGCAGGCCGTCGATGCGCTCGCCGCCGAGCGTCACCGTTCCTTCATCGGGAACGAGCTGGCCGTTGACGAGGTTGAAGCACGTCGTCTTGCCCGCGCCGTTCGGCCCGATCAGCGCGACCAGCTCGCCCGGCGCCACGGTGAACGAAACACCGGCAACTGCCTTGACGCCGTCGAACGCCTTCAAAAGCGCGTCGACCCGCAGCACGGGCGCAGTCATCTTCTCGCCCACCGCAGCGCACGCTGCAGGGCGCCGCCGATGCCGAGCGGGAACACGAGGACGATCAACAGGATCGCGACGCCGAGGCTCGCGCGCCAATAGTCGGTCACGCGTGACAGCACGTCCGAAAGCCACGTGAACGCAGCGGCGCCGAGCAACGGTCCTGCCAATGCGTTGAGGCCGCCGAGCAGCACCATCACCAACGCATCGACCGATCGTGGAATCGCGAGCGTCTCCGGCGAGATGCTGCCCTTGGAGAACGCGTAGAGTCCGCCGGCCAGCCCCGCGAACGTGCCGGCCAGCGCGAACGCTGTCCATTGCGTCGTGCGAACGTCGATGCCGATCGCTTCGGCGCGCAACGCCGAGTCGCGCCCCGCGCGAAGCGAGTAGCCGAGCGGCGCGTGCGCAATCCAGGCGATCGCGGTCAGCGCCGCGCTGGTCACGACCAGGACGAACCAGAAGTACGCGCGCCTGTCCGCGAGCCACGCTGCCGGCCAGACGCCGATGACGCCATTCGATCCACCGGTAACGCTGTCCCATTGCCACGCAACCGACCAGACGATCTGCGCGAACGCAAGCGTCAGCATCGCAAGATAGACGCCGGAAAGGCGCACGCAGAACCAGCCGAAGACGAGGGCGCCGGCGAGCGCGACCAGCGGCGCGGCGCTGAGCGCGAGTTCCATCGGCCATCCATGGCGCGCACCGAGTGCCGCGGCGTAGGCACCGAGCCCGAAGTACGCGGCATGACCGAACGATGCCATGCCACCGGTGCCCATCAGGAACTGCAGGCTCGACGCGAACAGGGCGAGGACGAGAATGTCCGTGCCGAGCACCAGTCGATATTCGTCGCCGGTGAACGGCAGGAGCGCGGCGAGCGCGAGCACCATGAGCCCGGTCACCGCCGCCCGGCGGCCCGGCGGAATCACGAGCGCGCGAAATTCGGCGATCGGCGTGGTGGACGGCGTCGACGGCGGCGTGCCGAGCAGCCCATAGGGCTTCACTGCCAGCACGACGGCCATCACGACGAACTCGGCGACGAGCGTCAACTTCGGAAAGGCGATCGCAACGCCGCCGATGTCGACGTTGCCGAGCGTGATGCACAACGCGCGCGTGAGCCCGATGATGAGCGCGGCGACGAACGCGCCGGGAATCGAACCCAGGCCGCCGACGACGGTGACGACGAAAGCTTCGGCGATGACCGCCAGGTCCATGCCCAGATTCGCGGGCTCGAGCGGCAGCTGCAGCGCACCGGCGAGCCCGGCGAGGAACGCGCCCAGTGCGAACACCATCGTGAAGAGCCGTCCTTCGTCGATGCCGAGTGCGCCCACGAGGATCCGGTTCTCGGTGGCGGCGCGCACGACGACACCGAAATGCGTGCGGTTGACGAGCCACCACAGCAGGAGCAGCACGAGCGGGCCGATCGCGAGCAGCAGCAGGTTGTAGGTCGGCACGGCGCGGCCCAGGATGTCGATCGCGCCGGCAAAACCTGCAGCGCGCGGCCCGAGCAGGTCTTCCGGTCCCCAGATCGCGAGCGTGGCATCGCGGACGATCAGCACGATGCCGAAGGTTGCGGCGAGCTGCAGCAACTCGGGCGCCGCGTAGATGCGCTTCAGCAGCAGCGCTTCGATCAGCGCCCCGATCGCGGCGACGATCAGCGCAGCGAGCACGACCCCGCCCCAGAATCCGAACGGGCCGCGGCCGAACGCGTCGACCAGCGTGTAGGCAACGAAGGCGCCGAGCATGAAAAGCGAGCCGTGCGCGAAATTCACGACGCGCGTGACGCCGAAGATCAGGGTCAGGCCCGCGGCGACGAGAAACAGCGACGACGCGCCGGCGAGGCCGTTCAGCAGTTGGGCGAAGAGGGAGGCGAAGGACACGCGGGCGGGAAGGGTTGCCGGAAGGCGCCCATCCGGCGGGATGCCCGCGATTCTAGCGGTTTACTGAGGCGGGCCTGTATCGTGGCCTTACACGAACGCAATCAATATTGGCTCCGTTGCATGCGCGAAGCGGAATGATCTTTCGGTTCGTACGCGACGAAGCGACCCATAATGCCTCCGAGACCGCGTGTGGTGGCTACTCGCCTAACGCAGAGCTAAGCGGCGGCTCTGCCGCCACGCCAAACCTTCAGAGTCCACCACGAGTGCCCGCGGCAGAGGCGTCCGCTTGAGCGACGGGTTAGGGCTCACCGTCTGGTTCCTCTGCAAACGAAAGCGCCCCCGATGGAATAACCACTCCCGGGAGCTTGCGGGAAACCCAGATGTGCACGGCATTACTAAGGTCGAGAGGCTCGTCCAAGCTGCCGCCCTTGATGTTGATCGTGTTGGGATGCCCGCTGCTCCGGTGCCACAAACGCGAACCGCAGATGGAGCAGAACCCGCATTCAAGCGTATGTCCCGATGCGGTATTGCGAGACCAGTAATGTGGCGTGCCTTGCAACAGCCTAAGAGCACTTCTCATCACTGTAAATGAAATGCCGAAGGCGGAAGAAGACTGCTTCCGACACTCTGCGCAATGGCATACGTAGATTACTAGAGGCAATTTCGGCACGGCATAGCGTACACCGCCGCATTGGCAGCTGCCCGCTTGCTCGTCAGGATTCAGCGACACGGATTCACTCATGTGTCGCATCTGCTCTCGGGCGCCGCGATAGCCAAGAATGCGAGCAGGCAGGAACAATAGCGCTTTGACCAACACGGGGCGTCACTCGGATGCGGGAGCCGCTCATAGATCCACCTGCCTGAACCCCAGCGCCCGCAGGAAGCTCATTGAGTCGACGTAGACGTCCTTACGTGCAACAAGGGTGCCGATGAATGGAATCACATCGACGCCGTTCCAAGAAACCTTTTTGCCCGTTGGCTGCACGGTGATGGAGCCCTTCGTGTATGGAATGGCCAGCGTGCCAGTCGCTGTCCATTCCTGCGTCACCAGACCGTCTCGCACGTACGTTCGACGCGCATCAAAACGGATGTCGGGAAACGCGGCGAAGATCCCTTTCAGGATTTCGCGTATGGCGTCTTTGCCGATACCCTTTCCGCCGCTCGTATGGTTCTCGAACACGGAATCCCTAGTGTGCATTGCGAGAATGGCCTCTACGTCGTGGCTATTCCACGCGTCTCCATAGGCGGCAATGACGTTTTCAAGCGGATGCTCAGTACGCATCGTATCCTCCCGGAGCCATAGGCAGAGCCACTCATCAACTCGGTGCCGGGTGCAAGTGACGCCTAACGGACTAAGGTAACCGGCGAGCCGTGGCCAGCGCGAAGCGCCGCCGACGGGGCGTCCGCGTTGACCGAATGGAAAGGACTTCCCTACGCGGGTCGGCAGCGAAGTGCCACGATTGAATTTGCACGTTCAATCAGCGTGAGGGGAAGCCATGACCGAGATTACTCCTGTGGGGCTGGATTTGGCAAAGCCGGTGGTGTCGCTGTGTGGCGAGGACGCGAGCGGCCGGGTGGTCGTGCAGCGTACGTTGCGGCGTGAAGCGGTGATCGCGTGGTTTGTTCAGCGGCCGCCGTGTCTAGTGGGGATGGAGGCGTGTTGCGTGGAACGCGACCACTCGCCTCCGGCCGCGCCGCGCACGCAGCGGTCTTGTGGTCGGGCAACGACAGCGTGGGGAGTCGCCAAACGACGACGATCTCGAGACCAACAAAACGAGTCTGTCCTATGCTCAACGGCATACAATTCCCTTGGCTACTACAACGGATCGACGGGCGCATTGAAAGCGTTGACCGCTGGCCGCGATGTGCGGATGTGATCAGTAGGGAGGGATTGTTTTCAGCGGAGCCGTGATGAACGTGACGTTGGGATGTGATTGGCGATGCGGTGTTTGGGCTCTGGTGTTTGCATTCGGGTTAGTAATTTCCGGATGCGGTGGCGGCGGTGGAACGTCCGTCGAAACAGCGGCCCCGCCGCCTCCAGGAACGCTGGATTCGACCTTCGGCACCGGCGGCACCGTCATCACGCCAATCGGAAAAAGTGCGTCCGCTAGCGGGGTCGTGCTGCAGCCGGATGGAAAGATCGTAGTGGCGGGCAGCATGGGTGACGATAGTCTGCAGTCCACCTTTGCCCTCGTTCGCTACAACGCCGATGGCTCGCTCGATTTGGGGTTCGGATCAGAAGGCAAGGTTACCGTCCCATCGTTATCGGTCACGTATGCCTTCGCGCAAGGCGTGGCGTTGCAGCCTGACGGCAAGATCATCATGGCCGGCCACAATGGCGGATCATCATTTGCGGTCGATGCGAATTGCGTGCTCGTCCGGTTCAATACCGATGGATCGCTCGACGCGAGCTTCGGCGCTGGCGGAGTGGTCCTGAGCAAGCCTGCACATGGCGACGCAAGCACTTGTGCCGGTCCTGCAATATTGCCCGGTGGCAAGATCGCCGTGGCCGTCGGCGAGGTAAGTAGTGTGTTCGGTGGATACGGAGCCATCGGGGCAATGCAGTTCAACGCCGACGGTACCCGCGATAGCGCGTTTGGTGTCGGCGGTGAGGCCATTGCCCCGGTGTCCCTTTGTTGTGGAAGTGCTGCTTCCATTGCAGTCCGGCCCGACGGCAAGATCATCGTCGGCGGAGGCGCGCACGGTGTGCTCGTGTTTGGCCTTCCCCCGAGCGCGTACGTTCTGGCGCGATTTACCGCAGCAGGGACGATCGATCCCGCCTTTGGTTCCAATGGCGTGGTCTCGTGGGACTCCCCCGATTCCTTCCCCTTCCCCGAAGTCGGTGCGCTGGTGCTGCAGCCTGACAGCAAGATCGTCGCCATCGGCGGCCACGTGTGGCGCTTCTTGGCGGATGGCACCATCGACTCCGGATTCGGAACTGCGGTGACGGCCAGTATCCCGGGCACGGGCGGAGCACTGCAGTGGAATGGCAAGATCGTCGTCGCAGGACGCGAAGGGGATGGCACTGCACCTTCGACAGGATTCGCGTTGTGGCGTTTAGGACCGGACGGCGTACCCGATCCCGGTTTCGGGACCGGTGGTAGCGTCGTGACGCCGATCGGCACCGGTATCGCCAGCGGAGGTGCCGTGGCGATCCAGCCGGACGGCCGAATCGTCGTAGCCGGGGCGAGTTCCCCGGCGTTGGTTCCCAATGGGCCTTACATTAACTTCGCCGTGGCCCGGTACTTCGGCGACCCTTCGGCGGCGGCGTTGCCATGACGGTCGAATCTGACGCGACGCGCCGCATGGGAGCAAATCCCCCAAACGTTGCGAGATGCATACTCGCAACCTTGGGACTCGTCGCCGCGGCGTTGATTTCGGGATGCGGTGGAGGCGGCGGATCATCTGAGACGATGCCTGTGCCAACCCCGCCGGCGCCGCAGGGGCCGGCGGGCACGCTGGATCCGAGTTTCGGTACCGGCGGGATCGTCCTCACGCAGGTCGGCGACCATGGAGGATCTGCGGGCGCAGTCATGCTGCAGCCCGACGACAAGATCGTTGCGGCCGGGAGCGCGTCGGTTGGCAATTCTGCCGGTCGCTCCCTGGTTCGGTACAACGCGGACGGGTCGCTGGATCCCGCGTTTGGTTCTGGCGGTAAGGTTGTCGTATTGGATGTGGGGGGTGCGACCGGCGCGACGCTGCAGCCCGACGGCAAGATCGTTACCGTGGGCACATGGGGGTCGAGCGGCCCTGCGGGGTATTGCATGCTCGCCCGTTTCCGCAGCGATGGCTCGCTCGATCCGAACTTCGGCAACGGTGACGTGGTCGCCGCCCAACTTGCCAATCCAGATTCCACGCCTGTCTTGAATACATACTGCGGCGGGGTTGCATTACAGCCCGATGGAAAGTCCGTGGTTGCCGCCGCTGGGCAGCCAATCCATGGCGGAACCATAGGATTGGGCGCGATGCGATTCAATGCGGATGGCACGCGCGACACGTCATTCGGCGCGGGCGGCTCCATTGTCGTCCCGATGACGTATCCTTATATCCGCACGACGTCCGTCGCCCTCCAGCCCGACGGCAAGATCATTGTGGTCGGAGGCGACATCGACTCCACGCCCGGCCTGCAGGTTCGCAACAACGAAACCATGCTGATGCGCTTGGACCCGACAGGAATGCTCGACGCTTCGTTTGGCCAAGGTGGCACGGTTCGGATCTTGCGCAATGAAGGTGCGTTCCTGGCCATACCGGCGATCGCGCTGCAACCCGACGGCAAGATTGTCCTCTTGGGGGTTTGGGGTCAGGTTCTTCGTTTGCTCCCGAATGGCGCGCTGGACTCTAACTTCGGTCAGGGTGGCGCGGCGCACGACATCTACGGCTTCACGGTCGCGGTGCAGGCGAACGGCAAGATCGTTATCGCGGGATTTTCTCCGCCGACCAACGGCGCAGGCAACTTTGCGTTATGGCGCTTGACTGCGGAGGGCCTGCCCGACGCCGGGTTTGGGAATGGTGGAAGCGTCACCACGCCGATCGGCATCAACTCCCAAGCCGGGTCAGTAGCGATCCAACGCGACGGTCGGATCGTCGTGGGAGGCTCGACCGTGCCATCGCTCGACGCCGTCGTGGCCCGGTACTTCGGCGATCCGGTGGCGACGTCCCCGCCGTAGCGATCGTTCCTGTTCCGCGCCGAACGAGCCCGAAAGCGAACGAAGGCGAAACCTCCCCGTCACTCCGCGGGCCGCAGCCGCTTCACCGCGTCGTCGCTTGGCAGGTAGTCCTTGCCGTCGGCATAGCGCCAATCGACCATCACGCCCTTGCCGTCCTTGACCGCGGTGCGTCCGACGTACGCGCCCATCGTCGACTGGTGGTCGAGCGCGCGGAACGTCACCTTGCCGAACGGCGTTTCGAACGTGAGCCCGCTCATCGCCGCAATCAGCTTCTCCGTGTCGGTCGAGCCGGCCCTGCGGATCGCGGCTGCTGCTGCCTTGACCGTGCTGTAGCCGACGACCGAGCCCAGCCGCGGATAGTCGTTGAACCTCTTCTGGTAGGCGTCGCGGAAGCGCTTGTGCTCGGCGGTGTCGATCGCGTACCACGGGTAGCCCGTCACCCACCAGCCGACCGGTGCTTCGTCCTTCAGCGGATCGAGATATTCGGGCTCGCCGCCCAGCAGATTGAACACGGGACGGTCCTTGAACAAGCCGCGCAGCTCGCCCTCGCGGACGAAGCGCGCGAGGTCGGCGGCGAACAGCGACGAGAAGATCGCGTCGGGCTTGGCGTCGAGCAGCGCCTGCACGACGGGACCGGCGTCGATCTTGCCGAGCGGCACCGCCTGCTCGACGAACTCGATGCCGCCAGGCTGCAACGCGATCATCTGTTGCTTGAACGCCGCGGTCGCCGATTGGCCGTATTCGTAATTCGGATAGACGATCGCCCACCGCTTCTTGCCGAGCTTCGCGGCTTCGGGGACCAGCATCGCCGTCTGCATGTACGTCGACGCGCGCAGCCGGAACGTATAGCGGTTGCCGTTCTCCCAGACGATCTTGTCGGTCAGCGGTTCGGCGGCGAGAAACAGGATCTTGCGCTGCTTCGCCAGGTCCGCGACGGCAAGGCCGACGTTCGAGGCGAATGTACCCATCAGCAGCACGGCCTTTTCGCGCGACAGCAGCTCTTCGGCGACGCGCACGGCGTCGCCGGGGTTGCCGTTGTCGTCGCGCGAGACGATCTCGAGCGGCCGCCCGAGCACACCTCCCGCGGCGTTGACTTCCTCCAGCGCGAGCTCCATTCCCTTCTTGTACGGCTCGAGAAAGGCCGGAAATGTCTTGTAGCTGTTGAGCTCGCCCAGCTTGATCGGCTGCGCGAGCGCGGCGGCGGCTCCCGTGGCGGCCAATGCGAGGAGGGCTAGGCAAGACAGGCGATTCGTTCGGGTCATGGGGATTCCGTATTCTTGGGTGAGTGCCGTTATGGGAAATGGGTTGCCCTCAACGGACCGAGCCGCCGCCTGGTTGACCGCAAAGTGGGAGCATTGCCATTTCGCGCAAGGCCGGGTCCCTGCACAACGTGTTACCGGAACCGGCGGCGATTACAAGCATAGAACCATTGCGCCTGACACGGACGTTGGCCAGCGGGTAAAATCATGCGTTTTGCCGGCGCTCGCCGCCGGCTGCAAGAGGCTTCCACGCCGCATTTTGTCATGCCGCTCGATTCGACCGCGATGCTGACCCTGCCCGACGGCCTGCGCTTCGTCGACCTCTACACCACGGAGGGCGCGGCGCGCATCGACGCGCGGTTCGTCGCGCATCTGCGGAGTGCCGACGCCGCGCTCGCCGACCGTCTTTCGGCGGCCCGCGCGGATCCGGTCATGCTGGGGCCGAAAGCGGAGTCGGAGCTCCTGATCGCGATCAGCCCGCATCTCGAGGATTTTCTCGCGGCGCTGTTCGGGATCGAAGCCGAGGTGCGGAGTCTCGAAGCGCGTCACCACGAGCTCGCGCCGATCTTCGCCGTCAAGCGCCTGTTCGTCCAGCGCAAGGCGATGAACGCGCACAAGGCCGACGTCGCGGCGACGTTTGACGGGGTAGCGCTCAAGCGCGAGCTCGAAACGGCGTTGGACGGGCCTTTTTCCGAACTTGCCTTTGCGCAGGCCGTGACGCGCTGGCAGCAGGACGAAGCCGCCAATGCGCGTCGGCTGGATGTGGCAACGCGCTACGCCGCCTGGGCCGCGCACACACCGGAGGGTCGCGCCGCGCACAAGGGCGGCGTGCTGTTCCGCGCGCCGCGCAAGCTCGATCACATGAAGCTCGTGCCGATCCAGACGACGCATCGTCACGACGTCGAAATGCTCGAGATTGCCGGCGCCCACCTGCGCCGCCGCGAAGGGTTCGCGCTGACGGACCAGGGCACGACTTTCGTCGGCGGCCTCGATCAGGCGCACTACTGCATCTGGTGCCACGAGCAGGGCAAGGATTCGTGCGCGCGCGGGCTTCCCGAAAAGAAGACCGCCGACGCGGCGGGGTCCGAGATTCCGTTCCGCAAAAGCCCCTTCGGCGTGCCGCTCGCGGGCTGTCCGCTCGAGGAAAGGATTTCCGAGTTCCACAAGCTGCGCGCCGACGGCTTCGCGGTTGCGGCGCTCGCGATCATGTGCGTCGACAACCCGATGGTCGCGGCGACGGGCCACCGGATCTGCAACGATTGCATGAAGTCGTGCATCTATCAGAAGACGGATCCCGTCGACATACCGCAATCCGAGACGCGAATCCTGAAGGACGTCCTCGCGCTGCCGTGGGGGTTCGAAGTGTATTCGCTTTTGACGCGCTGGAATCCGCTCG
>Ga0335082_10010266_pt1 | contig 10159 bp, 8 predicted proteins | sample Lox_Sample_41_FD_206718 | JGI IMG/M metagenome (GOLD analysis project Ga0335082, IMG submission 206718) | Soil microbial communities from Loxahatchee National Wildlife Refuge, Florida, United States - Lox_Sample_4.1 | ecosystem: Environmental > Terrestrial > Soil > Wetlands | place: USA: Florida...
AGCTGCGCTATGTGCGCTTCAACCGGGCCGGGGAGCTCACCCTCGGCGTGTCGCGTGCCGATTTGCTGGGGAAGAGCGACTATGAGCTGTTTGCGCCCGCTCGCGCGGCGCGGTTTGTCGAGCAGGATCGCCAGGTACTGAGCACGGGCCGGATGCTGCAGGTCGACGACGATATCGTGGAAACGCAGGCAGGCGATCGCATCCTGCACACGCGTAAACTGCCGATAAGCGATGAGAGCGGTGAGCCGCGTTATCTGCTCGGCATCTCCGAAGATATTACCGAGCGGCGCAAGTCCGAACAGAAGATCACCGAGCTCAACGGTGCGTTGGCGATGCGCGCGCAGCAACTGGAAGCGACCAATCAGGAGCTGGAAAGCTTCAGTTACTCGGTTTCGCACGATCTGCGCTCGCCGCTGCGTGCAATCTACGGGTTCTCCCGCATCCTGGAGGAGGATCACGCGCAACAGCTCGATGACGAAGGCATGCGCCTGCTGGGCGTGATCCGCAGCAACACACAGCGCATGGCTCGGCTGATCGACGACCTGCTGGCGTTTTCCCGCCTCGGACGCCAGGCGCTCACGACCACCGAGATCAACATGACTGCGCTCGCCCGTGAAGCGTGGAATCAACTCTGCGACGGTGACCCGGCAGCGTACCCCCGGCTCACCATGGGTGCGCTGCCCGCTGCGGTGGGCGATCCGGTGGTGCTGCGGCAGGTCTGGACCAATCTATTATCCAATGCGATCAAGTACAGTGGCAAACGCGAGCAAGCGGCCGTCGAGGTTTCGGCGCGCGCGGAAAACGGTCAGGTCACCTATTGCGTCAGCGACAATGGGGTGGGCTTCGACATGCGCTACAGCGACAAGCTGTTCGGGGTGTTTCAGCGACTGCATAGTCAGGACGAGTTTCCCGGGACCGGTGTCGGGCTTGCGATTGTAAAGCGCGTCATCAACCGGCATGGCGGGCGCGTGTGGGCGCACTCGGTGCTGGGTGAAGGCGCCCAATTCTATTTCACTTTGCCCGAAAGGCAGCCAGATGAACGAGCTTGAGCCGGTCGAGATCCTGTTGGTGGAGGACAGTCACACAGACGCCGAGATGACCATCCGCGCATTGAAAAAGCCGGGGCTGGCCAACCGCCTGACCTGGGTCAAAGACGGGGCGGAAGCGCTCGACTTCCTGTTTCGCCAGGGCGCCTATGCAGGACGCCCCGAGGGCGAGCCCAAGCTGGTTCTGCTCGACTTGAAGATGCCGAAAGTGGACGGCATCGAAGTGCTGCGCAAGATCAAGCAGGACCAGCGCACGGCGCACATCCCGGTGGTGATGCTGACCTCCTCGGCGGAAGAAAACGACATGGTGCGCAGCTACGAGCTTGGTGTGAACAGCTACCTGGTCAAGCCCGTAGAGTTCGACCGCTTCGTCGAGGAGGTCGCCAATGCGGGTTGCTACTGGGTCATCATGAACCATGTGCCGTCGGCGCGCTGAGCTTGATCCAGTCGAACGTGGTCACTCAGCTGAAGGTACTGTTGCTCGAAGATGCGGACGTGGATGCCGAGCTTGAGTTGCGCGAGCTCAAGCGGGCCGGCATCGAGCTGACAGCGCGCCGCGTGGAAGACGCCGAAGCTTTCCGAAGCGAGCTGGAAAGCTTCGCGCCGGATGTCATTTTGTCGGATTTCTCCCTTCCCCAATTCGATGGTCTGGCGGCGCTGGGCCTCGCCCGCCAGCTGCGCCCGCATACCCCGTTCATCTTTGTATCGGCGACGATCGGCGAGGAGACGGCAATCGATTCGCTGCGTCAGGGCGCCACCGACTATGTGCTGAAGACCAATCTCGGCCGCCTGGGCCCGGCGGTGCAGCGCGCTGTGCAGGAGGCGGCCGAGCGTCGTGCTCGGGCCGAAGCCGAAGAGGCTCTGCGCAAGAGCAACGAGCGCTTCCAGTTGGTAGCGCTCGCCACCAACGACGCGCTGTGGGACTGGGATCTGGCGACCGACGAGGTCTGGTGGAACGAGAGCTTCCACACCTTGTTCAACTATCAGCCGAAGGACGTGAGCCCACGCCTGGAATTTCGCATCGAACGTATTCATCCGGACGACCGCGACCGGGTTGCAAACGGCATGCTGACTGCCATTGCGTCGGGCAAGAGCTTCTGGTCCGACGAATACCGATTCCTGCGCGGCGATGGCACGACCGCGCACGTGCTCGACCGCGGCTACGTGATGCGGGCACCGGGAGGCAAGGCGGTACGCATGATCGGTGCCATGATGGACATCACGCGGCGCAAGGGGATGGAGGACGCGCTACGGCTCTCAGAGCGCGCGATCGAGGCCAGCGTCGATCCGATCATCATCACCGGCGACCCCGCGTCCGGCGCCAAGATCGTATACGTGAATCCGGCTTTCGAGCGCGTCACGGGCTACTCGCGGCAGGAAGCGCTCGGTCGCAACTGCAGCTTCCTGCAGGGCAAGGATCGCAATCAGCCCGAGCTGGAGAAGATCAGGCTGGCGCTGCGAGAGGGCAGGGAATGCAATGCCCTGCTGCGAAACTATCGCAAAGATGGCACCCTCTACTGGAACGATTTGCACCTCACGCCGGTGCGCGATCAGGGGAGCGGTGCCGTGACACAGTTCGTAGGCGTGCAGCACGATGTCACGGAGACGAGGCGCTACGCCGAGGAACTCGAGCATCAGGCCAACCACGATGCGCTCACCGGACTTGCCAACCGCAACCTGATGCGCGATCGCCTGGATCAGGCGCTGGTTTACGCGCAGCGCCACGGCCGACTGGTGATGGTGGCCTTCGTCGATCTGGACGATTTCAAGCTGATCAATGACAGCCTCGGCCACAGCGTTGGCGACCGGCTGCTGGGTATCATCTCCGAGCGGCTGCAGACCTGCGTGCGCAAAGGGGATACTGTTTCACGGCTGGGGGGTGATGAGTTCGTGCTGATCTTGTCCGATCAGGGCATGGACGACAGCCAGCACGGGATGATGGAGCGCGTGATCGCCGCCGTGTCGGAGCCATGCGAGATCGATGGTCAGGAGCTGCGCGTGACCTGCAGCATGGGCATCAGCGTCTATCCGCACGATGCGAGCGATGCCGAAACGCTGTTACGCATGGCCGATGCCGCCATGTACCGGGCGAAGGACATGGATCGCAACAACTTCCAGTTTCACACCCGAGAGCTCACCGCGCGCATCAGCGATCGTCTCGCGCTCGATGCCGGCTTACGGCGCGCGCTCGATCGCGGCGAGCTGTTCCTCAACTATCAGCCGCAGTACGACCTTGCGACGCAGGGTGTGATCGGCATGGAAGCGCTGATCCGCTGGGCGCATCCGGAGCGCGGCGTGATGCTGCCGGCGCCGTTCATTGCACTGGCCGAAGATAACGGCCTCATCGTCCCGATCGGCGCGTGGGTGATCCATACCGCCTGCCTGCAAAACAAGGCGATGCAGGATGCCGGCATCGCCCCGATCAAGGTCGCGGTCAATCTGTCGGTGCGACAGTTCCGTCAGAAAGGCCTGGTGAAGGCGATCGCCGCCATACTGGCCGACATCGGCATGGAGCCGCGCTACCTCGAGCTGGAGCTCACCGAGAGCATGGTCATGCACAGCGCTGATGAAGTGATCAGCACGCTTTGGCAGTTGCAGGACATGGGAGTGCAGCTTTCGGTAGACGATTTCGGAACCGGCTATTCCAGTTTGAGCTATCTCAAGCGCTTTCCGGTGCACCGGCTGAAAATCGACAAATCGTTCGTACGCGACATCGGCGCCGATGCCGGTGACACAGCCATCGTGCAATCGGTCATTGCGCTCGGCCATGCTCTGAAGATGAAAGTGGTCGCCGAGGGCGTCGAAACCGAGGAGCAGCGCGCCTTTCTCACCGCCGCAGGGTGCGATGAAGCGCAAGGCTATTACCTCGGCAAACCGATGCCGCTGGAGGATATGATGTCGCTGCTTCGGAGCGCGGCCCGCTAGCCTCAGTTCAAGGTCTGCGATCCCGGCTGCGAATCGGCCGGTGCAGCCGGCAAGTTGAGGCTGAAGCCCCATTCGGCTTTCTCCACGGCGCGCTCGAGAAGCTTCATGAGACCGTGGAGCAGCGTGTCATCCAGGGTGAGGAAGATGCCTTGCCCCTCGGCCGGCAGCAGGCCCAGTACCATGCGTCCGTCCTCGGTCGGCCGCCGCTGCAGACGCGACACCAGCAGCGGCGAGTCACCCAGCGGGTGCACACGGGCGAGCTCCTCGTAGGCCTTGTTGAACGTCGCTCCGGTCAACGCCTTCTCATGCTCGAACTCCATCAACGTGCGACGCGTGACCGGATCGGCGGCGCGCGCCACGATTTCCGGCTTGGACTGTACGAATCCCATCAGCAACTCCCACAACCGCAGCACGCAACGCCGAGTGAGCCACAGCAGCGCTTCTTCGCTGCTCGCGGTGGATACACGCATCAGCAGGCGATCCTGCTCGGCGTCGAACTCGACTTTCAGCTGGTGCAGGCGCATAGCGAATGTAATGATACCCGCGGCTGCGGCTTTGGTCATGGCGTCTGCTGCGAGCGCACCGGTTTGTGAATCGTCCGTCTGCTGCAATAGACTCAGGACCGGCGGTGCCGCTCGAGCTCGCGCAGTTCCCTGAGCACGGGCATTTGTTCGAATGCATCCGCGGGGAGTGCATCCCAGTCGATGCCCAGGACGGTGAGCGGCGGCGGCAGCACCTCGATCAACTCGTGAGGTGTGGCGATGATCGACACCGCGACGTCATGAGCCAGCATCGGGAAGCTCTCGAGAATCTGCAGCTCGTGCACTGTGGTGGCGACCGGAACGGCTTCATTACCCAGCTCGTGCAATATTGCGTATTCGAGATCCGCGTAGCCATGTCCCTTGCCAAGTCGCTTGCCTTCGCGCGTCACTGCAACGGAACCCATCACCACCAGGTCGATGTGCGGAAGCTGATCGAGCGCGAGCGGTTCACCGAACCGCCCACCCATCTTCATGCTGGCAGCATCCCAATGGTTTCCGGTGGGAATCCGCTCAGGATCCAGCAAATAAAATCCTCCGCGCAGGCGCGGGGTTGGGGTGACCACGGCAATCCCACGCTCGAGCAGCCCCTTGCGTACATAGCGCTGGGGCGAATCGGGATTGACCTTGACGCATCGGGCCGCGCCGAACAGCGGATGCGAAAGCAGGTGAGCCGCGGCGGCATCCGCGCCTGCGAAATTGGGAATACGTCCTTTGATCGGAAACGGGAAGCGAGCGACTTTCTGGTCCGCCAACGCCTGCCACACCGCTGCTCGGGCTGTCGCTTTGTCGTCGAAGCAGTGCTCAGACACGCACGGGCCTCGCTTGCGGATCGACGTCATGACGATCGGGTGGGCATGTAAACGTTACAGTCGCGCATTACCGATTTACCCGCGGTTTCACAGGCACTGCAGCGCCCGACCGACACGGATCGTCAGTCCTGCGCAGGCGCAATTGTCGGAAACCGAGCTAAGCGCGGTAAGGCGATTCCCACGGACGTTTCCCGATATCCCTACAGCATGACGGTTGGGGCGCAGACGGGGTTGCAGACCGGGCGCGTCGGGTATCCGCCACAGCGCCGAAAATGCAAGGAAATTCATCGATCTCGAGGCCGCCGGCCGGGTGCCAAACCGCTTCCCCGAGGGCACTTTGTCAGAATTCGCGCCACCGCTGGTGGCGCCAAAACGACCGCTTGTCATCTTACGCATTCATCATGGCCCATAACTTGCCGTAAAGAAGTACATCAGGCATCGGTTTGGAGGTCTCCATGACTTCACAGCTCCGTTCAGGCTCTTGTCAGGCGCTCGCGCTGGCTGCGTTTCTGTCCTGCGCCGCGAGCGTGCGGGCCGACGCGGTCGACGGTTACGGATTCGCCAACGCGGCCCAGGAGATCACTCAGTTGTTCTGGCTTGCTGAGACCGCGGACGCGTGCGGCTGGGCGAGTCATGAAGACGCGATGCGCTTCAAGGAATTTTCCGTCCGCTTTCTGGCGGCACACCTGTCGGACATGCACAAGGTGGCATTAGTTTCTATGGTCACCCAGAACGGGTATGAGGACCAGGTGCGACGCGTAGCGCGGGAAGGCGCTGAGCAGAACTGCGACAGCCCGCGCTGGCATACCGGCTGGGCCGCCTACAAATCTGCGGCGGACCGGCGCGCTCAAGATTTTTAGTACGGTTTAGAAGTCTCCTCCCCCTTGGCCGGGCAGAACATCGCCCGGTTTCTTTTTTTGGCTTCTTGCCTTTCCTTTGCGCTCTTTGCCTCAACGCCCTTTGGTTTAGAGGTTAGGCCTTAGACGAAAACCGGGAACGGTGCGAACTCCCCGCGCAACACTGCACTGGTATTGCTGAACCCGAGCCAGCCTTGCATCACGGTTGCATAGACGCGCCGAAAATCCGTTGTGTACGCCAGATTGTCCAGCGTGTCGAGCTTGGTCAAGCTCGGAACCTCCCCGTAATGACCACCCTTCACGTGCTTGCCGACCAGGAACATATTGTTGGCAGCGCCGTGGTCGGTGCCCTGGCTGGTGTTCTCCGGTACGCGTCGCCCGAATTCCGAGAAGATCATCATCGTTACATCGTCGGCGCGTCCGATACGCTCCATGTCGCGCATGAAGCCGTACACGGCGTCGGAGGTATAGGTGAGCAGGCGGCGATGCAGGTCGGCCTGCTGCACGTGCGTGTCGAAGGCATTGTTGCGATACGCGACGTAATACAGTCGCGTGGGCATCCCCGCGTCGATCAACGCCGCGACCTTGGCGAGATTCAGAGAGACGATACCGTAGTCCACCGGAGTCTTGTACTTGGCCCAGGCTTGACGCACCAGAGCGGAGGCCTCCTGCGCACTCTTGGCCACATCGAGCAGATAACGCTGCGTGGGATTGACGGCGCTGCCGGCGTCGGCGAGCTTGCTCAGCAGTGGCTTCTCGTCGAAGAAGGCGTTGCGCGTGAACTTCTCCGGATCGTCGAATACCACCGGCGTGTGCATCCGGCTGCGCACGGCGAGCGACTGCGTGGCGTCGATATTGACCAGGTAGTTGGGTGTGGACTCAGGATCCATGGCATCGGCGAGCCGACCCACCCAGCCGTACTCCTCGCCGCTGTTGGGAGCCGCGGTGTGCCAATACGCCATCGATGTGAAGTGCGAGAACGACGGGTTCTCGTAGCCGCAGCCATGCACGATGGCAAGCTTGCCGTCCTTGTACAAATGTTCGAAGCCCGCCATGCCCGGGCTCAACCCGAAATGATCGTCGATCTTACGCAGCGCTTTAGGCTTGATCCCGATCTGCGGCCGCGCGCGATAGTAGGCGTCATCCGCATACGGCACGACGGTGTTGAGACCATCGTTGCCTCCAGAGAGCTCGAAGATGACCAGGATGCGACTGTCATTGCGTTGCTCGGCCGCGTTGGCCAGTGCCGCCTGACTGAACAGAAAAGGCAGGCCCAGCCGCCGTGCGAGCCCGAGGCTCGCGCCGCCGAAAGCCCCGCGTAAAAGCTCGCGTCGTGTCATGGTCCGTGTATATGTAGTCATGATCCGTTTCCCTCTAGGGTTCTCGCGTTTCTCATAAGAAGGTGAAGAGGTGAAGAAGTGAAAAGGTGAACAGGCTGAGCTCTCTAATCATCAAGGTGGCTTGTCCCGTTCACCTCTTCACCTCTTCACCTTTTCACTTCTTCACCCCAGCTGATATTCCGGGAGGCTCATCATCAGATGCAGCAGCACCCGCAGCGGATCCTCCATGTAGGTCTGCGCCTGCTCCAGATCGTCGGTGGCGAGCTCACGCTTGAGGAAGTCGGTGAGCTGTGTACGAATCGCGGGCTGCAGGGGCACGCGCAGGAAACGACGGTCAAAATAGTCGACCACGTCAGCGCTGTTCTTGCAGCCCGCGGTGATCACCATCGCGGTGAGATCCGGGTGCGCGGTGTTGCGCGCAATCGGCTTCACTTTCTCCACCGCCATCTGCCACCCACGATAGCTGGCGAAGCGCGTGTTGAAGTCCTCGTCGCGGTCGGCCATCATGTTCGACATCGCCATGCCGTTCTGCTCATCTTTGCCGACCGGCTTGGTCGCCGTGGAGATGTCGTAGCCTGCGCGAATCTTCTCGTGCACGGCGCGGATCTCGTCACCGGTAGGATAGACCGGGTAGCGGTCGGCTGGAATGTAGCTCACATCGGGAAACATCACGTCCTGCGCGAAGTTGCCGCGCTCGATCAGCAGTGCGGGCGTGATCCAGCTCTTGCCCTGCGCCCAGCCGGCCACGGTGGGCGGGTGAAACAGATGCTGCCCCAATGAGCCGGTGACGTCATTGAAATCCGGCACCCCCGGGACTTCCTTCAATCCGAGTCGCTTGTAGGTGGATACAACCAGCTCCACCGGACTCTTGATGTGTGTCGCATAGGCAGGCGCGCTGTAGAAATCCTTCGATAGAAAAATAGTTTCCAGCAGCGGTGCGATCTCGTAGTGGTTGTCGCGCAGGAGCTTGCCGAGCTGCGCGCGGGTCTGCGGGGAGATCTCCTGGCGTACGAAGAACCGGTAGATTTTCGCCGCGACGAATTCAGCCGTCACCGGCTGCTGCAAGATGATGTCGATCACCGCCACGCCATCGAAGTCGCCGGTCTGTTGCAGCACGGTCTTGGGGCCATCGTCGTGCTTCGCGGTGTCGGCGCGAAACGTGAGATCGTGGAAGTTCCAGCCGGTGAAAGCGCGCGCTGCCTCGCGAATATCCTTCTCCGAGTAGTTGCCCACGCCCATGGTGAAGAGCTCCATGATCTCGCGCGCGAAGTTTTCGTTCGGTGCGCCCTTTACGTTCACACCCGCGTCGAGAAACGCCAGCATCGCCGGATCCTGCGCCACGCCGATCACGAGATCGCGGAAGCTGCCGGTGCCCTGCGCCTGGAACAGCTTGAGCTGCTTCAGCATTTTCCGGTAGTCGCGCACCTTGTCTTCATTGGTCGCGAAATGTCCGTGCCAGAACAACGCCATCTTTTCTTCGAGTGGCCGCTCGCTAGTGAGCATGCGGTTGGCCCACCAGTAGCTGATGCGGTCGGTCTCCAGGCGGCTGGCGCGCAGCCAGTAGAAGAACTTGTTGACGACCGGCTGCAGCGGGCGGTTGCCACCCGGCTTGACCTTGACGCCGAGGCCTTCGCCGCGTGCCTTTGCTTCTTCGGTGGTGGCGGGGCGACTGGGAGGAAATGGATCGATGCCTGGATCGAAGATGCCGGATTCCTCGAATGCGGGCAGGCGGCTGTTGTCTGCGCCCTGGAAGCGGACCAGATACGCCACCGCCTGTTGCGGGGTCATGCGCGCCAGGCGCTCGATGTCCTCGGGTGTGCCGCCGAAGCCGGCGCGTTCGAGCAGATGTGCGGCGCGATCATAGCTCCAGTCTTGCGCGCCGATCGGGGACAGGTCGTCTGTCCACTGCACTGGTCCAGCACCTGTAGCCGTCGGTTGATCTGCGCGGGCGATGGCGCACAGCATCATAGTGAACGCGAAAGCCAGCCCCCAGTTCGTACGTCGCGCCAGCATGTTCATCGGTGTCGTCTCCAAGTGCTCGTTGCGCGCTCGCTTCGAGCCAGCTGTGAAGCTAGCAGATTAGCGCCGCGGGCGGAATACGGAAATTCTTGATTCGAGCGTTTCAATACGCGAAATCAGCGGCTTAACCCGATGGACACGCAGTGCGGCGTGCGAAAAACGCTCCAGGTGAATGCCCGGGAAGGATCGACTCAACGATAATATCTACCCATGCAGAGCCCGCTCAATATCATCTTCCCAGCGCCACCGGTACTGCCGGACCCGGAGCCGCCGGTGATTGAGCTTTCCTATGACTACGTGCAGCTAAAGGCGTACCGACTGATAAGCCAGCCTTATATTGTCAGAGCAAGTTACGACACTGTGCAGAGGATGGTCGATGAGCGCATCTTGAGGAAGCTCGACAACGATTACATTGATTGGCTGATCTGGGTGAGGGCGAACTTGTGAGCGAGTGACGGATCGAGGTGAGTCAAGGCTAGATCCCCGGAGTGGCGGCCTTACATCAGCGCCGCCAGACCTGCCGGTGCAGCAGTTCGCAGCAACAGATTGCGCACTTCCCACGCCGGCTCCGCGTCGAGCTTCAAGAAATAGTCCACGTCACCACCGATGAGTGCCGCAATG
>Ga0335082_10010267_pt1 | contig 10159 bp, 9 predicted proteins | sample Lox_Sample_41_FD_206718 | JGI IMG/M metagenome (GOLD analysis project Ga0335082, IMG submission 206718) | Soil microbial communities from Loxahatchee National Wildlife Refuge, Florida, United States - Lox_Sample_4.1 | ecosystem: Environmental > Terrestrial > Soil > Wetlands | place: USA: Florida...
GAGGCAGGCGTTCGCGCGCTCGCTCGGCGCCGAGTGGGCGGGCGGCTCGGACGAGCGGCCGGCGGAGCCGCTCGATGCGGCGCTGATCTTCGCGCCGGTGGGAGCGCTCGTCCCGACGGCGCTCGGTGTCGTCGGCAAGGGCGGGAGCGTCGTCTGCGCCGGTATCCACATGAGCGACATCCCCGCATTCCCGTACGAGCTCCTGTGGGAAGAGCGCGTCGTCCGCTCCGTCGCGAACCTCACGCGCTCGGATGGCGAAGAGTTCATGGCGCTGGCGCCGCGCGTCCCGGTCAGGACCGAGGTCACGGTGTTCGCGCTCACCGAGGCGAACGAGGCGCTCGAGGCGCTTCGCTCCGGAGCGGTCGACGGCGCCGTCGTGCTGTCGGTGCCGTCGTAAGACGGCTACTTGGCGGCCTTCTCCGCTTCCTTGGCCGCCTTCTCGGCCGCCTTCTCCGCCTTCTTGGCCTCACGCTTCTCCTTGCGCGCCTCCTTCTGCTCGGCGACCTGCTCCTTCGCGCCGGCATAGGAGGTCGAGACGAGCGACTTGCCGCCCGTCCAGCCGAACACGATCACGACGAGGATGATCGCGAAGAGCACGTTCCACGCGGTCGTGACCAGTTGCTGCGCCGTCGAGTACGCGACGGCCGTGTTGTTCGGGACGTGGCAGCAGGTCTTGAGGGCGAGCGCGTTCGTCGCCTGCGTGATCCCGACAGCTCCCGGAGTGAAGGACGCGACGTTGGCCAGCGATCCGGAACCCACCACCCAGGTGACCGACTCGAAGGTCACCGGGATCGCGAAGGCGGCGAGGAAGACCGCGATCACGCAGTACTTCGCCACGTAGGAGAGGAAGGACGGGAAGAACACGCGCGTGAAGTAGCGCTTCGGCTGCGAGAGGATCACACCGCCCTGCTTCGCCTGCGCCCAGAGCTTCTTCACCTGCTTCCAGAACGCGCGGACGAGCAGCACGATCAGGAACCCGCCGCCGGCGACGATCAGCACCGTGAAGCCGGGGTGGGCCGAGATGTTGCCCAGGTTGGCCTTGAACGAGCCCGGCACCGAGAGGAAGAGGTAGAGGTAGACGAAGGTCCCGGCGATCGTGAAGAAGATCTTCTGCACCAGGTAGGCGGCGATCGATCCGCCGAGCGTGCAGCTCGGGATGATCGCCACGAACATCACCAGCGTCACGAAGGTGCCGATGTTGGCGGGAAGGAAGCTATTCCCGGCGACGCCGACGGCGTACGCAGTGACGATCGGTGCGACGGTCACCTCGCCCGGATAGGCCGCGGAGAGGATGCCGTAGTAGGAGAGCCCGGCGAAGGTCGTCTGCAGGCTCTGGAAGAAGACGCCGGCGATGACGTACTGAACGGGGATCGCCTTGATCTGATCCCACAGTTGCTTGAACCAGCCGATCACGTCGACCCCGAGCAATTGGAGGATCCCGAGCACGACGGCGAGCCCGGCCAGCCAGGCGCCGATCTCGGCGAACCTGCGCCCGCGCGACTTGCCGCCCGGTTTGGTCTGGACGCCCGCCGCCGACACGCTCATCGGCGGGACCTTAAACGACGGCTCAGGCGGGCTGCTCGGCCGCGACGGTCGAGTCCGGGCCGGCGCCCTGCGCCTCCCGCGCCGCGCTGCGCGCCCGCCCGAGGTCGGCCGAGACGTGCATCGCGGCCGAGGTCAGCGGCGCGGCGACGATCATGCCCACCGTGCCGAAGAAGGCGCCGGCCGAGATCGTGACGACGAGGATGAGCAGCGGGTTCATGCGCAGGGTCGCTCCCATCGCGATCGGCTGCACGATGTTCTGAAGCGCGCCGTTCGCGAGGATGACGATCACGAGCATGATCAGGGCGGTGGTCGTCCCCTGGGAGCCGAGTGCCATGAGCACGGCGAACGCACCGGCAACCACCGCGCCGATGAACGGGATGTACGCCGTGACGAACGTGACGACCGCGATCGTGCCGGCGAGCGGAACGTCCAGAATGACGGCGCCCACGCCGACGACGACCGCGTTGAACGTGGCAACGATCGTGACGCCGAGGAAGTACCGGCGCATCGAGGTCACGACGCCGCCGGTGATCGTCTCGGCCACCGACAGCGGAACGCCGAGGTGCCGGTCGACCCACCCGCGGAACGCGGGCCCGTCCTTGAGCAGGAAGAAGATCGCGAAGAGCGTGAACGAGATGCCGAAGACCAGTGACGTGATCCCCTGGATGCCGGCCGCGACGCCCTTCAGGAAGGTGTCGATGATCGACGGCACCGAGGACGAGACGTCGCTGTTCGCGCTCGAGGCGGCGGACGAATCAACTCCGGCGCTCTGCATCCAGCTCTGGATCTTGTCGGCGGCATCGCCGACGGCGGCCGAGATCTGGCCGCTCTCCCCGACGATGCCGCCGAGCACGAGCAGCAGGATCACGACCCCGATCGCGGCCAGCGCGAGCAGCACGATCAATGCGCCGAGCGCCCGCGGGACGCCGTGCCCGCGCAGCCAGGTGACGGCCGGCGAGGCCACGGTCGCGACGACGCCGCCGAGGACTACCGGCACGACGATGGTCGACGTGACGTCGAGCACCCACGCGACCCCGACGATGAGCAGGGCCACGCCGACCAGGAACCACGCTGCGATCCCCAGGTCGCGCAGCCAGCGCGGCGACGAGAAGACGGTCGACAGCTCCCTGAGCTGCTCGGCGTCGAGCTGGACGACCACCTGCTCGACGGGCTTGGGACCGTCGGCTGCGGGCGCGGGCTCGTGCGACTCCCAGAACTTCAGCCTCATCGTCGATGTTCCTCGGTGGTCGTGCGAACGGTGTTACCGGGGTTCACCGGCGAGGCCCGCATCTCCTGCCCGGGCAGGGCCAACCGGATCGGCCGTGCCGTCGCCCTGGAACAGGCCGCGCCAGCCGGAGAGGAGCTCGTGGACGGCCGCCGCGCCGACGATCGGCTCGCCGGGGATCGAGAGGCCGACCGGATGCAGGATGAACGGCCTCGTCTGGGGCCCTCCCATCCCGCCGTGGAACGAGATCAGCTCCTCGAAAGCACAGCCCTCTTCGAGCTGCGGATCGTAGAAGCTGTTGACCATGATGTCGGCGACGTGCTCGAACCCGTCCGTGCGCCGGAGGTGGGCCGCGGCGTTCGGAGAGAAGTGCGCCAGCGGATCGACGCCCACCACGCGATCGTCGGCGAGATAGCGCGCGCCATTCGGACCGAGCACGATCGGGCCGTCCTGTGACGAGTGCACGAGCAGGAAGCCGACGTGCGGGTGCCCGCGCAGCGCCGGGACCAGACCGGGGTGGAGCTCCTCGATCTCCTCGAGCATCAGCCGGCGCTTTTTCTCCATCAGGTAGACCAGCCCGAGGTTGCCGGAGCCGAGGACGACCACGTGGCGGTCCGACACGTCGTTCTTCGCGCGCTTCGTCTGGTGACCGGTCGCCTCGTCGAGGGCGTGGCCGACCATCTTCGACTGCTCGTCACCGTCCGCGACCTCCGTCACACGGCCACTCGCGAGCGAACGCTCGACCAGGTCGCCCAGGCCGTAGCCGTTGCGCTGCTTGAACGTCGCGCCCTGCGTCTGCCCGTGGTCCGACAGCACGACGATCTCGTACGGTCTCGCCGCGAACCGCCGCGCCCGCTCGATCCGGCCGAACTGCTGGTCGAGCTTCCGGAGCGCCTCCAGGGTGTCGGCGCGCTCGAGGCCCGAGTGATGCGCGACCTCGTCGTAGCTCGAGAACGTCGCATACACAGCGGGGCGCCCCTTCATCATGTCGGTGATCACGCCGTACACGATCAGGTCGCGGACGAAGACGCACATCGTCGCGCGGAGGAACGGATAGATACCCCCGCGGTGGCCACGTGGGTGCACGTCCCGGCGAGCCGCACGAAACGCGGCGAGCCACTCCAGGATGACCTCCCACGTGAACAGCACGAGCACGCGCGTGACGTTGAAGCCGTTCGCGAGAAACGCCCGGTAGCCGGGGTTCGAGCCCTTCTCCTCCTCGATCTTGCTCACGGTGAGGATCATGTGGTCGGCCTCGCCCGAGAGCAGGTTGCCGCGGCTCGCGCCGCCGTCGATCAGGAGGCCCTGCCCGGTCGCGTGGCGCCGCTCGATCTCGGCGCAGTCGTTCGGCGCCGAGCAGGCGATCATCGTTCCGGTCTCCTTCTCGACCCACCGGAACGCCGGGATGTCCTCGTTCGAGCCGAGCAGGATCCCCGCCTGGCTCGCTCCGGTTTGCGACGAGAGGTCGGTCTCCCACTCGTCGAGGCGATGCGTTCCGCGCGCGATCCAGCTCGCCATCACCGGCGCGTTGCCGTCGCGCATCGCCCGGCGCAGGATCGGCAGCCCCAGCCCGTCGATCTCGAGGAAGATGATCCCGGGGACGTCAGTGCGGGTCTGATCCTTCGATCGGCGCGCGATCCGCTGCACCACACGGAGCGTGTACGTGTCGTCGTCGTTCGTCCCGAAGACGACGTCGAGCACGACCGTGACGGCCGACGCGATCAGCGCGGCGATCAATGCCCACCAGAACGAGTCGACCTGGATCGCGCTCGGCGCGATCTCCGACGCGCCCCAGAGCATCGCCGCGTCGGCGAGCAGCACGAGCAGGAATCCGGAGATCAGCGCGAAGGGCAGCCTCAGCGCGGCGATCAGCGGCGGCAGGGCGGCGTTGAGGATCGCTATCACGAGCGCCGCAACGATTGCCCCCAGGAAGCCGTTGACGTGGACGTGGGGCACGATCTCTGCGGCCACGAACAGCGCGACTGCCGAGACGAGCCACGTGAAGACCATGCGCAGCGGGCGGATGCGCGGCACCTCCGGCGTCCATGTCGGGTGCTCGCCGTATGTCGCCACGCCTGACATCGAGCACCCGAGGTTAGAGGAGATCGATGCTCTTGCCCAAGTCGAGGAGGTGCACGTCGACCTCCGGCGCGATCTCGGCCGCGAGGCGTGCGAACTCCTCCGCGGGTGCGCGCTCCACTACCGGTGAGGGCCGGCGCTTCGTGATCAGCGAGTACGTGCCCCAATGGATCGGCACGGCCGCCCGCGGCCGGAGCAGACGCAGGGCCTCCGCCGCGCGGCGCGGGTCGAGATGTCCCGGCGGCAGCCGGGGGCCCCAGCCCGCGACCGGCAGCAGCGCGAGGTCGAGGGGGGCGAGCGCGGCCATGCCGGGGAACAGGTCGGTGTCCCCTGCGAAGTAGACGCGCTTCGTCCCGGCGACGACGTAGCCGAGGGCCGGTGCCCGAACGCCCAGCGGCCCGCGGCCGGCGTCGTGTTCGGCGTCGGTCGCGGTCACGGTCACGGAGCCGATCTCGACCTCCTCACCGACGTCGACCTCGACCACGTCCGTGAACCGCCGCCGGCGCGCGAGGCGTCCGGCGCCCCGAGGGAGCACGATCCGCACGCTCCGCCCGAGTCGAGCCAGCGACGGCATGTCGAGGTGGTCCCAGTGCGCGTGCGAGACGAGAATGGCGTCGACGCCGCGCAGGGAGTCGACGTGCACGACGTCGTGCCGGCGGAGGTGGAGCACGCGCCGGCGAAGCACCGGATCGGTGAGCAGCCGCACGCCGTCGAGCGAGAGCAGCACGGTCGCGTGGCCGACGTAGGTGACTCGCAGCATGGTGCTTCAACCTAACGCGCGAGCGCTCGGCGCCCTGGAGTCCGGCTAGACTCGCCCTATGTCCGCACTCGGCGGCACGGGGGGCGACCTCGAGGGCGCGCTCGAGAACATCAACGTCCCGAGCTACGTGATCGACAGCACCGGCGTCATTCGCTGGACGAATCCCGCCGCGGAGCGAGTCGTCGGCGACGTCATCGGGCGGCAGTTCACGTCCGTGGTCGAGCCCCACGACATCCCGCGCGCGCGCGAGGCCTTCGCGAGCAAGGTGGTGGGAAACGTCAAGGTGACCGAGGGCGAGGTGGCGATCTACGACGCCGAGGGTCAGCCGATGATGGTGGAGATCTGCTCGGTGCCGCTGACGGAGAACGGGAAGGTGGTCGGCGTATTCGGCCAGGTGACCCAGGAAGGGCCACCGCAGACCAACGCTCATCCCGACCTGACGCCGCGCCAGGCCGAGATCCTCCGGATGCTCGAGCACGGCCGCTCGACCCGGCAGATCGCCGACGAGCTGCACCTGAGCCTCGAGACGGTCCGCAACCACGTCCGCCACCTGCTGCGGGCGCTCGGCGCACACTCGCGGCTCGAGGCGGTGGCGATGGCGCGCCAGGCGCACGCGGTCACTGCCTGAGCAGTGATTGAGCAGTGAGGCTCGCCGACGCGCGCACGAAGAGCGAGGAGCTCCGCGTCATCGGGCTTCGCGCCGCCGAGACGGCGCGCGAGCGCGTACCCGGCGGGCCGGTGGTCTTCGAATCGCTCGAGCGCGAGCGGGCGGCCGGGTCGAACCTGCTCGCCGGCGGCCTCGCCTACCGGTTCTTCCTCTGGCTCGTGCCCTTCGGTCTCGTCCTCGCCGCGCTCGGCAGCTTCTGGACGGGCACCGACCGCCGGAGCGTGGTCAGCACCGCGCGCGAGTTCGGCATCAGCGGGGCCGCCGCGCGCAGCGCCCGGGCGGCGTTCACCGAAGGCGCGCACAGCAAGTGGTACCTGCTCGCCCTCGGCCTCGTGCTGCTCGAGTGGTTCGGGATCGGCGCGGTGCGCGCTCTGCGCATCACCCATCAGATCGCGTGGGCCGACCGCGGGGGGAAGCTCCGCAACCCCCTCGGTGCGAGCCTGCTGTTCAGTGTGGCCGTGGTGACGGTCTCGCTGATCGGCGTCGCCTCGCAGTGGGTCCGCCACAACTCGGGCGGCCTCCTTGGCCTGCTCGTGCTGCTCGGCATGTTCGCCGTCTACGCCGGTGTCGCCGTGTGGGCGATGTCGCTGCTGCCCCACGGTCAGGCTCCCGCGCTGGCGCTGCTGCCGGGCGCCGTGCTCGCCGGGATCGGGATGATGCTCGTGCAGGCGTTCGTCTCGGTCTACCTCGCGCCGAAGCTGGAGCGGCAGCCGCAGCTCTACGGCGCGCTCGGCGCCGCCACCGTGATCCTGCTGTGGCTCTACATCATCGCGCGGCTCGTCGTCTCCGCCGCGTTCCTGAACGCCACGCTGTGGGACCGGCAGCACCGACCGGCCGACGCAGTCGACTGAGGTCGGTCCGCCCCGACCTCCCGCTACTTCGACGTGCTCGGCACCGAGAGACGCGAGGACGCGGTCGAGGCCCGACCAAGCGCATCGCATTTCGCAGACACTGCATCGTCGGCTGCGAACCGCCGGCAGAACTCGATCGCGTCCGCGCCGCAGTAGTGGTACGCGCCGCCTCCGAGCACGCCGGCATGCGGCGCGTCGATGCAAGACGCATCGACGTGCGAAGCAGGCGCGGAGTCGTGGCGCGCGGCCAGGGCGATCGCCGGAGCTGCGATCGCCGCCGCACAGGCGAGCACAGCGAAGAAGCGCCGATCGCGACGGCCGATCCGCCTCTGCAGCCGCGCTGCCTCTGCCGGCATTACGAGTGCTCCTTCCCTCCGAACCCCAGCGCGACGCCGCGCGGCAGTACGACGACGGGGCAGCGCGCGAGCTCGATCAGGTACTCGGCCGCGGCGCTGATCGTCACGCGGCCCGTCACCGCACCCGGCTTCGAGCCGACGACGATCAGGTCGACGTCCGCGGTCGCGCGCGGAGCGACCTCCGCGCCGAGGTTCGCCGCGAGCGCCTCGGCGGTCTCGAGCACGCACGGATCGCCGTCCTCTCCGATCGCCCCGATCGCACGGACGGCGTAGTCGGTCACGTCGTGGAGCCCGGCTGTCGCAAGCCCGAGCGCGATCGGCCCTCCGTCGAGCAGCCGCCGGGCCGAGGCCTGTGGGTCGATGTGGCCGCGTGCCGTCCGGTACTCGGAGCCGAACACGATCATGTCCGCCTCGACGCGGAGCGCGAGATCACGCAGGCCGGCCGGTGTCGATCCGCTGAGCACGACGTGCGTCGGCAGACCCGCCTCGCCGATCTCCTCGGCACCGGCCGTGAGCAGCGCGCGAGCCTCGCTCTCGGCGAGCTGCTCGCGCGTGCTCTCGGACTCCGGCGCATGCCGGACGTAGGCGAGCTCGAGCGATGCGCCGGCCCCCGCAAGGAGACGACCGAGGGACAGCGCATCGCGATCGGAGCCCGTTCCGTCGTACGAGACGATGACCTTCGTGCCCACCGCCGATCTCTCAGCCCGACGTCCCCGCCGGCGCCGTACCGGTCGCGACGGCTGCGTTCGCTCCCGCCGGTATGCCCGACGGATAGCCGAGCGACGGGATGTCGGACGGGTAGACCTCGTGGCCGTGCACCGCGATGTCGCCCATCTCCATGTCCTTCTCGCTCATCCGTAGCGGCACGACGACGCCGACGAGCTTGAGCAGCACGAACGTACCCGCTGCGGAGAACACGATCACCCAGAGCGCGGTGAACGCCTGCCACTTGAGTAGGTGGAGGCTGCCGGTGACCGAGAAGCCGGGGACGACCTGCATCGCCGAGTCGGCGAGAATCCCGGTCAGGAGGCCGCCGATCAGCCCGGCGAAGCCGTGGGTGTAGACGACGCCGAGCGTGTCATCGACATTGCGGAACGGCCGCAGCAGCGCGACGTAGTTGTAGACGACGTACACGATCGACGACGCGATCAAGCCGATCAGCATCGCGCCCCAGCCGTTGACGAACCCGGCCGCGGGTGTGATTGCGACGAGCCCGACGATCATCCCGTTGACGCTGCCGATCAACGAGGGCTTGCGGCCGGTCGCGTAGTCCCATCCGACCCAGACGAGGAACGCGACCGCGGTCGCGAGATTGGTGTTCAGCACCGCAGCAGCCGCGTCGGCGCCTGCGTTGTAGGGGTCACCACCGTTGAAGCCGTTCCAGCCGAGCCACAGCAGACCGGCGCCGACGGCGACCATCGCCAGGTTGTTCGGGGCGTCGATCTCTCGGTCTCGCGCGAGTCGCGGACCGATCACCCAGGCTGCGACGAAACCGGAGACACCGGCGGAGAGGTGGATGACGTAGCCGCCACTGAAGTCGACTGCGCCGTGCTGCGCGAACCAGCCGCCGCCCCAGATCAGAAACGCGTTCACGGTGTAGATCAGCGAGGACCACAGCACTACGAACGGGATCCACGCCTTGAAGTTGACGCGCCCGAGGATCGAGCCGAGCATCAGGATCGGCGTGATCGCCGCGAAGACGAACTGGAAGTAGACAAGCGAGGACTGCGGGAAGTCGAGAACGCCGGCCGGGCCGAGGTTGGGGATCTTCGCCTGCCCCTGCAGCGCGCCCGAGTCGAGGACGCTACCCGGCTTGCCCAGGAAGTTGCTGAAGAAGCCGCCCTTCGAGCCGATGTGGAACGGCGTCCCGAAGCCCATCTTGAAGCCGTAGAGCACCCAGGTCACGAGCACGAGCGCAAACGCGATGAACGCCAGCATCATGCTGTTGACCGACCACCGCTTCTGCATGACGCCGCCGTAGAGCACGACCAGGCCGGGCACGCTCATCAGCCCGACGAGCGTCGCCGCCGTCATCTGCCATGCGTTGTCGCCCGGGTTCAACCAATGGGGATACAGCATCGACCTCTCCTTGTCCTCGCCCAACAAAAAAGGCCCCAGGACTCGTCGGAGTCCTGAGGCCTCATTGCCTCCGCGCGCGGCGTCGTTGCCGCGAACGTGCGCGTAACCATACCGACGGCGGCGGCTGCGTCAAGGTCAAAGCTTCACTCTTTGAAGAAACGCCGGCCGCTCCGCTATTCTGTGACGGCGTTCGCGGCGTCGCGGGCGCGCAGGCGAAGAGGCCTTCAGCAGTCGCTGGAGGCTTTTGTTTTTGGTCCAAAGGAGAGCCGATGCTCGACGCACACGACACTCTGCCGACTCGCGTCCTGATCGCCGAAGACGAGACCATCATCCGTCTCGACCTGCGCCAACTCCTCGAGGAGCACGGGCTCACCGTCTGCGGCGAGGCGCGCGACGGCGCCGAAGCGATCGAGCTCGCGCGCGTGCTGGAACCGGACCTCGCGCTGCTCGACATCCGGATGCCGGGAGTCGACGGGATCGAGTGCGCCCGACGCATCCTCGCCGAGCGCCCGATCCCGATCGTGTTGGTGACCGCCCACTCCGACCGCCGGCTCGTCGAGCGCGCGCTCGAGGCCGGCGCCTTCTCCGACCTGACGC
>Ga0335082_10010269_pt1 | contig 10156 bp, 8 predicted proteins | sample Lox_Sample_41_FD_206718 | JGI IMG/M metagenome (GOLD analysis project Ga0335082, IMG submission 206718) | Soil microbial communities from Loxahatchee National Wildlife Refuge, Florida, United States - Lox_Sample_4.1 | ecosystem: Environmental > Terrestrial > Soil > Wetlands | place: USA: Florida...
GTAGGATAAAGTATGGACTTTATCCTACCGAGCATCGCAGGAAGGAGTGCGGCCGCAGGCCGCACGATATCCCTCCGCGCGTACCACGTTTGTTAATTTTTTGCGGCGCCATGTTTGCTATGCTTAGGGTATGGACCAGGACCACACCGTTGTTGAACTGCGGCCAGAGCATCTGACGCAAGCCGAAAGTTGGGTGAGCAGCCAAAGCCCGGCTAAGACGCTGCTCAAGCAGCCGGGCGCTTCGCTGGCGCCGACGTCGGATATGTTCGGTTGGGCGATTGTGGATGGCAATGAGGTGCTGGCGATCGCTACTATTACGCTTACCAAAGAGCACGTCGGCTATCTGGAGTGCCGCGTTAAGCCGTCGATCAGACGTCAAGGAGTCGGCTCGGAACTGGTCGGCTATGTGCTCCAGCAGCCCGCGGTGGATAATCTGGTGCACTTGCACGCCGCGGTTGATAGCGGCAACATCGCCGCTCAAAAGACGCTGGATGCCCATGATTTTTCGCGCACCGGTTATGCGGCCGACGGCCGGTTGGAATATGCCCGCCACAAGCGGCGCTAGCTAGTCTGCCGGCCCGCCGTAATCGCGGAAGTGCGCGTTGGTGGGCACGATTCTGATAACCATAAAAGCGCCCTTGTGCACTTTGGTGATTGGCGGCAAGTCGATGTGGCCGCCGTAGAGATGCGGGTTGGTCATCTCGGCCAGAATGCCGTCCTTGGTGGCCTGCTCGGTCTCGACGGTGGCCAGCCCTTGTAGCTGCAGCGTCTGGCGGCTTTCCGCCTCGTAGATAGTGAGCGCCACTTGGCTGTGCGCATAGATATTGCGCCCCTTGGTCGTCTCGGTTTTGGTCAAAATATAGATAAAATTACCCTTATCGACGTGGTAGTAGACGGCCGCGCCGTGGACGTTGCCGGTCCGGTCGACCGTGGAGAGCACGCCTAAGTTATGGCTCTTGAGGAACTGCAGCGCCTCGCCCTCAATGGGAGTCTTATTCATTACCGGCGGTGAGACGGCCTTAGGAGTTCGGGGGGTCTGAGCGGCCGGTTTGGCGGCCTCGCGAGTGTGGCGCTGATGCGCCGGATCATATTCACCCACCGAGAGACGCCGGCTATCGACGTACTGTATAAAAATGCGGGCACTGTTGGGATTTACAAAGCTGATCGAATAATCGTGAATGCGGGTGTGCAAAATCACCGTGACAAACAGCCCGGCCCGCGTGCTGGTAGTGCCAACCACGATGTCATAGGTTAGCTCGTCGTGGCTCGAAAAGAGCGGCTTGCGGTCAAGAAAAATCACCCGCTTGTCAGTGGCTACCAGCCAGGCCAGCCCGCCCGGGTAGAGTCCATAAATCACGCCGCCAATGTGCTCGTCGTGATGAATCAGCCGGGCCAGCTCCCAGCTCTCAGGGGTCATGCGCGCAATCACGCCGGCATTAACGGCCTTGATCTCTTCGCGTATGCGCTTAAGATGGACGGGATCCATGCTGGCATGATAACCCACCGGCCGGAGGCGCACAATGATCACGTAGCCGTCGCCAAACCGCTTTTGCTATTATTAAGGATGGAACGGCAGCATAGTAAAGGGAGAAACTGGCAGACATGGACGGCAAGGAATCGTACGTGCTCACTGTTAATGCCGGTTCGTCGAGCATTAAATTTGATCTGTTCGCGCAGGCCGAGACGCCGCGGCGCAGTCTCTCGGGCGTGATCGATAAGATCGGCCAGCCGCAGGCTCGCTTGAGCGTCAAGGTCGGTACGCAGCCGCACAGCACAGCTAAAAAAGTCGATGCCCCGGACCATGCCGCGGCAGTTCGGATTCTCAGCGATTGGCTGCATCAGAATGTGCCTGGCGGGCATGTCGCCGCCATCGGTCACCGCATTGTGCACGGCGGTCCGCACTATGCTCAACCCTGCCGGCTCACCTCAGAGGTGATTGAGCAATTGCGCCAACTGACCGTTTTGGATCCTGAGCACTTGCCGCTCGAGCTTAATCTGATCGAGATGCTGCAGGAACGCTTCCCCGATGCCGTGCAGATTGCCTGCTTTGATACCGGCTTTCATCACGACCTGCCGGCCGTGGCGCAGCTGCTGCCGATTCCGCGGCGCTATCAGGCGCAGGGCCTCCGGCGCTACGGGTTTCACGGACTTTCCTACAGCTTTCTTTTGCAGGAACTGAGACGGCTTGACGACAAAGGCGCCGATGGGCGGCTGGTTTTGGCACACATGGGGCACGGTGTCAGCCTGGCGGCCGTGCAGGATGGCACATCTATCGACACCACCATGGGGCTGACGCCGGCCGGCGGCGTGCCGATGAGCAGCCGTTCGGGCGATCTGGACCCCGGCGTTTTGTCGTATTTGGCGCGCACCGAGCACCTTACGGCCAATGCTTTTGACCGCCTGGTTAATTTTGAATCCGGCCTGCTCGGTCTGTCCGAGACGACAGCCGATATGGAAGAACTCCTGCAGCGCGAGGCTGAGGACGAGCGGGCCGCCGAGGCCGTGGCCGTCTTTTGTTATCAGGTAAAAAAGACGGTTGGCGCGTTGGCCGCGGCTCTCGGCGGCCTCGACCAGCTGGTGTTCACCGGCGGCATGGGCGAAAACGCACCCAAAATCCGGGCGCGGGTGTGCCAAGGTCTCGATTTTTTGGGTCTCCAGCTTGATCAAGAAGCCAACAATGCCGGCGCCGGCGTGATTTCCGCTGCCGACAGCCGGGTCAAAGTGCGAATTATTCATACTGATGAGGCAAGCATCATTGCGGAGGCGGCCACGTCCATGCTAAAAGACATTGTAGGAGTAACACCCGCATGATTGGTACCAAAAAACCGCTGAGCACGGCGATGCTCAAAAAGCTTGACGCCTATTGGCGGGCTGCCAACTACTTGTCGGTCGGCCAAATTTACCTCTGCGACAACCCGCTGCTGCGCGAACCGCTCAAGGTCGAGCACGTCAAGCAACTGCTGCTCGGCCACTGGGGCACAACGCCGGGGCAGAACTTTATTTACACCCATCTTAACCGCGTTATCAAGCAACACGATCTCAACATGCTTTATATCTCCGGGCCGGGGCACGGCGGGCCGGCCGTCGTTGGCCATGTCTATCTGGAGGGTACCTATAGCGAAGTATACCCGCACATCAGCCGCGATGAGGCCGGTCTTAAAAAGCTATTTCAGCAATTTTCGTTCCCGGGCGGTATTTCGAGCCATGTGTCGCCTCAGACGCCGGGCTCGATTCACGAAGGCGGCGAGCTTGGCTACTCGCTCAGCCACGCCTTTGGGGCAGTGTTCGACAATCCCGATTTGATCGCGGCCTGCGTGGTCGGCGACGGCGAGGCCGAGACCGGGCCGTTGGCCACGGCCTGGCATTCCAATAAATTCCTCAATCCGCTCAGCGACGGCACGGTGCTGCCGATTCTGCATCTCAACGGCTACAAAATTTCTAACCCGACACTGCTGGCGCGCATCAGCCATGACGAACTGGAGCAACTGATGCGCGGCTACGGCTGGACACCGTATTTTGTGGAAGGCCACGAGCCGGCCGCTATGCATCAGCGTATGGCCGCCGTGATGGACAGGGCCGTTAAAGACATCCGCCTCATCAAGGCCGAGGCGCGCCGCGGCAATACTGAGCGGCCGCGCTGGCCGATGATTGTGCTGCGCTCGCCCAAGGGCTGGACCGGACCCAAGTCGATCGACGGCCTGCCGATTGAGGGCAGTTTCCGCTCACACCAGGTGCCGCTGCTGGTCTCCGAGACCACGCCTAAAGAGCGGCTGCAGCAGCTCGAGCAATGGTTGCGCAGCTATCGCCCGGAAGAACTATTTGACGCTCATGGCACGCTGCGGCCCGAGCTGGCCGAGCTGGCACCGGAGGGCGACCGCCGGATGGGCGCCAATCCGCATACTAACGGCGGCAAGCTGTTGCACATGCTCAACATGCCGGATTTTCGGGATTACGCTGTCAAGGTACCGGCACCGGCGACCGTGCAGGCTGGCAGCATGTCCGTGCTCGGCCCGTTCCTGCGCGATGTCATCAAGCAGAATGAGGCCCAACGCAACTTCCGCATCTTTAGTCCGGACGAGACGCTGTCCAACCGCTTGGGCGCCGTGTTTGAAACGACCAACCGGCAGTGGGCCGCAAAAATGGAGCCGCACGACGAATTCTTGGCCCGCGACGGCCGGGTGATCGATTCCATGCTCAGCGAGCATCAGTGCGAAGGCTGGTTGGAAGGCTATCTGCTGACTGGCCGGCACGGGCTGTTCCATAGCTACGAAGCCTTTATCCGCATCGTCGACTCCATGCTCACCCAGCACGCCAAGTGGATTAAAATGTCCGGCGAGCTGCCCTGGCGCCAAGACATCGCTTCGCTCAACTATCTGTTAACATCCCATGTATGGCGGCAAGATCATAACGGCTTTACGCATCAGGATCCGGGCTTTATCGACCACATCGTTAACAAAAAGGGCGAGACGATTCGCGTCTATCTGCCGCCGGATGCCAATTGCCTGCTGTCGACCATGGACCACTGCCTGCGCAGCCTCAACTACGTCAACCTGGTCATTTGCGGCAAGCACGAAGAGGCGCTGCAATTCTTGACCATGGAAGAAGCCATTGAGCACTGCACGCAAGGCCTCGGGATTTGGCAGTGGGCCAGCAACGATCAGGAGAGCGAGCCGGACCTGGTGATGGCCTGCGCCGGCGATGTGCCGACCGTTGAGACTCTGGCTGCGGTCTCGATTCTGCGCGAGCACTTGCCGGAGCTAAAAATCCGCGTCGTCAACATCGTTGATCTCATGAAGCTCGAGCCGGAGAGCGAAGGCCCGCACGGCCTCAGCGACGCCGACTACGATTCGTTCTTTACCAAAGACAAGCACATCATCTTTGCGTTTCACGGTTATCCGTGGCTGATTCACCGCCTGACCTATCGCCGCACCAACCGCAACCTGCACGTTCGCGGCTATAAAGAGGAGGGCACTATCACCACGGCTTTTGACATGACCGTACTCAACAATATCGACCGCTTTCACCTGGTAATTGACGCCATCGACCGCCTGCCCCAGGTCGGCACCAAAGGCGACTACCTCAAGCAGCTCATGGAAAAGAAGCTCATTGAACACCGCCAATTTATAGACAAAAACGGCGTCGACATGCCCGAAGTTCGCAACTGGAAGTGGCCTGGCGCCAAGTCGGCGCTATAAAGGCTGATCGAGATGCGCCGCAAACTGGGCGCTACAGGCGACGTTTTGATCAAGCTGCATGGTGTACTGGGTGAGCCATAGGCTGCCGCCGGTAAAGGCCGGCGTGCGGCAGGCTTTGACAGCCGTGTCGCGTCGCAGACTGCCGGTCGCCTGCCAGACCGGCAGCCCATTGTGCCACTGCCCGTTGATTTGTTGCCACTGATGCGGCGATGAATAAACACCGACTGTCGCAAACCAGATATGTTGCTTGATACCGGCAATAGCACCATTAATAAATTGACGATTGGCCAGCAGGTGGCCCGTCCAACTATTTTCGGTCTCGACGTCGAGCCACCACAAGTTGGTGTGCACGTTCTGAAGATCGGCGTACTTGATAGCGTAGAGCGCCTCCTGAAAACCATAGTTATATGCCAGACATGAGCTGTCGTGCGGGCCGCAACGGCGCGGCGTGTTTTGATAACGGCGACCGCGGGCGTCGCCCGGATAGCCGGTGTTAATGTAGACTGCATAGCGCAAAAACCAGGTTGATTCTTTGGCTAGACAGGCGTTTTTGTGAAAGTCCAAGCCGCCGGTGATACCGATGATTCCTGAGGCGTAGGTGGTGTTTTGTTTGACCTTGCAATTGGGCCACGAGACATCGACAATACTGCTACTAACCTTGCTTGAGCCGTGCCCGATAAGCAGGACCAGACCGAGCAAAATGAGCGCCGCTAGCAGCCAAAATTTACTCCGCATATGTGCTATTATAAACGTACTTTAATAATTTAATCCTGGGGTGGCGTGAAATTCGCCAATCGGACGTATAGCCGTCGACCATTACGCTTACGTAGTGGATGACCATGTGCAACTCATGGGCCGACCGTATAGTCGGGACTCGCTATTAGCGAGGGTCGTGTTAGGAGCACGGCAGAAAAGGAATCAGCATGAAGTACGAAAAATTCGGCTCGACAGCCGTCGTGGTGACGGCCTTGCTGTGGAGCGTGGACGGTCTTTTGCGGCGGCATTTGTATACTTTGCCGGCGCCGGTGATTGTGTTTTGGGAGCACACGTTTGGTTTTATCGTGCTGCTGCCGGCAATCTTCTTTTTATTTAAAGAATTTAAAAAGTTAACGGCCAAGCAATGGTGGGCCATTACCGGCGTGTCATTTTTGTCGGGGGCCGTGGGCACCATTTTGTACACGGCGGCTCTGGGGCGAATCCAGTACATCCCGTTCTCGGTGGTGGCGCTGCTGCAGCAATTAAACCCGGTGTTTGCGATCGCCAGCTCCGCATTATTGCTGCGCGAGCCGCTGTCGCGGCGCTTTATCGGTCTGTCGATTATCGCCTTGATTGCCGCTTACTTTACGGCCTTCCCGCACGCCACGCTCAATTTAGCCACCGGTGCGGGCACGGCGATTGCGGCGCTGATGGCCGTGGGCGCGGCCGCCAGCTGGGGTACTTCGACCGCCTTCTCCAAGTACGCGCTGAAGGGCACTGACTCCGTGGCAATCACCTCGGCCCGCTACGGCATAACCATGTTTTTTGCGATGTTTTTTGTACTGGTATCAGGCAGCGCCAGCAAGGTTGGCACCATCACGCTCAGCCAGTTCGGCTATCTGGTAGCTATCACCTTCTCGACCGGTTTGCTGGCCGTGCTGATTTACTACTTCGGCCTTAAACGGGTGCTGGCCTCGCGCTCAGCCATTCTGGAACTGGCCTGGCCGGCCTCGTCCGTGGCCGTCGGCTACATCTGGCTGCACCAATCCCTCACCTGGAGCCAAATTGTGGCCGCCCTCGTGCTGGTCGGCATCGTCTACCTCATCGCCCAAGACATGAATCACGCCTCAGCCGCCGAGAAGAAAAAAGCCCTGACCTAGCAATCAGCTCAAAAACACCAGACTTTTTACTACCTTCAACAAACATTCTGATTATTATAAAAATTTCTATAATAATCGAAATTTGCCTGAGAGTGTCTAGTTAATCGGCGTGGCATCTGAGCCGAGGCTTGGGTGCCAGTGCCGCTGACGACAACTATAACCTTACTTTTTCTGCAGTTTGCCGTCTTTGAGGCGGAAGGTCTTGTCGGTTTTGCCGGCGATTTCGAGATCGTGCGTGACAACAATGATGGTCGTGTTTTGGCTTTTGGCGAGGCCGTGCAGCAGGTCAAAAATCATTTTGCCGGTTTGCGAGTCCAGGTTGCCGGTCGGCTCGTCGGCTAGGATCAACTTGGGCTTGTTGGCCAGGGCACGGGCAATGGCCACGCGCTGCTGTTCGCCGCCGGAGAGCCGGCCGGGCTTGCGCTGCTGCTTGTCGGCAGTCAGCCCGACTTGCTCCAGCAGCTCCGCGGCCCGCGGCTGGCGTTGAGCCTTGGGCAGGCCGGCAAATTCCATAGGCAGTTGCACGTTCTCGAGCGCTGTCAGGTTGGGCACCAGGTTGTAGCCCTGAAACACAAAGCCAATCGTCCGGCAGCGGTAACCGATAAGCGCATGATCGCCAAGCTGGCTGATGTCCTGGCCGTCAATGGTAATACTGCCGCTGGTGGGCTTGTCGAGGCCACCGAGCAGGCTGAGCAGCGTGGTTTTGCCGCTGCCGGAGCGGCCGACGATAGAGGCGAACTGCCCTTCCGGCACGCTAAATGATATACCGTTCACGGCAGCGACCTGCAGGTCGCCGGATTCAAAAATTTTGCTGAGATCGTTTACTTTTAACATTATTCTGCCCTCATTACTTCTGCCGGCCGGACTTTGGCGATAAAGAACGAAGCCATGGCGCTGCCGACGACGGCAATTACTAAGGCCGCGCCCAGGCCGTACAAGATAATGCTCCAGCCGACCGAAGCGTGGATGGATGACAAATCACCGCGCAAACCGCCGCCAAAGCCGCGCCGAATGACTGGGCCGGCGGCCCGGGCAAAGCCGCCGGGACCGCCGGGACTCGGATTGTTGCTATCGGTGACCAAAAGGTGGGTAATCGGGTTGCCGGCTACCACACCCAGGGCTATGCCGATGACGGCGCCGCAAACCGTCAGCGTCACGGCTTCGGTGACAAACTGCGCCATAACTTTGGCGTTGCTGCCGCCGATGGCCTTGAGCACGCCGATCTCGCGGCGGCGTTCGCGCACGATCATGACCATGGTCAGCAGGATGATGACCGCGCCGGCGACCACGGCACCAATCAGGCTGTACAGAGAGATGCTTTTAACATTATTAAGCGGCTGAACGGTCTGGTCAGCTTGCTCAATCGAACTTGTCACATCGGCCGAGGAACCGAGCGTATTTTTAATCGCGGTGGTGGCCGCGTTTAAATTGTCGAGTGAGTCGATGGTGGCAATGGCATTAGTGATGTCGCCGCTCTGGCCGCTTAGGCGCTGTTCGGCCGGCAGCGATACGATGACCGTGTTGTTCACGCCCTGGCTGCTGGTGCTGTATATGCCCGCGACGGTGAGCGCGGTATTGTAGGCGGTAAACGTTGAGCCGACTTTTAGGTTGTTTTTGCTGGCCATGGCGCTGCTAATAAGAGCGTTGTTGCCATCAACGCTGCCATCGATCGCTTTGCCGCTGGTGATAGTCAGGTTTGTGCCATTGACCGATGTCGGATCAGTCGTGCCCAAAAAGCTGACCGGCGGGCTAAAATTGGTTGGCAAGCTGTCCCCGCTGCCGATAAAGAGCTTTGCGCCGCCGGCCGGGCCGTTGCCGTTGACATTGAGTTTGACTGGAGAGGTCAGACTGGTCGTGCTGCCGCTACCGGCGTCGCGCCCGCCAAACGAGGGCAGCGAACTGCCGGTTGTTGGCAAGCGATCAGTTAATTCCTCTGCCAGCCCGTTCACGTGCGCCACCGACTTGACCTTATCGAGCTGGCTGCTGCTCAGCGCATTATTGACCTGGCTAAAGCCGCTGAAGCCGGCCGGCTGGATCGTCACCGTATTGCCGACCGAAGCCTTGACGCTATCAATTTTTTGGCCCACAGCTTGATGGGCTATCAGCATAGCGAGCGACAAACCAATGCTCAGACCCAGAATGACAATAATCGAAAAGCTGCGGACCTGATTACGGAAGGCGTTGCGGACGCCGCGGGTGATTACATTCATAGAGTGCCTTTTTTTACGTACTGCAGCCGACTATAGCACCGCCATTATTAAGACGAGCTTAAAGCCCTAAGCCAGGGGTAATTGTACAGTAAAGGTCGAGCCATGGCCCGGCGCGCTGGTGACACTGATGAGGCCGTGATGCTGCTCGATGATTTTTTGCGCAATGGACAGGCCGATGCCGTGGCCCCCGCCTGATGCCGATGTATTCCGTGCCGAATCGGCCCGGTAAAACCGTTCAAAAATATGGGGCAAATCTTTGGCGGCGATGCCCGCGCCGTGATCTTTAACACTCAGGTAGCCATGGCCGTTCTGTTGATGGCCCGAGAGCTGAACCGTGCCAGCCTCGGGACTGTATTTGATGGCGTTGTCCAGCAAGATAGCGAGGACTTGCGCCAAGCTGTCGGAGTCAGCTTTGACTTTTATAGCCGGCACTTCGTCCTGAACTGTGATTTTTTTAGCCTGGGCTGCTGTCAACACGCGGTTCATGGCTTCGCTGGCAACATCTTGCATGGACACCGGTTGCAGCGCAAGCGGCTGCGTGGAATCCTGTTTGGACAGATTGAGCAAGCTGTCGGACAGCGCCTTGAGCTTGACCATTTCTTCGACGTTGCTTTGCAGGGTCTTTTTAGCTTGCGCCAGCGTCAGGTGCGGTTTGCGCAGGGCGACTTCGTTGCTGCTCAAGATGGCGGTCAGCGGTGTTCTGAGCTCATGCGAAGCATCGCTGACAAAACGGCTCTGGGCGTCCATGGCATCCTCGATTGGTTCCAACGTCCGGCGCGCCAGATAGTAACTCAGGGCGGCCCCCAGAATAAGCACAAACAGGTTGAGTATGATCAGCCGGTCCAGCAAATGCCCCCTGCCCTCGTCGATGCGCCGCTGAAAAAAGTGCCGATAC
>Ga0335082_10010270_pt1 | contig 10155 bp, 11 predicted proteins | sample Lox_Sample_41_FD_206718 | JGI IMG/M metagenome (GOLD analysis project Ga0335082, IMG submission 206718) | Soil microbial communities from Loxahatchee National Wildlife Refuge, Florida, United States - Lox_Sample_4.1 | ecosystem: Environmental > Terrestrial > Soil > Wetlands | place: USA...
GGCCGCCGAACATCTTCAGCTCGCCGACCCCGGCCTCGCCCGAGACCAGCTCGCGAATCCGGCCGGCGAGCGCTTCGTCGTAGGCCATCGGCCGTGAGCGTACCCGGCGGTTGCGGGTTCCTACGGGCGCGAGAGCGGAAGCTTCCCCGGAAACGCGCGTGCAGCGGACCCCGGACGTTGCCGGCTCCCGACGACTCCACCATCCGCACAAGGCAGGAACCCACAGAAGGAGTCGCCACCATGAAAGCTCTCACCCTTTCCGATCGCGGTCGCAGCCCTGCTCGCGCTCGGCGCGAGCCAGGCGCTGGCCCGCCCGTCACACGCCCAGGCGACGAAGACGGTGACCGTCGTCATGCACGATCCCGGCTGCCACTGGTTCGCGGCCGGCAGCGCGCTCAAGACGACCCTCTCGGTCAAGGGGCCGGTCAAGCTCCGCAACCTCGACGAGGCCGCGCTGAAGGTCGCCGGCGCGAAGGGACGAAGCTCGACGGGGTCGGCAAGGAGCTCGTCCTCGCACGCGGCGTGTACCACATCACGATGGTCGGGCAGGCACCTGACGACAACCACCTGAAGCTCGTCGTGACGAAGACCGGTCGAAACGCCGTTCCGGCGGCGACTCCGGAGCGCAGGGCCGGCGCAGAGCCGGCCCTGCCATGTCAGGCCTCCGGCGCGCCTTGAAGGCGGTCGACCTCGTCCTGCCACGGGCCGTCGACGTCGCGCAGCTCGCGGGCCAGGTCGCGCGCCTGCTCGAGCAGGTCGCGATCCTCGCGCAGCCGCGTGAAGCGCAGGTCGCTCCAGCCCGACTGCCGCGTGCCGAGGAGCTGTCCCTCCCCGCGCAGCTCGAGGTCGGCCTCGGCGAGGGCGAAGCCGTCGTTCGAGTCGACGAGCGCCCGCAGGCGCGCCTGCGCCCCGTCGGTCAGTTCGACCTTCGGCCGCGAGACGAGCAGGCAGTAGCTCTGCTCGCTGCCGCGCCCAACGCGTCCGCGAAGCTGGTGGAGCTGCGCGAGCCCGAAGCGGTCGGCTTCCTGGACGATCATGATCGTCGCGTTCGGGACATCGACCCCGACCTCGATCACCGTGGTCGCGACCAGCACGTCGAGCTCGCCTTCCTTGAACTGTCGCATCACCTCACGCCGCTCGTCGGGCTTCAGCCGCCCGTGCAGCAGACCGACGCGATGCCCCCGGAGCTCGGCGTTCCGGAGCCGCTCTGCCTCGGCCTCGGCGGCGCGCGCCAGCCGCGTCTCCGACTGTTCGATCAGCGGGCACACGACGTACGCCTGGCGGCCGGCATCGAGGTGGCGGCACAGCCGCTCGTACGCCTCGGACGAGCGCTCGGCGCCGACCCACGCAGTCACGATCGGCTTGCGCTCGGCCGGCGGCTTCGCGATCTCGCTCACCGCGAGGTCACCGTAGATCGTCAACGCGAGGGTCCGCGGGATCGGCGTCGCGGTCATGTGCAGCACGTGCGGGGTGCGTCCCTCGACGAGCGCCTTGCGCTGCTCGACCCCGAACCGGTGCTGTTCGTCGACGACGGCCACCGCGAGATCGGCGAACTCGACCTCGCGCTGGATCAGCGCATGCGTTCCGACCGCAATCTGTGCCTCTCCGACGGCGATCGCTTCCCGTACGCGCTTCGACCCGGCCGAGCCGGTGAGCAGAACGCAGCGCACGCCGACCTCGGCGCAGAGCGACTCGATCGTCAGGAAGTGCTGCTCCGCGAGCGTCTCGGTCGGCGCCATCAACGCGCCCTGACGCCCCGTCTCGACCGCGCGCAGCAGGGCATAGAGCGCGACGACCGTCTTCCCCGACCCGACGTCGCCCTGCAGGAGCCGCTGCATCGGGACGGCGCGTGAGAGATCGGCGTCGATCTGCTCGATCGCCCGCTCCTGGTGCTCGGTGAGCGTGAACGGAAGGGCCGCGCGGTAGCGCGTGATCAGCTCGCCGGACGGTGGCAGCGGAACCGCAACGGCGTCGTCGTCGCGGGAACGGGCGACCGCCAGCTGCAGCGTCACGAGCTCGTCGAGCGCAAGCCGGCGACGCGCCAGCTCCGCCTCGGCCTCGTCGGCAGGGAAGTGGATCGCCGCGAGCGCGTCGCGGCGGATCGGAAGCGGAAGCGTCGCGGGCAGCGGATCGTGAACCCCGTGCACGTACCGGTCGAGGGCAGCGCGTGCGAGCTCGCGCAACCGCCACGACGGAACCTGCTCGCTCGCCGGATAGACCGGCGCGAAGTCCGCCGTCGCGCGGGCCTCGCCCACGTCGTACGTCTTGACGTCGAAACCGTGCCGCCCGAGCTTGCCGCGCAGTCGAATGTGCATGCCCGGCTTGAGCCGCTCGACGAGCCACGGCTGGTTGAACCACGAGGCGGAGATCGAGCCGCTCGAGTCCTCGATCCTGGCGGTCACGATCGTGCGCCGGCCGCCGATCCGGCGCGACCGCACGTCCCGGACGACGCCGGCGATCGCCACCTCGTCCTGACCCCAGAGCTGCGAGATCGAGACCTCGTCGGCCGCGCGCTCGTACCGCCGCGGCGCGTGCAGCAGCACGTCGCCCACCGTCGCGATGCCGAGCGCCCGCAGCCGCTTCGCCACCGTCGGCCCGACCCCGGGGAGCGTGTCGACCGCAGTGTCGAGACCCTTCGGGACGCAGAAGCCGCGCGGCCGCTCGAAGCGGTCCTGGTCCACGCCTGCGAAACCCGCGTGCCGGGTCATCGTCAACACCCGCTCACGAGTATAGGACCCGGACCGGCCGGTACGGTGTCGTGCCGTGAAAGCACTGCTGCTCACGCGCGAGTACCCGCCCGACGTGTACGGCGGCGCGGGCGTGCACATCGAGTACCTGGCGCGCGAGCTCGCGAAGCTGATCGACCTCGAGGTGCGCTGCTTCGGGGAGGCGCGCGCGGGCGCCCTCGCGTTCATGCCGTGGGACGCACTCGAGGGATCGAGCCCGGCGTTGCAGACGATGTCCGTCGACCTCGCAATGGCCGCCGACCGCGGCGGCGCCGACGTCGTGCACTCGCACACCTGGTACGCAAATCTCGGCGGTCATCTGACAAAGCTCCTCCACGGCGTCCCCCACATCGTGACCACGCACAGCCTGGAGCCGATGCGCCCGTGGAAAGCGGAGCAGCTCGGCGCCGGCGGCTACGCGCTGTCGTCGTTCTGTGAGCGCACCGCGGTCGAGGCCGCCGATGCGATCATCGCGGTGTCGAGTGCGATGCGGGCGGACGTGCAGACCGCATACCCGCAGGTCGACCCGGGTCGCATCGCGGTCATCTACAACGGCATCGACACCGACGAGTACGACGTCGACGAGCGCACCGACGCGCTCGCGCGCCACGGTGTCGACCCGGAGTTCCCGATCGTGCTGTTCGTCGGGCGCATCACCCGGCAGAAGGGCATCGTTCACCTGCTCGACGCGGGCCTCGCGATCGACAGAAACGCGCAGCTCGTCTTCTGCGCCGGAGCGCCCGACGAGCCGGAGGTGGAACGCGCAACGCGCGAGGGCGTCGGGCGCCTGCGCGCGCAACGGGACCGCGTGATCTGGATCGAGGAGATGCTGCCGAAGCCGGACGTGATCCAGCTGCTCTCGCACGCGGACGTGTTCTGCGTCCCGTCGATCTACGAGCCGCTCGGGATCGTCAACCTCGAGGCGATGGCGTGCGGCGCGCCGGTCGTCGCCTCGGCCGTCGGCGGCATCCCCGAGGTGGTCGTCGACGGCGAGACCGGCCTGCTCGTGCCGGTCGCACTCGGCGCCGACGGCAACCCACTCGACCCCGCGCAGTTCGCCTCCGACTTCGCGCGCAGCGTGAACGAGCTGCTCGCCGATCCGGAACGTGCACGCCGCATGGGCGACGCCGGCCGCAGGCGTGCCGTCGACGAGTTCAGCTGGCGGGCGATCGCCGAGCAGACGGTCGCGCTCTACGAACGGACGGTCGCGGCCGGCGACCTCGCACGCGAGGCGCGCAGCACCGGATAACGCACGGCGGCGTCCACGCCGCCGGACGGTGAGGCTGCGAGCTCGATCTCGCCCCCGTCGAGCTCGACGAGCCGCTTGGCGATCGCGAGCCCCAGCCCCGATCCCGGCCCACTCCCCGCACGCCAGAAGCGGTCGAACGCGTGCGCGCGCTGCTCGGCGGTCAGGCCCGGCCCGTCGTGCAGCCCGGCTGCGTCGACTCGCACCGACACAACGGATCCCCGCGGCGCGGCTTCGAGGGCGTTGGCGAGGAGGTTGTCGAGCACCTGCTCGAGGCGGCGGAGCGGCCGCGAGACCGACCGGGCCAGCACGAGTCCGATCACCGCTGCGACGGCGATCACGATCAGCCCGACCGCGAGCAGCGCCAGGCGATAGCGATTCACCCGCGCGTGGAGCGTCGAGGTCGGATACGTGATGCGCACCGCTCCGAGCAGCTTCCCGCCCGACGCAACCGGCACCGCGACGTACAGCAAGCGCGTGTGCAGCGTCGTCGAGTAGCGGATTCCCGTCGCGACGTGACCGTGCAGCGCGCTCAGGATCTCCGGCCGCGCCTCCGTCGCGAACTCCGTCTCGTTCGGCGTCGTCGGGTGCGAGTCGGCGACGCGACGGCCGTGCCGGTCGACGATCACGACCCGTCCGCCGGTGCCCGACTGGTAGTGGACGACGATTCTCTGCAGCGACGGCGAGGCGGCGCCGTGCTGGAGTGTGTCCTCCGCCAGCGAGGCGACGGCGAACGCGTCGCGTTCGACCTTCGCCGTCAGGTCCTGGCGCTCGTTCCGTGCGTCGACGACCGCGAGCGGCACCTCGAGCGCAATCAGGACCGCCACGGTCAGCCCGAGGTAGCTCGCGAGTAGACGCCGGGTCATTCCGCGCGGAGTCGCAGGCCGATGCCGCGCACCGTCTCGATCCAGCCGGGGTCGGCGCACATCGACGGGCAGGTCGTCGACTGGGACGCCCTGGTGATCGCGACCGGCGCAGGCGCGCGCCGACTCGACGGGCCGCCCGGCGTCCACCACCTGCGAACGCTCGACGACGCCGTCGCTCTCGCAGCCGAGCTGTCGCCCTCGACACGCCTCGTCGTGGTGGGCTCGGGCTTCATCGGCGGCGAGGTCGCCTCGACGGCGCTTCCGCTGGTCGCATCGGTGACCGTTGTCGAGCCGCTTCCGCTGCCGCTGCACCGTATCCTCGGTGACGAGGTGGGCGCGATCCTGGCCGAGCGCTATCGCACCTGGGGGGTCGACCTCCGACTCGGGGTCGGTGTCGCGGGTTTCGTCGGACGCGACCGCGTGCGCGGCGTCACGCTGACCGACGGGACGATCGTGCCCGCCGACGCTGTCGTGGTCGGGATCGGCACCGTCGTCGAGGCGTGCCAGGTCGACGTCTGCGGCCGGACGGCGACGCCCGGCGTCTACGCCTGCGGCGATGTCGCGTCGTGGTGGCGGCCGTCGCTCGGCCGCCATCTTCGAGTCGAGCACTGGACGAGCGCCGCCGGCCAGGCGCGCGCGGTGGCAACCGCGATCGTCGGGGAACCGGAGGCGTACGACGAGCCGTCGTTCTTCTGGTCCGACCAGTTCGGGCTGCGCCTCCAGCACGTCGGCCATGCGGCCGCCTGGCACGGCGTCGAGGTCGACGGTACGGAAGAGGCGTTCACGGCGCGCTACGTGGACGGAGACGGTCACCTCCTCGCGGCCCTGACGGCGAACCGCTCGCGAGAGCTGCCGGCGCTCCGGCGGGAGCTCGCAGCCTGATGCGCGTCGCGGCCGTGCTGCTCGCGCTCGGGGCGCTCGCCGCCATCGTGGCGCTGAACGTCTTCCTGCTCGGTCGCAGCGTCGAGCGCCACGATCCGGTCGGGAAGCTCAGCCCGATCGCCCCCGGCCTGGGGCCGATCGCGGGAACGGGCGCGACGACGACCGTCGTCGTGCATCCGCCGGCCGCCCGCGAGCCCGACGACTAGCGCGCGTCGTCCTCGAACCAGAAGAAGCCGACCGTTCCGGGGCCGGCGTGCGTGCCGACGACGGCGCCCAGCGTCGTCGCGATCTCGATCTGCGCATGCGGGCGCACGTGCGCGACGAGCTCGCGCAGCGCCTCCATACGGTCGGGCGCCGCCGCGTGCGCGATGCCGATCACGAGCTGCGGCGAGTCGGTCGACGTCGACTCGAACAGGTCCCGGAACTCGGCGTACGCCTTGGCGTTGCCCCGCACGCGTTTCAGCGGGACGACCTCGCCGTCGCGAATCGTCAGGATCGGCTTCACGTTCAGGAGGTTCCCCGCAAGCGCGGCCGCACGGCCGATGCGCCCGCCCCTGGCGAGGTACTCGAGCGTGTTCACGGTGAACAGCAGCCTGTGCCCGCGCTGGTAGCGCTCGACGAACGCATCGATCTCCTCGTCTGTCGTGCCGCGCTCGAGCAGGTGCTGGATGCCGATCCCGACGAGCGCCAGCGAGGCTGACACGGTGCGCGAGTCGATCACGCGCACCGCGTCGCCGCCGAGCAGGTCGGCTGCAGCCTCGGCACTCGCAAAGGTCCCGGAGAGCGTCGAGGAGATCTGCACCGACAGGATCCGCTCGTAGTGCGGCGCCAGCTCCTCGTAGACCGCAAGGAAGTCGCCCGGCGTCGGCTGCGACGTCGTCGGCAGCTCGGCTGCGGTCTCCAGGCGCGCGTAGAACTCGGCCGGCGTAATCTCGACATAGTCGCGGTAGCTCTCGTCGCCGAAGCGGACGTACAACGGCACGACCCGGAAGTTCGGAAAGCGCTCCCGTGCGTCCGGGAAGTCCGCCGTCGAGTCGAGGACGACCGCCGTGTTGTCCGCGGTCAGCGTCACGACGCGGCAGCCTCGCACACCGCGAGCACGAGCTGGTCCAGCTTCTGGTCCTTGGTGATGCACGCAACCGCGCCGGCCGCTCGCAGCTCCTCGATCTCGTCGGCGGCGACGGAAGCGGTCAGGCAGATCACGCTCGTCTGCGGCGCGGCGGTCAGCACCGCGCGCGTCGTCTCGGCGCCGTTCATGCCGGGCATCCGGTAGTCGACGAGCACCACGTCCGGCTCGAGGCGGGTGCAGAGCTCGACCGCCTCGTCGCCGTTGGCGGCGCTCCCGACGACGGTGACCTCGGTTCGGAGCTCGAGCAGCAGCTCGAGCGTCTCGCGGAAGAGGTCGTTGTCCTCGACGAGAAGGACGCGGGCCGGCCGACCCGTCACTCGGCGGACAGCAGGAGCGGGTAGTGGGGCTGTCCGCCTTGGTGCACCTCGACCTCCAGTTCGGGGTGCGCGGCGTGCACCTCGTCGAGCAGGCCGTTGAGCTGCGGCGGCTCCTCGCCCGTGAGCAGCGTGAGAACGCCGCGCGGCTCGTCGAGCAGGCGTGCGAGCACGGTGCGGGCGACGTCGTCGAACGTCTCGCCGCCTGCGACCGGCGTCTCGCCTGCGAGGCCGAGCCACTCGCCCTTGCGCACGTCGACGCCGTCGAGCACGACGTCGCGCGACGCGATCGTGACCGCACCGGTGGCGACCGCGTCGACCACCTCGGCCATCGCCTCGGCGTTCGCATCGGCACCGAGCGACGGATCGAAGGCGACCAGCGCGGCCAGGCCGGCCTGCACCGACCTGGTCGGAACGACGCGGACGTGCTCCGCCGCATGGTCGGCGGCCTGCTCGGCGCTCATGATCACGTTGCCGTTGTTCGGAAGGACGACGACCTCCTTGCCGCCGGCGGTCTCGATCGCGGCGAGCAGGTCGGCCGTCGAGGGGTTCATGGTGCGGCCGCCGTCGACGACCGTCGCACCCAGGCTCTCGGCCAGACGCCGGTTCCCCGCGCCCGCGGCGACTGCGACCACCGCGCACGGCTGGCGGACGACCGCCGGGACGGCGTGCAGCAGCCGCTCCTCGCGCTCGAGCGTCTGCTCGTGCATGTTCGCCACCTCGAGGCCGCTGACGATCCCGCGGGCGACGCCGAGCGAGAGTGCGCGACCTGGATCGTCGGTGTGCACGTGAACCTTGAGCGCCGTCGAGTCGCCGACGACGAGCAGCGAGTCGCCGAGCTGCTCGAGCTCGGCCTCGAGCGAGTCGGCGTCGAGCGAGTCGCCCTCGACGACGAAGACGGTGCAGTAGCGGAAGCGCGACAGCTCTTGATGGATCGCGCCGAGCCCGAGCCCGCGGTCGTGCTCGAGCGCCTCGGGCAGCGGTGTGCCCTCGAGCGCGGCGACGACGCCGCGCACGATCTCGACGAGCCCGGCCGCCCCGGCATCGACGACGTCCGCGTCGCGGAGCACGGGCAGCATTTCGCGGGTTCGCTCGACCGTGTCGTCGCCGCGCGCGAGGATCCTGTGCAGGTCGCCGCCGTGCTCGGCCGTGTCCGCCATTGCGGCGATCGCCGTCAGCATCGTCCCCTCGACCGGCTTCTTCACGGCCCGGTACGCCGCGTCGGAAGCGGAGCGGAAGACGCGTGCGAGCTCGTCGGTGTCGGCGAGCGCCTCGGTCGCTCCGCGCACGATCTGCGACAGGATCACGCCCGAATTGCCGCGCGCCCCCATCAGCGCGGCGCGCGAGATCTCCTTGGCGAGCGCCGCCCGCTCCTCCGGCCCGTCAGCGGCCAGCGCCTCGGCGACCGCGCGGACGGTCAGGGTCAGGTTCGTTCCCGTGTCGCCGTCGGGCACCGGATACACGTTGAGGTCGTCGATCCGCGTCCGGCTCGCCTCGATTGCCGCCCGCGCCCCGGCGACGAGCTCGCGCACGCGTTCTCTGTTGCTCACGCGCTCTGCCTGACGCGCTGTACCACGACCTCGACGGCGGCAACGGTGAGCCCCGTCAGCCGCTCGACCTCGTACGCGACCTGGGAGCGAATCGTCGAGGCCACCTCGGCGAGGTTCAGCCCGTGCTCGATCACGACGTGGACCCCGATCCGCAGCGCCTGCGCGTCGCCGTCGATCGTCACCCCGTCCCGCCGGAGCACCCGGCCGATGCGCGACCCGGCCGACAGGCCGACGACGCCGTAGCAGGCGAGCGTAGTCTCGCCGACGATCTCGGCGACGGCGTCGCGCGAGATCGTGAGCCGCCCGTGCTCCAGCTCCAGCATCAGGTCGTCCGCCACAGCGTGCGTTAGACCCTAGTCGAGCGGGAACGGTTACCCGGCCTAGACGGCCTTCGTGACCTTGCCGCCCTTGAGGCAGCGCGTGCAGACGTAGGCGCGGGTCGGCTTGCCCTTCAGGAGGACGCGGACCCGCTGCAGGTTCGGGTCGAAGCGGCGCTTGGTCGCCACCATCGAGTGCGAGCGGTGGTTTCCGAACGCGGGCTTCTTGCCACAGACTGCGCAGACCTTCGACATCGCGGGCGGCAGTGTAGCTACTGGCGTTACGCGCGGGCGCTCGCACGGAGCCGCGCGAACAGGTCGGCCATCTCGAGGGCCGAGCGAACGGCCTCGCCGGCCTTGTGGATCCGCTCCTCCGCCTGGGCGACCGTGTCGACCGTGAGGACGCCGAACGAGACGGGGATGCCGGTCTCGATCGCTGCGAGCTGCAGCCCCGAGGCACACTCGGAGGCCACGTAGTCGAAGTGCGGCGTCTCGCCGCGCACGATCGCGCCGAGCGCCACGATGCAGGCGTAGCGGCGGGTCTTCGCGAGCGCCATCGCCGCCAGCGGGAGCTCGAAGGCGCCGGGCACCGGGAGGATCGTGATCGCGTCCTTGGCGACGCCGGCCGCCTCGAGCGCCTCGAGCGCGCTCTCGAGCAGGCGGGTGGTCACGCCTCCGTTGAAGCGCGAGACGACGACGCCGACCGAGCGGCGTTTCCCGAGCGGCGTGCCCTCGAGCACGACGAAGCCGTCGGGGACGTCGATCTCGCCCCGGACGTGCTCGACGCTCACCTCGGCGGGCGTCTCCTCGATCACCGCCGACGACTGCGCGGCCGGCCAGCCCTCGAAGGCGTCCTCGCCCGGCTCGGCCGGTGCGGGAGCGGGCTCCGGCTCGGGCTCGGCGGCGGGAAGGTCCTCGGGCGCCGCGACCTGGGTCTCCTCGAGCGCGATCGCCGACTGCTCGGGAGGCGGTGCAGCCACCGAGTGGACCTCCTCCGACGCGAGCTCGTCCTCGGGCTCCACCCCGAGCTCGTCCTCGGGCTCGAGCCCGGTCGGTACCGCCGTCTCGCGCCGCTCGTCGATTCCGTCGCTCACTCGGGCTCCCCTTCGTAGTCGAGGTTCTTCA
>Ga0335082_10010272_pt1 | contig 10154 bp, 10 predicted proteins | sample Lox_Sample_41_FD_206718 | JGI IMG/M metagenome (GOLD analysis project Ga0335082, IMG submission 206718) | Soil microbial communities from Loxahatchee National Wildlife Refuge, Florida, United States - Lox_Sample_4.1 | ecosystem: Environmental > Terrestrial > Soil > Wetlands | place: USA...
AGCTCCGTACCGCTGGACCCTCGCCCGGCCGAGCGGCCGATTCACAATCCAGCTAAAAGATTTGAAACAGAATGTACCTGTGGACGACGCCAAATTTGTTAAGCCTCCGGCGCCTCCAATGCCGCCGAAGACAAACTGAGGGATAAACATCGATCAGAACGCGGCTAACTCACCTTTCCGATGCGGGAACGACGCCCGCGACAGCGGGGTCAGCTTCAATAGTGACGTCAACTTCAGCGCCGGGCTTGAGCTTCACTTTCCGGCCGTCACCATCCACCAGCCGATTGGGAACACGAATCTCCCGATAAAGGTGATCGGCACCCTCCACCGAGATCTGTGCCTTCTCAGGCTCCCCACTGTGTGGATGAGGTTGAATAACTTTCTCGACCTTACCCGGCAGTGTTGCAGACGCTTTTTCGTTTTTCTTCGACACGGCAGAGCCCCTTTTCTTATAGCGTAAGATGTTTTTGTTCGCCCAGATCAACGCAGTGGAGACCAATGCCGCGGAGGCTTGGCCGAAATCAATATCTCCTCTATCCCCTGTATGCGCCATCGGTGAAACCCTGTAGCGTAGAATGCCCTGAGTTCAATCAGAAACCAGAGGGAGCGCGGGAAGAACATGCATAATCTCAGGTCAATTGGAGTGTGCAGCTTCGTCCTGATCGCTGCTGCCATGGCCACTATTCAGACAAACGCCGCGTCGGATGACACCAAGTCTGCGGTCTCGCACGTTCTTCTCATGCAGCAGGAAGCCTGGAACCGCCAAGACATCGAGGGATTCATGACAGGGTACTGGAATTCGCCCGACCTGACATTCTTCTCCGGGGCCAAACAGACCAGCGGCTGGCAGGCAACACTCGATCGTTACCGCTCGACCTACACCAGCCCCGGACACGAGATGGGCAAACTGGAATTCTCTGAGTTAAGCATTGAAGCACTCGGCCCGGACGCAGCTTTCGTCCGTGGCGCCTGGCACCTGACGATGCCCGATGGAAAAATGCCGCATGGCCGCTTCACGCTGATCTTCCGCAAATTCCCCGACGGCTGGAAAATCATCCACGACCACACCTCATCTGCCGAGTAACGTACAGAACACGCAGAATCCAAGACAACGTGGAAGAGCGGCCCTTCAGGGCCGCGTTGTACGTCAGAGGTCGAGGGGCTTTAGCCCCGGTGGTCTCTCTTCACCCGAACCTGCACCCGCGTCCCCTCCGCCAGAGTGCCATTTGTCAGCTCAATCTTTCCGCTGCGAACGACACCTTCGAATTCCTCCCGTGCAACGGCCTGCGCCACAGGTCGAGCAACACTCCGCCCCATCCCCCGATCCATGGCCTCATTTGCCAGCCGATCGGCCTCCTGATTGTGTTCCCGCAATGCGTGTCCAATGGAAAACCACTCAAGCTTCCCGATCAATTCCTTCGCGCGCCCGTGTAGGTCCTGCAACACCGCATTTTTCACTTTGTAGATGCCTTTGATCTGACGCACCAACAGTTCCGAATCGCTGATCACCTTCAACGCTTTCGGACCGTGCTCGATCGCATATTCGAGCGCGGCAATCAGCCCCTGGTACTCCGCAAAATTGTTCGTCTGATGTCCGAGATACTCGCTCAGCGCCGCGACTTTGCGTCCCGACTCATCCTTGATGACGACGCCATAGCCTGACGGCCCAGGGTTCCCACGCGCCCCGCCATCGCTGTGGGCGATCAGGTACTTCTCAGGAGGATTCTCGCGGTTGTCGAACAGCCGTGCAGATGAATGCATGATGAGTTGTAATTCCCCTGTGAAACTCTGTGTCCCCTGTGGTGAAAGGTATTTTGCAGCTATCGCCCAGCAGCTAGTCGTGTAGCGAGTCTCGGCGGAAGGTGTGCCGCAAATATCCTGTCCTGGGCAGCCTTTAAGTTGTAGGGCGATCGATGGAAATGGACTACCTGCGCCTCCGTATCGTACAGGGCAAACGCCGCCCTCCAGTCCCCATCGCGCGGCTGGCCTACTGAGCCCGGATTAATCAGGTAGCGCGCATTGTGTTTCAGTTGCAATGGCACCGACTCCGCCTGTCCCACTGTCCTGTACTCGGGCCGAAATCCGTCCGCCGACGAGCCGTTGGCAAAGAAGCCACCCTGCAGGTGTGTATGTCCAAAAAATGTAAGAGGCATGGTGAGCGTGATCAGAGGAGCAAGGGCGTCTCCCAGCGACACAACGTATTCATCTTCATCGTTGGGAGATCCATGCACAAGCTGTACATCCGGAAAATCTGGCAACGTAACAGGTCCGTGCGGCAGCTCGCGGAGCCACTCCAGGTTTTCCGAGGTGAGTTCGTTGCGTGTCCAGATAGCCGCCGCTGCCGCCATCGGGTTAAAGTCGTTGAGATCCATAAGGCCGGTAGCGGCCTTGTCATGATTTCCCCGAACAAAAATCTTTCCCAGCTTTCGCGAACGCGCCGAGACCTCGTTCGGGCTAGCTCCATAACCAACGATGTCCCCAAGATTCACGATCATGTCGAATGACGGCGCAGCCGCCAGACATGCGTCAAGAGCCTCCAGATTGGCGTGAATATCGCTGAGGAGCAGTATGCGCACGAATCACCGGACAAGTTGCCGATTATAGACTGACTTCCGTCCTTTTCGTATCAGCGCCTCGGGCACGCGATAGAATCACAACGTGAGACTGCAATTCAAAGGTGAGACTCCGGTCTGGGCGCAGATCCTCACCGGCCTCTTGCTGGCAAACATCGCACTCCAGATTGCGACCGCCTATTGGATCCCGCGCGGGGCGCCCATTCATCCCGATCCCGCACATTCCTACGCAATTCACTATCGAGGCGGCCCGATCTACTTCGTCCAGCCCTGGCTCGGCACATACTCCGACTATGGCCTGTATGCAGGAATTGCGCTTGTCATCCTGTTCTTCCTTCTGCTGTGGCTCAATCGTGACAAGGTGGAACGCCTGCGCTAGGCATTGACCACTGGGCAACGCGCCCAATGTCCAGGAGCCACTTCAGCCAGGGGCGGCAACGCTAGCGCGCAACTGGGGATCCGCGATTCGCAGCGCGGCTCGAATGCGCATCCTCGCGGCAACGCGTGCAGCGCCGGAACAGTTCCTTCCATCGTTTCCAATGGACGCTTGCGGTCGGTCTCCAGATCAGGCACGGCCCGCAAAAGCCCGCGCGTGTACGGATGCGCGGCGGCCCGAAAGATATCACTTCTTGCGCCGAGTTCCACCAGGCATCCGGCGTACATCACAGCAACACGATCCGCCACCCGCGACACAACCGCCAGGTCGTGCGAGATAAACAGCATCGCTAGGCCGAACTTCCTTCTCAGTTCCGCAAGCAATTCCAGAATTTGCGCCTGGATCGTCACATCCAGTGCTGTCGTCGGTTCATCAGCAATCAGCAGCTGAGGACGATTCACGATCGCCATCGCAATCATCACGCGCTGCCGCATACCGCCCGAAAGCTGGTGCGGATAATCTCGCGCTCGCCGCGCCGCGTCCGGAATAGCAACGTCGTTCATCGCTTCCACGGCCCGCCGCCACGCTTCAGACTTCGAAATCGAACCGTGCGCCCGCACGGTCTCGGCAATCTGATCTCCCACACGCATCACCGGATTGAGAGCCGTCATGGGCTCCTGGAAGATCATCGCGATCCGCGATCCCCGCAGTTGCCGCATCGATTCGTCGTCCAGCCCGGGGAGACTCCGCGATCCTGTCCCATTCTCGCCGTAAAGAATATCGCCCGAGATGCGTGCCTGCGGCGGCAACAGCCGCATGATGGCATGAGATGTAATGGACTTTCCGGAACCGGACTCGCCCACCAGTCCAAGGACCTCACCTTGGTCGACGGTGAGGTTCAGATCGCGCACAGCCGACAAGAATGTGGGGAGAGCGGCGCCCACAGCCGCCTTCGCGGGGAAGTCGATGTTCAGGTGGCGAACGTCGAGCAGCGGAGACACCCAATCATACTAGCAGCCAAGAAAGAACACAGAGCCACAGCTGCCACGGTTGTCCCGGCCAGGACGAGGGCCGGGGAAAGCTACTGCCCCAAAATCAAAGGCAGCCCGTTCTTGCCGCTTCCGATTACGACGACTTTGGCGTTCGAGCTCTTCGCCAGATTCTCCGTCGCCTCGATCCCTTTCCACTCCAGCAAAGACGGCGTGATGCCCTGCGCCACGATCTGCTGAAAATCCCGCACGCCCGCCGCTTCAATGCGTTTCCGCTGCGCCTCCTGTGTCTCCTTCTGCAAACGGAAATTCATGGCCAGCGCTTCTTGCTCCGCCTGTTGCTTCGCTTCGATCGAGGCCTTCAAGGTCGCGGGGAGCTGGATGTCCCGTAGCAGGACGTTCTCCACCGTCAGGCCGCGTTTGGTTAGTTGTTCGTTCACCTGCTCGAAGATCTGCTTGCCCACCATTTCCCGCTCGCCGGTGTAAAGAGCATTGGCGCTGTGCGAGGCAGTAGCTTCACGGATGGCGGAGCGCAACGTCGGCTCGACCACAACGTTCTCATAGTCGGCTCCGATCTTCTGGAAGACTTCGGCCGCGCGGTCGGGTGTGAGGTGATAGATCAGTGAAGTGTCGAGACTCATCATCAGCCCTTCGCTCGAAGGCACACTGGCCGACTCCTTCAGAGTCTGCGTCTGGATCGACATTTCGTTGTTAGTCTTCAGTGGATTGATCAGATGGATGCCCTCACCCAGCGTCTCGTTGGTAACCTTGCCAAAGAGCGTGAGCACACCGACGTGCCCGGTGCCCACGCGTGTCACCGAACTGAATAGCAGGATGATCAGAATGAATGCCGCTATGCCGATGCCGATCAGCCGCAACAGCGCCCCGCCATGGCCCCCTCCGACATTGATCACTCTTCCCTGATTCGCGTCAAAAATCGTCATTGCTGTTCTCCTGGGAAAATTCTAGAAGCGGATCGTTCGCGGGATAAGTGCCTGATTAGGGCCATCGAGCGCAGGGTAAAGTGATGCCGATCCCCAATGGCTGGCCCCGCCCCCGATCTTTGCCCTGAATCTTGCCCTCTGCCCGCCGCATCTCTTACAGTAAGCCTATGAGCAAGATCCATATTCCTACGCCCTTGCGCCAATATGTCGGCAAGCAGGCCTCAGTAGACGTTTCCGGCGCAACTGTCGGCGAGGCCATGAACGCGCTGGTCGCGCAGCATCCTGACCTCCGCAAGCACCTTTACACTGACGACGGCAAGCTTCGCGCCTTCGTGAACCTCTATCTGAACGACGAAGACATTCGCTACCTGCAGAAAGAAGCGACCGCCCTCAAAGACGGTGATAACATTTCCATTGTGCCCTCCATCGCCGGAGGCGCGGCTTGATTGGGAATTTCGCGAGTACCAGTTCGATGCCTTCCATGAAAATGCGCTGCCGTTGTTGTTGCCCTTCCTGTCGATAGCGTCTCTTTAGCGCGTTCCGTCGATTCCCAGCAGGTCAAAACTCAATGAGGACTTTATGGCTACCACCACAGAAATTCCGGTAACTCTCAACAAAGACGAAATCCTCCGCTACTCGCGGCACCTGATCATGCCCGAGGTTGGCATGGAAGGTCAGCAGAAGTTGAAAGCCGCGCGTGTGCTCTGCATTGGCACAGGGGGCCTTGGCTCTCCTTTGGCGCTTTACCTCGCGGCAGCAGGCGTCGGCACTCTGGGATTAGTCGACTTCGATGTTGTGGATTACACGAATCTGCAGCGCCAGATCATCCACTCCACCGCCGACGTCGGACGCAAGAAGCTTGATTCCGCCGCCGACAAGCTGAAGGGCATCAATCCGTTCTTGAATCTCCGCACTTTCGATACAAGACTCAGCAGCGCCAATGCCCTAGAACTTTTCCGCGAGTTCGACATCATTGCTGACGGCACTGACAACTTCCCGACGCGTTATCTCGTCAACGACGCCTGCGTGCTGACGGGCAAGCCCAACGTCTACGGATCCATCTTCCGCTTCGAAGGCCAGGCCAGCGTCTTCGCCACTGAAGACGGCCCGTGCTACCGCTGCCTCTATCCCGAACCGCCACCACCCGGACTCGTTCCCTCCTGCGCCGAGGGCGGCGTGCTGGGGATCCTTCCCGGCCTGGTCGGAGTGATGCAGGCCACTGAAGTCATCAAGTTGATTCTGGGAGTAGGCGATCCTCTGATTGGGCGGCTGCTGCTCGTCGATGCGCTCGGCATGAAGTTCCGCGAACTCAAACTTCGCAAGAATCCCGACTGCCCCGCCTGCGGCACCCATCCCACCGTCACGAAGCTGATAGACTACAACGAGTTCTGCGGCATTCGTGGGGAGGAAAAACCTGTGGGCAGTGGCGTTCCCGAAATTCAAGTGGAAGACCTGAAGCGCCGTCTGGACGCGAAAGACGACCTGTTCGTGCTGGATGTTCGCGAGCCGCACGAATACCAGATCTGCAACCTCGGCGGATACCTCATCCCGCTCAACGATCTACCCAAGCGAGTCAATGAACTCGACTCCAGCCGTGAGATCGTCGTTCACTGCAAGATGGGCGGCCGCAGCGCCAAAGCCGTAGCCTTCCTTCAGCAGGCCGGGTTCACCAAGGTCCACAACCTCGCAGGTGGAATCACCGCCTGGTCTGATCGCGTGGACCCGAAGGTGCCGAAGTACTGAAGAGCATTCCAGTCCCCATTTAACAGTTGCCCCGGAGAGCCGTGTTCCCGGGGCCATTTGTTTCTCCCAGGATTGCTGTTTTGGCTCGTTCTGAAGAGCGAGCCAACTATACCTTCGCGCATGTGTTCCGAATCACTGAAATGACTTTACGCGCCGGAGCAAAATGCTCTGTTATTGTGTCTCTTCCCCCGGCGAATCTGTGTGTCACCTTCAAGGAGACTCCATGGTCAACCGAGCGCTGCTTTGTCTCGTCGTCTTTGCCGCGCCTTTTTTGGTAAGAGCCCAGGAGCCTGCACCCCAGCCCCAAGCTCAGCCTGCCGCTCCAACCGCTTCCGATCAGCAAAAGCCGGTCACACCGGAGGAGCCAATTCCAACCAATTTCACATCGAGCAAGGGTTTCGTCCTGGAGGACGCAACACCACTGAAACTCCGCATCAACCGAAACATTTCCTCTGCCGATGCTCACGTGGGTGACACCGTTGACTTCGAGGTATTGCAGGACGTCAGCGTGAATGGAACTCTTGTCATCCCCAAAGGCAGTCTGGCCTATGCCACCGTGACCGAGGCTCAAGCTAAACGAAGAATGGCGCGCGGCGGAAAGCTGAGCGTCAACATCGACTATGTAAAGCTGGCCGATAGCGAGAAAGCTCCCCTGCGCGCGATCAAGGAAGTAAAGGGAGGCGGTCATACTGGCGCTATGACAGCCGGTATCGTTGCAACGGGAATTGTTTTCTTTCCTGCGGCTCCCTTTTTCCTGTTCATGCACGGCAAAGACATCACGATCCCAAAAGGCACCGAAATCGTCGCGTACGTAAACGGGGACATGAGGCTTGAACTAGTCAAGTTCCAGCACAATGCGACGGACCACCCCCCTCTCGAAGGATCGTCGCCCGCCGCATTGATGACTGCTCCTGCATCCGCCGCCAAAATCCAGTTGGAGTCCACTCCTCCAGGCGCTGACATTGAACTGGATGGCAGTTTCGTTGGCAGCACCCCCTCCGACCTCATAGTGGCGGAAGGCGATCACGAGGTCACGGTGAAGAAATCCGGATTCAAAAACTGGCAGCGAAAGGTAAAGGTGAGCGCCGGCAGCAGCGTTCACCTGGCCGTAGAAATGGAAAGAAGCGAGACGCAATAGTCCGCCAAGATGGTCACCAGAAAGGGGTTGTGCGCTGTGATTCCGGCCCTTGCATTTTTCTCAAGGATCAGGATAATTACCGTTCCTCTTCCCCCCGGGGAGGTCCCATGCCAATCTTCGTCCGCGCCCTGCGCTACGCGGTCGCGTCTCTACGTGCGCCCGCTCTCATTATTACCATCCTGTGCTGGGTCAGCACCGCACGAGCCCAAAACCCCGCACCTGGCCCGAACTCCGATCCTGCGTATCAATCGCTGCGCAACATCGGCCTTAGCGGTGAGGCCGTTAGCGTCACTAACTTCAACTTCACCCGCGAGGCCGGCACTTTTCACTTGCACTCCGGCACCGTTTGCTTTCTCGCGCCAGTGCATGGAAAGGTCACAGGAGCTGTCTTTACAGGAGACGGCAACTTAGTTATCGACCCTCCAGAATCGGAGCGTGCCATGCTGAAACTCCTGACGAAGGAAAACGAATTCAGCGAGAACTTCAGCCAAATGGTGTTGCGGTTCACCGATTCTTCCTACGATGAAATCAAGCAAGCAGGAACTAATGCGCCATCAAACTGTGATGGGGGACTACTGAAAGACACGCAGCACACGACGCGCCACAGATTTAAAAGCAATCTCGAAGCCCGTATCCTGGAAGATATTCTCAGTCCGTCCCCCGGAGGCCTCTTCGTCGCCTTCATCCACGGCAAGCGCTACGACGGGCAGGAACTCTTTACTGTCGATCCGCATGAGGTCCGGTATCAGGTCAACTTTATAACCTATAACGAGAACAAGTCTGGCGAGTGGGCTTCGTTCCCCATGAGACACGATCACCTGAAAGCAGGGATCGGCGCACCAATTCGCGTCGAACATGAGCAACTGGAAACCACCCTGGAGAAGAATGCCAATCTCATCGGAAGAGCCAGGACGCAGTTCACCGCCACCATCGACGGTGTGCGTGTGGTACCCCTTGATTTGTTCCGTACTCTGAGGGTCAGGACCGTGAAAGCAGAAGACGGTCAGCCTCTCCCCTTTATCCAGGAAGACAAGAACGATGATGCCAATTTCTCGGTCGTTCTCCCCAAAACGCTCGCCATTGGAGAGAAGTACTCCGTCCTCACCGAATATGAAGGCAAAGAGGCCGTCACCAACGAAGGTGGGGGGAACTACTTTCCCGTGGCGCGCATGAACTGGTATCCCAACCAGCCCGGAAGCAACTTTGGAAACTACGCAACCTACGATATGACCTTCCGCATTCCCAAGGGCATGCAGATCGCCGCTACGGGAGTTCGTGTTAGCGAAAGCAACGAAGGCGGCCAGAACGTGTCCGTTTGGAAGAGTGAAGCCCCACAAACCGTCGCCGGGTTCAGCTTCGGCCGCTTCAAAGTTGAGGAAGCGAAACTGGAGAAGCCCGAATTCATAGTCCAGTCTTATGCGAATCAGGAGTCTCCCGATTGGGTGAATTCCCTCAAGCAGGCTGTCGATAGTGATCTTCCAACCCAGCGGCCACGTACCTCTACCGTAGCGTTAGGGGAGATGAGCACGACAGGACTGAACAAGAAAGCGCTCGCGGAAGGCGAACTCGCGGTCCAGCTCTACACCGACTACTTCGGGCCTTCGTTGTTCACTCACATGCAACTGACGCAGCAGACTGCTTGCAACTTCGGGCAGTCCTGGCCCGGGCTCGTGTGGATCCCGATTTGCTACTACTTCGATACAACCGTTCGCCACCAACTCGGCATGGATTGGGGTGACCGCGGGTACTGGAAAGTAGTTACACCACATGAAGTCGCCCATCAGTGGTGGGGACATACCGTAGGCTTTAGTTCCACTCGCGATCAATGGATGAGCGAAGGCTTCTCTGATATGTCGGCCTCGCTCTACCTCACGCTCGTGGAGAAAAATCCAAAGAAGTTTCTCACTTTCTGGAACGATGAGCGCGATTTGCTGTTAGAACGCAACGCACAAGGTTTCCGTGCCATCGATGCCGGCCCTCTCACCATGGGCTACCGCACGAGCAACTCGCGGACTGGTTTCGACACGACACGCAGACTCATCTACCCCAAGGGCGCTTACATCCTCCATATGATTCGCATGATGATGCACGATCACCAGAGCGGCGATCAGCGTTTCAAAGACACCATGCACGATTTCGTGCAGACCTACTCCGGGAAAGCTGCCTCTACGGAAGACTTCAAGGCAATCCTCGAAAAACACATGACTCCGGACATGGATATGGAAGGAAATCACCGCATGGATTGGTTTTTCAATGAATACGTCTTTGGAACGCAATTGCCGTCTTACTCGATCTCATTTTCCTTTGAACCTAGCCCCGACGGGGATTTCATCTTGAACCTTAAGATAACGCAGTCCAACGTCAACGAAAACTTCCGTATGCTTGTACCCG
>Ga0335082_10010274_pt1 | contig 10153 bp, 7 predicted proteins | sample Lox_Sample_41_FD_206718 | JGI IMG/M metagenome (GOLD analysis project Ga0335082, IMG submission 206718) | Soil microbial communities from Loxahatchee National Wildlife Refuge, Florida, United States - Lox_Sample_4.1 | ecosystem: Environmental > Terrestrial > Soil > Wetlands | place: USA: Florida...
GGCGGCGTTCCCCGCGGTCTCCGCCTCGGAGGCCCGCGCCCTGATCGAGCTGCTCGCGGCGCGCGGCATCGCGCAGGGCCAGCTCGCCGCCCTGCTGGGCCTGGAGAAGAGCACCGTGAGCAGGCTGGCCGCCGGCCTGGAGCGCAAGGGCTGGCTCCGGCGCGGCCGGGACGAGGACAACCAGCGCTTCGTGCGCCTCTACCTCACCCCCGAGGGGCGGGCGATCGCCGCCCAGGTGTGGCAGGCCTGGCAGTCACGTCAGGCGCGGATCCTGGCCGGCCTGTCGGCCGAGGAGCGCGCCGGGCTGGCCGCCGGCCTGCGCGGCCTGGTCCGCGGCCTGGCCGCCGAGGGCCTGCTCGAGGACGCCGCCACCGACGCCGATTCACCGGGCCCGCCCGGCCCGGCCGCGCCCCGGGCGCTCCGGTACACCGAAACGCCGTCCGCCCGGTAGTCGAGGCGGAACCCGGTGCCGGGCAGGAACCGCCGGAGACCGGGCAGGAACCGCCGGATGGCGGGGCTGTGCACCCAGACGAGCACCCAGCCGATGTGCATCAGCCGCGCGCTGCGGCGCGCCGCGCGCAGCTGCGCGGCGGTATCGGGCCGCAGGCCGGTCTGCAGCCGCAGCAGCGCGGCGTAGAAGGGGCGGCGGGCGATCCCGGTCAGGGTGGCGGAGGGAATCCGGGACGCGTACCCGTCGGCCAGCGGGTGACCGTCCGCGGTGGCCAGCACCATGCTCTCCGGCGGGAACGGCCGGCCGGTCACCGGCAGGCCGCCCCGGATGCCAAACGGGATATCCACCACGATCGACTGCGAATGGTCGGCCGCGATCGGCGCGTCAAGGGCCGGCAGGCTGGTCGGCATGACGCCGATCGGCCACATCCCGGTGGTGAGGTTGCCCGACCAGCCCGCCTCCAGCAGGCCCAGCGTGAGCAGCACCACCAGCACCGGCCGGGCCCGCGCACTGAGCCAGTTGACCGCCGCCCCGGCGAGCAGGGCGGCGGCGACCAGCCCGAGCTCGGTGAACCGGGCGGCCTCCCGGAAGTTGGCCAGGCCGGGGATCCGGACGAACCAGGTGAACGGCATGAGCGCGGACATGGCCACCCCATGCCACCGCAGCGCGAGCGGATGGCAGGCGCGGTTGAAGAGCCACGGCACCGGGCCGAGCGCGAGCAGGGTACAGCCGAGCCACAGCAGCCCGAGCTGCCGGGTGCCGGGGCGCCGCCACGTGGCCACCAGCCCCACCAGCGCGGCCACGGTCACCACCAGCCCGTAGCCGATCACCACCCAGCCGGCCCGGCCGTGGTAGTACAGCGCCGCCAGGCTGGCCATGCCGTACGCGGCCAGCCGGGGCGACGGCGCGAACATCTGCACCAGGCCGGCGCCGGACCCGGCGTAGTCGTGGAACATGACGTAGGGCGGGGTGGACGCCCCGCCGCTGGCCGCCTGCCAGATCATGGCGGTGATCTGCGGGCTGGCGACCAAGGCAGCGGTCCCCGCGCACACCCCCGCGAGCCGCAGCCGGGCCCACCGGGTCAGCTGCGTCATCTGGCCCGGCGGGGCCGGGCACACGAGCCAGGGGGCCAGGACCAGGACCGCCAGGATCCCCGCCAGCACCGCCGATTCCTGGTCGGTCAGCAGGGCCGCGCCGAGGACCGCCCCGAGGATGGCCGCCCGGCGGCGGCCCGGCGCCCGGCGCAGGCGGACCGCTGCCGCCAGCGTCAGCGGCAGGAACAGCGCGCCGAGGGACAGGTTCAGCTGGTACCAGCTGCGCCAGGTGAGGTTGGACGACAGGCCGAAGAACGCCCCGGCGGCGATCGCCCCGAACCCAGTGGGCAGCCACAGCCGGGCCGCCCGGTACATGGCGTAGCACAGCAGGCCGGGGCAGGCGATGGACAGCAGGTTGTAGGACACGCTCGGCCCGAAGGTGAGCGTGACCGGGGTCATCAGCGCGCCCGGCAGGGGCATCAGGGTGTGGTAGGCGAGCTGGGTCCCGACCGGGGCCGCGAGGTAGCCCGTCGCCCACGGGTTGCCGAGGTGGGTCAGCTGCCGGGCGACCCACCAGAAGCCCCAGACGTAGGCGGCGGCGTCGCGGGTCGAGGGCAGCGAGCCGGCCAGGTAGGCCGCCCGTGGCCAGGTGACGGCGACCCCCACGGCCAGGTAGCAGGCGAGCACTCCGAGCTGCCGGGCCACCGTCGGCCAGGCAGGGCGCGCGCCGCGCGGGACGGGGCGCGCGCCGGGCCAGGAGGGAGGTGCGTCCAGGGGCGGCAGGGTCTCCGCGCCGGTGTACTCGCCGGCATCGGCGGGACCGGCGCCCAGCGGGTCTGCTGTGCCGGTGCCGCCGCCCCGGGCCCCGCCGTGACCCTCCCGGCCCATTCGCTCCCCCCTGTGCCCCCATCCCGGTGGCCGGGCACGCCGGCTCTGCGGCGCCCAGCCACAATTTCGTCAAAGGAGTTTTTCATATGCTGCGGCAGGAACCGGTTATGACATTGACAAGGTTTGGTCATAACCAGAGCGGTCCCGAAACCGGCCGATAGCTGGGATTTCTCCGGCGTTCTTCCGGACGGGACGGACCGTATGCTGCGTATTCACGCAAGAAGTCAAGACGCCGGGGCGGAAGGCAGCTGCCTTTATGCAAAGCAGCGGTAACAGGTTTATATGGCCGATCTCTATTGCGTTACCGCGCTGTGACCGCCGGGGTCGTACTTGTAGACGAGAACGTTGCCGTCCCGGTACCAATAGCTGAAGCCGGTGGCCTTGAGGTAGGCGAGAACGAAGGCGCTGATGCTGATGTTCCGCTTCCACACCACCGCCCAGCCGACCTTCATGCGGCTGGCGTCCCGGCGGGCCGCGGCCAGCTGGGCCGGGGAAAGCTTGAGCTTGCTCAGCGGCGCCACCCCGACCGTCAGCGGGCACCCGGTGGCCTCCATCTGGTGGCCCCGGCGCAGGGTGCTGGGCGCGGGCAGCGCCCAGGGGCAGGTCACCGGCCGCTGATGCTGCATGAGGTTCAGGTAGCGGTAAAAGGGGTGTGCCTCAATGGCGGCGATGGCGTACTTCGGGGCCCGCGAGGTGTAGGAGATCGCCCGCGGGTGGCCGTCCTCGGTGGCCATCACCATCGCCTTGGCGAAGAACGGCGAGCCGTAGACCGGGATCCCGCCCCGCATGCCGAACGGGATGTCCACCACGATCGAGCGCGAGGGGCCGGCCGCGATCGCCCGGTCCACCCTCGGGTAGCTGGTCGGCATGCGGCCGACCTTCGGCGAGCCCGAGTAGCCCGCTTCCAGGATCCCCAGCGCCAGCACCACCACCAGCAGCGGCTTGGCGTGGTAGCGGAGCCAGTTCACCGCCGCGCCGGCCAGCAGGGCCGCCGGCACCAGCCCGAGTATCGCCAGCCGGTCCGCCTCCCGGAAGCTGGCCAGGCCCGGTATCCGGACGAACCAGGTGTAGGGCATGAGCCCGGACACCCGCACCCCGTTCCAGGACAGCGCCAGTGGCAGGTACTGATGCCTGCCGATCCACAGCGAGGTGCCCAGGGCGAGGACGGCGCAGCCGGCCCAGAGCGCCGCGAGCAGCCAGGCGCTGCGGCGGCGCCAGGAGACGGCCAGGCCGGCCAGCGCGAGCACGGTCGCCACCGTGCCGAACATCGGCAGGGCCTCGTTGTCCCGGCCGTGCAGGAAGGGCCCGGCCAGGCTGTCCAGGCCGAAGTCGGCCACCCGCGGGGTCGGTGTGAACATCCCGGGCAGCCCGATCCCGTACTGCTTGTAGGACACCGCCAGCAGATGCGGGTCGATGGCCAGCCCGCCGCGGGCGTGCGCGAGCAGGGCCTCCTGCGCCATGACCAGGAGCTGCGGGCTGGCCAGCACGGCGCCGCTCACGACCGCCAGCGCGGCCGGGCGCAGCTTGGCCCACGAGGGATGGCGCAGCAGCCAGGGCAGCAGGGTCAGCCCGGTCACGATCGCCGCCAGCACGGCCGACTCCTGGTCGGTGAGCACGGCCGCGCCCATCACCACGCCCAGGATGATGGCCTGCCGGCGGCCCGGGGTGCGGCGCAGCCGCACCGATGCCTCCAGCGCCATCGGCAGGAACGCCGCCCCGAGCGCGATGTTCACGTGGTACCAGTCCTGCTGGGTGAGCATCGCCGACAGGCCGTAGAACGCTCCGGCGGCGATCGCGCCGATGGCCGAGGGGACCCACAGCCTGGCTGCCCGGTACATGGTGTAGCACAGCAGTCCCGGGGTGATCAGGACCAGCAGGTTGTAGGAGACGCTGGGACCCCAGATCAGGGTGACCGGCGTCAGCAGCAGGCCCGGCAGCGGCATCAGGGTGTGGAACCCGAGCGAGACCCCGACCGGCGCCGCCATCAGGCTGGTGAACCAGGGGTTTGCCAGGTGGGTCACCTGGCGGGCCATCCACCAGAAGCCCCAGACGTAGGCGGCAATGTCTCGCGTGGACGGCAGGCGCGCATCCGTCAGGTTGGTCGCGAGCGGCCAGGTGACCGCCACCCCGGCGGCGATGAACCCGAGCAGCAGCGCGGCGTGCCAGGCGAGCGGCCAGGCGGCGATCCTGGCCAGCCAGCGCCGCCACCGCCCAGGCGGCCCCCCGCGATCCGTCCCGGCCGCGGGCTGCTTCACCGGCGCCTGCTCCGTGATGTCCAGGGTGCCCGCGGTGGCAGGGGCTGCCTGAGCAGACCGATCATGGTCGGCCCGTTCCATCAGGTCACCTCGTCCAGCCATGTCAGCGGGCCGGTGCCCGTTCCCGTGACCCGTCTAGAGCCACCCCATGCTACCGGGATCGCCGGGTCCCGCTGCCGCCTTGCTCCCCGGGGTTCCAGAGGGACTGACGGTACCGCAGGGGCTGGCGGTTTCCGGGGTTGGCTGACGGGGCATCTCCCGCTCGTAGCGAATCCGGCGGGGGCAGGGCGTGCGCGGGAGGTGAGGGCGTCGAGCGTCGTGCTGCTTCCGCACGCGCCTGCCAGTGTGATCGCCGCGCGCGGTCAGATCACCACCGACCTGCGCCAGGCGGGCATCGTCACCCCGGCGATCGGCGATGCCACGCTGGTGGTGAGCGAGCTGCTGACCAACGCGATCCTGCACGCCAGGCCGCTGCCCGGTGCCCGGGTGCTGGTGGCGTGGGCGCTGCGCGAGCGGTCGATCGAGGTGGCGGTGAGCGACGGCGGCGCCACGACCCGGCCGCGGACCACGCGCCCCTCGCTCTCATCGATCGGCGGCCGCGGCCTGTCCATCGTGGAGAACCTGTCCTGGCGCTGGGGGGTACTGCCCAACGACTTCGGGCTCACGGTCTGGGCTGTGTTGCCGGCGCCCGGCGGTGACCGGGCCGGCTACGGCGGCGGCCTGGCCAGCTACGGCGGCGGCCTGGTCGGCTACGGCGGCGGCTGCCGCGGCGGTTACGACTACAGCGGCGGTGCGGCCCGCCAGCAGGCATAACCGGTCCCGCCACGGGTGGCGGCCGGCTGCGCCGGCCGTGGCTATGGTCCACGGAGCCCTTGACCCGGTAAGGTGCCGCACGTGGAGCTACGAGTCTCGAGCCGGTCGCAGGGTGATCACACCATCGTGACGCTCGCTGGTGAGATCGACCTCTACACCGCCCCGCGGCTGCAGAGCGAGCTGCTCGCCGCGATGCGGTCGGCTGATCCCGCCCAGGTTGTGGTCGACATGTCAGGTGTCGAGTTCTGCGACTCCACCGGGATGAACGTGCTGCTCGCCGCCCATCGCCAGGCCTGCGAGCGGGGCGGCGGCCTCGCGCTGGCCGCGCCGCGCGCGCCGGTGCGCAAGATCCTGGAGGTGACCGGCCTGGCGTCGGTTTTCACCGTCCACGACGACCTCGCGGCGCTGCACGGCCAGTAGCGCGGCGGCCGCGGCGCCCGGCCCGGCTGCCGTCCCGGCAGGCCCAAGAGGCCGGGGCCTCTAGGATCGGCCCATGGTGCCGAGCGGTGACGTGGCTGTCGTCATCCCTGCCAGGAACGAATCCGACCGCATCCGGGCGACCGTGACCGGGGCGGCCGGGCTGCCCGGGGTGGATCTCGTGCTGGTGGTGGACGACGGCTCGCGGGACGGCACCGCCGCCGTGGCGCAGGACGCCGGGGCATCGGTGGTGCGCCATTCCCGCAGCCGCGGCAAGGCCGCGGCCATGGAGAGCGGCGCGGAGGCGGTCCGCCTGCTGGAGGCGCGCGATCACCGCCCGCGGCCGCGTCATCTGCTGTTCCTCGACGGCGACCTCGGCCAGACCGCCGGCGCGGCGGCGCCACTGACCGAACCGGTGCTGGCCGGCGAGGCCGACATGACGATCGCGGTCTTCGCCAACCGGGTCAGGCAGGGTGGCCACGGGTTCGTCGTCGCGCTCTCCGGGGCCGGCATCGAGCGGGCCACCGGGTGGCGCCCGGCCCAGCCGCTCAACGGCCAGCGCTGCCTGACCAGGGCCGCGTTCGAGGCCGCTCGGCCGCTCGCGCCCGGGTTCGGCGTGGAGACGGCCCTGACCATCGACCTGCTCCGCCGCGGCATGCGGGTGCGGGAGGTCGAGGTCCCGCTGGCACACCGCGCCACCGGCACCGACTGGCGGGCCCAGGTCCACCGTGCCCGGCAGTTCGCCGACGTCGCCCGCGCGCTGGCGGTCCGCCAGGGTTCCGGGCGCAGGCCCGCGCCCGGCGGACGCGGGCCCAGGAGCCGGGCGCCAGAGCCCAGCGGCGGGAAGTCAGAGCCCGGCCGCGGATGAGCCACGACGCCGGAGCCACCGCACGCCAGGCTCGCGGGGCGCGGCCGCGGATGAGGCGCGGCGCCGGAGCCGTGCCGCGCCAGGCGCACGCGGCGCGCCCCGGCACCGCGCCGGAGGCAGGCAAGCCCGCGGCCGGGAAGGCAGGCAAGCCCGCGGCCGGGAAGGCAGGGAAGCTCGCGGCCCGGGGCCGCGGGAACCGCGCCGGGCGGGCGGGCCTGGCCCTCACCGCCCTGTCCATCGCCGCCACCGCCGCGGCCGGGCTGGCCGGCCCGTCCGCGATGGAGCCATTCCTGCCGGGACGGCCGGGCCAGCCCCCCTGGGACCTCGGCCTCCAGCTGCCGCCCGCCGCCGCGATCAGCCTGGCCGCCGCCGCGCTGGCGGCCGGCACGGCCGGTCTCGGCCTGTGCCTGTACGCCCTCCGGCGCGGCTGGACGGTGTCCCCGCGGGCGGTCCTGGCGGCCGGCCTGATCGCGGCGGCGGTGGTCACGCTGGCGCCGCCGTCCGGCTCCTCGGATCAGCTGTCCTACGCCGCCTATGGGCGGATGGTGGTCACCGGGCACAACCCGTACCTCACCACTCCGGCCATGCTCGCCAGGCTCGGCGACCCGGTAGCGCGGGCGGTGCAGGACTGGCGGGGCAGCCCCTCCGTTTACGGCAGCCTCGCCACCGGCGGCCAGGCGCTGGCGTCGTGGATCGGCGGGGACTCGGCCCGGCTCACGGTCTTCGTCCTGTCCCTGCTGGGGCTGGCCGCGTTCGCCGGCACCGGCCTGCTGCTGTACCTGCTCACCCGCGGCAGCCGGGAACGCCAGCTGCGCGCCGGGCTGCTGTGGACGCTGAATCCCCTGCTCCTGCAGGTGCTGGTGGCCGGCGCGCACGTCGACAGCCAGGCGATCGTGTTCGCCGTCGCCGCGATCGCAGTCTTCGCCCTCAGCATGCCCGCCTCCGGCCATGCGCGCCCGCTCCGGCAGCCGGGGGCCGCGGCGGCCGCAGGCGCGGTGGCGGGCCTGGCGGCCGCGGTCAAGCTGTCGTTCGTCCTGGTAGCGGCCGGGCTGGTGGTGGCCGCCCTGCTGGCCTGGTGGCCGCCGCCCGCGTCCGCCGGGCAGGCTGGCCGGTGGCGCCCACTGGCCCTGGCGGCGGGCGGGGTAATGGCCGGGTTCCTGGTGACGGCGGCGGCGGCCCTGCTGCCCTGGGGCCCGCAGTCGGTCGCCCCGGCGCTGCGGGCGGGCAGTTACGTCTCCATCGGCTCACCGTGGCGCGCGGTCAGGTCGGGCCTGCGGCCGCTGGTGGGCGAGGGGCACGCGGACAGCCTGGTCCGCGCCGGTGCGGTCGTGCTCGCGGTGGCCTTGCTGGCGCTTTTCGCCCGGCCGCTGCGCGTCCTGGCCAGCGCGGTCACCGGCACCCCGGCCGTAGCGGACCCGGCCGTAGCGGACCCGGCCGCAGTGAACCCGGCCGCAGGGGTTCAGGCCACCGGGGTCCCGCCGACCGGGATCTCAGCGGGCCCGGCCGGGGGGGCTCCGGTTAACGCAGCCCAGCTCACGGTGCTGGCAGGAGCGAGCTGCTTCGTGCTCGGGCTCGCCTGGCTGGCCGCCTGGCCGTACGTGCTGCCCTGGTACGACGGGCTCGGGTGGGCCTCGCTCGCGCTGCTCCCGTGGGCTCCCCTTCCCTGGGCCGCGCTCGACTGGCTGGTGCTGGCGCGGACGGCGGCGCTGGCGTTCGGCTACCTGCCGGCCCGCGGGATCGCGCTCCCCCCCGGCCTGGACTGGCTGAGATCGGTGGTCAGAACCGGGGTGACCCCGGTCGCCCTGCTCGCCGTCACCGTCACCCTGGCACTGCTCCTGTGGCCCCACCGGCCCCACTGGTTCGCCCGCCAGGCCCGCCCCTGAGGCTGTTCCGGCGGTCGCGGCCGCTGGCCGGCCCGGTCCGGGACGGTCCGGCCAGGGGCCTCCGGCTGGCAAGATGAGGGTCATGGCTGTCCGTTATGCATATCTGGGGCCTGAGGGAACCTTCACCGAGGCCGCACTCGCGGAGTTCGAGCCGTCGGCGGCGGCGGAGGCGATGCCCTGCGCCAGCATCCCCGCGGCGCTGGACGCGGTGCGCGGCGGGGCGGCCGAACGGGCGATCGTGCCGATCGAGAGCTCGGTGGAGGGGGCGGTCACCGCCACCCTGGATGAGCTCGCCGCCGGCCCGGATCTGGCCATCCAGGCCGAACTGCTCCTGCCGGTGACGTTCGCCCTGCTGGGCCGGGAGGGCACCGGGCTGGCGGACATCAAGACGGTGGGCGGCCATCCGCAGGCGCAGCCACAGTGCCGCCGCTGGCTGGCGCGGCACCTGCCCGACGCCGAATGGCTGCCGACGTCGTCGAACGCCGAGGCCGCGCGCCAGGCCGCCGACGGGCAGATCGACGCCGCGCTGGCCGGCGCGTTCGCCGCCGGCCGGTACGGGCTGGCCGTGCTGGCCAGCGAGGTGAACGACGTGCCGGACGCGGTGACCCGGTTCGTGGTGGTGAGCCGGCCGGGCCCGGTGCCCGCCTCCACCGGCGCGGACCGGACCTCGCTGGTGGCCTTCCTGCGCGAGGACCACCCCGGTGCGCTGATGGAGCTGCTCACCGAGTTCGCGGTCCGCGGCATCAACCTCACCCGGATCGAGTCCCGGCCGACCGGGGACGGGCTGGGCAAGTACTGCTTCTCCATCGACTGCGAGGGGCATCTCGACGACGCCCGGGTCGGCGAGGCGCTGATGGGCCTGCGCCGTGTCTGTGCCGACGTCAGGTTCCTCGGCAGCTACCCGCGCCGGGACGGCGGGCGCACCCAGGTCCGCACCGGGACGTCCGACGCCGAGTTCGCCCAGGCGGCGGCCTGGCTCGGCCGCCTGCGCTACGGCCGCGTCTAGTTCCCGAAGCCGCTAGTTCCCAAAGCCGCTGACGGCCCGGATCGCTGCCCCAGCTACAGGTACGGGCCCGAGGACCGGCCCGGCTGGGCCGCTTCTTCGGCTCCGCCGGGCCCGGGCATCACGCCGGGCGGCAGCGCCCGGCGCATCTGCTCGAGCTGAGCCCGCGCGGCCATCTGCTGCGCGAACAGCGTGGTCTGGATGCCGTGGAACAGCCCCTCCAGCCAGCCGACCAGCTGGGCCTGCGCGATCCGCAGCTCGGACTCGCTGGGGGTGTCACCTTCGGTGAACGGGAGCGAGAGCCGCTCGAGCTCGTCGACCAGCTCAGGGGCCAGGCCGTCCTCCAGCTCCTTGATGGAGCTCCGGTGGATCTCGGCCAGCCTCGCCCGGCTCTTCTCGTCCAGCGGGGCGGTCCTGACCTCGTCCAGCAGCTGGCGGATCATGCTGCCGATCCGCATCACCTTGGCTGGCTGTTCCACCATCTCGATCACGGGCCGCTCGCCGTGATCGCCCTCGCCACTCTCGCCACCCTCAATGGCCA
>Ga0335082_10010276_pt1 | contig 10152 bp, 7 predicted proteins | sample Lox_Sample_41_FD_206718 | JGI IMG/M metagenome (GOLD analysis project Ga0335082, IMG submission 206718) | Soil microbial communities from Loxahatchee National Wildlife Refuge, Florida, United States - Lox_Sample_4.1 | ecosystem: Environmental > Terrestrial > Soil > Wetlands | place: USA: Florida...
GCCTATTTCGACACGCCCGGCGAGGCCCTCGAGGCCTTCCACTCCACCGTGCGTTAGGTGAGGCACTTACCCGTCAAACTGGACCACTCAAACGCCATGAAATCGGCCCTTACCAGCATGCCGGCTGGCTCCTACCGTTCGTACTATGAGCACCTTGACGCAGGCCCAGCCTGGTGCCGCGGTTCCGCCCCGGCTCCTCGGCGTGCCGCTGGCCGTCACGTTCCTGGCCGAATTTACCTCGCTGACCAGCTTCTTCCTGCTGCTGTCGGTGATGCCGATGCTGGCGGCGGCGGCCGGCACCGGCAGCTCCGGTGCCGGGATGATCACCGGGTCCCTGCTGCTCGGCACCGTGGCGGCCGAGGTCACGGCCACGGCAGCCATCAGGCGGTTCGGCTACCGGATGGTGCTCGCGGCCGGAGCGGTGCTGCTCGGTGCGCCGGCCCTGGCCATGCTCGCACGCGAGCCCCAGGCCGTCATGGTGAGCGTCAGCGTGGTGCGCGGGTTCGGCTTCGGCTTGTCCGGCGTGGCTACCGGCGCGCTCACCGCCAGGCTGCTTCCCCCCGAACGGCGCGGCGAAGGGCTCCGCCTCCTCGGCGTCGTCTCCGGCGTGCCGGCGGTGGTCGCGCTGCCGGCCGGGGTCTGGCTCGCCGGACACCACCTGGCCGCCGCGGCCGCGGCGCTGGCGGCCGCGGCCGGCCTGCTGCCGCTAGCGGCGGTCCGCTGGCTGCCGGGCGGGCGAGAGGCACGGCGTACCGGTCGCACCGAGCGCCCGCGATCCGCCCGCGGCTCCGGGCGGATGGCGGGCGCCGCCCTGCGGCTGCCGCTGATCTTCGCCGCCGCCACCATCGCAGCCGGCGTGCTCGATTCGTTCCTGCCGCTCGCGAAGGGGGTCCCCGGCAACCTCGCCTCGGCCGCCCTCCTCGTGCAGGCGATCACCGCCACGCTCAGCCGCTGGCAGGCCGGCAAGCACGGCGACCGGTACGGTCACGCCCGGCTGCTCATCCCGGCGCTCGCCGTGGCGGCGCTCGGCATGGCCGCGATGATGGTGCTGGGCTCGCCCGTGGTGGTCTTCGCAGGCATGGTGCTGTTCGGCGCCGGGTTCGGGGTTATCGAGAACGCGACGTTCGCGCTGCTGATCGAGCAGCTGCCCGAGGCTAAGGCCAGCGCGCTGTGGAACCTCGCCTACGACGCCGGGTACGGCGCGGGACCGGCCGTCTTCGGGCTGATCTGCGTCGGCACCGGCTACCCGGCGGCGTTCGCCCTCACCGGTGCGCTGATCCTCGCCACACTCCCGGCCGCGATGCGCGAGCGGAAGGCCGCGGTCCCCGCATTCGCCGCCCAGCTGGCGCACCGCGTATAACTGATGACAATGCCCGATGCGAGCAGGAGCACCGGGCGGAAGGGCAGGGACGTGAGCCGGCGACCTGACAGACCTGACAGACCTGACACGAGCCAGGACGGGGACCCGGGCTGGCAGTTCGCAGCACCCGACCAGGTCGGGAGCGAGCTGCGGGCCGTGGGATACCTGCCCGACGAGCGGATCAGCTCGGTGGTGTACCTGGGCGACCGGCTCGGTAAGCCGGTGCTCGTCGAGGGTCCCGCCGGAACCGGCAAGACCGAACTGGCCAAGAGCGTGGCCGAGCTGACTGGCCGGCGGCTGATCCGGCTGCAGTGCTACGAGGGCCTAGACGAGGCCAAGGCGTTGTACGAGTGGAACTACTCCAAGCAGCTCCTGCGCATCCAGGCCGAACGGGCCGGCCACGAGCGCGCGGACTGGTCCGAGCTGCAGGCCGACATCTTCGGCGAGGAGTTCCTGCTCGCCCGGCCGCTGCTGGCGGCGATCCGGGCGCCCGATCCCGTCGTGCTGCTCATCGACGAGGTGGACCGGCTCGACGCCGAGACCGAGGCCCTGCTGCTCGAGGTGCTCTCGGACTACCAGGTGTCGATCCCCGAGTTCGGCACGGTGACCAGCACCCAGACCCCGCTGGTCTTCCTGACTTCCAACAACTCACGCGAGCTGTCCGAGGCGCTCAAGCGGCGGTGCCTGTACCTGTACATCGACTATCCCGCGCCCGAGCGGGAGCGCGATATCGTGCTCAGCCGGGTGCCGGGCCTCGACGTCGCGCTGGCGGGGCAGATCGCGGGGGTGGTGCGGTCGCTGCGGCAGCTCGAGCTGAAGAAGCGGCCGTCGGTGTCGGAAAGCATCGACTGGGCCCGGACGCTGTTCCTGCTCGGCACCGAGGAGATCAGCACCGACCTGGTCGTCAGCACCCTGCACGTGCTGCTCAAGCACCAGTCGGACATCGAGAAGGCCACCACCGAGCTCCGGCGATCCCGCTGAGCCAGTGCTGACATGACACGAGACCAGGCTCCTCCGGTCCTGCTCGTGCACGGCTTCGCCTCCTCGGCCGAACACAACTGGCGGCACCCGGGCTGGCTCGACCTGCTCGCCGACTGCGGCCGGGAGACGATCGCGATCGACCTGCCCGGCCACGGCACCGCCCCGAAGCCAGCCAACCCAGTCAACCCAGTCAACCCAGCCGGTTACCAGACGGTCGAGGGTCACGTGGCCGCGGCCGTCGAGGGCCGCGAGCCAGTAGACGCCATCGGCTTCTCGGCCGGCGCGCACGTGCTGCTCCGGCTGGCCGCGGACCAGCCCGGCACGTTCCGCTGCCTGGCCCTGCTCGGCATCGGCCGGGGCGTGCTCGAGCCGGCCGACCCGGAACCCGTCGTCGCCGCGCTCACCGGCGAGCCAGACCCGGAGAACGTGACCGGCATGGTGTTCCGCCGCCTGGCCGACGGCCTGGGCAACGACCGCGCCGCGCTGATCGCCTTCCTGCGCCGGCCGCAGCGGCCGCTGACACCCGACGACCTGGCCCGCATAACAGCCCGCGTGCTGGTCGTGCTCGGCGACCAGGATCCGGCCACCCCGGGCGACGGCCTGGTCGCCGCGCTGCCGGACGCGCGGCTGGTGACGCTGCACGGCGTGGATCACTTCGGCACCCCGGCCGACGTCCGCTGCATGCAGGCCGTGCTCGGCTTCCTGGGCTGCTGAGCCCGCCAGAAACCCAAGCGCGCCAGAAACCCGAGCTCAGCCGGACAGGCCCAGCTCCGCGGCGGCCAGCTCGATGTCGGACCGGTAGGCCAGCAGCACCGGCAGCGACCCGGCGGCCAGGCCGGCGTCCAGGTCCTGCGCGCCGAGGGCGAGCAGCGTCCTGGCCCACTCCAGGGTCTGCGTCACCGACGGGCGCTGCCGCAGGTCCAGCCGCCGAAGCGAGTCGACGAACGCGGCGATCTGCCCGGCCAGGTGCTCGGGAATGCCCGGAACGCGGGTCCGCACGATCTCCCGCTCCCGTCCGGCCGGCGGGTAGTCCAGGTGGAGGTACAGGCACCGGCGCCGCAGCGCCTCGGACAGGTCCCGCGCTCCGTTCGAGGTCAGGAAGACCGCGGGCACCTGCCTGCCGGTCACCGTGCCGAGCTCGGGAATCGAGACCTGGTAGTCCGACAGCACCTCGAGCAGCAGCGCCTCGGTCTCGACGTCGAGCCGGTCGACCTCGTCGATCAGCAGCACCACCGGCTCGGCCGCCCTGATGGCCGCCAGCAGCGGCCTGGTCAGCAGGAACTCCTCGGTGAACACGCCCGCCTCGGGCGGGCCCCCGGCCCGGCTCACCCGGTCGGCCAGCAGCCGGAGCAACTGCTTGGAGTGGTTCCACTCGTACAGCGCCCTGGCCTCGTCCAGGCCCTCGTAGCACTGCAGCCTGATCAGCCTGCTGCCGGTCGCGGCCGCCGCGCTGGTGGCCAGCGTGGTCTTGCCCGTGCCGGCCGGCCCCTCGACCAGCACCGGCTTGCCGAGCTGCCCGGCCAGCCGCAGCACCGAGCAGGCGTGCTCGTCGGCGAGGTAGCCCGCGCCGCTCAGCAGCCCCGCGACCTCCATGCTGGCTCCCGCCAAACCGTGGCCCCCGGCCAGGACCGTTCGGTCCCAATTCTATAATTTTTATGCTCTTACAACTATTTGGCGGCCAGGTGACCACCAGCATCGTGGCCAGCGGCGGCCGCCTCCAGTCCGCTGACCCCCAGAAAGGCCGGGCCATGCTCGCCGCCATCGAAGGCATGATCGCCGAGCTGCGCCAGATCGGCGTCCCGGTCTCGCTCGCCGAGCGGATCGACGCGGTGCACAGCCTGCGCCACCTGCCGGTCGGCGACCGCGCCACGGTGAAGGCCGCGCTGCGCGCGGTCCTGGTGAAGACGCACGACCACGAGCTCGCCTTCGACGCGGTCTTCGACCTGTACTTCACCTCTCAGCCCGCTCAGGCCGCGCCCGGCCCGGGCAATTCCGGGACGGCGGAACCCGGCCAGGACGGTCAGGGGGTCCAGGGCGGACTGAGCGGCCAGAACGGCCACGGCGGCGGGGCCGGGAATGGTCAGGGCCTCGGCTCCCTGGACGACGCGGCCCTGACCGAGCTACTGCTGACCGCCCTGCGCGAGGGCAACGAGGTCATGATGCGCGCGCTCGCGGGCATGTTCGTGGACCGGCACGCCGGGATCGAGCCGGGCCGGCCGGTGGCCGGCACCTACTACGTGTTCCGCACGCTACGGGCCGTCGACCCGGACCGGCTGCTCGCGCGGCTGGCCGGACCCGCCGGGCCCGCCGACCAGGCCGCCGCACCTGCCCCCGACCCGCTGGCGCGGCGGCTGGAGCTCGAGGGCTACGAGGCCCAGCTGGCCAAGTTCCGCCAGATGGTCGAGGCACAGGTCCGGCGGCACCTGGTCGACGACCGCGGCGCCGCGGCCGTGGCCCGCACCCTGCGCAGGCCGCTGCCGGAGGACGTGGACTTCCTGACCTCCTCCCGCGACCAGATCGCCGACATGCGCGCCGTGCTCGACCCGCTCACCCGCAGGCTGGCGACCCGGCTGGCGGCCAAGCGCCGCCACAAGCGGCGCGGCACGCTCGACTTCAGGCGCACCATACGCCGGTCGCTGAGCACCGGGGGAGTGCCGGTCCGCCCGGCGTTCCGCAAGCCGCACCCGGCCAAGCCCGAGCTGTTCGTGCTGGCCGACATCTCCGGCTCGGTGGCCACCTTCGCGGCCTTCACCCTGCAGCTCGCGTTCGCGCTGCGGTCGCAGTTCTCCCGGGTTCGCAGCTTCGTGTTCGTGGACGGCGTGGACGAGGTGACCGACGTGCTGCAGCAGGCGCCCGACGTGGTCGAGGCGGCCCGGCACATCAACGCCGCGGGCAGCGGCGTCTGGCTCGACGGCCGGTCGGACTACGGCCACGCGCTGACAACCTTCTGGGACGCCTGGGGCGAGCAGGTGCGCAGGCGCACCACCGTGATCGTGCTCGGCGACGCCCGCACCAACTACCACGACCCCTGCGAGGGCGCGCTCAAGGGCGTCAGCCAGCGCGCAGGCCACGTCTTCTGGCTGAACCCTGAACCCACCTCCGCCTGGAACAGCGGCGACTCAGTGATCGCCCGGTACCAGCCCTTCTGCGACGCGGTCTACGAATGCCGCAACATCCGCCAGCTCAGGGCCTTCGTCGAGGACCTCGACTAGCCCCGCCATCGGGGCCGTCCGTCTCAGTCGGCTGGCATGGCGCTGACCGCGTCCCTGATGTAGCGCCTGATGGCCAGGTCCTCGATCCGGTCGAGCCTGCGGACCAGGTCGCGGAGTTCGGCCAGGAACGCGGCGCGCCGGGCGGCCAGCTCATCGCCCTCGAACAGCCCTCGGTTCCTGACCAGCTGCAAGGCCGTCTGGAACAGCAACGCCGAGACCGACTCCGAGCTGCGCAGCCGGCGCTGGGCCACGTACTGCCGCCCCAGCCCGAGCGCCTCGCGGACCACATCGGAATCGGCCGTCACCGGCCGCGGATCGTGCGCCAGCACGTCGGCGACGAGCCGGTACGCCTCGACGAACGGCCGCACCACCACGTGGGACACCAGCGGCCGCATCCCGGCCAGCAGCTCGTCGGCCGCCGCGGGCCCGGACCGCAACCGTTCCTCCCAGGACGGGTCGTGCCGGGCCATCTCCGCGGCGACCTGGCGCCGGTGCTCGTCCCGCTCCTTGAAGTAGAACTCGAACTTCAGCAGGTCGCGGAGCCGGGCGATCTCGTCCCAGAACGCCCCCACCGGATCCGAAGCGGCCTCGCCCGCCCGGAGCACGGCGAGCTCGCACAGCGCCGTGTCGAGCAGGAAGTGGATCAGCGAGTTCCGGTAGAAGGTCGCCGCGAGCTGGTGCTCGGGCCCGATCAGCCACACCGGATCGCGGCCCTCCGCGACGTAACTCACCACCCCGCCCGCCACCAGCGCGTCCAGCGTGGCCCGCACCGCCGCGGCCCCAGAGGACCCGGAAGCCCCAGAGGACCCGGAAGCCCCAGAGGACCCGGTCAGCGCCCTAGCGCTCGTCGTCCGCGGCACCGAACGGCTCTCCAGGTAGTCCATCCCGTCGGCCAGCCCCAGCCGGATCTGGCCGAACGTCAGGCCGGCTCCCTGCATGGCCAGCAGCACGGTCGTGACCAGGGCCGTCGCCGTGACCGGCATGCCCTGGTTGATCCGCCACGCCACCTCGAACGCGGTCTTCTGCAGGGCCAGCCGCCGCCCCGCCGGGTCACGAGCCACCGCACCACCGGCAGGCCCGAGGAACGACGACATCAGCACCGGCTCGTCGAACCGCACGTAGACCTTGCCGTAGTTGCGCGCCCCCTGCGCCTTGATGAAGCCGTACAGCCAGCCGAACCCTTCCGGCTTCTTCGTCCCGCCCTGGGCGTAGTCGGCGTACTCGGAGATCTCGTGCAGCTGGTCGAACGTGATCGACACCGGCAGCAGCACGATGTCGTCCACCCGCCCGGACAGGTAGACGTCGGCGGCGTAGGACAGCAGGCCGAGCCGGGGCGGCAACGCCTTCCCCGTCCGCGACCGGGTGCCTTCGATGGACCAGGACAGGTTGAACCGCTTCTCGAGCACGTACCCGACGTACTCGCGGAGCACGTACTTGTACAGCGGGTCGTCGCTGGTCGAGCGCCGGATGAAGATCACGCCGGCCCGGCGCATCAGCGCGCCCATCGGCCCGAACGCCATGTTGATCCCGGCGAACAGGTGGGCCGGCGGCAGGCCGAGCTCCTGCATGGCGGCGGCGAGCACGAGCGTGTCCAGGTTGGACCGGTGCGACCACAGGAAGATGCCCGGCTGGCGCTCCATCGCCGCGCGTACCCGTTCCACCTGGGACTCGTCGTAGTCGATCTGCGGGTCGAAGCCGCGCTGGAAGATCAGCCGGCCGACGGTCGGCATGACGTCGATGAGCCGGCGGCTCCAGCCCGCGGCGAGCTCGTCCAGGATCTCCCCGGCCTCGTCCAGCGACGGCACCTCCGAGCCAGGCCCCCGCCGGACCGCGCGCAGCCCGTCCCGGAACCGGCGCGAGGACAGGATCTCGTCCCTGACCAGGCTCGGCGTCTTGTACCTGGGGCCGCGCAGCCGGTATTCCGCCCGGTCGAGCGCCAGCGTGGCCCGGCGGGCCACGAAGGCGGCGAAGTCGTCGTCGTCGGTGGTCTCGGCCCAGCGCTGCCGCAGTGACCCGAGCGTGGCGGGCTCCCCGGCCAGCACCACCGCCCGCTCCGGCTGGCGCGCCAGGATCCGCTGCTGCTGCCGCTCGCTGGGGTGATACGGGTCGTGCCCTGGCCGCAGGTCGGCCACCCGGGCCATGCGCCGGCCCCCGCGCTCCTCCGGCAGCCAGGCGACCCGCACCGGGACCAGCCTGACGTCCTCGTCGCCGTCCAGCAGCGACCGGGGGAGCCCCTCGCCGGCCGGCCCCAGGCTGACCGGCGGCACAGGGCTCCCGCCGGCCGCCGCGATCCGCTCCCGGATCAGCCGCGCCTCGGTCGGCGACCAGGCCTGGGCAAGTACCACGGCGCCCGGCTGGCCGGCCAGGTCGGCCAGCCGCCCGGCCAGGTCGTCCGCCGAGGTCACGGCGCCTTCCCAGCGGCGGGCCATTCGGCGAGCAGCTCCACGTACGCGCTGCGGATCTTTTCGATCCGGTCCCGCAGATCCCGCACCGTCCAGTCGGCCGTGCTGACCGGCGGCAGCACCGTCACGTCCACCGTGCCCGCGTTGAGCGTGGTCGAGTTGCGCCCGGCCACCGAGTCGGAGTTCCTGATCACGATCGGGACGACCGGCAGGCCGGCCGCCATCGCGATCCGGAAGGCGCCCTTCTTGAACGGGCCGACCGACTGGGTGTCCAGCCGGGTCCCCTCGGGCGCGACCACGATGGACAGGCCCTTGCGCGCGGCCTCCTCGATCGGCGCCAGGGCGGCCACCGCCGAGGCGGTGTCGGCCCGGTCGATGAACGCCGCGTCCATCAGCTTGCCGAGCGGGCCGACCAGCGGGTTGGTCTCGAGTTCCTTCTTGGCGATCCCGGTCCAGTTGTCCTTGACCAGCGCGGCCACGATGAAGATGTCGAAGTTGTTCCTGTGGTTGAACAGGAACACGGCCGGCCGCTGCGCGGTCAGGTTCTCCGCCCCGGTGACGTTCAGCTTCACCCCGCTCAGCGTCAGCACGGCCTCCGGCCAGAACCGGGTCAGGAAGTTGACCCCGACGCGCTTGTTCCTGGTCAGCACGCCCAGGCCGAGCGCGCCGGCCGCCAGGGGGCCGAGCGAGCCGATCGCGGCCAGGTTTCGGACCCGGCCCAGCGGGCCGCCTCCGCCCCGGCTGCTGAACCGCAGGATGGGCCAGCCGCGCCGCTCCGCTACCTTGGTCAGCCGCGGCCCCGGGTTGACCGGCCGCGGGTTGCCGACCAGGTGCATCAGGGCGAGGTCCTCGTCGCCGTCCGCGTAGAAGTAGCTGGACCGCAGGTCGATCCCGTGCTCGGCGGCGAACTTCTGCACGCTGGTGGCCTTGCTGGTGCCCCAGATCACCGGGCGCTGGACCTCGCCGGTCAGCACGCCGTGCTCGTCGACCACGAACCTGTTGCACACCACGTGGTCGATGCCGAGGTAGCGGGCCACCGGCTCGGCCTGCATGGTCAGCGCGGACGAGCTCAGCACCACGGTGTGGCCGCGGCGCTGGTGGGCGCGGACCAGCTCGCGCATCTCCGGGTAGATGAGGTCGGCCACGGACTGCCGGAAGATCCGCTCGCCGACCTCGTCGACGTCCTCGGCCAGCCGGCCCTTGGTCGTCCGCACCGCGCCCGCGATCACGTTCTCGAACTGGTGCCGGCCCAGCCGGTACTCGACCGCGAGCTGCATCATCTGCAGGAACTCGGCCGCGCCGACCTCCCGGTGGCGCAGCCGGTCCCTGGTGACGGCGGCCACGGTGAACCCGGCCACCAGCGTCCCGTCCAGGTCGAAGAACACGCCGGTACCAGGGCCAGGCGGGCTCGCGTCGACCTCGGCCACGGAGCCGGGCAGGCGCAGCGGGCCGGTCATGAGGTCCGCCGGGGCGAGCGTGCCTGAGGGGCCGAACGGGCGGGTGGCCGCCCCAGCTCGACGATCTCGTCGAACCCGGCCTGAAGGCACTTCTCCAGCTGGTCCGCCGCTGTGAACGACGCGGTGTCGTAGCGGAACGCCACGGTGCAGGTGCCCGCGCGGGAGATGAGGATCGCCATCATGGCCACCCGCGGCAGCGGCCCGAGCCCGTACTGCCGGTCCACCCGCGCCCCGGCCAGGAAGGTCTCCTGGGCGTAGCCCGGCACGTTGCTGGCCTGGATGTCCGGCGGGGTGATCCGGTCGATGACCTCGTGCAGCGCCTCGTCGGGGAACAGGGACAGCACCGGCGCCAGCCGGCCGATCACGTCGATGGCGGGTTCGCTCCGCCCCGCGATCACCTGCTGGCGGACCTGCCGCATCCGCTCGACCGGATCGGACTCGCCGACCGGCGCCGCGATGGTCACCCCGGCGAACCTGTTGCCCGAGGCCGGGTCGTCCGCACCGCGCAGGCTGACCGGCAGGGCCAGCGGGAGCGCGTCGACCGGCACGCCGAGCACCTCGTGGTACCGGCCAAGCCCTCCGCACAGCGCAGCCAGGTACGCGTCGTTGACGGAGGCTCTGCCACTCCCGCGTCCCCTTGGTATGTCGACCGCCTTGGCCGCCGCGCGCAAGTCGGCGAGGGGCAGCTCGAGCACGATCGTCCGGCTGACCAGGCTCCGGCGGCGCAGCAGCGGCGACGG
>Ga0335082_10010277_pt1 | contig 10152 bp, 8 predicted proteins | sample Lox_Sample_41_FD_206718 | JGI IMG/M metagenome (GOLD analysis project Ga0335082, IMG submission 206718) | Soil microbial communities from Loxahatchee National Wildlife Refuge, Florida, United States - Lox_Sample_4.1 | ecosystem: Environmental > Terrestrial > Soil > Wetlands | place: USA: Florida...
CGAACAGCGCTTCTATATCAATGGAGTCGAAGCGGAACGGGCGCTGGCAGAACTCGCAGGTGACCGTCACGGCCCCCTGCTCCCGCAGCACGTCCCTGACCTCCGACGGGCCGAGTGCCCGCAGTATCCCGGCGACCCGGGCCTGGTTGCAGCGGCACTCGAAGCGCAGCGGACTGCCCCTAAACAGCCGCAGTTCACTGCCCGGGAAGGCCTGCGAGAGCACTTCCTCGGTGCGCAGGGTGAGGAGCTGCAGGGGCGCCAGGCGCCCGGTGCCCTCGCGGGCCTCGTCCCAGGCGCTCGCACCGACATCGCTGGGCACCTCGCCTGCTTCGGGAAGCTTCTGCACCAGGATCCCGGCCGCCCGCGCCGCATCGGCCGCGAGCAGCACCCGGGTCGGCAGCTGCTCGGAGGAGGCGAAGTAGGCCTCGAGCGACTCGGCGAGCGAGTCACCCTCGAGCGGCACGACTCCCTGGTAGCGCAGGCTCTTTTCCTCGGCTTCCACGGTCACGGTCACCCGGCCCTCGCTCCCGGCGAGGCGCCGGAACGCGCCTGAGTCCGCACCGAGGTCGTGCACGGCCTGCGCGTCGTAGCGCGCCACGGCGCGCAGGCGGAAATCATGCGTGCACTGGGCCACGAGCAGGCCGACGGCGCCGTTGCCCTGCAGCTGCAGGGTGAGCGTGCCGTTGAATTTCAGGGTCGCAGCCAGGAGCACGGTGGCCGCGACGGCTTCCCCGAGCAGCGTATCCACGGCCGGCGGGTACTGGGTGTGGGCGCGCAGCTCGCGCCAGGCAGCCTCGAGGTGCGCCCAGTGGCCACGCACCGGGCGGTTCTCGAAGATGAAGCGACGCACGTGATCGCTGAGCAGGGCAGGGGATTCGGTGGGCATGGGGCCGGAAATGGGGCCGAAGCGGGTGGCTTCAACCCTCGCGCGCGGACCGCCTCAGCCGCCGAGCTTCTGCTTCAAGAGCGCATTCAGCTGCGCGGGATTCGCCTTGCCGCCGGTGGCCTTCATGACCTGCCCGACGAAGAAACCGAACAGCTTGTCCTTGCCGGCGCGGTAGTCGGCGAGCTGCCCGGGGTTCTTCGCCATGACCTCATCGATCACGCGCTCGATGGTCGCGGTGTCGGTGATCTGGCGCAGGCCCTTGGCCTCGATGACCGCATCCGGGGTGCTGCCCTCGGCCCACATGACCTCGAAGACCTCTTTGGCGATCTTCCCCGAGATCGTGGCGTCGGCGATGCGCGCCACGAGCGCGGCGAGGTGCGCGGCCGGGATGCGGCCGCAAGTGATCTCGAGGTTGTCCTTGTTGAGCGCCGCGGCGAGCTCGCCCATCACCCAGTTGGCGGCGAGCTTCGGCTCCTTGGGTACCGCGCGCACCACTTCCTCGTAGTAGGCGGCGAGCTCGCGGCTCGCGCTCAGCACGCCCGCGTCGTAGGCCGAGAGTGCGTAGTCGCGCACCAGGCGCGCCGCCTTCTGGTCGGGCAGCTCCGGCAGCGTCTGACGCACCGAGTCGATGAAGGCGGCATCGAGCTCGACCGGCAGCAGGTCGGGGTCGGGGAAGTAGCGGTAGTCGTTGGCCTCTTCCTTGGAACGCATCGAGCGCGTCTCGCCCTTGTCCGGGTCGTAGAGGCGCGTCTCCTGCACCACCGTGCCCCCGGACTCGAGCAGCTCGATCTGGCGGGCCGCCTCGTAGTTGATGGCGCGCTCGACGAAGCGGAAGGAGTTCAGGTTCTTGATCTCCGCGCGCGTGCCGAACTTCTGCGTACCCGCCTTGCGCACCGAGACGTTGGCGTCGCAGCGGAACGAGCCCTCCTGCATGTTGCCGTCGCAGATCTCGAGGTAGCGCACCAGGGTGTGCACCTTCTTCATGTACGCGACCGCCTCCCTGGCCGAGCGCAGCTCGGGCTCGGAGACGATCTCCACCAGCGGCGTGCCGGCGCGGTTCAGGTCGATGCCGGTGAGCCCCGGCAGGCCCTCGTGCAGGCTCTTGCCGGCATCCTCCTCGAGGTGCGCGCGCGTGACGCCGATCTTCCTGGTGCTGCCGTCCTCGAGCACGATCTCGAGTGAGCCCTGCGCCACGATCGGCAGCTCGTACTGGCTGATCTGGTAGCCCTTGGGCAGGTCCGGGTAGAAGTAGTTCTTGCGCGCGAACACCGAGCGCGGCGCGATCGTGGCATTCAGGGCGAGTCCGAGCTTGACGGCCATGCGCACCGCCTCGCCGTTGAGCACCGGCAGCACGCCCGGGTAGCCGAGGTCGACCAGGCTCGCCTGCGAGTTCGGCGGCGCCCCGTAGCGCGTCGCCGAGCCGGAGAAGATCTTCGACTTGGTGGCGAGCTGGGCGTGGATCTCCAGCCCGATGACGGTCTCCCAGGCGCTCACGCGTAGCCCTGCGGCACGCGCGTGTGCCAGTCGGTGGCGCGCTGGAAGGCATGCGCGACGGCGAGCACGCGCGCCTCGCTGAAGTGCGGGCCCACGACCTGCAGGCCGACCGGCAGAGCCCCGACGAAGCCGCAGGGAACCGAGGCCGCCGGCAGCCCGGCGAGGTTGGCGCCGATCGTGTAGATGTCGTTCAGGTACATGGTGATCGGGTCGGCGGTCTTGGCGCCGATCTCGAACGCCGGCGTCGGCGTGGTCGGGCCGATGAGCACGTCCACGCTCTGGAAGGCGCGGATGAAGTCGGCGTTGATCAGCTGCCGCACGCGCTGCGCCTTGAGGTAGTAGGCGTCGTAGTAGCCGGCCGAGAGCACGTAGGTGCCGGTCATGATGCGCCGCTTGACCTCGGCGCCGAAGCCCTCGCCGCGCGAGCGGCAGTACAGGTCCCGCAGGTCGCGCGGGTTCTCGCAGCGGTGCCCGAAGCGCACCCCGTCGAAGCGCGCCAGATTAGAGGAGCACTCCGCGGGCGCCACCACGTAGTAGACCGGCACCGACAGGGGGAGGTTCGGCAGGCTGACCTCGGTGAGCTTCGCGCCCAGACCCTCGTAGATACGCAGCGCCTCGCGGATGCGCGCCTCGTTCTCGCGCTCGAGGCCCTCGAAGAACTCCTTCAGCAGCCCGACCTTGAGCCCCGTGAGCGGCGCCTCGAGGGCGGCGACGTAGTCGGGCACTTCGCGCTCGACGCTGGTGGAGTCGCGCGGGTCGAAGCCCGCCATCTCGCGCAGCATGAGCGCCGCGTCGGCCGCGGAATTCGTGAGCACCCCGCCCTGATCGAGGCTCGAGGCGAAGGCGATCATGCCGTAGCGCGAGACGCGCCCGTAGGTGGGCTTGATGCCGGTGATGCCGCAGAGCGCCGCCGGCTGGCGGATCGAGCCGCCGGTATCGGTGGCGGTCGCCCCCGGCACGAGCCGTGCGGCCACCGCCGCGGCCGAGCCGCCCGAGGAGCCGCCCGGCACCAGCTGCGGGTTCCAGGGGTTCCTCACCGCGCCGTAGTAGCTGGTCTCGTTGGAGGAGCCCATGGCGAACTCGTCCATGTTCGTCTTGCCGAGCATGACCGCGCCGGCCGCCTTGAGCTTGGCGACGACGGTGGCATCGTAGGGCGCGACGAAGTTGTCCAGCATGCGCGAGCCGCAGGTGGTGCGCACGCCGCGGGTGCAGAAGATGTCCTTGTGGGCGATCGGCACCCCGAGGAGCGCGCCGGGCGCGCCGGCGGCGAGCGCCGCGTCCGCCGCCTGCGCCTCCTTCAGGGCCCGCTCGCCGGTGACGGAGATGAAGGCGTTCAGCGCGCCCTGATGGCGGTCGATGCGCGCGAGGAACGCGCGCACCAGCTCGACGCTCGAGAAGCGCCGCGCCCGCAGCCCCGCGGCCAGCGCGGTGAGCGAAGTGTGATGCAGTTCACTCACGCGTGCCTCACTCGATGACCTTGGGCACGAGGTAGAGCCCCGCGGCCACCTGGGCGGCGTTCTCCTGGTACTCCTCGTGGTGATCGGTCTCGGTCACCTCATCGGGCCGCAGGCGCTGCGAGAGCCCCGGCAGCGGGTGGGCCATCGGCGCGACGTTCGCGGTGTCCACCCGCTCGAGCGCGCCGACGAACTCGAGGATGCTCGAGAGGCTCTGCTGGTAGACCGGGACCTCCGCGGCCGAAAGATCGAGACGCGCCAGGGCGGCGATGCTTGCAAGCTGCTCGCGGGTGAGGGCCATAGGAGAAACCGCTGTGCGCGGTGAACTGAGAAAACCAGCGCAAAATCATACATGTTGCCTTTACGAATGTCCTGTCGGTTGCTAGATTACGCGCCACTTCCACGGTCCCCCGCCGCACACTCCCGGTCGCTTCATGCTCAAACGCCTGCGCGGATACTTCTCCAGCGATCTGTCCATTGATCTGGGCACAGCCAACACACTGATCTACGTGCGCGACAAGGGCATCGTGCTGAACGAGCCCTCGGTGGTCGCGGTCCAGGACGAGCCGGCGCGCGGCGGCAAGGTGATCGTCGCCGTCGGGGCCGAGGCCAAGAGCATGCTCGGGCGCACGCCCGGGCACATCACCGCGGTGCGGCCCATGAAGGACGGCGTGATCGCCGACTTCACCTACACCGAGAAGATGCTGCAGTTCTTCATTAATAAGGTGCACGGCAACCGCATGCTCAAGCCCTCGCCCCGGGTGCTGGTGTGCGTGCCCTTCGGCTCCACCCAGGTGGAGCGGCGCGCCATCCGCGAGTCCGCCGAGGGCGCCGGTGCCCGCAACGTCGCGATCGTGAGCGAGCCGATGGCGGCCGCGGTCGGGGCGGGACTGCCGGTGCACGAGGCGCGCGGCTCGATGGTGCTCGACATCGGCGGCGGCACCTCCGAGGTCGCGGTACTGTCGTTGAATGGCGTCGTGTACGCGAACTCGGCGCGCATCGGCGGCGATCGCTTCGATGAGGCGATCATGAACTACGTGCGGCGCAACTACGGCATCCTGATCGGCGAGGCGACCGCCGAGCGCATCAAGATCGAGATCGGCTCGGCCTACCCCGGACAGCAGGTACGCGAGCTCTCGGTCAAGGGCCGCAACCTCTCCGAGGGCGTGCCGCGCAGCTTCACGCTGAACAGCAACGAGATCCTGGAGGCGCTGCAGGAGCCGCTGCAGAGCATCGTGAGCGCCGTGAAGCAGGCGCTCGAGCAGACCCCGCCGGAGCTCGGCGCCGACGTCGCCGAGCGCGGCATCGTGCTCACCGGCGGCGGCGCGCTGCTGCGTGACATCGACAAGCTGCTGACCGAGGAGACGGGACTGCCGGTGGTGGTCGCCGATGATCCGCTCACCTGCGTCGCGCGCGGCGGCGGCCGCATCCTCGAGCTGATGGACGAGCTGGGCCCCGGACACTTCGGGCTTGAGTAGCGCGAGGAGCGCGCAGCACTTTAGTGGCCGCGTTCGGTACAGGGGCCAGCAGACCGCTCCAGGGGCGGGGCGGCTCGGGCTTTCGCTTTACCCTCTATGCCGTGCTCTCGGTCATCATCATGTACCTGGACCAGCGCGGCCACTACCTCGAGCAGGTGCGCTACGTCCTGCAGGCGGCCGCCTATCCCATTCAGCTCCTGGTGAGCTCCCCGCCGGCCGCGTGGCACTGGCTAAAAGACAGCTTCCAGACCCGCGAGGCACTCGCCGCTGAGAATGCGCGCCTGCGCGCCGCCGCGCGCGACCTCGAGCTGCGCACCATGCGCTACGAGGCCCTCGCGCGCGAGAACGGCGAGCTGCGCGGCCTGAAGGAAGCTCTGCCGCCGGTCGCCGACCGCTGGCTCGCCGCCGAAATCGTCACCGTGCAGGTGAACGGCCTGCGCCAGCGCCTGCTCCTCAACCGCGGGGCCGTCAACGGCGTCTTCAAGGGCCAGGCGGTGCTCGATGACCGCGGCCTCATCGGCCAGACCACCCACGTCGGGCCCTGGAGCGCGGAAGTCATCCTCATCACCGACCCCGAGCACGCCGTGCCGGTGCGCATCGACCGCACCGGGCTGCGCACCATCGCGGTCGGCGCGGGCGACACCAGCACCCTCGCGCTGCCCTACCTGCCCGCCAACGCGGATGTGAAGAGCGGCGACCTGCTGGTCACCTCGGGCCTCGGCGGCGTGTTCCCGGAGGGCTACCCGGTGGCGCGCGTCACCGAGGTGCGCCGCGACGCCGTGCAGCCGCTGGCGCAGATCCGCGCCGCGCCGCTGGCGCACATCGACACCGACAGCGAGGTGATGCTGGTGTGGTTCCGCGCCGACCACCCCGCCGCCCCGACGACCGCGGTCCTGAGCAGCACCAGGCCCGATGCGGTGTCGGAGCTGAAGAACGGCAACCCCGCCATCCAGCCCCAGGCGGCGCCGCGCAAGCCGCCGAAGCCCGCAGCCTCACCGCCGCCGGCCTCGCCGCCGGCCTCGCCGCCGGCCGCGGCGGCGCCCGCCGCAGCGCCCGGGACGCCACCGGCCGCCACTCCCGCAGGTGAGCCGTGACCGCCGACTCGCGCGGCCGCATGCTGCTCTCGGCGCTCGTGGCACTGGTGCTCACCGTGCTGCCGCTGCCCTGGTGGGCCGACATGCTGCGGCCGCAGTTCCTGGTGCTCATGGTGCTCTACTGGTCGGTGAACGCCCCGCGCACCGGCGGCATCGCGCTCGGCTTCTTCGCGGGACTGATGCTGGACGTGTTCCAGGGGCCGGTGCTCGGCGAGCACGCGCTCGCGTTGTCGCTCGCCGCCTATATCTTCGTGCGCGAGCACCAGCGCATCCGCTCCAAGCCCGCCTTCCAGCAGGCGCTGATCGTCTTCGCAGCGCTCATTGCCTACGAGGTCGTGCTGTTCGCGATCGACGGCTGGACCGGGCACCCGGTCACGAGCCTCACGCGCTGGGTGCACACCCTCACCGGAGCCCTGATCTGGCCGCCGGCGGCGGCCGTGCTCGCCTACGGCGCCGGCAGGCGCGCGTGAGGGCACTCGGGCAGGGCCCGTAGGTCATATCGCCATGCCGGCCGTACGCATCAAGGACCACTGGCGCGAGCAGCGCCTGTTCGACCAGCGGGCCCTCATCTGCGCGGTGCTGATGGGGCTCGCGACCGTGGGGCTGATCGTGCGCCTGTTCGTGCTGCAGGTCGCGCGCCACGACTACTACTCCGACCTCTCGCAGGGCAACCGCGTGCGCACCGAGCCGATCCCGGCGGCGCGCGGCCTGATCCTCGACCGCCACGGCGAGGTGATCGCGGGCAACCAGCCGGCGTACCAGCTCGAGCTGGTGCCCGAGGAAGTGCCGGACGTGGCCGCGACCCTCAAGGAGCTCGTGGGCCTCGGCCTGATCCGCGCCGAGGACGTCGATGAGCTCGAGCGCACCATCGACTCGAGCCGCAGCTTCGACAGCGTGCCGATCCGCCTGCGGATGTCGGACGAGGACGTGGCGCGCTTCGCGGTGCGGCGCTTCGAGTTCCCCGGGCTCGACATCAAGACGCGCCAGACGCGCTGGTACCCGAACGGTGATCTCGCCGTGCACGCGCTCGGCTACGTCGGCGCCATCAGTGAGGCGGACTTGAAGCGCATCGACCGCGCCGCCTACGCGGGCACCTCCCTCATCGGCAAGCTCGGCGTCGAGAGCGCCTACGAGCAGAAGCTGCACGGCGCCAACGGCTTTCGCGAGGTGCTGGTGAACGCCCAGGGCCGCTCGGTGGAGCGCCAGGGAGCGTTCGTGCCGAACCTCAAGACCCGGCCCCCCACCGCCGGCGATGACCTGATGCTGGCGATCGACCTGAAGATCCAGCGCGTCGCCGAGGACGCCCTCGCCGGGCACCGCGGCGCGGTCGTGGCGCTCGACCCGAACAACGGCGACGTGCTGGCGCTGGTGAGCCTGCCGGGGTTCGACCCGACCCTCTTCGGCCGCGGCATCACCGCGGGGGAATACGGCGCGCTCAACAACGACATCGACCGGCCGCTCTTCAACCGCGCGCTGCGCGGCACCTACCCGCCCGGCTCGACCATCAAGCCCGGCATCGCCCTCGCCGGCCTCACCTACCACGTGGTCGACCCGCAGGCGCGCAAGTACTGCGCCGGCGCCTTCCACCTGCCCGGGAGCTCGCGCATGTTCCGCGAGTACCACAACGAGAAGCACGGCTACGTCGACCTCGACGACGCCATCGCGCGCTCCTGCGACGTGTACTTCTACGGGCTCGCCGACGTGCTCGGCGTCGACCGCATCGCCGCCTTCCTCGCACCCTTTGGCTTCGGCCAGCTGACCGGCATCGACATCAGCGGCGAGAAGCCCGGGATCCTGCCCTCGCGCGAGTGGAAGGCCAAGGCCTTCGCCAAGCCCGCCGACCAGATGTGGTTCCCCGGCGAGACGGTGAACTTCGGCATCGGCCAGGGCTACCTCACGGTGACGCCGCTGCAGCTGGCGCACTACGCCAGCATCATCGCCACCCGCGGCCACATCTGGCGGCCGCGCCTGGTGAGCGCCTACCGCGACCCGCACTCGGGCGAGATGGTGAAGGTGCCCCCCATCACCGAGGGCGAGGTGACCGGGGTGTCCGCCGAGGACTGGCAGCGCGTCGTGCACGGCATGATCGGCGTCACGCAGCGCGGCACCGCCGCCGCGATCGGTCGCGGTGCCGCCTACACCTTTGCCGGCAAGACCGGCACCGCGCAGGTGTTCACGGTGGCGCAGAACGAGCGCTACAACGCCAGCGCCATCAACGAGCGGCTGCGCGATCATTCCTGGTTCATCGCCTTCGCGCCGGCGGATGAGCCGCGCATCGTCATCGCCGTGCTGCAGGAGAACGGCGGCGCGGGCGCCAGCGCCGCGGCCCCGATCGCCCGCAAGGTGCTCGACGCCTACCTGCTCGGCGCCGACGGCAAGCTCAAGCCCGCCACATGATCTACGAGGAAATCACCTCGGGCTCACGCACGCGCCGCACGCTCGGCGGCGCGGCGCGCGTGCTGTTCGCGCTGCGCATCGACGGGCCGCTGGTGGTCGGGCTCGCCCTCATCGCCGCCTACGGCCTGGTGGTGCTCTACAGCGCCTCGGGCCAGTCGATGCCGACGGTGCTGCGCACCGTGGGCCGCCTCGCCCTCGGCACCGTGGCGATGCTGCTGCTCGCGCAGGTCAACCCGAATTTCCTGCGCCGCTCGACGCCGTGGCTGTACCTCGGGGGCTGCTTCCTGCTGGTGGTGGTGGCGGTGTTCGGCCACATCGGCATGGGCGCGCAGCGCTGGCTCGACCTCAAGGTGTTCCGCTTCCAGCCCTCCGAGCTCATGAAGCTCGCCGTGCCGATGATGTGCGCCTGGTACCTGCACGAGCGGCCGCTGCCGCCGGGCCTGGGCTCACTCCTGGTGCTGAGCGGCCTCATCCTGCTGCCGGTCGCACTCGTCGTGGTGCAGCCGGACCTCGGCACCGCGGCCCTCATCGCGGTCGCCGGCGCCCTCGTCATCGTGCTCGCGGGCCTGCGGCTGCGCGTGATGGCGGCGCTGTTCGCGCTCGCAGCAGTCGGGGCGGTCTTCGGCTGGAGCTTCATGCACGACTACCAGCGCAAGCGCGTGCTCACCTTCCTCAACCCGCAGACCGACCCGCTCGGGGCCGGCTACCACATCATCCAGTCGCAGATCGCCATCGGCTCGGGGGGCGTGTTCGGCAAGGGCTGGATGAACGGCAGCCAGGCGCAGCTCGAGTTCCTGCCCGAGCGCTCCACCGACTTCATCTTCGCGGTCATCGGCGAGGAGTTCGGGCTGCTCGGCCTGCTGGTGCTCCTGGCGCTGTACGTGTTCGTCGTCAGCCGCGCGGTCTACCTCGCCACGCAGACACAGGACACGTTCGCGCGCCTCCTGGCCGGCAGCCTCGCACTCACCTTCTTCGTCTACGTGTTCATCAACGCCGGCATGGTGACGGGCCTGCTGCCCGTGGTCGGCGTGCCGCTGCCCCTGGTCAGCTACGGGGGCAGCTCGGTCGTGACGCTGCTCGCCGGGTTCGGTATTCTGATGGCGCTGTATTCACGGCGAAAGCTCATCGGATCCTAGTTGAACGCACCTCGACTCGTGCTCCTCGCGGCGCTCGCCTGCGCACCGGCCCTGGCGCAGCCGGTCACGGCGGCGGCCTTCGACCTTAAGCGCCCGGAGATCGCGAGCTTCGTCGATGAGGTGGCGAGCCGCGATGGACTGAGCCCCAAGGAGGTGCGCGCCTGGCTCAAGGCCGCGCAGCCGCAGCCGAAGATCATCGAGCTGATGAACAAG
>Ga0335082_10010278_pt1 | contig 10152 bp, 10 predicted proteins | sample Lox_Sample_41_FD_206718 | JGI IMG/M metagenome (GOLD analysis project Ga0335082, IMG submission 206718) | Soil microbial communities from Loxahatchee National Wildlife Refuge, Florida, United States - Lox_Sample_4.1 | ecosystem: Environmental > Terrestrial > Soil > Wetlands | place: USA...
GTCGGCCATGGCCACTGTGAACAGACGGCGTTTGGCCGTTGCAATGAATCGAAGAGGGAGCAGATCGTGCGGCGTCCGCCGATATTGGATGGCCTCGCTCTCCAGTTCCATAATCGCTTGCCGGGCTTCCTCGGCTTTCGTTGCGGCGGGCAAGGGGTTCCCGAACGAAACCGTGACAGGGAAGGGAATCCGCCGAGGCCATTTCCAGAAGAACTTCCCTCCTTTGAAGCTGAAGATGCTGCCCCACAGCCGGTCCAAGTGCACCGGGATGATCGGTACGTTCAGACCTTCCATGATTCTTTCAAACCCTCGTTTGAACGGCAAGAGGTGTCCGGTGCGGCTGATCGACCCCTCCGCGAAGATGCAGACCACATGACCCTGACGGAGTTCCTCTCGCGCCCGTTCCAGAGATTCGATCACCTCCTTGCGGTTTCCGGCCGCGACCGGAATGGCTTTCATCAGACGGAAGAGCGCATGGAGGCCTGGAATCTCATAGTAGGGCTTGTAGATCATAAATCGGATGAAGCGCTGGATACAGGCTCCCACCAGGAGACCATCCATATGAGACATATGATTGCAAACCAATAGTGCCGGACCACGAAAGGGAACGTGTTCATGCCCGACAATCCGAATCCTATAAATCGTATGGGTGAGCATCCAGAGGCTGAATCGGATCAGGAATTCTGGCAGAATGCTCAAAATGTAGACCGTCGCCGCGAGCGTGAAGAGGCCGAAGATCAGAATAATCCGGTCGGCCTGGATCTGGAGCAAGTCCCGGAAAGCCCAGAGCAGGCCGGAAGCCAAAAGAATACCTCCCGTCTGAAGAAAATTGGCGGTCGCGATCAACCGGCCTTTCTCCTCCCGACCGCTTTTCTGCTGAAGGATGGCATTCAATGGAACAATGAACAGACCGCCAGAAAATCCCAGCAGTGTGAGGGCCGTTACCGCCCTGGCATAGGAGGGGGCGGAGGAAGAAAGCAGGATCGAAAACAATCCCATCCCGATCGAACCCAAGGGCACTAATCCTAACTCGACTTTGTCGCCAGAGAGTCGGCCGGCTGCAAGGCTGCCGATTCCGATCCCGATCGCCAGAAACGTCCCCAAGATGCCGACCCAAAAATCGGGGAGCGCCATCACTTCCTTGCCAAAGAGGATGATATTCATCTGGAGAAGCGCCCCCAAAAACCAGAAGTAGGCAATTCCAATGACCGTCAACCAGAGGGATTTTTCACCGTAAAGTCGCTTGACGCCGCTCGCGATCTCGGCCCATGGATTGATCCGAAACGGTTTCCGGGAACCGGAAGGCTGCACCCTCGAAATTCCAAGACTGGACAAGGACCCGGCAACGGCGATCGTGAAGAGAACGAGGCTAATCCATCCCAGTCGGTCCTTCCAAGCGGCGAACATCACACTCCCGATCGAGGTGCCCAGAATAATCGCCAGGAAGGTGCTCATCTCCAAAAGACCGTTGGCACGGGAAAGGTCCTTGTCGGGAAGCATCTCGGGCAGGATACCGTACTTGGCCGGACTGAAAAAGGTGGCCTGAAGTGCCATCAAAAACAGGACCCCCAGCATATAATCAATGCGGCCCGAGAAGAAAGCGAAAAATCCCAGGCCCATGGCGACAATCTCAAAGGCCTTTGTGACAATGAGGACGGTGCGCTTATTGAAAACATCGGCCAGATAACCCGCAGGGCCGGAGAAGAGGAAGAAAGGGAGAATGAAAACCGCACCTACGAGCGAGAGATAACCGCTTCCTCCACCGGAACGGGTCACCACATCCACGGCCAGCATCGAGACCACGATCTTGTAGACGTTGTCGTTGAATGCCCCCAGGAACTGGGTCCAAAGAAAGGACTGGAACCCAACGGACTTGAGAAGTTCACTGTATTTTCCGATCGCCATGGTTTTCACACCTCCTTACCGATTGTTACCAGTCGGTAAGTTTGGAATTACCCTTATAGTATGCCATCTGGCTCTGATTGTAGGAAGGGGATCCGGCCTCTAATTTACCCTTTTGAGTTGTACGGACTCCTATGATTTTTGTATCCCATTCGATCCTCCTTGCGCATGGAATCTAAGAGGCGGATCTTTCACACGGCCCTCCTGGGTTTACGCGCACACATATGTTAGAGCTAGAGGAGTGCCAAGTGTGCAGTTTGAAATCAGGAAAAAAAAACTAAACCTTTGAAAACCAGGAAGTTATGAGGAATCAGGAAGAGAACGGAATACGGGTAAGAAAACAACTGGTCCAGGGTATTTGCGGGTCCATCGGGTCACCTTTCATGCGTTTGGAAGATCGGCCGGGTTGCGATATACGAGGTCAGGATTTTCGAGGGATGGTAGGAAAGCTTGGCCGCGCGGAGACGTTCAAGACCGGAATCGTCCATCGCATGGATGGTGGCGCAACCCGATAGCTCCCGACAGAATTCGCGGAAAAGATAGGCCGACAGTCCGGCGATCCCCCGATCGGCCACCTCCAGCAGGACGCAGAAGATTCCGGGCCGGAGGGGATATCCGAAGGTGTATCCGGCGATCCTCCCGCCCAACCGCACCACCCGGCCGGTCAGGCCCAATGCCGTGAAATCTTCGAGCGCCCTTTGATGGGCTAAGGCGGCGTCCTCCAACATCATGCGATCCTCTTCCCGTTGACGGGAAGGAGAACCGGATTCGTCTTGCTGTTTCTTCCACCGCTCGAACAGTTCCAGACAGTCATCCCGATCGGAAGATCGGTACGGCTCGAGCCGTACCGGATCATTGCGGTGATCCCGCACGAAGCGGTTGCAGGCCCAGCGTTTGGTCTTGTAGCGATCGCCGGCCAGTCGAGCCAGCGCCTCCCGATCGTACAGGTACTCCTGCTCCTTCGGTTTGATCACAAGATCCATCGCTGCGAAGGCCGCGACCTGTTCTTGAGGAATATTTTCGATCCGGGATATCGCGGGATGGACATTCATGGCGTCCATCCGGACAAAACATTGTCGGACGGCTTCCGGGGTCAGCGTCTCCCCCATGGGCGGAAGAGGCATGAACAGACCGTCGACATATCGCGCGAAGAGACAGAACTGCCGGTCGATGATCGTCCAGTAATATTGGAGATGATCCTTCCAGATCATCAGCGCGGGCCAGGAATAGGTCGAAAGCTCCGTCCGGGTCCATTTCAAGGCGGATTCAAACAGCCGACGGTCGGCATCCATCAGCGGGTTTAATCCGACCGCCTCGGGCGAAGGCCGTTCAGCCATTCCGGTCGGCCGGCCCGTCAGCGCCTCCGTCAGGCGGGTCAGGGGGGTCAGGATCATCACGTCATCTTGATGGGCCCCGATCAGTCCCGGATTCGACCGAAGCGTTTGAATCGTTCCGTCCATTTCCAACCGGGCGGCCATCGACCGGCCGTACTCGAACAGAGCTTCAGTAAAAAGCGATTCCAAAACAACCGGGCATTTGCGGTCGTAACCCAGGAGAACGGTTCGCCGGGAAGGATCCCACATCAGCGCCAGGGGGAATAATTGGCAGTCCATCGGACGATCGTCATAGATCCGGCAACCGTTTACAGTCGGGTCGAAGGCGGGGCAGATATAGCCTTGGCCGTTCGGATGGGGAATCAGTTCGATCCGGCCGCCTCTCGGATTGGAAAATCGCTCCGCCGGAACTCCCCGTTCGATCGCATGCCGAATCTCTTCCGCCGTGAAGTACGGCGCCAGCGGGCTGTCCTGCTCGGGAAAACGACAGCAGACATCGCAAGCGAGGCATCGGGAGCTGGGGATCAATTGGGGTATCGCGGTCATTGTATTTTTTCGTCGATCCTCAAACGTTGGACCCTTATCCTACCGCCACACTGTTATTGAGTCAAGATGGCCGATTCGATATAATGGGATGCGGAATATTTGAGGAAAGACCCGGGTGGTGTATAATGATCACTCACTTTATCGAAGGATGATAGAATGCGCGAACGAATCACTTTCAAGAAGGAGACGCCGGTGCAGCTTTTAAGAATTGGACAAGGGATTATGATCTTGATGGTCTGTTGGATGATGGGGGAAGGGGCTCTGCAGGCGGCCGAAGCCGACGCGGAAAAAGACGCGGCGTTCGTGAAAATTCTCGAGGGGGCCTATCAAGCCTCCTGCGACGACGTCGATCGCCTGCGGGATTATTACCGGGCGGACGCCCAGATCATCCACGACGGCCGCCTCACCACGCTCGATGAGACGATCAAGGAGATTAAAGAATCGATCAGCCCGCTAAAGGACCTGCACTGCAGCTACCTACCCCGTGTGCGCAGCAGCCGGATCAGCGGCGACATGGCCTATGTGATCGTCCATGAATCGATTCGCCTTTCGGCCGGCACGGTCGAACCGCAGCAGATCGAACAGATCTGCAACTATGTCTTCTTCAAAGAAGGGTCGCAATGGAAGATCGCGGTCGATCATTGCTCCAGCATTCCCGGAGAAGCGGTATGAGCGGCCGGGCTCGTTAACCCGGCACTATTTCCGGCCGTACGGAAAACCCGTCGGGATCCATGCAGCGCCGACCGCCCCGCCGTCCGGAATCGGCTCCGGGAATCGGATCTGGATTTTGCCCTCATGCTCAAAGAAGGCCGGCCAGATCTTCGACGGGTCTTCGGAAAATACGGCGCCCGGATCCGCATCCATGATCACCCAGTCCCCGCGCACGAACTCGGCATCCAGTTGCATCGGCGCCCAACCGGAGTAACCGGCATAGACCCGAACCTTTTTGTCGGGATCCGGATTCCCGAGCGCATCGGTCAGGATTTTCCGGCTGGCGGTAAAGTAGATGTTTCCGAGGACCTTCCGGGCCCCCTCCGGAGACGAATCGGAACGCAGAAGCACCATCATCAGATTCGTGCTGACCGGGCCCCCGAAATAAATGGGCTTCGAAAATTTCTCGGTCCCCTCAAGATCCGGAATGGCCTGAACGAGCGGGATCTCGGTCGGACGATTGATAATCAGTCCGGACGCCCCCTCTTTCCCGTACGAGATCAGGAGAATAACGGTGTGGAGAAAATTCGGGTCCTGCAGCCGCGGAGATGAAAACAGGAAGATCCCCGGTCTTAAGGGCTCGCCGGTTGGAACAGGATCGGAGGCGTCGGCCGGAACCCCGGGCACGATTCCGATAAGGATCAAGCATGCGGCCAGGAAACCGGCCCGGTTGGCTTGGACAAATCGGGAGTTGGGAGCGATTTCGGTAAACATCGGAAACGTCAGGACCGTTTGTTCCGGGGTTCGGATTCAAATATCTGGTTTAGAAATGTTCGGACTTCGGAAAGCGCCTCCGGAACCACCTCATGCCCCATCAGGTATTCCTGGAGCCGGACCGAGAAGCCTTCGGTACGCAACGTCGCCTGGGCCTCCCGGGCCCCCTCTACCGGCAGCACCTCGTCGTTTTTCCCGTGGGTGAGCAGGATCGGCAGACCGGCCGCGGCCGGTGATTTTTCGACCGGCAGCGTTTCGGGCCGGGCCAGGTACCCGCTCATGGCCACGATCCCGGCGATTCGTCTCGGATAGCGGACGCCCACATCGAGACTCATCACCGCTCCCTGGGAAAATCCCACCAGTGCGATCCGTTTGGACGGGATCTTTTCTTGCTCCAGCCGTTCGATCAACTCGAAGAGGAGCTTTCGGCTTTGTAGAAGACCTTGCAGGTGCTGGGGCGGGATCTCATACCACGCCCGCCCTCCCCAGAAACCCGGCAGCTCCATCGGCCCGTCCGGAAAGATCCACCGGATTCCTTCCAGCGCGATCGCCTCGGCCAGAGGAGCCAGGTCTTCGCCGCGGACGCCCCGGCCATGCAAGGCCAGGATGCATCCGATCGGCATCCCGATCGAAGGAAGCTCGGTGAAATTAAGCATAGGGTTTTTGCCCGTTCTCGCCGGAAGAGCCGGGAGCGGGATTTTTTAAAACAGACGCGAGCAATTCCGGGTTAGCGGTTGATGCCACCGCGAGGAAGGATTCTGAAAACGATGGACCTGGGGGTGAGATTGCCGACCGTAAGCCGGGGGGACGGACTTGGATGGAATCGATCGGCGGACGACTCCGGGAGCGGACTATCTCCCGCGGCCTCCGCGCCCGCCGCCGTATCCCCCACCGCCATATCCCCCTCCTCCTCCTCCTCGTTCCCGTTTCTGCTGGGGACGGGCCTCGCTGACGATCAGGCTTCGTTCCATGAAACTTTTGCCGTTGAACATTTCGATGGCCTTTTGAGCGTCTTCGGAGGAGCCCATCTCGACAAAGCCGAACCCGCGCGGACGCCCCGTTTGGGCATCGGTGATGATCTTAACGGATGCCACCGTTCCCGCGGTTGCGAATAAATCGCTGATCTCTTTTTCCGTGCATTGATACGAAAGATTACCGACGTAAAGCTTTGCGCCCATCTGCCTCTCCTTCTGATTGCGCCCGATTTCCTACCAGGATTCTTCCCGGTGATTCTCTCCGGCCACCGGAGGTTTAACGACCGCTTGTTACTATGCTATATACGCCTTTCATTGTCAAGTGGAAAACGGCGCTCAATCCCGTCCGTCATGCCCGCTCGTTGTCGGCGCGGCATTCGGGGACGGCGTCGACGCGGTCGCCTGCTTTTGAACACCGGCCCCGTACCGATACACCAGGTCGCCGCCGAAGTAACCGGTCGTCCCCAACAGAAGAACGCCGACGACGGCAAGAATAAAATAGGCCGTTCGGTTACGGACGGACCATCGATCGCCAACTCGCCAGCGCACGAACAGCAGCAGCGCGAACACGACCAGGGTGACGACGGCCAGGGTTTCATGCTGGTCCACGGCCTTTTCGGGAACGCCCGCGGCCACCACCGCCTCCTCGCCCCAGAACCCGGCGGCGGAGGCGACGATCCCGCTGATGAATCCCAGGATCAGCAGCCACAAGCCAAACTGGCGATAAGATTCCCGCCGGGCCCAAAATCCGAAAATTTCAAAAAAGACGGCCGTAAAGAGAAGGGCGATCGGGAAATGAACGACGATCGGATGAAGGGGATGGTCCAGCACGCGGATCTCCATCAGGGTGTTGGTTGAGTCGAATCTCGGAGCCGAACCGATCGAAGCTTCGGCCGTTGTCGATCCGCCGGTTGAGACTTCACTTGGAATTTTTAATCGTAAGACAAAAGCCGTGCAATGTCAATCGCCGGCCCCCGCCGACCCGCCCGAAAAGAACGGCGCATAGCTTTCCATTTGCATTTTAACCCGACGAGCGTTAGAATAATGACCAGGGCCCCTCCATGTTGATCTGTCCGAATTGCAGAAAAAAATATCGGTCGAATATCCTGGTCTGTCCAAGTTGCCACGCGGAGCTTCTGCCCCCCTCCGCCATCAAACTTCGACACGAACACCCCAATTTGTCGCAGACCAAAGGATCCCCGAAGCAGACCCTGACCAAGAAACCGCCGCATCCGAAACAAACCGAATCCTTCGTCGAGCTTGTCCGGGGCAACCCGACCGAGGCGAAGGAAACCGGCCGCTTCCTCGAGAAAGAAGGTATTCCGTGCCGGATTGAAGATGACGAGACGGCTCCGTTGCCGTATCGGATGGACGGAGAAACTCCCATGGGGAGTCCGCAAGCGATGGTGGTCCGGGTGCCCCTCTCCCAGATCGAAAAGGCCCGCGCCCTTTTAGATTGGGAAAACCAGAAAGAAGAACCTCATCCGTCGATGGACAAGGCCCTGGCTGAAGAGGAGGAAGACATCCTGGTTTGTCCGGCCTGCGAATCCGAGGTCATTCCGGAGGATGGAAACTGTCCTGAATGCGGATGGGAATTCGATCTGGACGATGAAACGGACGAAGAGGAATATTTCTGTTCCTCCTGCGGCGAAGCCTGCGATCCGGACGACCCCGTCTGCCCGAACTGCGGCGCCCACTTCGATCATTGAGCGCGCCACCCCCCGGCGGCCCGTCCGCCGCGTCGATGGCCCGTCGTACGGTTACGGCTCCAGGTCGCGACTCTTCACGGTCTTTCGCCCGTCCGCTTTGGCCTTCTCGATCGCGTCGAGGCAAAGTTTCTCGACCCGCTGGCTCAGCACCTCCAGAATTTCTCCCGACGTATTAAACCCGGATTTTTCCCGGACGAATTTTTTCACCTTTGACGCCACGACTAAAATGTCCGCCATGCTTTTCTCCTTTCCCTATGAGTTTCTCTGTATGAGTCTTGGGTTTATGAAACGAAGCGGTCTTTATTATATCCATCCTTTTTCTCAGGTCAAGCATTATTTGGGGCTTAACGATTTTCTTGTAGATGCCGCTCGAGCGCCTCATAGAACGTGAGGACATGGACGCGGTTGGCTCCAAGATCGCCGCGGCCGATCCGTGACGCGGAGTGAACGTACACTTCGATCTCCCCGCTCGACGAGTCGGTCACCAAGACGGAAAGATCGTCGCGGAACCGCCAGATCAAACTGGTCACTTCGGCCTGATAGGCTCCCACGTCTCCTTCCGCCCGGACCATCTTCCAGCGCGGGAGGGACCGGATCGTCCTGTCAACGGCCGCTTTTACCGTTTCCTCCGGCAGCCGGTAATGCCGGACGCGAAGCTCGGGCAGGAGCGGATCGGCCGTCGTCTCGGCCACATTGTACCGTAGGTAGATCGAGAGCCGTTCCATGAAACCGGGGGGATCGAACAGCATCGGGCGGTTCATCGCGATCGCGACGGCCACGGCCGCCACGGGCAGAACCATGACGAGCACCAATCCTGCGAGAAGCTTGAACCGCATGATTTACGCCTCAAGGTCCGGAGGTCATTGCGGCCGTTTGGACCCGACCGGCTCCCCCGTCGGGTCCAGCGGGATGACGTTCAAAATGCCCAAACCTGAAAGCGGCCGATCGAAGCGGTCGGGCCGGCCGACCGCCAGGACGATCAAACCGTCCGGCTGGAGATGTTTCTGGGCCACGTCCAGGATCTCTTGGCGCGTCACGTGGACGACGCTGTCGCGAAACCGTTCCAAAAAGTCCGCCGGCAGCCCGTAGTATTCCAGCGAGGCCTGGCGGTCGACGATCATCGCGGGATCCGAGAAAGAAAACACAAACGAGTTCAGAAAAGAATCCTTGGCCAGGCGGAGCTCTTCTTCCTTGACGGGCGCCGTCCGGATCCGTTGGATCTCCCGCTCGATCGCCGAGATCGCCTGGTAGGTGGATCCCGCCTTGGTCTCGCCGTAAGCCACGAACATGCCCGGCTCCAAATTGCCGGGCGTAAACGTGCTGCCGACCGAATAGGCCAGCCCTCCCTCTGTGCGGACCGTTTTGAAAAGCCGGCTGCGGAACCCCCCGCCGCCCAGGATATCGTTCAACAACGACACCGCAAAGTAATCCGGATCATCCTGCCGGATGCCCAGATGTCCGATGCGCAGATGCGTTTGGGAGATGTCTTTCTCGACCAGATTGACGGACGGCTTGAACGCATCCGGGACGGGCGGCAGGGAAGGCCGGTCGATCCGACCCTGCGGCCAACCGGCGAAGGCCCGCCGGATCTTCTCGATCATCTCTTTTTTTTCAAAATCCCCCGACAACGACAGGATCACCGCATCCGGATGGTAATCGCGCGAATGAAAGGCGACCAGATCGGCCCGGGTGATCCGGCCGATCGTCTCGACGGTGCTTTCCCGGGCCAGCGGGTGGTCTTCTCCGTAGACCCGTTTACGGAACTGCCGGCTGGCGATGCCGGCCGGATTGTCGTTCCGCCGCCGGATGGATTCCAGGGCCTGCTGCTTGGCCAGGTCCAACTTGTCCTGGGGAAAGGCCGGGTGCATCAGCATATCGGCAAAGAGGGTCAGGCCGCGATCCAGATCCTTGGCCAGAATATCGAGCGATGCAATGCCGGCGTCGGGGCCGATCGAGCTGCCGAGCTCGGCCGCCATGAATTCGAGCTCCTCGTCCAGGGCGTCGCCCGACATCGAGGCGGTGCCCCCCGTCCGCATCACCGCCCCGGTCAGACCGGCCAGCCCGATCTTGTCCGCGGGCTCGTAAACGCTGCCGGTCCGGATCATCGCATTGATCTGGACCAGCGGAAGCTCGTGGTCCTCCAAAAGGTAGAGCACCATCCCGTTTTCCAACACGGCCCGTTCGGCCTTGGGGGGATGAAACTCGACCGGCGAGAAGACCATCGTCCGCGGACTGGCGGCGAAGGACGAAGAAACCGAGAAA
>Ga0335082_10010279_pt1 | contig 10152 bp, 11 predicted proteins | sample Lox_Sample_41_FD_206718 | JGI IMG/M metagenome (GOLD analysis project Ga0335082, IMG submission 206718) | Soil microbial communities from Loxahatchee National Wildlife Refuge, Florida, United States - Lox_Sample_4.1 | ecosystem: Environmental > Terrestrial > Soil > Wetlands | place: USA...
GTCGGAGATCTTGGGCGGAGGCAAGGCGAGCGCGACGGCGCGGGCGGGGAAGGGCGGCGCGCTGCTGCTCGCGTCGGACCGCTCGATCGCGCAGGAGCTGATGGTGACGTGTCCGCCGCTGATCGAGATTTTCTCGGGGAGCTAGTCACTCGACGACGGTGCGCGGCGCGGCCAGCGCGGCCTTCTTCGCTTCGGTATCGACCTCCCAGCGGAGCTCCTCGTTTCCTTGCGCGCCGGCGAAGCGCAGGCCGAACCACTTCGCGTCGTCGGCGATGGTCGGCTTGCCGTTCGCGCCGACGCGCGGGAAGTCGACGCGGAAGCAGTGGCGGTACGGCGACGTGTACGGGAAGTAGCGGTACTCGAGCGGTCCCGGCTTCACGAGCTCGAGGCGCGCGGGGGCCGTCTCGTTCCCTTTTTCGTCGATGAGGCGGACGATCCACGCCGACGTCCCGCGCGTGAGGTCGTCCCAGTTCCATTTCGCGCCGTAGAGCGCGACGTAGAACTCGTACTTCACCTGCGTGTCGGCGAGCGTGCGCTGGAGGAGCTCGCGGCGCTGCTCGACCGTGAGGCGGTAGTCGGCGGAGTAGCGAACGACGTACGCCCAGCGGAAGTCCCACGACTCGAACGTCGCGGTCGCGGTGAGCATGTCGTCGAGCTCGCTCAGCGTGATGAGCTGCTCGGTGCGCGTCCAGCGCGAGAGGACCGTGTCGTAGTCCGACGGCACGTACTCGCGCGGGCCGCCGTTCATCGACACGCGCGTCGAGGTGCACGCGGCGAGGAGGATGGGCACGAGGAGGAGCGCGCGCTTCACGGGAGCCCCCGCGCGGCGCGCCACGCCGGGTCGAGGCACGACGAGAGATAGTTGCGGCCGGTGTCGGGCACGACGGTGACGACGCGCTTGCCCGCGCCGAGCCGCTCGGCCACGCGGATCGCGGCGCACACCGCGACGCCCGACGACGTGCCCGCGAGGATGCCTTCTTCCTTGGCGAGCGCGAGCATCATCGCGACCGCGTCGCGGTCCGAGACGAGCTCGACGCGGTCCGGCGCGACGCCGTGGACGGCGCACGAGTCGAGATCGTCGATGACGCCCTCGACGAGCGAGCCGTGCGGCGTCGCGAAGTGCGTGCGATCGGGGGCGGCGCCGACGATCTCGATGCCGGGCACGTTCTCGCGGAGCACGCGCGAGACGCCGCCGAGCGTGCCGCCCGAGCCGACGCACGCGACGAACGCGTCGAGCCCGTCCTCGCACTGCTCGAGGATCTCGACCGCGGTCGTCTTCACGTGCGCGCCCGGGTTCGCCGGGTTCTCGAACTGGTCGGGCATGAAGCCGCCGCGCTCGCGCGCGACGCGCTCGGCCATGCCGATGTAACCCTCCGGGTCGTCAGCTTCGACGTCGGCGCGCGCCATCACGACCTCCGCGCCGAACGCGCGGAGCACCGCGAGCTTGTCCGTCGAGGTCGTCTCCGGCACCACGATGACGCAACGATAACCGCGGACGGCGCACACCATGGCGAGACCGACGCCCGTGTTGCCCCCGCTCGCTTCCACGACGGTCACGCCCGGCACGACGACGCCGCGACGCTCGCCGTCCTCGATCATCGCGAGCGCGGCGCGATCCTTGATGCTCCCGCCGGGCGAGAAGAACTCGAGCTTGCACACGATCTCCGCGGCGCCGGGAGGCACGACGCGTCGCAGGCGGACCATCGGCGTGCGGCCGATTGTCTCGAGCACGTCGTCGCAGATGCCGCGCGCCGGCTCTGCCTTCGTGCGCTGGGCTGCGTCCACCGTGACTGCACTGTACTACGCAGCGCGAAGCGCGCGATGCAGATCCTTTTTCCGTGTTGGCTCGTCCAACGGACAGGGCGGAAAAGGAAGCCTGGCATGACCGCTGCACAAACCGAGCAACGAGAACGATTTGCGATGCTCGAAAAGCTCGATCTCATGGTGCGCTTTTGGGAGCTGACCGCGCGTCACTGCGCGGGCGGCCAGCCGCTCAGCGCCGACGAGCAAGTCGAGCTCCTCTCGTGGCTGCAGCTCGTGACGTCCGAAATCGACGCGGCGTCGCCCGGGCCGCTCGTGCGCGCGCTCGCGTCGAGCGACGTCGCCGTGCCCGCGCAAGTCATCGGCGCCGGGACGACGAACGCGGTCGAGATCCGCGCGGTGCTCGCGCGCGCTCTCGTCGTGACCAGCGCGGCGCCGCTCGCGCTCGGTGCGAGCGTGCTCCTCCGCGCGACCGACGCGGTCGCGGGCGTCGAGTACGTCGTGCCGTGCGTCGTGAAATGGGTGCATGATGCAAGTCCGTGCTCGGCCGCGCTCACCGTCGACGGCGCCCCCAACAAAAAGACCTTCGGCGCGTGCGCCGACCCGAAGGTCACGCAGATCTGGGCGGAGCCGCCCGAGCTACGAAGGGACGCGCCGAGGCCCCAAACTGATCGGTTGAACTGAGGGCCGCCGATCTGCGATAGTTTGCGGCCCCAGATGCCCCTCAAGATATCCGCACGCACGACGCAGCCACTCGATTTGAACGCAGACGTCGTCGTGATGGGGACGTTCTCACTGCCCAGCGCGAAAGATGGCAAGGGCGGCAAGAAGAAGAAAGACGGCGACGCGCGCACCGGCGTGCCGTTCGTCGACGCGCTCGATCGCGCGCTCGGCGGCGGCGTGTCGCGCCTTCTCGCCAAGGAAGAGTTCACCGGCAAGAAGGATCAGACGCTCTCGGTGCCGACGCTCGGTCGCTTGCCGGCGGCGAAGCTCGTCTTGCTCGGGCTCGGCGATCGCGACAAGGCGGGGCCGGGCGAGGTGCGATCGTTCGCGGCGAAGGCCGCGCGCATCGCCAACGCGGAGAAGGCGAAGACGCTCGTCCTCGCGCTGCCCGACGGTCTCGAGTCGCGCTTGCGCCTCGTGGGCGAGGGGCTCGAGCTCGGCGCGTACCGCTTCACCAAGTACCTCACTGGCGACCGCAAGCCGAAGGAGTCGCTCGAAGAGGTGACCGTCGCGAGCGAGCGGCGCATGCCGCCGGACGCGAAGCGCTCCATCGCGCTCGGTCAAGGCATCGCCGCCGGCGTCAACGTCTCGCGCGATCTCTCGAACGAGCCGCCGAACGTGATGTTCCCCGCCGCGCTCGCCGAGGCCGCGCAGAAAGCCGGCAAGGAGCACAAATTCAAGGTCACGGTCTTCGACGACAAGGAGATCGAAAAGCGCGGGATGTTCCTGCTCCACGCCGTCGGGCGCGGCAGCTCGCATCCGCCGCGGCTCGTGCACATGTCGTACGTGCCGTCGAAGAAGAGCAAGAAGCGCTACGTCTTCCTCGGCAAGGGGATCACCTTCGACACCGGAGGCATCAGCATCAAGCCCGCGCAAGGCATGGGCGAGATGAAGCACGACATGTCCGGCGCCGCGAACATGGTGGGCCTCATGATCGCGTGCGCGGCGCTCAAGCCGAACATCGAGGTGCACGCCATCATGAGCTGCGCCGAGAACATGCCGGACGGAAACTCGTACCGCCCGGGCGACGTGTGGGGCTCGCTCGACGGCAAATCGGTCGAGATCATCAACACCGACGCCGAGGGCCGCCTCGTGCTCGCCGACGCGCTCGCCTACGCGGCCAAGGAGCTCGAGCCCGATCTCATGGTCGACAACGCGACGCTCACCGGCGCGTGCGTCGTCGCGCTCGGCACGATGTACAGCGCGTTCTACGCGACGAACGAGGACACGGCGCAGCGCTTCGGCGCGGCGGTGAAGGCGTCCGGCGAGATGATGTGGCGCATGCCGCTCGTCGACGAGTACCGCGAGCAGCTCAAGAGCGACGTCGCCGACGTGAAGCACACGGGCGAACGCTACGCGGGCTCGATCACGGCGGCGCTGTTCCTCCGCGAGTTCATCGGCAAGACGAAGAACTGGGTGCACGCCGACATCGCCGGCGCGGCGCAGACGGAGCGCCCGTACGCGTGGCACGGCAAGGGCGCGACGGGGCACGCGGTGCTCACGTTTTTGGCGTTGGTGGAGCGGGCGGGCAAGTGAGTGGAGAGAGCCGATAGCCGATAGCCGATAGCCGATGGCTACCGGCTGAAGAGCTCCGCTTGCTTCTTCCACGGCGGATCGGGGACGCGGTCGATGGGGGCGACCACCCAGTCCATCACGGCGCGGTTCAGGATCGCGTGGAGGGTCTCCTCGTCGGTCGCCGGGTCGAGCCACGCGGCGTGGTCCGATTTTTCGAGCGCGACGGGCATGCGGTCGTGGACGGCGGCGACCGAGGCGCTCGGGTCGCGCGTGATGATGGCGCACGATTCGATTCGCTCGTGCTTGCCGCGGACGGTGCCCTTCCAGCGGTCCCAGATGCCGGCCATGCCGAAGGGTTTTCCGTCGGGGCGCTGGACGCGGTGGGGGAGCTTCTTCTTGCCCTCGTGACGCCACTCGTAGAAGCCGTCGGCGAGGACGAGGCAGCGGCGGCGGCGGAACGAATCGCGGAACGCGCGGCTCGTCGCGACGGTCTCGACGCGCGCGTTGATGAGCGGCTTCACGTCGCGGATGTCGTGCACGTAGAACGGCACGAGGCCCCAGCGCATCACGACGAGCTCCTTCACGTCGCTGTCCTTGGCGCGGCGCACGACGAGGATCGGATCCGTCGGCGCGCAGTTCAGGTTCACCACCGTCTCGGCGTCGATCGGCACGGGGAGCGTCGCGTCGAAGGTGTCGGCGAGGTCCGACGGGGGCACGGCGAGGCGGGTGCGGCCGCACATGGGAGACGAGCGTAGCACCCGTTTGCGGTACCATCGGGGGCTCGCATGAGGCTCTGGACGGCATCGGTCGCGGTCGTTCCGCACGTCGCTGCGGCGCTCCTTCTCGCGGCGCAGCCGCGCGACCGCGCCCCGAGCGCGCCGCGCGACGAGGCGAGGACCCTCGTCGTTGGGTCGCCGCCGGCGCGCGCGCCGGAGACTCGCGCCGCGCCGCCACGAGACGAGCCCGCGCGCACGCTGACGATGACGCTCGAGCACGGCGAGGCGGTGCCGGAGGGCCACCCGAACACCTGGGTCCACCTGCCCGCCACGCACGGCGCGCGCGAGCTCGCGCTCACGTTCGTCTTCCACGGCTTCAAGAACTGCATCGAGAGCTACACCGGCGCCGGCACGCACTGTCGCCGCGACCACGACCCGCGACCCGGCTACGAGCTCGCCGCGCAGCTCGAGCGCGAAGGCTCGAGCTCGATCGTCGTCGTACCCGAGACGTCGTTCGACACCGAGTCGGCCGAGGCGCCCGCGCTCGCGATGCACGGCGCGTTTCGCGCGTACGTCGGCGAGGTGCTCGCGGCGCTCGCGCCCGAGGTCGGCGAGGCGCGCCTCGAGGACGTGCGCCGCGTCGCGCTCGTCGCGGCGTCGGGCGGGTACCAAGCGCTCGAGCCGATCTTGGCGGACGCCGGCCCGCTCGTGACCGACGTGCTCCTGTTGGATGCAGGATACATGTATCCGAACAGCACCGTCGGGCGCTTCCTCGGGACGGTGAGCGCCGAGCTCGCCGCGGGGGCGAGCGCGCACCGCCTCGGCATCCTCTACACGCCCGGCGGCGGCGCCCTCCACACGAGCTTCGCGCTGCGCGAGATCGCCGAGCGCGCCGCGGGCGGGCTCGCGCGCGTCGGGCGCTTCCGCACCGACCCGCCCCTCGACGCGCTCCGCGCGCCGCTCTACGTGTATCGCGTGGACGAGGAGCACGACGTCGTCGTGCGCCGCAACATGGGCCGCGTCCTCGCGGCCGCCGGTCTGTGATCACTCCGCGAGCGTGAGGCGGTCCGCGCAGGGCTTGGCGCTCTCGTCGGTGCGGAGGCCCGGGATCTTCGTCGGGTCCGCGTCGAGGGCGGAGAGCTCCTTCTTGATCTTCGAGACGATGAGCCCGTCGAGGTTGCCGCTCGCGTACTGCTCCTGCGTGCCGCCGCAGCTCGAGATCGGGTCTCCGCCGCCGGTCGACTGCGGGCCCGCGCCGCCGCGGAGCACGAACATCTCGGTCGCGCCGGTGTACTGCGCCATCTGACGGAGCACGGCCTGGCCGAGCGCGTCCATCCCGCTCGCGGCGACGCCGAACATCTTGATGCCGCGGTGCGAGGCGTTCTTCATCTCGACGGCGTAGTCCGGGTCGTTCGGGTAATCGAGGTGCGGCGGCGCGTCGGCGATGACGAACGCCATGCGCGCGACCGCGCGCGGCGACCACTCGAGCTCGGTGAGCGCCGCGTGGATGCCCGCGTTCATGTCCTCGGGGATGTCGCCGCCGCCGTTCGCCTCGATGCCCGCGATCGAACGCGAGAACGAGCCGAGGTTCGTCGTGAACGGGTACTTTTTCGTGACGAACGGGTCGGAGCGGTCCTTGTACTCGACCATGCCGATGCGGACCTGGAGCTGGCGGCTCTGGAGCGTCGTGGCGACCTTCTGGATCGTCGACTTCACGCTCGCGATCTCCTCGCTCATCGATCCGGTCGTGTCGAGCACGAACGCGAGATCGACCACGCGCGCGTCCTCGCGCCGCGCCGACGCGAGGCTCATCGTCGCGGTGCCGTCGCCGTCGTCGTCGAGCGCGACGGTCGTCTGCGCGGTTCCCTCGGCGCAACGCGCCACGGCGGTGAAGCGCTTGCCGGAGAGGCCTTCGGCGTACGGAAAGAGGATCGCGCGACCGGACGCCATCGTCGTCAGCGTCACGGCGTGCTGTGCGCCGTCTTCGACGGTCACGGGGCAGCGCGAGACGCCCTTGCCGGCCTTGTCACGCACGATCAGAAAGCGCCGGGCGCGCACGTCGACGCTGTGAATCGGCTGGTAGACGGCGCCGAGGTAGCGCTGGAACTCGCGGTAGTTCGCGTTGTCGTCCCACTCGCCCGCGCGGATCGACGCGGCGGGCGTGGCCATCATGCCTTCCTCGCGCATCGGCGCGCCGCCGACGCCGTCCTTGGTCACGCCGCGTGCGTGCGCCGCGCCCGCGAGCGCGGTCGTCGCCGTGGCTCCCGGCTCGGAGGCGGGCGCGTTCGACGCGGCGGCCTTGGCCTCCTCTTTCTGCGGGCTCGCCGAGACGGTGCTCGGCGCAGCTTGGGTGGAGCAACCGGCGGCGAGGAGGAGCAGGACGAACGACCTTCGCATGCCCCCAAAGACGGCCGTGCCAGCGAAACGATCTACGCTACCATCGCCCGCTGATGAGCTTGGCCTCGGCGCTCCTCGGACCCGTGACGATCGGACGGGAAGTGCGCGAACGCGTGGACCGACTGGAGCTTCCGTTCAGTCGTTTCGGCGTCGACAACTACGGCATCTCGAAGAAGCACCTCACCTACTGGTTCACCCTATTAGGTGTACTCTACAAGGAATATTTCCGCGTCAAGGCGTACGGGACCGAGCACATCCCGCGCCGCGGGCGCGCGATGCTCATCGGCAACCACTCGGGCGGCATCGCGATCGACGGCGCGATGGTGATCGCGTCGTGCCTCTTCGAGCTCGAGCCGCCGCGCCTCGCGCAGGGCATGGTCGAGAAATTCTTGAACCGCATGCCGATGGCGTCGCTCTGGTTCAACCGCGTGGGGCAGCTCACGGGCCTGCCGGAGAACGCGCTGCACCTGCTCGAGGACGATCGCATCTTGATGGTGTTCCCCGAGGGCGCGCGCGGCACCGCGAAGCTCTATTGGGAGCGCACGTCGCTCGTCCAGTTCGGCAGCGGCTTCATGCGCCTCGCGCTCCAGACGAAGACGCCGATCATCCCGTTCGGGTTCATCGGCGGCGGCGACGCGTTCCCGACGGTGTTCAACGCCGTCGAGCTCGGCAAGCGCTTGGGCGCGCCCTACGTGCCGGTGAGCGCGTACCTCTTGCCGCTGCCGCTGCCGGTGCAGCTCGCGGTGCACTACGGCGAGCCGATGCGCTTCGAGGGGACCGGCAACGAAGACGACGCGACCATCGAGCACAAGGTGAACGAAGTGAAGACGCGCATCGCCGAGCTCATCGAGCACGGCGAGCGCCAGCGCGCGGGGTTTCTCGCGCTCCCGGGGCGAACGTGAAGGTCGTCCTCACCGGCGCGTCGGGGCTCCTCGCGCGCATCGTCGCGCGCAAGCTCGTCGCGCACGGACACGACGTGATCGGCATCGACGTGCGGCCGTGGCCCGAGGCGCCCGACGGCGTCGACATGCACACCGTCGACATCCGCAAGCGCGCCGCCGAGGACGTCTTCCGCACGACGCGCCCGAGCGCCGTGATCCACATGGGCACGGTCACGCACCTGCTCCAGAAGAGCGAGGACCGCTACCGCATCAACCTCGGCGGGACGCGCGCCGTCTGGGACCACTGCCACGCGTACAAAGTCGAGCAGGCGATCTTCATCGGTCGCCACACGTACTACGGCGCCGCGCCCGACTCGCCGCTCTACCACACCGAAGAGGAGCCCCCGAGCGGCGCGACGCAGTTCCCGGAGCTCGCCGATCTCGTCGCCGCCGACTTGTACGCCGGCTCGGCGCTGTGGCGCTACCCGGAGATCGTGACGACGGTCTTGCGCGTCTGTTACACGCTCGGGCCGAGCCACCACGGCACGCTCGCGACGTTCCTCTCGCCGTCGAGGATCCCGCTCGTGCTCGGGTTCGATCCGCTCTTTCAGTTTCTCCACGAGGACGACGCGGCGGAGGCGATCGTCGTCGCGCTCGAGAAGAAGGCGCGCGGCGTGTTCAACGTCTCGGGCCCGCCGCCGCTGCCGCTGTCGGTCATCGCGCACGCGGCGGGGAAGCGCACGCTGCCGGTCCCGGAGCGCCTCTTCCGCGCGCTGCTCGGGCGGTTCGGGCTCCCGGGCCTCCCGCAGGGAGCCGTGGATCACATCAAGTATCCGATCGTGATCGACAGCATGCGGTTCAAGAAGACGATCGGCTTCCGCTACGAGTTCGACGCGGAGGCGACGATCGAGAGCTACTCCGCCGCTTCGTCCAGCGGGAGCGCGCGCAGCACGTCGACGTAGCTGACGATTCCGACGAGCTGCCCGTCGCTGTCCACGACGGGGACGGCGCCGATTTTGTTGTCGAGCATGAGGTCGACGATCTCGGCGGCGTCCGCCTCTTCGTCGACGGCGATCACGTCCGAGCTCATGATGCTCGCGACCGATGCGTCGAGCGCGGTTCGCACCGCGCTGACGTTCTCGCCGGCGATGAAGTAGGGGAACGTGAGGCCGCGAAGATCGCGGTCGCTGATCATGCCGACCAGCGCTCCGTCGCTGTCGACGACCGGCAGATGCCGAACGTCGAGCGCCTGGAGTCGCTCGACCGCCGAGCGAAGTGTCGCCGTGACGTCGATCACGGTCGGGGATTCGGTCATCAGGTCGCGTGCGGTCAGCATGATCAGCCTCTCGTGGGTCAGGATTTCTTGGCGGGCGTTTGAACGGGGATCTTCTTCGCGGCGGCTTGCTGCGTCTTCGCGATGCTCAGCGTGAGGACGCCGTCCTTGAGATCGGCGTGCGTCGTCGCCGTGTCGACGCCCTCGGGGAGCGTGAACGTGCGGCGGAAAGTGCCGTAGGAGCGCTCGTAGGCGTAGTAGCGATCGCCCTTCTCCTCTTTCGTCTCGTCGCGCTTGCCGGTGACGTCGAGGCGGTTGCCGGTCACCGTGACCTCGAGGTCCGACTCTTTCACGCCCGGCACGTCCGCCTTGAAGACGTACGCGTCCTTCGTCTCTTTGACCTCGAACGCCGGCGCGAACTCGCCGAGTTGCTCGGGAAACGCCGGCAGCATCTCGCGGAACGGGTCCCAGCTCATCAGGTCGCGCATCATGCGAAACGGAGTCAGGCGCTCGCGGGTGGGTGTCGTGATGCCGGTCTCGCCGTTCTTGCGAATCTCGATGTTTGCCATGTCGTGTCTCCCTGTATGTGGACGTGAGCCCCAGAGCACGCGCCGTTCCACCGGGAAATCGCGGGAATCAGCGCGCCGGGGCCGCACCCTTCGCGTGCACGGCGAACGCGTTGCGCGCGCCGCACGCGAAGCGGAGCGCGGGCAAGAGCACGGGCATCGAAGCCGCGACGGCGGCGCCGGCGATCACGTCGACGACGTAGTGGTACGAGAGGTACACGGTCGAGAAGACGATCGACGCGGCCGCGAGCCCGAGCGCCGCGCTCCATTTCGGAAACGCGCGCGCGCCGTAGACGGCGACGACGAGCGCGACCGCCGTG
>Ga0335082_10010280_pt1 | contig 10152 bp, 8 predicted proteins | sample Lox_Sample_41_FD_206718 | JGI IMG/M metagenome (GOLD analysis project Ga0335082, IMG submission 206718) | Soil microbial communities from Loxahatchee National Wildlife Refuge, Florida, United States - Lox_Sample_4.1 | ecosystem: Environmental > Terrestrial > Soil > Wetlands | place: USA: Florida...
GTTGGTTCAAGGGAATCAGGCAGAGCCGATTCGCAACAGGGCGGAGATGGCCTGTTGAGGCTTTCCTTTGACGATAGCGGCCCGGTCGCGCTGGTTACTCCACGAGCTCGATCCCTTCATGCTCAATAACCAGGGTCTCGATGGCCACCTCGTTGGACTTGGCTCCCAGCTTCGGGCCTTCCCACTTGCTGGGCCAGCCTTCGCGGAAGTTCCAGCGCAGTACCGGGTTGCGGGCGGAGTCGAGCAGAGTGATCGTGCCGGTGGTCCGCTGGACTTGGCCGTTTACAACGGTCTTAAACCAGTCCCACAGCGCTCTGTCCTGTGTTATGCCGCGCCTCAGCACGATGGGTGAATAGCACACCCGCCCCGGCAGCTTGCGGACCGTCTGAAGCTTCTCGTTGCCCTCACGGTACTCAATCACGTCAACGCTGGCGTCCAGCCCCGAGCATTCGGAAAACCCGGCGGTGGTGACGCCATCAATTTCGACCAGGAAGTTATAGTTGGCGTAAGGGTCAACTCTTGGCATTTGTGCCCCCCGAGGATGGTATCGATGTGTAGCCGAGGTCGCGGTATATGCGGAGGTCGTGAGCGATCCGTTCTGCAAACCGCCGGCCTTCACGATCCGTGTAGGTGATGGCCACGACAACCCTGGCGGAGCGCCGCTGTTTGAACCACGCCGCCACGGGATCCACGAGTTGCACGAATTCCTTGCCCGGCGGAACGAATTCAATGCGCCGGAACAGTTGCATGTCCGAGATGCACTTGCGCCCGCCGAGGCCGTGCAGCGGCCGGTCAAACTTCGTCGTGACTTCGTAGCCGCTCCGCTCGCCAATATTCCTCAGGACAATAAACAGAAGTCCCTGTTCACACCTGAAATCGACAATGACATCCGGCCTGGGGTCGCCGCTGCCGAGCTCTGGCGCACCACGGGCCATGGCGCCTACTTCGCCTGGGCGTCGGCCCGGGCCTTCAGGTACACGTCGACGTTGACCTTGTCAACCAACGACGACCCGGTATCCACGAACACGGGAATGGGAGCGAACGCATCCCAGGCATAGTCCTTCTTCAGGTCGATTGGGTAATGGTGGAGATCATCGAGGGCCCGAAGTCCGTAATAGGCCATGGTATAGGGTTTCTGGGCGATGGTTGCGTCAATCACTCCGTCCTTGATCAGGTTGAGGGTGGCTTCGTCCACATCCATGGCGACCACCAGACGGTCGGTCGCTTTCTGGCGCTTGAGCGCCTCGGCGACATCCTTTCCGGCCGAGGCTTCCAGGCAGATGAAAGCGTCCACTTTCGGCCCGTCTTTGGCGGACAGGTAATGCATGGTCCGGTCAAAAGCATTGCCGGAGTCGCCATTGATGTTGAAGACTTCCACAATCTTTATGTCGGGGTGCTCGGAGAAAGCGTCCTTGTAGCCTTTCAAGCGTTGCTCGAGGTTGGTCTGCGGCATGGTATAGAAAACGACGTTGCCTTTGCCATGCAACTTGGAAACCACGCGTTGTCCGCCGATTTGCCCGGCTTGAAGATTGTTGGTGCCGATAAAGTACAAGCGCTTGCTGTCAGGCGCGTCCGAATCGACCGTGATGACTGGAATGCCCGCCGAAACAGCATCGTCGATGGCGGGCTTCATCAGCGCAGCGTCGGCGACCGAAACTAGGAGTCCTGCCGGCTTCAAGGCCACGGCATTGCGAAATTCCTGCACCTCGGCTTGCGGATCATAGGTCTCGGGCCCACGGACATCGAACTTAACGCCATAGACGGCGGCCGACTTTTCCAGCCCGGCACGCGCGGTCTGCCAGTACGGCAGTTTGGAGTTGACCGTTACCAGGATGTATCGCTCGGAGTTGTCGTGGCGCCCGCAACCCGCGAGAAAAGCCAACGCCACGGCAATGGAAGTCAACAGCGTGCACTTCGAACGTGTTTTCATGGCGGCCTCACTAATTGAGAATTTAGTCGCAGAACGCCCGTCGGCAGCGACGCTGCACGGCGAGCCTCAGCCCGCAATGCAGCGGGATTGTACCTCCAGGACGCACATGAGGGAAAGCCGAATTCCCGCATGCCGCACGGGGACCAGGGAACGGCAACCCACGACCGCAGCGGTTACGTGCGCGCTCCTCCGCTCGTGACCGTCGAGCCCACACCCCCACCGCGCCTGTACCGACGGTCAGGTTTGTACAGCCCGGCGGACTGGCCCGAATTGCGTCCCCAAGCCAGTAGCTAGAGCCGCGATGCGCTCCTAGTGTTGGCCATGCGGAGGTAGTTCGACAATGCAATCTTGTAGTTTCCATAAGAGATTTCTCATTTTCGTTCTGGTTCTGATTTCTTTCTTAATATCTTTTGCCACGGCTTCCAACATGACTGCTGCCGGCGCCAGCCCGGGCACTACGGGAAACAACCCACCTGCCGGACTTCCTGATGGCTACTTCAAGCAGGTCTATTCCATCACCCTGCAATCCTCCTTTGGCACGCCTCCCTATAGCTACGCCCTTTTGTCCGGCGGACTGCCGCCCGGCGTAAACATGAATGGTGCGGGGGTGGTTTCCGGCAAGCCTGTGGATACCGGTGCGTATGAATTCCAAGTCCAGGTCACCGACTCCAGCAAGCCCAAGTTGAGGCGCAACGTTGCGTACCGCATGAATGTCGGCATCGGGATCGACATGTACGGCGGTTTCACCGCATTGCCTTCGCCCAAGCATCCCAGTGGCTTCTTCCACATGGAGAAGCAGGCCGGCCGCTGGACCATGGTTTCACCGCTCGGGAATGCCTTCTACGTCCGGTCGGTCTTCAACGCCAACGAAGGGTTCATCGAGGCGGGAGTTCTGAAGGACCGCTACAACAATGACATGGAGCTATGGGCGGCGCATCGCGGCCAGCGCATGCTGAGCTGGGGTTTCAATGCCCTTGGCGAATACACCGCTTACCGCGGTCTGCCTGTCGGAACCTGGGGCGGGAAGAGTGGAAACGCCGTGAAACTGCCCTTTATCCTGCTCTTCACGGTATCGTCCGATCTGCTTTACCACCCCAAAGACCTTGGCGTCGCCGAGCCGATCAAAGACATCATGAAGGGAATTCCGACGTCCACTTATAACGACTACCGCGGTATCCTGCTCGACTTTTTTGATCCGAAATGGCAGCAGGGCTATGTAGGCGAGGTCGCACAGCAGAACAAAGCCATCACCGGCGGCTTCGCCGGAGTGCCGTGGATCATCGGAATCACCACCGAAGATGCTGACTATCTTTGGGCACTCAAAGGCACCGGCAACAACCCCAACTCGCCGTATCCGCATCCCGCCTGGCTTGTTGCCGTCGCCAACTTTCAGCAGAGCGGCTACCAGGACACGCAGGTTTACTCCAAGTACGCATGGGTCAGCTACTTGCAAAGTAAGTACACCGGCATTGCCGCACTCAATGCCGCCTGGGGTAGCACCTATACCTCGTTCGGCGATCAAGGCGGCTACGGGACCGGAACCGGCGTGCTGGACGAAGATGGCCGTCACACGAAATGGATGGGGAAGGATCCCTACATGTTGACCGGCGAAACTTCCGCACTCAAGGCTGACATGGACGCCTTTCTATACCAATACGTCTACCAGATGGAAAGCGCTGCCGTGAAAGCCATCCGCAGCAGCGACAGTAATCACCTGATCTTCGGTCCATCGGCGCTGGGCGGTGTCGGCGACACCGGTGTCCGTCCGCAAGTGCTCAAAGCGCTCGCAGATGCGGGTCTGGACGTCCTTGCCATCGGGTATGACCCGCTCAATCCGCAAAACGTCAGCACCGCGACCGGGGCATACGACATGACCGGCAAACCCGTTCTTGTGTGGTATGGAGTAACCGCCAACAAGGACTCCTACTGGTACAAGTATTCCGGCAACTACCACGGGCCCGATTACGCAACGCAGGAGGTCCGCGGGCAACACTATGCAAGTGACCAGACCGTCCTGTATGGCGCCAAAGCCACCAACGGTGACCACCCGATCCTGGGTATCGACTTCTGGTCGCTGACCGACAGCGGCCTGGGCGAAGCCACCAATTGGGGCCTGCTCTCCGACCGCGACAATGCCTACAATGGGAAAGAGGCGATCAGCGCGCCCGGCAAAGATCCGTGGGGCTTCCCGACCGGAGGAGAAGACCGGAACTACGGTAATTCCATCGACACCATCACGCGCGCCAACATCAACATCGCCAGGCAATTCATTGTCGAGAAAACGCAATAAACCACGTTATCACCCAGTTGCCAGGCTGGCGACTGAAACCGGGTGGCAGGGAAAGGGGGCCCTGCCGCCCGCCTTTTCGTGGTCTGCGGGCTGCAAGCCGTCGGCCGAGAAACTTGATTGCTCAAGTGGGCCGTCTACTGGTCCAGGGAGTACATCCGGGGTGCAGGCGGGGACCTAGAAAGAGAAACAACTAGCAGCTATGTGATTGGAAACTCTGGAGCGGGAGACGGGATTTGAACCCGCGACTTCGACCTTGGCAAGGTCGCACTCTACCACTGAGTTACTCCCGCTCGGCAGTCCTGATTATAGCGAACCCTTCGTTACACCGGCAAACATCCCTTAGCCTTGAAGAGACTGCGGCGCTTACTGATTCTTACTTCAACCGCCGGCTTCAAACTTAGTCGCCCTCCCCACTCGCCGCGCTTACGACCGGCACACCATGCTGGCGCATAGCGTCATTCAGCGCCGGAAGATCGGCGCGCATGATTTCCTGCCAGGCGTTGAGCTCGGTGGTCAGGCGGCCGTGCAGATCGTTGTACACATCCACTTGCGGTGGACGGGGCGCGCCATCCACGCCCTGGATGAGATCGTTGAAGCTGTAATACTGCTCATTGAGCATGTTGGGATAGCGCAGATTTCCTTCCGAACTCTTCAGCTTGACCTGGGTCAGGTTCTCCTCGATAGGCGTCATCTTCCGGTCCAACGCGCGCGCCTGCTCGACCACAGCTTGGTTGGCGGGCGCGTCGCCCACCCACTTCTCGAGCGTCGTCAGGTTGTCACGAACGCTGCGGATCTGGTTGACGGCACGGTGCAGGGCATCAATATCGGCTCGCACCTTCATCGCCAGCTCAAGCTGCTGCTGCATCTCGGCATCGGTCACCATATTCTGAATGCGGGGATCAATCCTGACCTCGAGCGGTACAGTCTGGCTCCTGCCCTTCACCGTGAGCTTTACCTGGTACGAACCAGGGATGACCAACGGACCTTCCGGGGGATTGCCCTCATAAAAAGCGCCGGGAAGTTGTACCGGCTCGTCGTACCGGAAGTCCCAGGCGAAGCGGTTCATGCCGGCTTCGGCGGGAATAAGTTCGACTGGTTTTTCCTGGTCAGGCCATTCCGGCGGCTGTTCAAATTTTTCTTTTTTCAGGTTCGAGAGCGTGCGCACATGGGCTCCCTTGGAGTCTGTAATCTCCAGGGTGATTTGTTCCTTCGGCGCGGGCTTGGACTTCAGGTAGTAGTCAATGATGGCGCCCTTGGGCGGGTTGTCACCCACCGGGCGCTTCCGATCCACACCCTCGGGAAGATGCAGGCGGATGGCGGTTTCCGGCTGATAGAGATGGAACTCCTCTCCGGTGATGGCCGAGTTTGCCTGGCGCAGTGGAGTGACATCGTCGAGTATCCAGAACGAGCGGCCGTGCGTGGCGGCAACCAGATCGTCGTCTTTGACAGCCAGGTCATGTACCGGTGCCGGCGGCAGGTTCAACTGCAGCGACTGCCAGTTCGCGCCGTCGTCGAGCGAGAAGTACACTCCGCGCTCGGTGCCCGCGTAGAGCAGGCCCTTCTTCTTGGGGTCTTCGCGTATCGCGCGAACATAAGCCCCGTCGGGAATGCCGTTGGCGATTCGCGTCCAGCTAGCACCGTAGTCAGTGGTCCTGTAGATGATGGGCGTAAAGTCGTCAAGCTTATGGCGATCAATCGCAGCGTAAGCCGTCCCGGTATCGAAGTGTCCTGGCTCGATGATGCTGACCATGCTCCACTCCGGCATGTCCTTGGGGGTAACATTTTGCCAGGTCTTGCCATCATCGCGTGTGAGATGGATGAGGCCGTCGTCGGTGCCCGCCCACAACATGCCTTTTTGCAGCGGTGACTCCGCTAGCGCAAAGACGGTGTCGTAATACTCGACGCTGGTGATGTCGAGAGTGATGTCGCCACCGGATGGCTTCTGCTTGCTCTTATCGTTACGGGTAAGGTCGGGACTGATTGTGCTCCAGGTACGGCCCTTGTCGGGACTCTTCAGCACGTACTGGTTCGCGCTGTAGATAACGTCGGAATTGAACGGCGAGACAAAGACCGGCTCAGTCCACTGGAAGCGATACTTCAGTTTGTCGGCGCCGTTGCCGGAGGTATCGATCGGGTAGGGCGAGACATCCTCAAGCTGGTTGGTGCGGTGATCGTAGCGGGTAATGATGGAGCCTTCGGATCCGGCGTACACGATCTCCGGGTCACGCGGGTCGGGTGAAATATATCCGCTCTCGCCGCCGCCCACCTCGTACCAGTCCTGGCGGGCGATGACGCCGTCATCGGTGCGGCTGGCGATGGCCACGGTGCTGTTGTCCTGTTGCGCGCCGTAGACTCTGTACGGCCAGTGATTGTCCACGGCAACGTGGTAGAACTGAGCGGTCGGCTGGTTGTTCTGCTGCGTCCAGGTCTTGCCGCCATCGACGGAAATGGTCACGCCCCCGTCACTGCTGTTCATAATGCGTTTGGGGTTTGTAGGGTCGATCCACAGGCCATGGTGGTCACCGTGCGGCGCGGGGAGCAGCTCGAAAGTCTTGCCGCCGTCGGTGGAGCGGTAGGCGCCGGTGTTCAGCACATATACCGTGTCCGCCGACTTGGGATCGGCAAAGACGTGCATGTAGTACCAGGCGCGCTGGCGATAGCGTTCGTCGTCGTTGATGCGGCTCCAGGTGGCGCCGGCGTCATCGGAGCGGTACAGGCCGCCTTCTTTGGCTTCAATCAGCGCGTACACGCGGTTGGAATCAGCGCCCGAGACGGAGATCCCGATGCGCCCGAGATTGCCTTCGGGCAGACCGTGCCCGGTGAGCTGTTTCCAGGTAAGGCCGCCGTCCATGGACTTGTAAATCCCGCTGCCGGGGCCGCCGCTGTTGAAATACCAGGGCTGGCGGCGCGCCTGCCATAGCGAGGCGTAAACAATGCTGGAATTGTTGGGATCGAAGACAACATCGATCGCGCCGGTGTTTTCGTCCTTGTAGAGGACCTTTTGCCAGGTCTGGCCGCCATCGGCGGTGCGGAAGACGCCGCGCTCCGCATTGGGTCCCCAGGCGTGCCCGAGCGCAGCAACAAGGGCAATGTCGGGATTCCGAGGGTCAATAATGACGGCGCCGATATGGCGGGTGTCCTTCAGACCGACGTTCCTCCAAGTCTGGCCGCCATCAGTGGATTTGTACACCCCATCACCGTAGGAAATGTTGCCGCGAATGCAAGCCTCACCAGTGCCAACGTAGAGAACGTTGTGGTTGGAATCGGCAACCGCAATCGCGCCGATGGAAGCAATGTTCTGCTGGTCGAACACCGGCATCCAGGTCATCCCACCATTGGTGCTCTTGAAAACCCCGCCGGCGACAGCGCCGAAATAATAGGTATTGGGATCCCCGGGGACGCCTGTAACCGCCAGCACGCGGCCACCGCGGAAGGGGCCGATCTGCCGCCACTTCATGCCGCCAACCAGGGCCGGATCCACCTGGGCGAACAACGGGAGATTTGCGAGCAAACCGAGGGCAAGCAAGGCGCGGAACGGGCGCATGACGCGCATGGGCAAATGGTCCTCCTGCAAGAAAGGCAAAACGAAGAGTTTAACAGGAAATCAATAGCGGATTTACAGCCATCCCTTGGTTCTCGCGATTCGCGCGGCTTCTACGCGATTGGCAGCACCCAGCTTGCTGATGGCTTCGGAGAGGTAGTTCCGGACAGTACCTTCCGACAGGTCCAACTCCACCGCAATATCCGAGCTGGCCATGCCCTCGCCGGCCAGCCGCAGTACCTGGCGCTCACGTTCGGTAAGCGGATCGGGCTCGTCAGTCCATGCTTCGGCGGCGAGCTGCGGGTCGATGACCCGCAGACCGCGATGCACGTGACGCACGGCATCGGCCAGTTGCTCGGCGGGCATGTCTTTCAGCAGATAGCCGGACGCGCCGGCCTCCAGCGCACGCCGCAAATATCCGGCGCGGGCAAAGGTGGTAAGAATAATGACCCGCACCGGCACCCGGCGGTGCTTCAGTTCAGCAGCGACCTCCAGGCCGGTGAGCTTGGGCATTTCGATGTCAGTAATGAAAACATCGGGCCGTGCCTGCTGCACGGTACGGAGCGCCTCGTCGCCGGAGCGAGCACGGGCCACCACCTCGATGTCATCCTCCATCTCGAGGAGGGCGGCAAGCGCGCCCAGGACCATGGCCTGGTCCTCGGCGATTACGACGCGGATCTTCTCGCGTTTGGCGGTGGGCACGCACTTAGTTTCGCAGAGCAGAGGGGGCGGGCGCGAGAGGCAAATGAATAACCAGGCGGGTCCCCGCGGCAGTGTATCTCTGTAGCGAGCCCCCTACCGCTTCCAGACGCTCGCGCATGCCGCGCAGCCCACTACCCTCGGGAGCATCTTCGCCGCTACCGTTGTCGGAGACAATGAGCGTGCACACCTTCTCGTCGCGGCTGAGACGCAGGCTGCACCGCTGCGCCTGCGCATGGCGCAACACATTGGTAACCGCCTCGCGGAGGGCCAATGCCAGCACTGACTCCTGGGCCGAGCTAAGCGGGACATCCGACGTCTCGCAGTCTACAGAAATGCCGGCAGTCTCAAGTGCACGGCGGGCACGCAGCAACTCCGCGCTGAGTCCCTCGCCCCGGTAGCCGCGAATAGCTTCGCGAACGTCGGCCAGAGCGGCCCGGGAGGTATGCTCCACGTCCTGCATCTCCTGCTGGGCGCGTTGCGGATCACGGTCCACCAGCTTGCGCGCCAGTTCGGCCTTCAGCGTGATAAGCGAGAGCGTGTGGCCGAGCACGTCATGCATGTCGCGGGCGATGCGTTCGCGTTCGGCGACTTTGGCCAGATGTTCGATTTCCTCCTGGGCCAGTTGCAGCTTCTCCGCCGCGCAATGACTTACCGCACCGAAGTGGTTGCCGATTCCCACCAGGACAATCAGCAATAACATGGATACCCAATACCCGATGGGCAGGTGCTGGTGGTACACGTAAGCGGCAAGTATGGAGAGCTCCAAGGCAATCAGGAAAAGGACTCGTCGCAAGACCGTCGTGAAACCGCCCGCGGCAATCGCATAGACCAGCAGGCACACTCCATTCTCATTGAAGGTGATGGCGACACTGGCCATCAGAATCATGGCGGCCACTGCAACCAGCCGTCGCGGTTCAGGCCGCGAAAAGGCATACAGATAAAGCCAGATGAAGGTAAGGCCGTAGAGGGTGTTGGCGATCCAGAACAGCGACCCGCTGTGCCGCCAGAGCGGGGCCAGAAAGAACCAGATCATGAAGGGAAGCCATATCAATGCCATCCAGCGATGACGATCTTCGCTGGGATATAGCTTCCACCAGATTGCGCGCAGCGTTTCCATATCAGTATCCGGCCGCTCCTATTGTCGTCCGGAGCCTGGCTCCGGCACAATCCCGTACCAAACAATGGCAACCGCAACAATGGCGATGCCCAGCAGGGCAACATGCCGGGTGAGCGCCAGAGCGAGGAAGACCAGCATGGTGAGTGCCCACAGGATCCATTCAGCGGTCCGACGATTCATGGCGGCCTCCGGGAAGCAACTAGTAGCCAGCAATTGGCAATCAAGGCATTCGGTATCTAGCTGGTGTGTCCGGCGTTTTCGACAACTGACAACGGACAACCGGCAACCACCTCACCCATACAGCTTGCCTTCATCGCGCCAATAGCCCCAGGCTGCCAGGCCGAGGCAGAGGAGCGTGAAAGCGATCAACGATTCAATGTGCCCCCACGCCGGACCCGTATCGCGTGCCATTCCCACCGTATTCAACGCCAGCTGGCTGAGATGGTACGGAGGCAACACCCGCGCGAACGTTTGCAGGCCGCGGGGCAGCATGAATAGCGGAATCCACAGGCCGGAGCAGAATGCCATGGGCAGATAAATCAGATTGACCAAGCCCGGCGCGGAATTGGGAC
>Ga0335082_10010281_pt1 | contig 10151 bp, 14 predicted proteins | sample Lox_Sample_41_FD_206718 | JGI IMG/M metagenome (GOLD analysis project Ga0335082, IMG submission 206718) | Soil microbial communities from Loxahatchee National Wildlife Refuge, Florida, United States - Lox_Sample_4.1 | ecosystem: Environmental > Terrestrial > Soil > Wetlands | place: USA...
TTGGCGGCCATAAGCGCGGTATTTGTGCGGTGCAACTGGGTCACAGGCGGACATTCCAAGACCGCCGCGTGACGTTTGACCTCCAAAAACGAAGACGCTCTTGACTAAATTCCCAAGGTATGTATTCCTAGCGCGGTCCGGTCCGCCGAGGGCGCTCTCATGAGGCGTCATGACAGCGGGGCCGGATGCGGCGCCTGCGGGCGGGCTCGTAACCCGTCCCCGGGGGCCCCGGTTGGCCGTCCGCCGGCACTACGCCCGGCTGCCTTTGATGGCTGGACGCCGCACGGACGAAGGGCGGCGAGAGCCGCCCGGATCGTGGGCTTCATGCCCTGTCCGCGCCCGGAAGCACGGACCCGGGAGCCGAGAAGACGCCGCAGTGGAGCGCCGAGAGGCGCCCGCGTTTCCGGCGACGGAAGCGCGGCTTGACGGAAAGACGGCAGCGCCGCTCGGCGCTCCGCTCCCTCGGGTTTGAGGGAAACGAAAAGGGAAGGCCGGCTCACCCGGGGCCGCAAACAACACGGGCGATGATGCTCGCCCGCTCGATCCGTCCCCGAACATTGTCGCGCCGCATTGCGCGGTGACAGAATGGCAAGACAGGACGAGCACAAGGAGAACCCCATGACAGCCGCCGCCACCGGGCGCGTGCGCGTGGTCTCGCCGGGCCAGACCTATCAGGGCAAGCAGGGCATCACCTACGGCGCCGGTGCGTCCAAGGAAACCGTCGGCGCCGAGAAGATCTGCATGAACGTGATGCCGATGCCGCCGGGCGCGCGTGCCAAGGTGCACTACCACGACAAGATCGAGACCATCGCCTATCTGCTCGACGGCGAATGCGCGGTCTATTACGGTGACGACCTGGAAAAGCGCCTGGTCGCGCGCGCCGGCGACCACGTGTTCTGTCCGGCCGACGTGCCGCACGCGCCGGCAAACGAAAGCGGCAGACCGTGCACCTGGCTGGTGGTGCATTCCTCCGGCAGCGACCAGGACGGCATCGTGCTGTTGCCCGAACTCGACGTAAAGCTCGCGGCGCGGCTCGAGAAGAGTGGAGGCTGAGCCATGGCCAAGGCCGTGTTCGTCGTCCGCGCCGTGGTGCCGTCCGATCTGCGCGACCAGTTCGACCGCTGGTACGCCGACGACCATCTGCCCTGGGCGTTGCGCGCCTTCCGATGCGGCAAGGCCTGGCGCTGCTGGTCGAGTCTGGACCGCACCATGCACTACGCGTTCTACGAGTTCGCCGACGAACTGGCGATGGACGCGGCGCTCGCCGCGCCGGAATTCAAGAACCTCATCGCCGACTTCGACCGCAACTTCCCGACGGTGACGCGCACCCGCGACCGCCTGGTGTTGGCGCAGGAGCTGACACGCTGATGTCCACGCTATTCGCCTTTCTGCATCACCTGATGGCCTTTACGCTCGTCTCCGCGATCGCGATCGAATTCGTGCTGCTCGGCCAGGAGCTGACGTTGACGAGCGCAAAGCGGCTCGCCATCGCCGACACGGTGCTTGGCGCCTCAGCCGCCGTGCTGTTGGTGATCGGTTTATTGCGCGTGTTCTATTTCGAGAAAGGTCCGGCGTATTACTTCCACAGCCAGGCATTCTTGACGAAGCTCTCGGTATTCATCTTTGCCGCGCTGATTTCGATTGCCCCGACCGTCGAATTCCTGAAATGGCGCAAGCCGCTCAAGGCCGGCCAGTTGCCGCAGGTGAACGCAGAAAAATTGCGTTTCCTCAAGAAGGTGATCCAAGGCGAATTGCTATGCATCGTTATTATATTGCTGTGCGCCGCCATCATGGCGCGCGGCGGCTGGGTGTGATGTCAGGTGCCCTGCACGACCTTGTTGCGCAGCGTGCCGATGCCGGTGATGTCGATCTCGACGGTGTCGCCGGGCTTGATGTTCTCCGGCACGCCGTCGGTGCCCATCCACATCACGTCGCCGGGCTCGATGGTACAGTATTTCGACACCTCGGCGATGTAGGTCGCGGTGTCGAAGATCATGTTGTTGGTGGCGAAGCGGTCGGTCTCGCGGCTGTTGACGCGGATGACGGTGGTCATGTCGTCGGGGTCGAGGCCGGTGACGATCCACGGGCCCATCGGCTTGAAAGTGTCGGAATTCTTGGCCCGCCACAGCGTGCGGTCGATCTTCTGCCAGTTGCGCTCGGAGACGTCGTTGCCGATAGTCCAGCCGAACACATGGTCGAGCGCGTTTTCTTTGCGGACGTTGCGGCAGCGTTTGCCGAACACCGCGACCAGCTCGCCTTCGTACTGGAACTGCTCGCCGGCGTCGGCCGGTTTTACGATCGCCTCGTCGTGCGCGATCAGCGCGTTGTTGGAGCGGTAGCCGATGTCGGGCTTCTCCGGAAATACCGGCTCGGTCTTGCGCTTGGCCGCCATCTTGCGGATGTGCTCGGCGTAATTGATGCCGACGCAGAAGAAGTTCGACGGCATGGTCGGCACCAGCAATTTCACGCTGGCGAGCGGGTAGGAGCGGCTGGTGCGGTCGTGTTCCGCCCACGGAATGCCGTCGACGGCGATCACCTTGTCGCCTTCGACGATTCCGAAGCTCACCGCGTTGTCTTTGCTGAACCGGCACCACGTGGTCATTACAGTCGTCCTGTTTTCGTTGCGCGATTATCGCCAGCCGCCGCCGCCGTTGATGTAGACCGTGTCGGCGGTCATGAACGGGCAGGCGTCCGAGCAGGCGAACAGCACGAATTCGCCGATCTCCTCCGGCTCGGCGAAGCGGCCCATCGGCACGTCGTCAAGGAATTTCTGGATCAGTTCGGGCGAGGACGAGGCGGCGGCCTGGAACGGCGTCTTCACCGGCCCCGGCGAGATCGACAGCGCGCGGATGCCTTGCGCGGCGAATTCGCGGGCGACGCCCATGGTCATGGTCACCACCGCGCCTTTTGCCGCGGCGTAGTGCACCGAGGAGCCCGGCCCGCCGCGCTTGTGCGACATGCTGCCCATGTTGACGATGACGCCGAACTTGTTTTCCAGCATGTGCGGCAGCACCGCCTGCATGGCGTAGAAGGTACCCTTGACGTTGAGGTCGAAGGTTCGCTCAAGCAGCTCGTCGTCGATGGCGAGGAACTTGGAACGGCGCAGCGCGGCGCCGGCCGAATTGAACAGAAAGTGGATGGTGCCGAAATCGTCGAGCGCGAGCTGCACCATGTCCTCGACCGCCGCGCGTTTGGTGACGTCGATGGTCAGCGCCAGCGCCTGCGCGCCGGTATTGCTGTATTTGGCGTTGATCTGCTCGCTGGTCTCCTCGACTCCCTTTTCGTTGATATCGGCGCAGACGACATTGGCGCCTTCGCGGGCGAAGATCAGCGCGGCGGCGCGGCCGATGCCGCTCGCCGCGCCGGTGATGACAATGGTCTTGCCGCGGAAATAGTCCGGCGTCTTCGGCATGGGGTTCCTCGCTGTGTTTTCGCGGTGCGCCGGCAACGCGCCGGGCCTCCGGTTTTCTGTCTGGCGCTATTCTTTAAGACGGCAACAGCCGGGACAAGCCCGGCGAAAGCGGGAAATTGCGGCCGGCGGCAGTCAGGGATTGTACGACAGGCCGCCCATGCGGATCGCCGTCTGCGTGCCGAACAAAATGGCGCGCGACAGCAGCGCGATGTCCGTCGGCATGTCCCTGCGCCAGACGTCGAGCAGGAGGGCGATGCGCACGCGGTCGCTGGTGTTCCAGACCTCGTGCCGATAGGTGTCGTCCCACAGCAGGCTTTCGCCGTCGCCGAGACGGTAGGGCACGCCGTCGATGTTCATGACGCAGGCCGGTCTCCCGGCGTCGTCTTCCGGCATCGACAGCATGAGGTGGTAGCGCAAGATGGCGCGGAACGGACCGCGGTGCTCAGGGATGTGCTTGCCCGGCGCCAGGAACGAGAACGTCGCCGACATAACCTCCGGCGTCTTGGCGAGGATCGACGCGACGGCCGGCGCCTGGCGAAGGTTGTTCTCGAGGGTAACACCGTAGGCCTTCATGATGAACACGCGCCAGTCGCGCCCGTCGTTCGCCGAAATATCGGCTTGCGCCGGCATGATGTCGTGGAAGCGCGGGATGTGGCGGAGCATGCCGGCAACCGCGAAGGCCTCGTCGCGGATCTCGATCCAGCGTTCGTCGAACAGTCTGGCGTTGGGGAAGTAGCGCTCGGCCTCAAGCGTCGCCGGTGTTGCGATGCGGCTGTCGTAGATGGCGCGGACGACATTGGCCGCGCGGTCATAGATTTGTCCCACGGACTGGTCCCCGGACGTGCCCTTGTTGAGAATGTAGTCCCGGAGCGAGGGCGCGCCTATATACCGGCATATTAAATTCGCCGCGCTTGACAACCCGGGCGGTCGAAAACTAGTCGCGAAGGACCGAGATTTCCGGCGGTTGCCGGCGACGGAACGGGAACGGGGAGGGCAATATGCGACAATTCTGGCTGATGATTCTGCTGATGCCGCTGCTGATCGCGCCGGCGCTCGCGGAAGAAAGCCTGGTCACCTTCAAATCCATGACCGTCGAGGTCGCGCTCGATCTCGCCCGCGCCGCGCTCGCGGATTGCCGCAAGCAGGGCTATCAGGTGGCCGTGGCGGTGGTCGACCGCTTCGGCGTTACGCAGGTGCTGCTGCGCGACCGCTTCGCCGGCGCCCACACCGTGGCGACGGCGACCGGCAAGGCCTGGACCGCGGTCAGTTTCCGCACCAATACCAGCGAGCTGGTCGCCGCAACGCAGCCGGGCTCGCCGCAGGCGGGCGTGCGTGCGTTGCCGGGCGCGACAATCATCGCTGGCGGGGTGACGGTGGAGGCGGCCGGGACGCTGGTCGGCGCCATCGGCGTCTCCGGCGCGCCGGGCGGCGACAACGACGAGGTCTGCGCCAAAGCCGGCATCGCCGCCATTCGCGACAAGCTCGATTTCTAGGTCGAGCGGCATTTTGTGGGCACCGCCCCACGGGGTAACGCAGGGGGCCGTGCAGAATCGGCCTTCTGTGGGGCCCCGGTATCAGTTAATAAAATGGTAATGTTGTACTGTTTATAATCAAAAACTTATTTTAAAGCAGAGGCGGTCCAAGGTGTCTGAGAAGAGACGCTGGAGAAGGATAGCGCCTACTGGCACTGTCCCGCGGGTTGGAAAGATCTTCATCGGACTCAAGAGTCCGATGATTGATTGCCGCGTTATTGATTTGTCGCCCGGCGGAGCCTGCCTGGAACTGCGGGGATATTACGATATACCGAAGCAATTCGAATTCATTCACGGCAGCACGCGGAGGCCCTGCTATCTGGCCTGGCATCGCGGATGCCGTTTGGGCATTAGCTATGAAGAATCGTATCAAACGGCAGGGAATTCAACAGGTCTAAGTCGGCCCAAAAGCAATACGAGTTCTCTTTCCCGGTTAAGGCGCTAGTCCGTCGCCGTTGCTCACGAGCGACGGATTGTGGATGCCCGTCCTAGTATCGCGTCGTCAGCTGGGTGAGCCACGCCGGAGAAGCGTCTACGATCACGGCTTCGAGTTTTTTGTCGAAGCCGCTGACGATCAGAACACCGATAACGAGCAATAGGCCGCCGAGCAGATATTTGCCGCCCTTGCCGGCCTGAAGCAGGCGGTCGCGCCAGCGCATCAGCGCTTCGCGCGACAGCATGCCGAGTGCGATCAGCGGCGCCGCCGCTCCGATGCCGAAGACGGTCATGGTGACCGCGACGCGGCCGATGTCCTCGCCCTGCGCGGCCAGCACCGAAGCCGCGCCGAGCGTCGGTCCGACGCAGGGACTCCAGACCGCACCCAGCAACAGCCCGAGCGCGAACTGGCCGGGCAGGCCCCGCGTCGACACGCCGCCCGCTTGCGCATGCGCCCAATTGCCGAAGGGGCCGGCCGCGACCGCCAATCGGACTTGCAGCTTCGGCAGCAGCAGCACGGCACCGATCACGATCAACAGCACCGCTGCCACATTTCGGAACACATCCTGATCGAGCCCAACGGCAAAGCCGACGGTGGCAACGAACAGGCCGACTGTCACGTAGGAAAGCGCAACGCCGCCGGCGAGCGCGACCGGGCCGTAGCGATGCTCGGTCACGGCCGCGCCCAGCACGATCGGCAGCAACGGCAGCACGCACGGGCTCAGCGTCGACAGCACGCCGGCGAGCAGGGCGAGAGCGAGCGCACCCATGTCGGACTAGAGCGCCTTGTCGAGCAACGCCTCGATCGAGGCTGCGTTAGTGTCGCCGGTCGAGCGGCCGACTTCCTGCTTGCCCTTGTAGACAATCAGCGTGCTTTGTTGAGCGACGTGCAGGCTACGCAACAGTGCCTTACTGGTGTCGAAGTCGATGTCGAAGGCGACCAGGTCCTTGAACATCGCTTCGCCCTCGAGCTTCGACAAGATCGGCTTCTGCGCCTTGCAGGTCGGACACCAAGGCGCGGTGATGTGCAAGAGGATCGGCTTGCCGGCAGCCTGCGCCGCCGTGAAGGCCTGCTGGTTGTAAGTCTGCGGCGACATGGCCGAGGCGATGGGGCCGAGGGTCAGCGCTGCGCCAAACGCCAGCAGGCCGATGAAAAGCCGTCGATTGAACATGGGACCTCCCGATTGATTACGACCGCACTGCCTCCTCCTAACAAACGGTCGGCGACCTGGCAGTCACGTTTCCCACATGCAAAGTCACGAATTCGTGGGGTCGGTGGCCGGATAGAGGCGAAAATCGTGTCACGGATGGCTGCGGTGGTTTTATAATGCGTACGGTTCGAAAACCGCTCGGGAAACCCCATGGCAACGCCTTCGCCCATCGAATACGCCGACGCCTCGCCGCAGGTGCGCGCGGTCTATGACGACATCAAGCGCAGCCGGAACGTGCCGGACGTGAACAATTTCTGGAAATATCTCGCCCGCGATCCGGCGACGCTCAAACGGACCTGGGAAAGCATCAAGGAGATTATGGCGCCGGGCGCGCTCGATCCGCTGACCAAGGAGATGGTCTATCTTGCCGTCTCGGTGACCAATGGCTGTGCCTATTGCATCGCCAGCCACACGGCTGCAGCGCGCAAGGCCGGCATGACCGAGGCCATGTTCGGCGAGTTGATGGCGGTCACCGGCATGGCCAATGAAACGAACCGCCTCGCCAACGGCTACCGCGTTCCCGTCGATCCGGCATTTCAAACGTGACGCGATTGCTTGGAGCAGGCCGTCTGTGACAAGATGAGCCGGTGGCGCTTTCAGCGCGGGGGAGGAGCGATGATCGACCGTCAGTTTGGCCTGAAACTTCTTTGCGTCGGCCTGGTCGCGGCGGTGATGCTGCCAGCCGGGCACCTGCTGTTTCCCTACGTCAGCCACGAGCTGAGCGGAATGCAGTTCCAGGCGATTGAAGCCGTCATCAGCGCCACCGTCGGATTCGGCCTCTCCGCGATTGTCGGCTGATGCGATCCATACGGCGCGTCGTCATCATCTTTGTCTAGGAAACAGGAAACCTCGGCACCCGAAGTGCCGAGGCTAGTTCAAGACAATTTTGCGCCGCGGCTTACCTGGCTCCCGCTGGCGCAGTGTGTGGCGCCGCCGGAGCCGGTGTCAGCGGGCGCGCCGCGCCTACGCCGGAGCCGGTCGTCGAAGCCGGCGGATTTGCCTGATGCATGGCGCTGCCCGTGGTTGCGGGCGATGAATTATTGCTGGCCGTGTGGTTGCTGCTGTTCCAGCCGATCGCCACCAGGAACGCAATCAATGCAATCACGGCAATGCCGGCAAGCCAACTCCATGGGCCGCCGACGGCTTCGTTACGACGCAGCACCGGGTCGCTCAACCGCGGATCGGTATAACGTGGATCACTCATGGCAATCCTCCTTCGGTTCCAGACGCGCTTGGTCGTCTCGCTGTTAAGAAACCCTTTGCCGGCGCGGCCGGTTCCGCAAAAACTTGTGTGCAGTGCCGAAGGAAGTTTCTGGGTCGATGACGGCAAAATGCGTGCGGAAATGCTAAGGGAACAATTCGATTCCGCGGGCTGAGCCGACCGTCGCTCAAATCGTCATGCGCCTGACCAAATTCGCCATCGCCATCGCCCCGATGCTGTTCGTGCTGCTATGGAGCACCGGCTTCATCGGCGCGCGCTTCGGCTTGCCCTACATCGAGCCGATGACGTTTCTTGCGGTGCGCATGGTCTTCGTCGTCGCCATCATGACGGCGATCGCACTGATGGCGCGGGCGCGCTGGCCGCAAGGGCCGGAGATCGGCCATAGCCTGGTCGCCGGTGCGCTGGTGCACGGGATGTATCTCGGCGGCGTCTTCACCGCCATCAGCCAGGGCGTGCCGGCCGGCATCTCGGCGCTGATCCCCGGTCTGCAGCCGATCCTGACATCGACCATCGCCAACCGTTTCATGGGTGAGAAGGTGACCCGCCAGCAATGGCTCGGCCTGGTGCTCGGCCTCGCCGGCGTCCTGCTGGTGCTGCACGACCGCAGCATCGTGCTTGCCGGTTCGCCGCTCGGCTGGATCGCAAGCTTCGGCTCGCTGATCGGCATCACCCTCGGCACGCTGTACCAGAAACGCTACTGCGGTCGCATCGACTGGCGCGCCGGAAACACTGTGCAATATGCCGGTGCGCTGGCGCTGTTCGCGCTGGCTGCTTTCGTCTTCGAGACGCGCGTCATCCATTGGAGCGGCAACTTGATCTTCGCCATCGCCTGGCTGGTGCTCGTCTTGTCGATCGCCGCGGTCGGGCTGATGTACTGGCTGATCCGCCGCTCGGCGGCGACGAGCTTCGCCAGCCTGTTCTATCTGGTGCCAGCGGTGACCGCCTTGCTCGCCTATATCCTGTTCGGCGAAAAACTCGACGCGATTTCGGTTGCCGGCATGGTGGTGTGCGCGGTCGGTGTGGTGCTGGCAAATCGCGGCGGGGCATCGCGCCCGGCGGCGGTGAACACGGCGGCTTCGGTCGCCGCTGAAGGCTAGCGCCATGGATACTGCGGCCGCGGTATTTCGCGACATCGGAGCGCCGCTGTCGATCGAGCGCATTACCCTCGATCCGCCTCAGCCGACCGAAGTGCTGGTGCGCATCGCCGCCGTCGGCTTGTGCCGCACCGATTATCACGTCATGCGCGGCGAACGCCGGGTGGCGATGCGGCCGATGGTGCTCGGCCATGAGGCGGCCGGCGTGGTCGAGGCTGTCGGCGTCGAGGTCGCATCGATCAAACGCGGCGATCACGTCGTGCTCACCTTCATTCCGGCCTGCGGCGTTTGCCGCTGGTGCCGCCAGGGGCTGCATCACCTCTGCGCCGAAGGCCCGCGCATCACCCAGGGCAAGCAACTTGACGGCAGCTATCGGCGGCGCGACCGCGCTGGCACCGAAGTCGGCGCCTTCTGCATGATCGGCGCTTTCGCCGAGTATGCCGTGGTCGACCAGGCTTCGGTCGTGGTGATCGACAAGGACATTCCACTCGATCTCGCGAGCCTGGTGGCTTGCGGTGTGCCTGCGGGCGTCGGCGCGGCGCGATACCGCGCCAAGGTGCAGCCTGGCGATAGTGTCCTGGTGGTCGGCTGCGGCGGCGATGGCATGAACGTGGTGCAAGGCGCCCGTCTGTGCGGTGCGACGCAGATCATCGCTGCCGATATCGTGCCGGCAAAGCTCGATTGGGCGCGCGAATTCGGCGCGACCGATACATTGAACGCGGAAGGCGAGGCGCTCACCCGCGCGGTGCTGGAGTTGACCGGCGGCGTCGGCGTCAATCACGCCTTCGTCTGCATCGATCCGCCGGCGACGCTATTGCCGGCTTTCCGGGCCACCGCCAAGGCCGGCAACGTCGTGGTCACCGCGCTGACGCCCGACACGGTCACCGAGATCAAGATCCCGCCGCTGGAATTGTTCGTCACCCAGAAAGCGGTCATGGGCGCGGTCTACGGCTTCGCCAGCCCGCGCCTGCAAATTCCCGAACTGCTGGCGCTCTATCGGCAGGGCACGCTCAACTTGCGCAAGCTCGTCACGCAGACCTATCGGCTCGACGACATCAACTGCGGCTATGCCGATCTCGAGGCCGGCAAGAACCTGCGGGGAGTCGTGGTGTTCGACGGCTGAGCGGCGGCTACTTCTCCGGATCGATCACGATCTGCGTCTGCGTCACCAGCGCGCAGAGCTTGCCGTCGCCGCGGGTGACGCGGGTCTGCCAGACCATGGTGGGGCGGCCGCGGTGCAGTGGC
>Ga0335082_10010282_pt1 | contig 10151 bp, 8 predicted proteins | sample Lox_Sample_41_FD_206718 | JGI IMG/M metagenome (GOLD analysis project Ga0335082, IMG submission 206718) | Soil microbial communities from Loxahatchee National Wildlife Refuge, Florida, United States - Lox_Sample_4.1 | ecosystem: Environmental > Terrestrial > Soil > Wetlands | place: USA: Florida...
ACCCCGGCCCCCATTTGAGGATCTTTCGCCCTACGGTGACATCGAAATTATCCGACAAGGAGAGGTCGTATGAAAGCTCCCGGATCGCAAAACTGTAATCAGGCGGGTTAAGGTTGTTCGCGGACGCGTTCAGGTTCAGCGAGGTCGATAAACCGCCGTAGCCCAAAAAGAGGTTTGTTATTGCATCGTTTCCCTGCACAGGCTGCGGCAGAATTTGGTTCCGGTAGTTAAGAGGAGTGGTCATGTTGAGTTTCGTGAGTGTCCCCTCGTCAACGACCGAGAAACGGTATGCGAGTTCCTGCGCATCTGTTCGGATTGCGGCAACACCGACGGCCGTAATGAACAAGCATATTTTTGCCGGCGGCATCACCGCAGTTTCTCCAGGTAATCTTTGTTGAAGTATTTTTCCGGCATCTGTTTTTCGGCGTACGAAGCATATTTCATGATCGTCGTTCTTCCCTCGCGCAATCTGTCGGTGATCGTCATTTGCGTAAGAAGCGTTCTGCCGGAAACCTCTTCGTAGCGGTCGAACGTGATCGACTTGAAATGCTTTCCGGAGAGGAGATACATTTCGGCTTTCTTCGGACGCTTGGTCTCTTTTTCGACCCAGTATTCGATTCTCTTATAGGTTGCGCCGTCGCGTTTTGCATTCAGCTCAAGGAGGTAGCAGGGAATCCCTTCCACCGATTCTTCCTTGATGATCCTGGCTGAATAATCTTCCGCGTATCGCGTGCGGGCGACGTCGCCGTTCGATGCGTTTCCCATGAGCCGCTGCAACGGCGTGATGCGGATCGGCTTGCGGGTGTTCGGCATGTAGATCCACATGTCGTCCTCGACCATCAGCAGATACTCCCCCTTGACGTCTGCGTTCATGAATTTGACGAGCGTTTTGTCCATCCCCTTCATGCTCACTTCAAACAGGCCTTCTTCTTTCAGGTCGTTGTCCTCGTAGTTCAATATGGTCGTCATCACGGAATACGAGGTCCAGCCGTTCCTGTTCAGGTCGGAGAGACGCAGGATCTCGTCCCCCGAAGGTCTGGTGCTGCTCTGCTCCTCGCTTTTTTGCGAATGCAGCACGGAAAAGCTTGCAATGATTGCTGCGGCGATAAAGATGATGTTGCGGCACCGTTTCATTCCGTTTCTCCTTTTTCAAACATGTCCGAGGGCATCGACGATCTTCAATCGGGAGGCTTTGTAGGCCGGGAAAATTGTCGCAATCACTGTGGTCACCGTGATGAGCAGAAATACTCCGGCGAAGACCGACGGCACAAAATCAACGATCAACGGATAGCCTCGCGTCCCTCCGGGGGGCGGCGGCATCACGATGCCGGAGGAGTTGATCAGCAGGCCCGCAAGATACGCGAACACAAGTCCGGCAAGCCCTCCCATGGCTCCAATGATCAGCCCTTCGTAAAGGAAATTCGTCAACAGCCGCGCCGGCGACGTACCGACCGCAAGCTGCGTGCCGATCTCCTTTGTCCGCTCAAAAATAGACATCATCATCGTGTTCGAGCTGCTGAGCACGACGACAACGAAAATGAGGACGCCTAGGAAACCGAAGATGTTGTTGTACAGCCGGACGACAGCGTTGTAAAATGTCGCCATGTCGAACCAGCGCCGGGCTTTCATTCCGGGAAGGATCTCCTCAAGTTTCGAAGCGACTTCTTCGGTCTTGTCCGTTTCATCGAGCACGACCACGAGCTTGGAGACTTTCTGCGAGTTGAGCAGTTGTTGGGCCGTCGAGAGGTTGACCATCAACGCCCGCTCGTCGTACTCCGGAACGCCGGTGGAATATATTCCCGCGACCTTCACATCAGCAGCATTCAGCGCCCCTTTGGATGTCGTCGTCATGAGCGTGAGATAATCGCCGATCTTGGCCTTCATCGATTTTGCCAAGCCTCTCGCAAGAACCACTTCGTTCTCCTGAGCGTTTGCCTGGGTTTCTCCCAGGAATTTTCCGGTATCGACCGCAAGGGCAAAGCCGGCCAGCTTCGTCTCTTTTTCCGGCTCCACGCCGCGTCCGAGGAATGCCGCCGATTTATCGCCGTTCGAGATCAATCCCATGAACTCGATCCGCGCCATGGTAAAGCGGACGTGATCCTGGACGAGGATCTTTTTCTTCAGCACGTCGATGCTGTCGAGGCCGAGCTCGAGCGGACGTTCTTCCTCGCGCTGCAGCGCTTCCGTTGAATAGATCTGGATATGCCCCAGCTGCCCGCGGATCGTCGATTCGCTCAATCCCCTGAACGAGAAGGAGATGAACCCGCCGGCAAGGATCAGCGCCGTTGCGCCGAAAACGAGCACCAGCCCGGTGATGATCGTCCTGCGGCGGTTCCGGAACACGTTCTTTGTTGCGAGCTTGATGAACTTGAACATGGTAATATTCTCCTCTGTCTATTAATGCTGGCCGTTGGTCAAAACACCGTCGTGAAGCTTGACGACCCTCCGTGCATACTGCAGAACGAGCGGGTCGTGGGTGGAGAAAAGGAATGTCACCTTCTCTTCTTCGTTGAGCGTGCGCATCAGGTCGAGGATCTCGGAGGCGGTGACGGAATCGATGTTCGCCGTCGGCTCGTCGGCAAGCACGATCTTCGGGTTATTGACGAGGGCGCGTGCGATCGCCACGCGCTGACGCTGTCCGCCCGAAAGCTCGTTGGGTTTGTGGTCGCGATGATCCCAGAGCCTGACGTCTTTCAGCGCTCTTTCAACTGCCGTTCTTCGAACTGCCGATGACTTTTTTGTGAGCAGAAGAGGGTATTCGACGTTCTCGTACGCCGTGAGAACGGGGATCAGGTTGAACGTCTGAAAAATGAACCCTAATTTTTCAAGACGGATCCGGTGGAGGTTTGTCAACCCGTTGTATCTGACCTCCGTCCCCTCGAGAAAAACGCTTCCGGTCGTCGGAGAATCGAGAAGTCCGAGAATATTCAGGAGCGTCGTTTTTCCGCTTCCCGACGGGCCGGAAATGGAGGTGAACTCGCCTTCCTGGATCCCCAACGTCAGATTGTGGAGGGCCGGGACCTCGGATTTCCCGAGTTTGTACGTTTTTGAAAGAGCGTTCGCGCGGACAAGTGGATCCATTGTGGTCTCTCCGGGTTTCGTTTAAGAAATTTTCTTCAATTCGTTCTCTGCTTTTCGGGCGATGTCCGACCCCGGCTCTGCGGAAAGGGCTTTCTGCAGCAGCTCTTTTGCCTTTGCCGTTTGTCCGTCGTTGTTGTAGGCGATCCCTGCCCAGCAATAAATGGTCGCCTGGAGATGCTTATCGAGATGCGCAAACCTTGGATCGTTCATCAGATAATCGAAGTCTTTGAGCGCGACGGGAAGCCGGTGGAACATCGACGGGAGATTGACGCTGTTAATTCCCCGGACTACGCGCACGGTAATATTGTCCGAAGCGAGATCGGCGGCCTTATCCATTTCATCGACGCCTTTGTCGACGTCCTTCATTTTGGTGAAGGGCCACCATGCATCGCGGGCACGAAGCGTCCACAGGCTTCCGCGGTACGCCAGCGCGACGGCATTCGACGGGTCAAGGACGAGAACTTTGTCAAAGCAGGTAAACCCTTTGTCGACGGCGTCGTCATTTCCCGCTACTCCCTGGTCATGGTACTGAATGCCGAGTTTTATTAATGTCCCGACATCATTGGGATTCTGCGCAAGCGCCGCTTCGAGATCTTTCGTGGCATCTTGGCTTCGGGAGATCCCCGCTAAAAACAAAGAGAGAAAGATCATCGTAGTTATTTTCTGGATCATGGCGTCCCTCCTTATGTGATTGAGTGCAACGTAATTTCATGGTGCAAGATAATGGAGAGGCATAGAATAACTAAGTCAATTCCGACGGGATGACAAAACAAAGGGATGAAATGCAAAGCGGAAGGATGAAAAATCAGGCCCGACAATCACTTTTGCCGTTTCTTCCTCGATGGACGCGGAGTCCGTTCTGTTGCCTTTTGGTCAATTATCCCCTACTTTCCATGTATTAACTTCTCGCGGCGGGGCTTCTGTGAGCTGCTCAACAACTGCCCATGAACTGGCTCGAACCATGAATTCCGCTCGTCCCTGCACACGATAATGTATTCCCGCGAAGAGTTATTCACTCATCATTGAGAGAACTTTTTCCTTGCTCAGCGCAACCCTCTCCGCGGAAAAGGGACCTTTTTTCGCTGAGGGCACAAGAAAGAACAACCGAGGAACTGCATGAAATACGGACACTTTGACGATAAAGAAAAAGAATACGTCATCACGCGCCCCGATACGCCCCTCCCCTGGATCAATTACCTGGGGACGTCCGACTTCTACGGAATTATTTCCAACACGGCGGGGGGGTATTGCTTCTACCAGGATTCGAGGATGCGCCGGCTGACCCGCTACCGCTACAACAATATTCCGATGGACAGCAACGGACGGTACCTCTATATCAAGGACGGCGATTCCGTATGGAACCCGATGTGGAAGCCGATGCGCGTTGCTCTTGATTCGTACGAGTGCAGGCATGGATTGGGATACACGAAAATAACCGGCGTCAAAAACGACCTGGAAGCTTCGGTACTCTATTTTGTTCCGCTCGACGCGAGGAATGAAATCTGGCATGTTCAGGTCACGAATCGTTCCAAGCATCCGAAAAATATCAGGTTATGGAGCTACGTCGAATGGTGCTTGTGGGAAGCGAACGACGATATGACGAACTTCCAGAGGAATTATTCCACAGGCCAGGTGGAAATTGACAACGGCACGATCTTCCACATTACCGAATACAGGGAGCGGAGAAATCACTACGCTTACTTCACTTCGAGCGAAAAAGTTTCCGGCTACGATTCGAGCCGCGACGCATTCGTCGGCGTCCATCAGGGGCTGGAGGCTCCCCAGGCGGTGATGGCGGGAAGCTGCATGAACAGCACGGCATACGGCTGGCTTCCGATTGCCGTCCACCAAATTGACCTCGCAATAAAGCCGGGAGAGTCGAAGAGACTTGATTTTATTCTCGGCTATGGAGAGAATCCGACGGACAAGAAATTTCTTGCCGGCGGAAAGATCAGAAAGGATGAGTTCGAAAAGGTAAAAGCGCGGTTTGCAAGCTCCTCCGCGGTCCTCGGGGCATTCGATGCACACAAGAAATATTGGGATGGACTGCTTTCTTCTTACCGGGCCGATACGCCCGACGCCATCGTGAACCGGATGGCAAATCTCTGGAATCAGTACCAATGCATGGTCACGTTCAACATGTCCCGCTCGACCTCGTTGTATGAATCGGGGATCGGACGGGGGATGGGATACCGGGACAGCAACCAGGATGTTCTTGGGTTTGTCCATATGCTGCCGCAGAGAGCCCGTCAGCGCATTCTGGATATTGCGGCGACTCAGCTTTCCGACGGCACGTGCTATCACCAATATCAGCCCCTCACAAAGAAAGGGAATGCCGATATTGGCGGCGGGTTCAACGACGATCCGTTGTGGCTGATCCTGTCGGTGTCTGCCTACATCAAAGAAACAGGAGATGCCGCAATTCTGAACGAAAGAACGGTCTATGCGGATGTTCCCGATTCAAAAGCCACACTCATGGACCATCTCCACCGGTCCTTGCAATACACACTGGAGCATCGCGGGCCGCACGGCCTGCCGCTCATCGGCCATGCCGATTGGAACGACTGCCTCAATTTGAATTGCTTCTCGACGACTCCGGGGGAGAGCTTTCAGCTTGCCGGGCACATCGAGAACGACAAGATTGCAGAATCGGTGATGATCGCCGGCCTGTTCTGCAGGGCATGCGATGAAATGGCGCTGCTGCTCAACCATCTGCGCCTCACGGATCAGGCGGCCGGCTATAGAGAACATTCTTCCGGGATGAGGGAAACAATATATAGGCACGGCTGGGACGGCGAGTGGTTCCTGCGCGCTTACGATTCGTACGGCAAGAAACTTGGTTCGACGGAGAATGAAGAAGGGAAAATTTTCATCGAGAGCCAGGGATGGTGTGTCCTGGGGGGAGCCGGCCTGGAGAACGGCTACGCCAAACAAGCGCTCGACAGCGTGCAAAAATATCTGGCGACGCCGAACGGAATCATTCTGCAGCAGCCCGCGTTCCAAAAATATCACACCCATCTCGGAGAAGTCAGTTCGTATCCCCCCGGCTACAAAGAGAACGCCGGCATCTTCACGCACAATAACACCTGGATTCAGATCGCCGAAACGATGATCGGGCGGGGGGACCGGGCGATGGAATACTACATGAGCATTTGCCCTCCCACCAAAGAAGAGCAGATCGATATCTACCGCTCCGAGCCGTATGTTTACAGCCAGATGACGGCGGGCAGGGATGCTCCGACGCCGGGCGAGGGGAAGAATTCCTGGCTGACAGGAACGGTGGCCTGGTCGTTCGTGACGCTCTCACAGTATATCTTAGGGATTCGGCCCGATTATCACGGATTGATCATCGACCCCTGTATCCCGACGGTTTGGAAAAAATTCAACGTCGTGCGGAAATTCAGAAACAGCACCTACAACATCACCGTGAGCAATCCCAAAGGAGTAAGCAAAGGGATAAGGAAGCTCACGCTTGATGGGAAGACGGTCGAAGGCAATCTTCTGCCTGTGATCAACGACGGGAAGGAACATGCCGTTGAAGCTGAAATGGGATGAGCGGAACAATAATGTTTGAACAAGCGTCGGAGAATTATTTATGAACATTTCCGAGTTTACGGTCGACGGGAGATCGAAGTTCCATCTTTCAAAGATCAAAACCGATTCTTCGGGCAAGGTACGCTCGAAAGAAGGAGCGCAAAAGATCCTCGAGAAGAACATCGCTACCGTTCAGGAGCTGCAGGCGAAGTTCTACGCGCAGGACAAATACAGCGTGCTGATCATCATCCAGGCGATGGACACTGCCGGGAAGGACGGCGTGATTAAGCATGTGATGACCGGACTTAATCCGCAAGGGACGGAGGTCCACAGCTTCAAGCAGCCCTCCGCGGAGGAGTTGAATCACGATTATCTCTGGAGGGCGCACAAAAACCTGCCGCAGCGGGGACAGTTCGGCATCTTCAACCGGTCATATTATGAGGAACTCCTCGTCGTGCGCGTCCACGACCTTATCGCCACGCAGAAAATTCCTGCCGAACTTGTCACGAAAGACATTTGGAAACAACGTTTCCGTCAGATAAAAGACTTTGAAAAGTATCTGTCGGAGAACGGAACGATCATCATCAAGATTTTCCTTCACATTTCAAAAGAAGAACAGAAACAACGGCTCCTCGCGCGTATCAACGACAAGTCGAAGAACTGGAAATTTTCGGAAGCGGATATCAAAGAGCGAGGGTATTGGGATCAATACCAGAAGTGTTACGAAGAAGTCATCAGGAAAACCAGCAGCGGAAAGGCGCCGTGGTACGTTGTCCCCGCCGACAAAAAGTGGTTCGCCCGTCTGGTGATCTCGGAGATCATCGTTCAGACGCTTGAAGGATTGAAGCTCAAATTCCCATCGTTGGGAAAGGACGAGCTGAAGCAGTTGGAAGAGAGCAAGAGGAAGCTGATGGAGGAATAAGTTGATTACTTCGTTCCCAATCCCTGCCTGAGAACGAGAGGTGAAAGTTCAGCTTCGGAAACAATGTGTTCCGAAACGGAGTTTGGGATTGAGATAATTTGAATGCCGGCCGGAACCACGTGCCATGCCTTGCCCAACGGCCAACCTCCCCACTTTTGCTGAGCAATCCAATCGACGCTCAAGCGCCGTAGGCGCGAACGATCTGTCAAACGCTCCCCACTGGTGTTTCACAAACTCATCGGCGCCCAAGCGCCATACGAGCGAAAGTTCTATCGAACGCTCCCCGCTTTTGCTACGCAAACTCATTGGCGCCCAAGCACCGTACGCACGAATGTTCTGTCGATCGCTCCCCACTGTTGCTGCGCAAACTCATCGACGGACAAGCACCATACGCGCGAACGATCTGTCAAACGCTCCCCACCGTTGCTGCACAAACTCATTGGCGCCCAAGCACCGAAGGCGTGGATGGTCTGTCGTATGCTTCCCGCTTTTGCTGCGCAAACTCATTGGCGCCCAAGCACCATACGCGCGAATGGTCCATCGAACGCTCCCCACTTTTGAAACACAAACTCATCGGCGCTCAAGCGCCGTAGGCGCGAACTAACTGTAGAATGTAAGGTCAAAAAAACCACACAGCTCCGTAGGAGCGGCCTACGACAGGGGGAATATGGCAAACACCTACACACAGATTTACATCCACATTGTTTTTGCAGTTAAGGGGAGACAATCATTGCTTCCGGAATCATGCAGGGATGAGTTGTTCAAATATATCACCGGGATTGTCAAAAACCGCAATCAGAAATTGATTGCAATCAATGGAACAGCGGATCATATTCACATTTTCGTCGGGATGCGGCCCACGATCACATTGTCCGATTTAGTGAGAGACATTAAGGCAGGTTCATCAGGATTTGTCAACGAACGGAATTGGGTGCGTGGGAGGTTTAATTGGCAGGAAGGCTTTGGGGCGTTTTCATGCTCTCACTCGGACATTGTCCGCGTTGTCAAATACATCGAAAAACAAAAAGAGCATCACGCCAAAATTCATTTCCGCGATGAATATCTGTCGATGTTGAAGCAGTACGCCGTCGAATATGACGAACGCTATGTGTTCTCATCGGATGATCTCCAGGGATAAGCCGCCTCTGACGGGGCTTGAAAGATGTACTTGGGATGGGCATTTTACAGGGAGCGTTGCCCTTGCGGGGCGCCGACATGCATGTATCCAGTTCCATGAAATAATTGATCCTTGAAATTGGACCTAAATACCGCCCGCTTGAAACTTGGGCCGCTGTAGAATAGGGCCAGTACAAGACGCGAGAAAAGTTTCTCTCACACGGCAGAATAGTTATCCCTTGTAAAGAAATAGCCCCGCAACTCCACAGCCAATAGCACCGCCACGGGAAGATATTCGATCACCATCGCCGTCGGATACTGCTGCCAGATACCGGTCAATCGATAATTCATCACTGTAAAGCTCGTCAGGCTTGCTCCTGCGGCGAGCGCTATGCCGGACCATTTCCTCATGACCGGCAGCACGGCGGCAACCCAGGCGACGTACCATGGATGGACGACAGGGGAAAGAAGCATCAGGAGGAGCAAGGAGAAATAGACAGTATGCAGCAGGTCTCTCCGTTTGACGTTCAAGATGAGTATGAAAACTGCAACCAACCCTGCGCACACCAGCCGCGACGTCTGATTATCCTGAAAATAGAGATAGACGAGCTCGAAGACTGCGCCGTTGAAGCTCCAATTCTTGGTGAAGGAAAATAATGTCTCGAACGGGTTTGACGTAAAAATGTACGGAAGGAATTGCGCTCCGACGGTCATCAGTGGAAGAAGAAGAGCGTAAACTTTATTTCGCCATCCCTTCTCAAAGAAGAACAGGGCCGGAAGGATGATCAGTCCGACGGGCTTAACAGAGATCGACAACCCGAGCAGAACATACGATGGAATTTTTTTCTCCCTGAAGTAAAGGAAGAGCGAAACCAGAAGCAGCGGAAGGCCGACCGCGTCGATGTGGCTGTCCACGGCAAACTCTATGATGGAAAGAGGAGAGAGCGCATACAATAAAATAAATTTGCGCGGGATATCCAGCAAAGGAAGAAAAAGCAAAAGTACCGCGAATGTTCCGGCTTCGGCAAGAAGCAGCACTGCTTTGTACCCCCAGAACGATTCGCCGCTCAGGTAATAGCAGAAATGAAAGACCCATTCGCTCAGCGGAAAATAAATCGTCTTGAGATCCGCATGGTTCATCGCCCCGGGAAGGAGAGAGGAATGCAAAGCATCCAGCCGGGGGTCGACGGCTGAATAAAGGTACGGGTTGATGCCGTGCGCTTCTACCTTCCCGTCCCACATGTACCGGTACGCATCCTCCGAGCCGATCGGACTGACCGAGATGAACGTCAACCGTATCGCTAGAGCCGCAGCGAGCATTGAATAGAGAACAGCATTGGAGATCTTCATACGGAACAGGGTCCAGGCCATGAGAGAATAAATGACCGAGCTGGCGATGAAGACCGTTCCGAATACTGCGACCGGATTGGCCGATGGAAGATGGATGAGCAGCAGGCTTGCGGCGAGCAGCGCGACGGAAGAATAGAAAATTATTTGT
>Ga0335082_10010283_pt1 | contig 10151 bp, 9 predicted proteins | sample Lox_Sample_41_FD_206718 | JGI IMG/M metagenome (GOLD analysis project Ga0335082, IMG submission 206718) | Soil microbial communities from Loxahatchee National Wildlife Refuge, Florida, United States - Lox_Sample_4.1 | ecosystem: Environmental > Terrestrial > Soil > Wetlands | place: USA: Florida...
AAGCGGCTGGTTTCCGCCCGTTGCGTGTGTTACGAGCCGGCCCCGGAAGGGAGCACAGGCGCCAGAGCGATGGCAGATGACGGATTGATCCGCCCGCTGATTGCCGGCAACTGGAAGATGAACGGCCGCCGCGCCGATGGCGTGGCCCTGGCGAGCGAACTCGTGCGGCAGGTGCGTCGCAGCGGAAGCACCGACCTGCACGGCGATCTCGTGATCTGCCCGCCGGCGACGCTGCTGGCGACGCTGGCCGAGATTGTGGCCGACAGCCCGGTACAGCTGGGCGCGCAGGATTGCCATCACTCGGCGAGCGGCGCCCATACCGGCGACGTCAGCGCGGTGATGCTGGTGGATGCCGGTTGCCGCTATGTCATTGTAGGCCACTCCGAACGCCGGACGGACCACGGCGAAAGCGATGAGCAGGTGCGGGCCAAGGCCGAGGCGGCCAATGCGGCCGGGCTCCGCGCAATCGTCTGCCTGGGCGAGACGGAGGCGCAACGCGCCCGCGGCGAGACACTCGCTGTCGTCGAACGCCAGTTCCGCGCCTCGCTGCCGGCGGCGGCAACGGCCGGGAACACGGTCATCGCCTATGAGCCGGTGTGGGCGATCGGGACGGGCAAGGTGCCGACCCCGGCGGAGATCGCCGCCGTGCATGCGCAGCTGCGTACTTTGGCGTGCAACCAGATGACTGACGGCAAGCGGCTTCGGCTGCTCTATGGCGGTTCGGTCAAGCCCGGCAATGCGGCGGAGATCCTGGCGGTTGCAAACGTTAACGGCGCACTGGTCGGGGGGGCCAGCCTGTCAGCCGGGGATTTCTGGGCGATCGCGCGAAGTTGTCCCTAGCCGACCGGGCCCCGACCCATTAAATAACCGCACGACCGCCCACCCACCGGCCCTCCAGTTCAGGGCCAGCCCAGGAACCATCATGCATAGCCTGTTCTTCGTGATCCTTCTTACCGTTCACATCATGCTCGCCGTGGCGCTCATCGGTGTCGTGCTGCTGCAGAGGAGCGAGGGCGGTATGGGCGGCCTGGGCGGCGGCGGCATGTCCGGCTTCATGACGACGCGCGGCACGGCCAACCTCCTGACGAGGACGACGCGCTGGCTGGCTGGCGCGTTCATGGCGACGAGCCTTGTGCTGGCCTACATCGCCTCGAGAGATCACGCCCCCGCGCCGGTCGTCGTGCCGGCGGCACCGGCCCCCGAAGCGCCGGCCGAGGCGCCGGGCCAGACCGGCGGAACGGCGGGCAGTTCGGCGCCCGCGAACACGACCCCCGGGACGGGATCGACGACCGGCACTCCGGTGGTGCCGACCAACCAGTAGGCGCAAGGCACATATCGCCCGGTATTCAGTCTTAACGATACAGGGCTTGCCGTCGACCACCGACTCGTTCCATAAGTTGGTCCCCATGACGCGGTTCATATTCATCACCGGCGGCGTGGTCTCCTCACTCGGCAAGGGCATCTCGGCAGCATCACTCGGCGCGCTGCTGCAGGCGCGCGGATTCAAGGTGCGCCTGCGCAAGCTCGATCCGTACCTCAATGTCGATCCCGGGACGATGAGCCCCTATCAGCATGGCGAGGTCTACGTCACCGACGACGGCGCCGAGACCGACCTCGACCTCGGCCACTATGAGCGCTTTACCGGCGTGGCCACGCGCAAGAGCGACAACATCACGACCGGCCGCATCTACTCGACCGTGATCGCCAAGGAGCGGCGCGGCGACTATCTGGGCGCCACCGTGCAGGTGATCCCGCATGTCACCGACGCCATCAAGGAATTCGTCCGCGCCGACGCGGGCGACGCCGATTTCCTCATCTGCGAGATCGGCGGCACCGTCGGCGATATCGAGAGCCTGCCGTTCCTCGAGGCCATCCGCCAGCTCGGCAACGAGCTCGGCCGCGAGCGCTCGCTGTTCATCCACCTGACGCTGGTTCCATGGATTCCCTCCGCGGGGGAACTCAAGACCAAGCCGACCCAACACTCCGTGAAAGAGCTGCTCTCGGTTGGAATTCAGCCGGATATCCTGCTCTGCCGCTGCGACCGCGAGATCCCCGCCGATGCCCGGCGCAAGATCGCCTTGTTCTGCAACATTCGGCCGGAGCGCGCGATCCAGGCGCTCGACGTCGACACGATATACCAGGTGCCGATCTCCTATCACGCGCAGGGCTTCGACACCGAGGTGTGCCGTTATTTCGGATTGGAGGCAGCCGAGCCCGACATCGCCGCGTGGCATCGCATCGTCGAGCGCATCCGGCAGCCGGAGGGCGAGGTGTCGATCGCGGTGGTCGGCAAGTACACATCGCTGCTCGATGCCTACAAGTCCCTCGGTGAGGCGCTGGCGCATGGCGGCATCGCCAACAATTCGAAGGTCAAGCTCAACTGGATCGATTCCGAGGTCTTCGAGAGCGACGATGCCGTCCACCGTCTTGAGGACGTGCACGGCATCCTCGTGCCCGGCGGTTTCGGCGAGCGCGGTACGGAAGGCAAGATCGCGGCCGCTCGCTTTGCGCGCGAGCGCAAGGTGCCCTATTTCGGCATCTGCTTCGGCATGCAGATGGCGGTTATCGAGGTGGCACGTCATTTGGCCGGCATCCGCAATGCCAGCTCGACGGAGTTCGGCCCGTGCGCGGAGCCGGTCGTCGGGCTGATGACCGAATGGATGCGCGGCAACGAGCTCGAGCGCCGCAACGAGCAGAGCGATCTCGGCGGCACGATGCGCCTGGGCGCCTATGAGTGCCGGCTGCAGCCGGGGAGCCAGGTGCGCGAGATCTACGGCGAAGACTGGATCAGCGAGCGCCATCGGCACCGCTACGAGGTGAACATCAACTACAAGGAACGGCTCGAGGCCGCAGGGATGCGGTTCTCCGGCCTCTCGCCCGACGGCGTGCTGCCGGAGATCGTGGAGATGCCGGGCCATCCCTGGTTCATCGGCGTGCAGTTCCATCCGGAACTGAAGTCGAAGCCGTTCCAGCCCCATCCGCTGTTCCGCTCGTTCATCGAGGCGGCCATCGCACAGTCGCGACTGGTTTGATCATTGCGACGGACTGAAGATCGGCTTAAATCCGGTTGTCTGTGATTCCCGCCTGAGCGAGCATTCGGGGAGGCAGATTCGTCGCATGGCCCTGGACCCCCGCTTTCGCGGGGTGACAATTGCGGATTTGCGAGCAGGAGCAAGATGACCGCACAGCGTCACGTTACCGTCGGGAACATCACGATCGGCAATGATCGGCCGCTGGCGCTGATCGCCGGGCCGTGCGCGCTGGAGTCGCGCGCGCACGCGCGCGAGATGTGCCAGGCCTTGACCGAGCTGACGGGCAAGCTCGGCATCGGGCTCATCTACAAGACCTCGTTCGACAAGGCCAATCGCACCAGTGCCGACACGCCGCGCGGCATGGGCATGGAGAAGGGGCTGCCGATCCTGGCCGAGCTGCGCGAGAGCTTCGGTTGCCCGGTGCTGACGGACGTCCACGAACCGCTGCAGTGCGCGCCGGTCGCGGAGGCCGTGGACGTCCTGCAGATCCCGGCGTTCCTGTGCCGGCAGACCGATCTGCTGGTCGCCGCCGGCGAGACCGGGCGGGCCATAAACGTCAAGAAGGGGCAATTCCTGGCGCCGTGGGACATGAAGAACGTTGCCGCGAAGATCGCGCAGACCGGCAACGAGAAGATCCTGCTGTGCGAGCGCGGCGCCAGCTTCGGCTACAACACCCTGATCTCCGACATGCGCAGCCTGCCGATCCTCGCGGACACCGGCTATCCCGTGGTGTTCGATGCCACGCATTCGGTGCAGCAGCCGGGCGGGCAGGGGACCAAGAGCGGTGGGCAGCGCGAGTTCGTGCCGGTGCTGGCACGGGCAGCGACGGCGGTCGGCGTCGCCGCCGTCTTCATGGAGACGCACCAGGATCCGGACAAGGCGCCGAGTGACGGCCCGAACATGGTGAAGCTCAAGGACATGCCGGCGCTGCTGCAGACGTTGATGGCGTTCGATCGCCTGGCGAAGGCTGGCGCCGCTTAGCGATGTCGGTCGAGCATTTTCGCGCCATGGCGCGCAACAATGCCTGGTCGAACTACCGGCTCCACAACGCCTGCGCGCAGCTCCCGGAGGCGGAGTATCGCGCGAAGCGGGTCAGCTTCTTTCCGTCGCTGCCGCTGACGCTGAGCCACATCTACCTCGTCGATTGCTACTACCTGGATGCGCTCGAAGAGGGCGGGCGCGGCCTCAGCCTGTTTGGGGAGGACGAGCCGTTCGCGACGCTGGACGAGCTGACGAGCGCGCAGTTCACCACCGACGGGCGGCTGATCTCCTATTGCAATCGGTTGACCGACGCCAATCGCACTCGCACCGTCAGCCTGCAGCGCGGCAAGGACTTTTACGTCAATGAGAAGGTCGAGGCGGTGCTGAGCCACCTCTTCGTCCATCAGATCCATCATCGCGGCCAGGTCCATGCGATGCTCGCGGGGACCTCCGTCAAGCCGCCGCAACTCGACGAGTTCTTCCTGGCGCAGGACGAACCGCTGCGGCGCCACGATCTGCTCGCTCTGGCACTTCCGCTGCGCTAGCCCTATAACCACCGGGCTCTGATTTCGGAGGAGACCGGCCGATGACCGCCATCGTCGACATCCACGCGCGTGAAATCCTCGACAGCCGCGGCAATCCGACGGTCGAGGTCGACGTGCGGCTGGAGAGCGGAGCTTTCGGCCGCGCCGCTGTGCCCTCGGGCGCCTCCACCGGCACCCACGAGGCGGTCGAGCTGCGGGACGGCGACAAGAAGCGCTACGGCGGCAAAGGCGTGCTGCGGGCGGTCGATGCGGTCAACGGCGAGATCTTCGACGTCCTGTCCGGCCTCGACGCCAGCGAACAGGTGAAGATCGACCAGACCATGATCACGCTCGACGGCACACCCAACAAGTCGCGGCTGGGTGCCAACGCCATCCTCGGCGCGAGCCTGGCGGTGGCGAAGGCGGCGGCGGCCGAAGCAGGGCTGCCGCTCTACCGCTATGTCGGCGGCGTGGGCGCGCGGACCTTGCCCGTGCCGCAGATGAACATCGTCAACGGCGGCGCCCACGCCGACAACGCCATCGACTTTCAGGAATTCATGATCCTGCCGGTGGGCGCGAAGAGCTTCGCCGAGGGGTTGCGCATGGGCGCCGAGGTCTTCCACGCCCTGAAGGCGCAGCTGAAGCAGGCCGGCCACAACACCAACGTGGGTGACGAGGGCGGCTTCGCGCCGAACCTCAAGGGCGCCGACCAGGTGCTGACCTTCGTGATGAAGGCGATCGAGGCCGCCGGCTACCGCGCCGGCGAGCAGGTGGCTCTGGGCCTCGATGCGGCCTCGAGCGAGTTCTTCAAGAACGGCAAGTACTCGATGGAGGGCGAGGGCAAGACACTCGACTCCGCAGGCATGGTGAAGTTCTACGGCGACCTCGTGGCGCGCTATCCGATCGTGACGATCGAGGACGGCATGGCGGAGGACGACTGGGAGGGCTGGGCGGCGCTCACCACAGCGATCGGCAGCAAGGTGCAGCTCGTGGGGGACGACATTTTCGTCACCAACTCCACGCGCCTGGGCCAGGGCATCGAGCGTGGCATTGCCAACGCCATCCTGGTCAAGGTCAACCAGATCGGAACGCTCACGGAGACGTTGGAAGCCGTGGAAATGGCGCACAAGGCCGGTTACCGCGCCGTCATGTCGCACCGCTCGGGCGAGACCGAGGACGCGACGATCGCCGACCTCGCCGTCGCGACGAACTGCGGCCAGATCAAGACAGGATCACTGTCGCGCTCGGACCGGCTGGCGAAATACAACCAGCTGCTGCGCATTGAAGCGGAGCTGGGCGCCGCCGCGCGCTATCTCGGGCGCGGCGCCTTTCGGGCGACGGCGGGCTGAGGCGGGCGCGGCTGCACCATGCAGCTGCTAACCGCTGCCGACATCGCGACCTTCATCATCGCCGCCCCCTGGCGGCGCGCCGTGCTCGACGCCGTGCGCCGGCAACGGCTGCCGGATTGGGCCGTCGGCGCCGGCTTCATTCGGACGGCGGTGTGGGACGCCTTGCACGGCTATGCCGAATGCACCCCGCTTCCGGATGTCGATGTGCTGTTCTTCGATCCGGACGACCTCTCGCGCCGGCGCGAGGCGGCGATCGACGCGGCCCTTCGCGACGCGCTGCCGAGTATCCCGTGGTCGGCGAAGAACCAGGCCCGCATGCATCTGCGCAATGGCGATGCGCCCTATGCCGATACGGCGGGCGCGCTGCGTTTCTGGCTCGAGACGCCCACGGCCGTCGCAGTCAGGATCGGCGACGATGGAGCGGCGAGGCTGCTGGCGCCGTTCGGCGTCGACGATCTGCTGGCGATGACCTGTCGTCCGACGCCCTCGGGCAGGCCGAGGTTTGCCGAGTATCAATCGCGCATGCGCGCGAAGAACTGGCCAGGGCGCTGGCCGCGCGTGCGCGTCCTAGACTCCGCTTCGGCGGCCTCCTCCGGCGCCGCCGGCTGAAGCTGACGTCGAACTTGAAGCAGCGTCGTCAGTTTTATGTTGACGGCACGGAATCGACTGTGATTCGGTGCCGTCATGACCATGTCGCCGGAGTTCAAGAAGCGGCTGCGGCAAGCGATCGGACCGAGCATCGGCGCGTGCTTGTTCGGCTACTTCGTCTATCACGCGATCGAAGGTGATCGCGGAGTCATAGCGTGGCTGCGGATCAGCCAGCAGCTCGCCGAGAGCAAGGCCGCCTTGGCGACGCTGCAGGCTGAGCGCCAGCAGATCCAGCATCGCGTTGCGCTGCTGAGCGCCAGCATCGATCCCGACCTCTTGGACGAGCGCGCCCGTCTCATGCTGAACGTGGCCGAGCCCAATGACCGGCTTGTCATCATCAAGACCCCGAAGTCGGTCAATTGAGCGGGATCGTATGTTAATCATTTTCGAGTTAACTTGATCTTTTCATAATTATATCAATAGAGTATACGGCCTTGTTTTCAGCCGCCGTCGCGGTTAATTTGCGCCCGGCGAGCCGATCGTCGCCAGTTCCAGTCGGGAGGATGCCATGGCGACCACTGCGAAACGCAAGAGCAGGGCCGACGCCGACGCCGAGCCGGATGCGGCCGAGCTGCTGAAATACTATCGGGACATGCTGCTGATCCGCCGCTTCGAGGAGAAGGCGGGTCAGCTCTACGGCATGGGGCTGATCGGCGGCTTCTGCCACCTCTACATCGGCCAGGAAGCGGTCGTGGTGGGAATGCAGGCGGCGCTGATACCCGGCGACAGCGTGATCACCGGCTATCGCGACCACGGCCACATGCTCGCCTGCGGCATGGACTCCAAGGGCGTGATGGCCGAGCTCACGGGCCGGCGCGGCGGCTACTCCAAGGGCAAGGGCGGCTCGATGCACATGTTCAGCCGCGAGAAAAGGTTCTTCGGCGGCCACGGCATCGTTGCGGCGCAGGTGCCGCTCGGCACCGGCCTCGCCTTTGCGCACAAGTACAAGAACGACGGCAACATCTGCGCCACCTATCTCGGCGACGGCGCGGTCAACCAGGGCCAGGTGTACGAGTCCTTCAACATGGCGGCGCTCTGGAAGCTGCCGGTGGTCTACGTCATCGAGAACAACAAGTATGGCATGGGCACGAGCGTGGAGCGTGCCTCGGCGCGGCCGGACCTGCATTTGCGCGGCGAGGCCTACGGCATTCCCGGCCTCCAGGTCGACGGCATGGACGTGCTGGCGGTGCGTGCGGCGGCGGACAAGGCGGTGGCATATGCGCGCGGCGGCAAGGGGCCGTACATCCTGGAGATGCTCACCTACCGCTATCGCGGCCACTCCATGTCCGATCCCGGGAAGTACCGCAGCAAGGAGGAGGTCGCGCAGATGCGCCAGAAGCGCGACCCGATCGAGAACTTCGCGCACTACCTGCGCGAGGGCGGCCATGCCGACGAGGCGGCGCTGAAGACCATCGACCGCGAGATCAAGGACATCGTCTCCGAGGCGACCGAGTTCGCGCAGAGCAGCCCGGAGCCCGATCCCGGCGAGCTCTATACCGACGTGCTGGTCGAGGCCTGAAACGAAAGCGCAGACGCAGCCAAGCTTCTGCGGTCCATAACAACCGGTTCGCCGGGAGGAATGCATGTCAACGCAGATTCTCATGCCGGCCCTGTCGCCGACGATGACCGAGGGCAAGCTCGCGAAATGGCTCAAGGCCCAGGGCGACATGGTGAAGCCCGGCGACGTCATCGCCGAGATCGAGACCGACAAAGCGACCATGGAGGTGGAGGCCGCGGACGAGGGGCGGCTGGCTCAGATCCTCGTGCCGGCCGGCACCGAGGGCGTCGCCGTCAACACGCCGATCGCCGTGCTGGCCGACGAAGGGGAGGCCGTCACGGCGGCTCCCGCCACGGCGCCGGCGCCAGCGGCCAAAGCGCCCGCCTCGGCACCGGCACCGCAGGCCGCACCCGCCGCTCCCGCTCCGACACCGAAGGCCGCGCCCGCCGAGCCCGTCACGACAGGTCCGACTGCGACGTTGACCGTGCGCGAAGCGTTGCGCGACGCCATGGCCGAGGAGATGCGCCGGGATCCGAGCGTGTTCCTGATGGGCGAGGAGGTCGCGGAATATCAGGGCGCCTACAAGATCAGCCAGGGGCTGCTGCAGGAGTTCGGGCCGCAGCGCGTGATCGATACGCCGATTACCGAGTATGGCTTCGCCGGGCTCGGCACCGGCGCCGCGTTCCACGGCCTGCGGCCGATCGTCGAGTTCATGACCATGAACTTCGCCATGCAGGCGATCGACCACATCATCAACTCGGCGGCCAAGACGCTCTACATGTCGGGCGGGCAGATGGGCTCTCCCATCGTCTTCCGCGGCCCCAACGGCGCCGCCGCCCGTGTGGCCGCCCAGCACTCGCAGTGCTATGCCAGCTGGTACGCCCACTGCCCGGGGTTGAAGGTGATCGCGCCCTGGTCGGCGGCCGATGCGAAAGGGTTGCTGAAAGCGGCGATCCGCGATCCCAATCCGGTCGTCTTCCTGGAGAACGAGATTCTATACGGCCAGAGTTTCCCGGTGCCGACCGATCCCGATTTCGTCCTGCCGATCGGGCGGGCGCGCATCGAGCGGCCAGGCAAGGACGTCACGATCACGGCCTTCTCGCTGCAGGTGGGCCATGCGCTGGCGGCGGCCGAGAAGCTGGCGGGCGAGGGCATCGACGCCGAGGTGATCAATCTGCGCACGCTGCGGCCGCTCGATACTGCTACGATCGTCGGGTCCGTGAAGAAGACGAACCGGGTTGTCTCGGTGGAGGAGGGCTGGCCGTTCGCCGGCATCGGCTCGGAGATCGCGGCGGTCATGATGGAGCAGGCGTTCGACTGGCTCGATGCGCCGGTGGCGCGCGTCGCTGGCGAGGACGTGCCACTGCCCTACGCCGCCAACCTTGAGAAGCTGGCGCTGCCCAATCCCGACAAGATCGCCGCCGCCGTCCGCAAAGTCTGCTACCGCGCCTGAGCGCGCGCCGCCGAGGCCCGTCAGGGGGATCGACATGCCCATTGAAATTCTCATGCCCGCCCTCTCGCCGACCATGACCGAGGGCAACCTCGCCAAGTGGCTGAAGAACGAAGGCGAGGCCGTGAAGCCCGGCGACGTCATCGCCGAGATCGAGACCGACAAGGCGACGATGGAAGTGGAGGCCGTGGACGAGGGCAAGCTCGGCAAGATCCTGGTGCCCGCCGGCAGCCAGGGCGTGAAGGTGAACCAGCCGATCGCACTCCTGCTGGAGGAGGGCGAGGACGCGTCGGCGCTGGCCAAGGCCGGCACGACCGCGCCCAAGACCGCGGCTGCGCCCGCTCCGACACCGGCGCCGGCTCCGACAAAAGCACCGGCGCCGGCTCCGCCCGCGCCCGCGGCAGGCGCAGGCCAAGCGCCGGCACCTGCGGCGACGGGCGAGCGCGTCTTCGCCAGTCCGCTGGCGCGCCGCATGGCGCAGCAGGCCGGGCTCGATCTGACGCGCGTCAACGGCAGCGGGCCGCACGGTCGCATCGTCAAGGCCGATGTCGATGCGGCGCTCGCCCGCGGCGTTCCGGGCGCGCCGCCAGCGGCGAAGACGACACCCGGAGCGCCCCAGCCGGCGCTGCCGGTGGCGAACCTGCCGGCCTTCACGGAAGTGCCGCACAG
>Ga0335082_10010285_pt1 | contig 10149 bp, 10 predicted proteins | sample Lox_Sample_41_FD_206718 | JGI IMG/M metagenome (GOLD analysis project Ga0335082, IMG submission 206718) | Soil microbial communities from Loxahatchee National Wildlife Refuge, Florida, United States - Lox_Sample_4.1 | ecosystem: Environmental > Terrestrial > Soil > Wetlands | place: USA...
CGCTTCGGCGACAACGTCGCGACGCGCTCCGAACGCATGCCGTGGTACGAGGGTCCGACGCTCCTCGAGTATCTCGAGACGCTCGACGTGGAGCGGGGGATGGCGAAGCTGCCGCTGCGCTTTCCGGTGCAATGGGTCAATCGCCCGAATCTGGATTTCCGCGGCCTGGCCGGGACGATCGCAACCGGCAGCCTCGCGCGGGGTGACCGTGTAGTCGTCGCCTCATCCGGGCGCGAGTCGACGGTCGCCCGCGTCGTCACCGCCGACGGCGATCTCGCCGAGGCGCACGCCGGGGACGCCGTGACCGTCGTCCTCTCCGAGGAGCTCGATGTCGCCCGCGGTGATGTGCTGGCGCACCCTCATGAGCGGCCCGAGGTCGTCGATCAGTTCGCAGCGCACGTGCTGTGGATGGCGGAGGAGCCCCTGCTGCCGGGTCGCTCCTACTTGATGCGCATCGGCACGCGGCTGGTGCCGGCTCGCGTGACCTCCCTCAAGCACAAGGTCGATGTGAACACCTTCGAGCACATCGCGGCCAAAACGCTGGCGCTCAACGAGATCGGACTGTGCAATCTCGCCACGGCGACGCCGGTGGCATTCGATCCCTACGAGGAGAATCGCGAGACGGGCGCCTTCATTCTGATCGATCGTTACAACAACGCTACGGCCGGCGCCGGCATGATCCGCTTCGGGCTGCGTCGTGCGACCAATGTGCATCGCCAGAGCCTTTCCATCGACCGCGAGGCACGCTCACACCGCAACGGACACCGGCCGGCCATCCTGTGGTTCACGGGGCTCTCGGGCTCCGGGAAGTCGACGATCGCAAACCTCGTCGAGAAGGAGCTCTATGCGCTCGGTGCCCACACCTATCTGCTCGACGGGGACAACGTCCGTCACGGGCTGAATCGTGACCTCGGTTTCACGGACGTGGATCGCGTGGAGAACGTGCGCCGCGTGGGCGAGGTGGCGCGCCTGTTCGTCGATGCGGGACTCATCGTCCTGTGCTCGTTCATCTCGCCTTTCCGTGCGGAGCGGCGCATGGTGCGCGAGCTGGTCGGCGAGGGCGAGTTTGTGGAGATCTTCGTGGATACGCCGCTCGAGGAATGCATGCGCCGCGATCCGAAGGGACTGTACGCGCGGGCGCAGGCCGGCAAGATCAAGAACTTCACTGGCATCGACTCCCCGTATGAGACTCCGGAGAACGCCGAGCTCACCGTCGAGACACGAGACTTGACGGCGGAGCAGGCCGCCTTGCGGGTCGTGGCCGAGCTCAAAGCGCGCCAGATCCTGCTCTGAACCGGCGCCCCGCGATCTACATGCGCCGCACGAGGTCCGCCACGTGCTCGGCGATCGCGAGCGAGGCAGTCAGGCCCGGCGACTCGATGCCGAAGAGATTGACGATCGGGAGCTCGTGTAACTGCGGACCGTCGATGCGAAAGTCGCCGGGGGGTGCCCCGGGACCTGCAATCTTCGCGCGCACTCCCGCATAGGCGGGCTGCAGTGCTCCCTCCGGCAGAGCGGGCCAATAGCGGCGCGCGGCAGCGTAGAAGCGCGCCGCGCGCGCGGGGTCGACTCGGTAGTCGCACTCATCGACCCATTCGACGTCGGGCCCGAGACGCGCCCGCCCGGCCAGATCGAGCGTGAGGTGAATGCCCAGACCACCGGGCTCGGGCACGGGGTATATGAGGTGGGTGAAGGGCGCTCGCCCGGCAATGCTGAAATAGCTCCCCTTCGCGAAGTACTCGCGCGGCACCGCGCTCAGCGGGAAGCCGGCGATGCGGCGCGCCACGGCCGGTGCACGCAGGCCCGCGCAGTTGATCACGATGGAGGCGCGCAGCTCGGGCGCGTCGCTGTTGATCGCAATCGCCACCCCGTCCCGCTCGATCACCATGCGATGCACGCGGCTGCCGTAGGCGAAGCACGCACCGCGTGCTTCGGCCTGCCCGAGGAGCGCAAGCATATAGGCGTGCGAATCGATGATGCCGGTGAGCGGCGAGAGCAGCGCGCCCACGCACTCGAGCGCGGGCTCGCGCGCGCGCGCATCCGCGCGGTTGAGCTCCTCAAGCTGCACTCCATTCGCACTCGCGAGTGCGCGGATCTCAGCGAGCTGTGCAAGCTGCGCGTCAGACTCGGCCACCAGGAGCTTCCCGCAGCGACGCTGGCCGATCGCATGCCGCTCGCAGAACTCAACGAGTCGCTCGCGTCCCTCGCGACACAGGCGGGCCTTGAGCGAGCCGCGCTCGTAGTACAGGCCCGCGTGGATCACCTCGCTGTTCCGCGAGCTCTCGCCGGTACCGGCGGAATCGGCCGCCTCGAGCACCAGCGTCTCGCGGCCGTCGCGCGCGAGCGCTCGCGCCACGGCGAGACCGATCACGCCCGCCCCGATCACTGCTATCTCGACACGATCCACGTCAGCGTAACCCGCGGCGGCGAGCGGCTGCCGAGACGGTGGACAGGTAGGCAGAATCGCGGTCGAAGAAGCGCCAGGGACGTCGGGCCCAATGCGCGGCGTATTCCACGCCGATGCGGGCGCTGCGGCCGACACGCACCCGCGGTCGGCGCGCCGGGCGCTCGATCCACAACGTCTCGCCGCGCAGATCGGTGCCGCTCAGGGTGCGATCGATGTTCATCGCGCGGCACAGCAGTCCGGGTCCCCAGGTAGGCTGCTCGAGGCGCGCGACCGGCTCCAGGGCCCGCACCAGCACCGCGTGGGGCACCTCGCGCGGGGCGGTCACGACATTCAGACAATTCCAGAAGCCATAAATGAGGTAGACGTAGGCGTGCCCCGGCGGTCCGAACATCACCTCGGTGCGCGCCGTGCGCCGTCCCCCCACCGAATGCGCCGCGAGGTCCTCGGGCCCCATGTAGGCCTCGGTCTCGACGATGCGGCCCACGCGCAGCACGCCGCCATCGTTGCGCACCAGGTACAGGCCGAGTAAAGCGGGGGCGACCTCGAGCGCCTTGCGTCCGTAGAATATCCTCGAGGGCTTCAAGCATTCCCCATGCGCCGCTAGACGATCGAGTGAGCATGCCATGACAGCGTACGTGTTTGCCGCGCGCCCGACTCCAAGCGTCGCCATCGAGGGTTCCGAGCTGCGCTTTCCGGTGCGCCGCATCTTCTGCGTCGGCCGCAACTACCGCGAGCATGCCCGCGAGATGGGCGGAGATCCGGCGCGCGACCTGCCGTTTTTCTTCACCAAGCCCGCCGATGCCCTGGTCGCCTCCGGGGAGGCGGTGCCGTACCCCCCGCGCACGACGAATTTTCATCACGAGGTCGAACTCGTGGTCGCTGTCGGGCGCGGTGGCCGCGACATCGGTGCGTCCGAGGCCGTGGCCCACCTGTTCGGATACGCCGTCGGTAACGATTTCACGCGTCGCGATCTGCAACTGGCCGCGCGCGCCAAGGGTCAGCCGTGGGACAGCAGCAAAGGTTTCGATCACTCGGCAGCGGTGGGCGCGATCCGCCCGGCCGAGCGGGGTCACCTCGCGAGCGGGCGTATCTGGCTCGCAGTGAACGACGCGTTGCGCCAGAACGCGGACGTTGCGGACATGACCTGGAAAGTGCCGGAAATCATCGCCGAGCTCTCCGGGCTTTTCGAGCTCGCACCCGGCGATCTGATTTTCACCGGAACGCCCGCCGGCGTCGGTCCGCTGACGCGCGGCGACCGCATCGAGGCAGGCATCGAGGGTCTCGGCCTGCTCACCAACAAAATCGCCTGAGCTCTAGCGCGTCGATGGCTCCTGTACCGAGGCGGTCGTCTCGCGCTCCGGCTCGTTCGAGGCGAGCTCGAGTGCATTCTGGACGCTCACGACGCCGGGTATTTCGCGCGCGTCGCGCTCGGCACGCTGAGCCATGGCGGCGTCGTCCACCACGCCGTTCAAGCTGACCTTGCCTTGATAGCAGTGCACGTCGACTTCGCTCGCCTTGACCTGCGAATCCTTGACGAGCGCCGTGTGCACCCGTGCGGTGATCGCCGTATCATCCACGTATTCGTGATGCCCTTCGCCGCGGAACATCGCGCAGGCGCTCAGAGTGGACAGCGTGAGCGTCAGCAGGGCCGCAAGATGGACTCGGTGCATACGTTGGATCTCCTCATGCCTTGCAGGGGAAAAGCAAGAGCTATGCCGGCCGAACCGTCGCCCCAGCGCGACGAGGCTAGAGACCGGAGCTTGCGATGTCGCTAAGCGCAGCCACGGGCGGAGCCGTTGGCGTTCGGCTAGAATAAAGGGTTGCCTGCGTCGGCCCGGCCGAGCAGCCATCCACGTGATGCAACATCGCTACACGACAACCCGGCAGCGGCAGCGCGCGTGGTCCGCTGCGCTTGTCGCGCTCGGACTTCTCTTCGGCGCCTCGAGCCGCGCGACGGTTTACGAGCTCCCCGCCCCCGACACGGAGGTCGTCGGACAGGACCTGCACATCAAGACGCGCTACCAGGACACGCTGGTCGACATCGCGCGGCAATACAGCTTGGGTTACGAGGAGATCACGCGCGCGAATCCGGGTGTGGATCCCTGGCTTCCGGGAGAGGGCACCGACATCGTGATTCCCGGCCGCCGGATCCTGCCTCCGGGTCCCCGCGAAGGCATCATCGTCAACCTGCCGGAACACCGTCTCTACTACTATCCCAGGCCGAAGCACGGTTCCCGGCCAATCGTCGTCACCTATCCCGTGAGCATCGGCAAGATGGATTGGAAGACGCCCCTGGGACTTACGCAGATCGTCAGCAAGCAGAAGCGGCCATCCTGGTATCCGCCGGCTTCGGTGCGCGCAGAGCATGCCGCGCGGGGTGATCCGCTGCCGGCCATCGTGCCACCGGGTCCGGACAATCCGCTCGGAGACTTTGCCATGCGTCTCGCGATTCATCCGGGCGACTACCTCATTCACGGCACGAACAATCCGCTGGCCGTCGGCATGCCCGTGACACATGGGTGCATTCGCATGTACCCGGAGGACATCGCAGCCCTGTTTCGCTCCGTGCCGGTCGGAACGCACGTGCGTTTGATCAACGATCCGGTGAAGGTGGCCTACGTGGACGGGGAGCTGCTGCTCGAGGTGCATCCACCGGTCGACGCCCAGGGACAAACGGTGGAACCCGTCCTCGCAGACTTCGAGCAGCTCCTCGATCACGCGCTCGGCACGAACGTTGCCGCGATTCACTGGGACTATGCGCTCGAGACCTTGCAGGCCGCCCGCGGTATCCCGGTCACGGTCGGTCTCGAGGCGGATCCCAATGCGGTAGCGTCGCAACCTGCGAACGATGCAGCGAGTGCCAGCGACTCGCCACCTGCTGCGGCCGACGCACCGCCGACGGAACCGGCGGCGACGAGCACCGCGGCACCCGCACCGAGCAGCGAGGATCCCAAGATCACCGCAGCATCGCGCGGCATGCCTTGAATCCCCTCTGGATGCCTCATCAGGCGCAGCCCCGAATGCCATGAAGGCCATGCGGCTGCATGCAGCCGGCCAGCCACTGCGGAGCGAGCTGCTTCCAGATCCGCAACCGGCGCCTCAGCAGGTGCTATTGCGCGTGCGGGCATGCGGCGTGTGCCGCACGGATCTGCACCTCGCCGATGGCGAACTGCCCGACATTCCTTTTCCGCTGACGCCCGGCCACGAGATCGTCGGCATCGTCGCGGCAACCGGCGCTGACGTGACGGGCTTGCGGCCGGGCCAGCGCGTGGGCGTGCCCTGGCTCGGGGAGACTTGCGGCGTCTGCGTGTATTGCCGGCGCGGGCTCGAGAACCTGTGTGAGCGGGCGCGCTTTACCGGGTACACCCTGGAGGGGGGCTACGCGGAGTGCGTGCTGGCCGATGCGCGCTACTGCGTCGAGATTCCCCAGGCTTACTCAGATCTCGAGGCTGCGCCGTTGCTGTGCGCCGGACTCATCGGCTACCGCGCCTATCGGGCCGCGGGCCCGGGTGAGAATCTGGGCCTCTACGGCTTCGGCGCAGCGGCGCATCTGCTGGCGCAGATCGCCCAGGCCCAAGGTCGTCGAGTGTTCGCGTTCACGCGGCCCGGCGATGACGGGACACAGCGCTTTGCGCGGCAGCTCGGTGCGGCGTGGGCCGGAGGCTCGGATCAGCCGCCTCCAGAGCCTCTCGACGCGGCGATCATCTTTGCCGCCGTGGGCGCGCTCGTGCCACTTGCGCTCGCAGCCACGCGCAAAGGCGGACGCATCGTCTGCGCCGGAATACATATGAGTGACATTCCGAGCTTTCCCTACCGGCTGCTCTGGGGCGAGCGCTCCCTCTCCTCAGTCGCGAATCTCACGCGCACGGACGCTCGCGAGTTCATGCAGCTGGCATCGACCGTGCGGCTGCGGCCGAGCGTGCGCGCCTTTGCGCTCGAGGCAGCCAATAGTGCGCTGCAGGCGCTACGGGCCGGGGAGCTGGAGGGCGCCGCAGTGCTCGTGCCCTAGGGAGGCACCCGGAACGATTCGTGCTGTCGCGCCGCTGGCGTCCGTGCCGATCGCTGCAATCCATACCGTATATGATTCATCCGAAGTGCGTAATTGAATGTGGCAGCATGCACCTGACGAGAGCGCAGTGATCTGAGTCGGAAGGAGGCAATCACGATGGACGGCAACCCACTACTTAAGCTGCGCGCGCGCGGACAGAGCGTGTGGCTCGACGACATTCACCGCGGGATGCTCAAAGACGGCACGCTCGCGCGGCTCATCGAGAGCGACGGGCTGGCCGGCCTTACCTCGAACCCGTCAATTTTCGCCGCGGCCATCACCAAGCATCCCGAGTACCAGGCCGCCGTGACGGAGCTGCTGCCTCGGGTGCGCAACAGCATGGAGCTGTACGAGGACCTTGTGCTCGAGGACATCGGGCGCGCGGCAGACCTGTTTCAGCCGCAGTACCGCCAGAGCGAGGGCGCAGACGGCTTCGTGAGCCTCGAGGTCTCTCCGCACCTCGCGAACGACACCGAGAAGTCGATCGCCGAGGGCCGCAGGCTGTGGGGCCGGCTCGAGCGCGGCAACGTGCTGATCAAGATACCCGGCACGAGCGCCGGCCTCGCAGCCATACGCGCACTCATCGCCGACGGAGTCAGCGTCAATGTGACGTTGCTCTTCTCGCCGGCTCGCTATCAGGAGGTTGCCGACGCCTACATGTCCGGTCTCGAGCAGCGCCTGCAGCGCGGGGGCGACATCCGCACCGTGGCATCGGTTGCGAGTTTCTTCTTGAGCCGTATCGACACGCTCGTCGACGGACTGCTCGATGAGCACGCGGGGCAGGGGCGCGGCGAGGCCCGCGCATTGCGGGGCCGCACGGCAACCGCGCTCGCCTCGCGGGCATACGAGATCTACCAGCAGAGCGTCGCGTCCGAGCGCTGGCAGGGGCTCGCGCGCGCCGGTGCCCGGCCGCAGCGGCTGCTCTGGGCGTCCACGTCGACGAAGGACCCGCGCTATAGTGATATCAAGTACGTCGAGGAGTTGATTGCCCCCAGCACCGTCAACACGATGCCGATGCAGACGATCGCGGCTTACCGCGATCATGGCAAGGGCGGTCCCGGGTTGGCAGCGTACAAGGACGAGTCGGCCCGCATCGTGCGGGAGCTCGGCAAGCTCGGCATCGATGTGGAGCGGGTCGCTGCGCAGCTCGAGGCGCAGGGCGTGCGCAAGTTCATCGAGCCCTTTGATGAGCTGCAGCACTGGCTGGACGAGCGTCGCCAATAGCTTGTTACGGTGCAGTCCCTCGCGCCCGGGGCTGTCCTTCGCGTTGCTCGCGGGGCTGGTCTCAGCCGTTTTCCAGGCATCGGCCGCCCCCTCTTATCCGCCTTCCGATCTTGCGAGGATCGGCAGCGCGGATCGGCTGCTCATCGTTGCGCCGCATCCCGATGATGAATCCCTGTGCTGCGGCGGGCTGATCTACGAAGCTCGCGCGGCGGGCGCTCAGGTGGACATCGTCTGGTTGACGAGTGGCGATGCCTTTGAGCTCGACGCAGATTGGGTCGAGCGCACCTGGCACGCAGGCACCGCAGGGTTGCGCGAGCTCGGGCTGCGGCGCATGCAGGAGGCGCGGACGGCCGCCCGCATACTCGGAGTTCCGGCTGAGTCACAGGTCTTTCTCGGCTTTCCCGACCGCGGTCTGCTCGCGCTGATCCTGGATCGCTTCTATATCGGCTACACCTCACCCTATACGGGCTGGTCCGCGGTCGGCTATCCGGGGACTTTGCAGCCGGGCGCGCTTTACGAGGGACAGAATCTGCAGGCACAGCTGCAGATGGTGCTCGACCGGGTCCAGCCGACTTTCGTGCTCGCGCCGAGCCCGCTCGATGCGCATCCGGACCATAGGGCCGCGGGCATTCTGGTCATCCGCATGCTCGGTGAGCGCAAGCAGCTTGAGCGGGTCCGCTATTGGATCGTTCATGGGGGCCTGAATTGGCCCTCGCCGCGCGGCTTGCACCCGGATGAGCCGCTGACACCGCCCCGCGGAAGTGAGGATATGCAGTGGGAGAGCGTGCCGCTCACGACCCAAGCTCGCGAGCATAAGCTCATGGCGCTCGATGCTCACCAGACGCAGCAGGCGTTCGGACTCGAGCCGCGCTTCCTCAACGCCTTCGTACGGCGCAACGAGCTGTTCGCACGCGAGCCGCTGCCGAGGATGTTGCCCGCGCCGTCCGCCTCACCCTCTGGCGCAGCCGCGTCCTCGCATTGACTCCTCGCTCGATTATGACGCGTGCGCTGAGGCGCATTCGGCGCCTGCCTTTGGCATGGACAGAGTCGTCTTCTTTTGTCATGCTCCCGCCGCGAACCAAGGCGGCATGGCAACAGGACGACGCCGAGGCAGCGGAAGCGGCGAGCACTTGGGGGGAATCGCGCACCATCAGTCACCGGATTGCCGGACTCTGGTGCAACAGCAGGGCTGAACTTGCTCTTCATCGGGTGAGCTCGGCGGCGAACCAAAGGACTGGAGGTGACTCATGCAGGCAAGTACCGCAACGGCGCTCGACCAGGTGTCCGCAGAGCGGCGCGAACCTCCCCATCTCACCAGCCGCATCGATCTCGATGCCGCTTATGGGTGCGTGGATTGGTTCATCTATCAGGCAAAGACACTGGCCTCTTGCACCGAGGAGCGTGCCTCCGCGGTTTTGCAGCCGGATCCCGTACACGCCTGATCCAGCCCTGACTTTCGCGCTGGGAACCGCGGCCGTTCCGCGGCCATAAGTCGCGGCTGAGCCGCATTCCGTTCCTGCCAGCTTGCAATAAGCCCACGAGCCCATATGACGCGTCTGTGACGCATCCGAGGAGTCACAGGTGAGTTCGATCAATCACATCGCCTGGATGTGGGATGAAGCGCTGCAGGTGCTCGAGCAGGCCGAGCGGCGCAGACGCCAGTTCGCCGGTCTGAGCGGCATACGCGCCGCGCAACCCGTATGGGAACCGCCCACCGACGTGTTCGAGAGCGAGTCACAGCTCACGGTCATCATCGCCCTCCCGGGAGTAAGCCCCGACGCCGTGACGGTGGAGGTGATCGCCGAGGGGCTCGTGGTGAGCGCCGAGCGGCCGCTGCCGGCGGAGCTCGAAAGCATGCGTATTGGCAGACTCGAGATTCCTTACGGCCGCTTCGAGCGTCACCTCGCGCTCGCGCGCGGCACATACGCGCTGGCCGAACGCCAGATGAGAGATGGCTGCCTGGTGCTGCGGCTGAGGAAGGAGTAGTCGATGGCTGAGGAGACGCTCGAGCTCATCATCCTGCCGGTGCGGGACATGGTGCTGTTTCCGGAAGTCGTGCTGCCGGTCGCCATCAATCGGCCCCGCTCGCTGGCGGCAGCCCAGAAGGCCGTGCGCGAACGCAGCAAGATCGGCTTTCTCTTGCAGAAGAACCCGGCGATCGAGGATCCGCGCCCTGAGGATCTGTATCGCGTGGGTACAGTCGCGAGCATCGCCCGCTTCGTGACGGCTCCCGACGGGGTGCACCATCTCATCTGTCAGGGCGAGCAACGCTTCGAGATCGTCGAATTCCTGGCCGATGATGCGATGCTGCGCGCGCGCGTACGGCTGCATACCGATCCGGAAGCTGCGACTCGCGAGGTGGAGGCGCGCGCGCTGTATCTGCGTGATCGCGCCATCGAGGCGCTGCAGCTGCTGCCCCAGGCTCCCACGGAGCTCCTGGGCACCATCCGGGCAATCAAATCGGCAGGTC
>Ga0335082_10010286_pt1 | contig 10148 bp, 8 predicted proteins | sample Lox_Sample_41_FD_206718 | JGI IMG/M metagenome (GOLD analysis project Ga0335082, IMG submission 206718) | Soil microbial communities from Loxahatchee National Wildlife Refuge, Florida, United States - Lox_Sample_4.1 | ecosystem: Environmental > Terrestrial > Soil > Wetlands | place: USA: Florida...
CCATCACCTGTCGCTTGCGTGTATCTATCGTCCGATGGAGGACGGAAAGGTAAGTCCGAATCATTTCGACAGCAGACATCGGTTCCGGGGCATAGCCGTTTGCGTCGAGTTCCGCTTTGCAAATGTCTGCGAGGTCACCATAAAAGTCCATCTTCATAAAATCTCGCCGTACATTAGTATTCCACACGCTTTAGCCCGTGATGCCAGCGTCCTTCCGCGCGACCCGCGCTGCGCCGCGTACTACTGGGCGCGCGATACCTGCGGCCTGTTCATGCCGGATCTAAGTCGCACCAACCTCGAAAGCGTCAAAAGGGAGGTCGGTTGGCATTTAACCAAGCTATCGCTTCATCGCACTTCGGAAAGATAGCCCGGAGCAAGACCCAGAAGCGCTGACTGTGGTTCAGGACTTTCGTATGCATCAATTCGTGCAACACGACGTAGTCGCACACGTTCTTCGGCGCAAGGATGAGCCTCCAATTCAGCGATACATTGCCCTTTGTTGAACAGGTGCCCCATTTCGTCCGTTGAGACCGAATGAACAGGCGCTTGTAAGGCAACCGGTGCTCGGCGCTGAGTTCTCGGATTCGTGCGGCCAGATGCTCGCGAGCGTATCGTCGGTACCATCGTGAGAGGTCGGCTGGAGAAGATAAATCGCGGCCGGAGCGAATCTGCTGTGCTACCTCGTCGATAATGACCTTGTGACCAAGTTCGCCGACCCGGACGAAACTGAAGACGTGGTCGAAAAGTAAAATTCCACTTTTGATCAGCTGAGAAACGTTGCCAGCACGATTCCGGAAAAACCGCTGATGTTGCTCAATCCAAGCGGCCTTCTTCCTCAGAATGGCGTCAATCTCTGCCTGGTCGAACTCTTTCGGGACGATTAACCGGACAGACGTATCCTCGCTTACGCGAAGCCTCGCATGCCGAATAGGTCGCCGAATGATTGTGAGAGGTCCATCCATAGTCAGGAGATCGAGTAGTGCTGTATCAATCGCTTTAACAATGTTTCGACTAAGTTCACGTTATCGCTAATGCCAAGAGACGCAAAATCATCATCGTCGCCGAGCGTCTTGATGTCCGTGACGACATCGTTGCGCTTTACTTCACTTTCTTGCCACCCTGCGTAGAGCCCTTTCAAGAGACCGCCCACTAGCACATCCACGAACTGGCGTGCTCTGTCTTCGTCGAACGCCGCGCCCACGGCATGTTTGATGTCGCCCACGCCCTTGTGAAGCGAGAGGACGTCTGGCCTGATTGCAGCGGCGTCGGTAGGCAGGTTTCCAAATAAGTCGACCTTTCTTCCGATGCAGTATGCATACAGCAGTTCACAGATAACAACTAGATCGCAACCGAGGGTTACGAGAGCCGAGAGAGCTTCCGCGGCAGCGGAGTCCAATCGCAGCGTGGCTACAAAACGTTCAAGGTACGCGTCATACCCCGTTCTCCGGGCGCCGTTCGTGTGCCTGGGCATAGTGGTGCCAATCATACCGGACGCGAATATCGGTGAATTCGCCGAATCTCGCATCCTTTTAAGCTGAACAAGAAAACGCTAAAAGAGCCTCCGGATGCCGCAAGTTCCGCATTTCGGAGAAGAACTCAATGGAAAATCGAAAGTATTCAGCCATGGCGCTCGACCAACCTTGGACGACCGAGGAGGCAGCCGGGTTCCTCAAGATTCATCCGCGAACAATTACCCGCTTGGCCAGCATTGGGGAGATCCCCGCATTCCGCATCGGCACACATTAGCGCTTCCGTCCTTCTGATGTGGACTCCTGGATGCGTTCGAAGGTAAGCTGCACGCAGCTCAACCCTGTCCGCGACAACTAGAAAGGGGCGTTTAGTTGCGGACACGGTACCAACTCGGTTATTTGGAACGAAAGAAGCGCAAGAAGGGCGATTATTGGGTGTTGCGCTATCGCGTATCGGACGCCGAGGGCGGCTCCGTCTACGTCAGTCACCGGCTGGGGAGCACGAAGAATCTCCCGACCCGGGCGCTGGCAGAGAAGGCGGCCGAGGCAGTCCGAATGGAACTCAACTCCGGTGCGCCTGACGGGAGGCCGATCACGATGGGTGGCCTGATCGAGCGCTATAAGCTCGACAAGCTGCCCGAACGCTACTCGACACGGATGTCCTACCTCTCGTGCCTGAACGTGCATGTCAGGTCGAAGTGGGGCGATCACACGCTGGTAGAAATGGCGAAGACGCCGTACCAGGTGGAGAAGTGGTTCGAGGGCCTGGATCTGGCACCCAAGACCAAGGGGCACATCAAAGGCATCATGCATCGGCTCTTTGAATGTGCCATGAAATGGGGTTTGTTTCCTCTGGGACGGAATCCGATGGAACTCGTCGAGATCAAGAACGTCAGCAAGCGCCTGCGGCAACCGCGGGTGCTGACCTATGACGAGTTCTGGAAGCTCCTCAATCTCCTCGAGGAGCCATTCCGGACCATGGTGTTGACGGCGCAGTGCCTAGGACTGAGGGTCAGCGAGGTGATGGCGCTCCAGTGGGGCGACTTCGATTTCGATGGCCTGAAGATCCGAGTGCAGCGCGGCATCGTGCATGGCCGCGTCGATGACGTGAAGACCGAGTATTCGAACGACGATCTTCCGCTCGACGCCGACTTTGCCTCGGTGATGCTGAGCTGGCGGGCGTGCTGCGTGGCAACACCAGAGGGCTGGGTTTTCCCCAACCCGATCACCCAAAGGCCCTACTGGCAGGAATCGGTCGCCGAGCGGCGGCTGAAGCCGGCAGGGAAGAAGGCTGGGCTTGGTGACCACATCGGTTGGCATACCTTCCGGCACACGTATCGTACGTGGCTCGATGGAACGGGGGCGAACGTGTCGATTCAGCGCGAGCTGATGCGCCACGCCTCGATCCAGACCACGATGAACGTGTACGGCAGGGCAACGATGTCGGAGGCCAAGCGCGAGGCCAACAGTAAAGTGGTGCAGATGGCGCTCCGGACGCCCGTAAGGGCCTCGGGGGCCGTGCAATGAGAAGCGGTCGTGCTTATTGCACCCTATTGCACCCCAAATGGACCGTGAAGCGGTCCATAAACAACACGACCCAAGTGGCTGTTTAGAAAACCACTTGGGCCCTGTTGCGGGGGGTGGATTTGAACCACCGACCTTTGGGTTATGAGCGCGGCCAAGAACGGTATTTCAACAAGTTGCGCGGTGTGGTTGGAATTCATACGAGGCGGGAAGGGGCCCAGCAATGAGAGTGTTGTGGGGTCTCTGTGGGGTTCTTGGTGCAGTGGTATTGCGGACCCGACCACCTGGCCCCGAAACGCGATTGCCGACATCCGCCATCCGGACAAGACGCTCAAGCGCTGCTTCCCCCACATGTTCCGCGACACCTTTGCCGTCGAGATGCTCCTGGCCGGGGTGCCACTCGACCAGGTTTCCGTCCTGCTGGGCCATTCAAGTGTGAAGACTACAGAGAAGCACTACGCGCCATTTGTAAAGGCGCGCCAGGGTCAGATTATCGCCAAGGTGGAGCGGGCTTGGAAGGTCATGAAGCGCGCAGAGGCCACACGCTCAAAGCGAAAGAATTAGCACCAATGTGAATAAGACCAGTGTGGCCGAGCAGCGTGGCAGTTTGTGCCGCCACGACGGGTGACCCGCACTGCCCACACGAGCAAAACCGGCTCGTGTGGGGCACCCCCATTCTTTTGATGGGCCGGTTTACCTGGGCCACCCGCCACTACTTCTCCGGCCCACCCGCCACAATTACGACAGCCCAGACCTTCCCTCGTGACATTACAAACTGAATACCAGGATATGCAAGAACCTTGTCTCCTACTGTTCCAATTGGCACCGTCCCCTTCCGTAGGACTCCTGTGCCCACTTCAGGCTTTCCATACGCCTTAATCACTTGGTGCTCGCTCGCTCCCGCAGAGATGTTCTTGGTCGTTCTATACTTACTACTGGTGACCACGATCGTGTTGAGGACGTCGTCGGAATTGAACGAAAATGTAATCCCTTCGGACGCGTACTTGGCCTCCGTTGTAGTGTCCGAAAACAGTTCCTTCTTACTGGTCTTGTTGATCAGAAAGTGACCACAGCCGACGCCTGCTACTAATTGGCAGTTTTCGTCGGGAGCGTCACTATGAGCAAGTGATGCAGCGAAGAACAGACTGCAGAGAATAGCTATTCTCATCCGGTCACCGTTTTCACTCTTTTTTCTCTTTGGTCGAGCTACTGCTGTCCTTGTTCCCACTTGAGTTTGCATCTGGGTTATTCTGAGCGCCTTGTTTCCTAAGCTCCTCACCGAGCTGACCCGGATTCGATCCACCTCCGCCAGGCCAAGAACCCTTGGTGTCCGGTATGGTAACGCCAGCAGCTGCGGCCTTTTGTTCTACCCAGTCAGTACAGTTATTATTATTGAGATCATATTGTGGCGGAGTCTTCTTGTCACTGTTGACAGACTTCATCGCTGCATCGTACTGGTCATCGGTAATCTTGTACTCTTTCTTCACGTTCCACGAGTGATTTGAATCGTCTTTAACCTCACCCTGAACACTGGGGTTCATCGGTGTCACTGTCTTAGCGGGATAGAAACCTGCCTTCGTTTCAGTGTGTGCGTCAGTATCTTTCAAGCCGATGGACGCATGCCCGGGATTCGCGCCCATTCCTTCTCTAGTCCAAACCGTTGAAGTACCTGGGACAGGCTGCTGAACATAAACAACCAAGAACTTATCAAGACCGTTTGGGTCAACGTACTTAAGCGGATTGCCGGTTACATAGGAATACTGATCCCATTTCTGAGGGTCTACGAGCTGAGAGCGAAACTTCTTCGGATTGTTGGCGTCCGATATTGGACTGTGAGGATCGACAGACGTAAATCGACCGGGGTTATTCGCGTAGTACCTCGCCCCGAAGTAATCCAGTCCTGACTCGTTGTCTCGTTCCTTGCCGGTGAAGTGGAGCGGGCTACTGCCAGATGAGCTTAAACCATCTCCAAACGGCAGACTGGTGAAGCTCTCAGACAGCGTGCCGCTTGCCGAGCTCCGCGCTCTTTCCGTCCCGAGCCAATCGGTGTGAGAAAATAGCGTGCTTCCGCCCGTCCCGCCGGAATAAGTTGCAACGTGGCGATCGCCCCCGAATACTTCCCCTCGATTCCAGCTACCGACTGCGGAGACTTCGCTGATTACGTGAGCGCCCAAGTCATATAGGTAGTCAACCGAACTGCTCCCCGTCGTCTTCCTGATCCGCTGTCCGCCCGCGTCGTAGACGTAAGCTGCTGCCGTTCCATCCACAGCGGTAATGCGGTTTTCATTGTCGTAGTAATAGGTGTGGGAGCCGTCGTTGGTCACGTTTCCGGCGGCATCGTAGGTGACGCCGTTTCCCGAAGCGATGTGGTTGGTGGCGTCGAACGACAACTGGCTCGATTGCGGGCCGTTCTGGTGCCAGCGGTTGCCGAAGCGGTCGTAATCGTAGGTGTAAGCCGAGCCTCCGGACTGGGTGGAACTCTTCAGCCGGTTGAAGTCGTCGTAGGTGTAGGTCCAGTTACCGTTGACGCTGTCGTTGGCAGCTAGGATGTCGCTATTGGAGGCGTACCCGCCGGTCGTCGGGATGGTCACGCTATAAATCGATCCGCTCGGTCCCACTGCGATCGAGTTCAGCCTAAGGCGCCCATCGTAGGCGCGGGTTTCGTTCAGACCGTTACCCAGACCAGCCGATGTCAAAGCGCCCGCCGCGTTGTAGTGCGCGGCTGAGTACAGCGTTCCCGGATGCTGCGCGTCGGACAGACTGCTGGTGATCGAGGTCAGGCGCGGGGCGGCGTTGTATGCATAGGTCAGGGTCGTGCCCATGCCGTTGGTGGCGGTGAGCGGGTCTCCGGCCAGATCGTACGTGTAGGTGATGGGGAAGACCGAGGTGGCGCAGTTCTGGGGCGTGCACTGCGAGTTGTTGACGATGCGTCCCATCTGGTCGTAGCTGTACACCGCGCCGGAGAGGTTTCCGCTCAGGTTGGTGGTGAACTCCGAGGTCTTCCGGCCTGTTGGGTAAGTGAGCGTCACGCCGAATGCCGAACTCTGGTCGTAGGCGATGGTCACCGTCGGCGTGCCGGGAGCGTTCGGGTTGTAGGTCTGCCCGGTCTGCCGGTGCAGCGCGTCGTAGGTGTAGGTTGTCGTCTCCGTGACCGTGGACAAGCCCTGGTTGGGCGCGGGTCGCGTCCGCTGGTAAAGCAGGCTGTCGGAGTTGTAGCTGTACGTGGTCGTCCCCGACTCGGGATTGGTGGCGCTGGTCAGCCGCGAAAGGCTGTCGTAAACAAAGGACCGTCCGGCCAATCCGCCTTGCGTGACCGAGGTCAGGTTGCCGAGTGCATCATACGCATAGCTCGTCAGGAACCCGGTCGCTGAAATGGCCTGGCCACACGCAGCCGGCGTTGGGGTGGTCCCCAGCAGGGTTGTGCTGGTCACCTCGCAGACGGAGATCAGCCGACCCAGGCCATCCACCTGCGAGACCCGCTGCACGTGCGAGGTGCCGTTGCCCTCGTCCATCACGCTGGTGGCCGCGCCGGTGTACGAGGTGCTGATCACCGAATTATCGGAGTGGGTGACCGATGTGGTGCGGCCGAGCGCGTCATAAGCGAAGGAATCGCCCGCCCCCGAGCAGACTTGCGCCGCCCCCAGTCCCGAACCCTGATAGGGATACGAGGTGAAACTGACGCGGCCAGCGCCGTCGTAGCAGGTGTCCACCTGGTCCCAGGGCGTGCTTTCGCCGTTGGCGGTGATCTTGCGCTTGAGGCGACCGAGACCGTCGAAGGCGACGAACAGGTCGGTTGTGCGCGAGGCGTCTATCTTGTCGGTGCGCTCGACGTTCACCGCGAGAGGCGTGTCGGTGTGGATCAGGGTTATTTGTCCGCCGTCGGGGAACGAGGCTGTGAGGATCCGGCCCAGCCCGTCGTAGGTGTAGTTGCTGACCTGGCTGTTCTGATCCGTAAAGCTGGTTAGTACGCCGAGGTTGAAGTCGTACGTGCCACTGATGGTGTGTGCGACGCCCGTATTGGGGAAAGTAGTCTGTGTTTGGTAGGCACCGACGTACGTTCCGGAATACAAGTACGTGGTTGTGTGCCCTCCTGGGTCTGTCACCGTGTTTGGCATCCCGGTGTCGTAATACACCGTCGTAGTCGTCAGCTGAGTGCCGCCGCCACAAGCGCCGCCCTGCCCCGGAGGCGCAAAGGCGCAGTTCTTTACCGACGTCCGGTTTCCTCGCACCCCCGGGTTTGGAACGGTGCCGTCGTGCTGTGTGGTGATGCCGGACGATGCCAGCGTTGTCTCGTCATATCCGTAGGATGTGTAGGCGTACTTATGGCCGCTGCCGTCGTACACGGTTTGTGAGGAAATGAGGTCGAGCAGGTTCGCGCTCATGTACGAGGAATTCGACAGTGCGAGATAGCTGTAGTTGGTCTGCCGCAGAAGAGGACCCGATGCCCCCTGACCGTAGTCGTACTCTTTCTGCTGGGTGACCTTCCCGTAGGAGGCGCTGATCGATCCGCCGGTTGGCGGCGTGACGGTCAGGCTTGAGTCGTAGGTCTTCTGAACACTGCTGACCTGCCCGTTGGGCCAGGTGGTGGTCACCGATGTTGGAAAAACGTTGTACGCAACGAAGGTCCCGTCGGGGAGGCGAGACGTCCAGCCGCTGCTATAGGCCGTCGTGACTGTTTTCACCTTGGTACCCCCGAATTGGTACCAGTCAGTCTGCGTTTCATAAGACGAGCAGGATGAAATACCAATCCGGGAGTAGGAGTGCACTACGTAATTGCCCAGGGGATCGATCACCGTTGTAGGACCTTCGGGGTTACCAAAATATGTGTACGTTTGCGGGCCCGTGCCGTCGTTGAGAACGCGGGTCGCGACACCCATGCTGACCGGAGTCAGACCCTGCCCGCAAAGATAGATCTCCTGCCATGTGTAGGAGACGGTTCCTCCGGTCGGCAGTGTCACCTGGGTCACGTCGCCATAACTGTCGTACGCGAAGACCCACTTGGGAGCCCCGGCCCACTCAGTGCCAGCGCAGGATCCCGACGGCCTGTTGCAGATGGCGATCGATTGCACAACGTTCGTCGCGGTCCCGGTGTACTCGAGGATCGGGTCGCTGGTATTTACCGAGAGAGCTTGGAAGTTCGTGCTGAGTGCGAGGCTAACGTAGCAGAATTGGATCTGTAAGTTTCCACCATTCAAGCCAGGGTAGTTTGTCGCCACCTTACTGGTGACAGTCAGGGGCCCTGCACAGCCCGATGCATCCGGCGTTCCTGACGTAAAGGAAAGAGACCGGCCCATGGTGTCGGTGGATGTTGAGGCGTAGCTAATGTAGTTCCCATTGGTATCTTCATCTTGCAAGCTTGTCGAGATGGTGTGTTTGCTGCCGTCGCGCGTTCTGACCCAGGTGGGGTTTTGCACCGTCAGAGAGCCATCGCTAGCGATCCCGCTGCCATCCACCGCGGCCTCGCCGCCGCCAGTGCTGGTGCGCTGGAACATCTGGTGAGCAGCACCGTCCCAATCGTAAGCCGTATAGGAGTACGTCAGTTGTTGGTTCAAGACGGTCTGCACCGTAGGCAAGGTGTACATCTGCTTTATGCGGACTCCGACCTGGTGCGTTGGACCGCCGTTGAACAGTGTTGGCGGCTGCCATTTATCTGTGCAGCTGATCTGATTGCAGGTCTCCTTTACCCACCAACCCTTGGCGTCGAACACGAAGCCGTACGCAACTGGCACGGATCCTCGCTGCGGAATACGAATGAGCGGGACCTGCATACTCAGATTTAGATTTTGAAGGTTGACGACATCTATATTCCCGCCTTCGTACGAGCCGTACGGCTTCAAGCCTGCCTCGAGATTGGGGTTCACTTGCCCGAACGCGGTTGACAGCAAAAGACCGCAGGTCAGAACCAAGATGGAGGCGTGTTTCATTGCTGCACCCCCGCAATGTCAAACTCCGAAGAGCCGATGGCCGCATTGAGGTCTACCGAATCCACCGTTGCTGTGTTGGTAGCCTTACCGTTCTTCGAGATAACCAGTGAGAACGGCATGAGGATCCCGCTAACTTTTCGGAAGTCGGAATAGTCGACAGTTTCGACCTCGAAGCTCTCGACGTAAGCCGTGTCCGGCACGCGGTACTCGAGGCGCAGCGGCAAACCGGTGGTTGCGTCGAAGCACCAGCGCTGCGAGCCCAGGAGCTTCGCTACTGGACCGCTTTGATCCTTCGCGATGACCTCGTAGCAGACCGAATTGCCGATGGTCACCTGATTTCCGAGAGCTAGGGAGTAGTTCGTGTTCTGGAGGATGCGGCTGAGCATCACGATGGGCACGTGGAGCGGCCAGATCGCGTACGCAACGTGCTGGTTCAAGCCTTTTGACTTGCTGTCGACGGCGGTCGCCGGATTGCCGTGGCCGCTGACCAGCAGGCGGGTCTTGAAGCCGTCGGTGAGCTGTCGCCGGAACTCATGGCCGCTGGTGAAATCGTCCTCCCATGTAAAGCTCTTGGAGCCGGCGTCTATGCTTCCGCTGGCGGAAACGGTAGTGATGCTCTGGGCCACAGCCTGGCCGCCCATGGCGTTAATCGCTGCCTGCAGCAGGGCGACGGCCTGCGGGTCTCTGGCAGGTGCCGGCGCTTGCTGGGCCGCACCGCCAACGGCTAGAAAGATTGCGGCGATACAACATAGAGACGTGGACGCTCTCGTCATAAAGGAAAGTCTCCATCTAGACTTTGTTTGGGGCCAGGATGCTGTTCTAAATGGCGAGGAAGCAGTGTGTGTAAAATTTCCAAATCTGTTCTGGATTCGGAACACGCTGAAATAATCACAGGCGCTCTGCGCTCTGCAGTAACCAGAGTCACGGCTTCGCGTGACCGCAAGCACACCCTTCTGCGAGGGATGAGGATGCGGAGAGATTGAGCAAGATCACCTGTGGCAGCGGGTTTTCCGCTCCCGCGCCGTGTAGATCCTTTGACGTTCCGGTTTCTGTCAGGCGAGAAACCTAACGGAGCCCAACAAAGACGTGCTCGCTTATCCGTCTTCAATCAGCCGAAAACGTCTCAGTCTGTTCCGTTTTCAGAACAGACTGACGACGAGCGAGGTCTTGACGGCGCGATCCGGATGAGCGGTTGGAGACCGAAGGGGCTAGAGCACCTGGTGAAGCACCA
>Ga0335082_10010288_pt1 | contig 10148 bp, 6 predicted proteins | sample Lox_Sample_41_FD_206718 | JGI IMG/M metagenome (GOLD analysis project Ga0335082, IMG submission 206718) | Soil microbial communities from Loxahatchee National Wildlife Refuge, Florida, United States - Lox_Sample_4.1 | ecosystem: Environmental > Terrestrial > Soil > Wetlands | place: USA: Florida...
TCGCACGGCGTGCGGTGGAGTGCGGTGCGAGCGACGTCCGATAAGCGCCATCCGCCGGCCGGCTGCCATCGAACCATCGAGGTGAAGCATGCAAAGAAGAAAACTGGGCGCCGGACTCGAGGTCTCGGCGATGGGCCTTGGCTGCATGGGCATGTCGGACTTCTACGCCGGCCGCGACGAGGCCGAGGCGATCGCGACGATCCACCGGGCGCTGGAGCTCGGCGTCGATTTTCTCGACACCGCGGACATCTACGGCATCGGGCGCAACGAAGAGCTCGTGGGACGCGCGATCCGCGGGCGCCGCGACAAGGTGATCGTTGCCACCAAGTTCGGCAATGTCCGAGGCGAGGACGGCAGGTTCCTCGGCGTCAACGGCAAGCCCGAGTACGTCCGCCAATGCTGCGAGGCGAGCCTCCACCGTCTCGGCGTGGACGTCATCGACCTCTATTATCAGCATCGCGTCGATCCCGAAACGCCGATCGAGGACACCGTCGGTGCGATGGCCGAGCTCGTGCGTGCAGGCAAGGTGCGCTGCCTCGGCCTCTCGGAGGCGGCGCCTGCCACGATCCGGCGCGCGCACGCCGTGCATCCGATCGCCGCGCTGCAGACGGAGTATTCGCTGTGGAGCCGCGAGCCGGAGGACGAAATCCTGCCGACCGTGCGCGAGCTCGGCATCGGCTTCGTTCCCTACAGCCCGCTGGGCCGAGGTTTTCTCACCGGCCGCTTCCGGAGCGTCGACGATTTCGAGCCGGACGATTACCGGCGCAACTCGCCGCGCTTCCAGGGCGAGAACTTCCGCAAGAACCTGGAGCTCGTCGACGAGATCAACGCGATCGCGGCGGACAAGCGGTGCGCGGCGTCGCAACTCGCGCTGGCCTGGGTGCTGGCGCAGGGCAACGATATCGTGCCGATCCCCGGAACGAAGCGCCGGAAATATCTGGAGGAGAATGTCGGCGCGCTCGAGGTCAGGCTCACGCAGGCGGATCTCGAGCGGATCGATCGCGTGCTGCCGCTCGGTGTCGCCGCCGGTGAACGCTACGTTCCACAGGGGATGAGGGCGGTGAATCGGTAGGGGTCCGGTCACCCCCGAACCCCGGCGCAGCGTTCGCCGCCGTGCTATGACCCGCATGTGAGCTTCGGGTACCAGTCCGTGCCGTCGCCCGCGGCACGCAATTGCAGCGTCACCAGCGATTCGCGTCTCTCTGTCGTCGCCACGCGATGCGGTCAGTGGCAAAATCGGACCTCGGGCCGACCGAACGGAAGAAACGGAGACCGACATGAGTGACGCCCCATCGCCGGCGACCGGCCCTGACCTGACGCTCGGCGTGGCGATCGATATGCTCGCCGATGGAACGATGCTCGCCGGTCACGTCGGCGCGGATGCCGTCCTGCTCGCGCGTCGCGGCAACGAGTTTTTCGCCATCGGTGCCACCTGCACTCACTACGGCGGCCCGCTCGCGGAAGGGCTGCTGGTCGGCGAGAGCGTGCGCTGTCCGTGGCATCACGCCTGCTTCAGTCTGCAAACCGGCGAAGCCCTGCGCGCGCCGGCGCTCGGCCCCGTCGCGTGCTGGGCGACGGAGATCTCCGACGGCAAGGTGTTCGTGCGCGAGAAAAAGGCGCCGGCATCACGCAGCGGCGTCGCATCGACGTCTGGATCGCCGCGAAAGATCGTGATCGTCGGTGGTGGCGCGGCAGGTTTCGCCGCGGCGGAAATGCTGCGTCGCCATCGCTATCAGGGCGAAGTCGTGATGCTGAGCGACGACGACGCCCCACCCGTCGACCGACCCAACCTGTCGAAGGATTACCTGGCCGGCAGCGCACCCGAAGAGTGGGTCCCGCTTCGCGACGGGAGCTTCTACGCGGAAACCGGCATCGACTTGCGGCTGAAGACGGCCGTCACCGGGATCGACGTGCGTGAGCAGGAACTCGTGCTCGGCGACGGCAGCCGGCTCGCCTACGACCGGCTGCTGCTCGCGACCGGCGCCGAGCCGGTGCGCTTGCCGTTGCCTGGCATGGACATGCCCCACGTTTACACGCTGCGAACCTTCGCCGATTGCCGCGCGATCATCGCACGGGCGGTGACGGCGCGGCGAGCCGTCGTACTGGGCGCGAGTTTCATCGGCCTCGAGGTTGCCGCTTCGCTTCGCGTGCGCAACATCGAAGTGCACGTCGTGGCGCCGGAAAAGCGGCCGATGGAGCGCGTGCTTGGTCCACAGATCGGAGACTTCGTGCGCCGGCTGCACGAAGAGCACGGTGTGATCTTCCATCTCGAGGACACGGCGAGCGCGATCGACGCGCAGCAGGTCACCCTGCAAAGCGGCGGCACCATTGGCGCGGACCTCGTCATCGCCGGCGTGGGCGTGCGGCCGCGGCTCTCGCTCGCCGAGAAGGCGGGGCTTTCGATCGACCGTGGCGTGACGGTCAACGAATACTTGGAGACCAGCGCACCAGGCATCTTCGCGGCCGGTGACATCGCCCGCTGGCCCGATCCCCACAGCGGCGCGCCGATCCGCGTCGAGCATTGGGTCGTCGCGCAGCGCCAGGGCCAGACCGCCGCGCGGAACGTGCTCGGCCACCGCGAGAGGTTCGACGCGGTGCCGTTCTTCTGGAGCCAGCACTACGACGTCCCGATCAACTACGTCGGCCACGCCGAGACGTGGGATGAGCTGGTGATCGACGGCGACATTGCAGCGCGCGACTGCACGGTGCGCTACAAGCGCAAAGGCCGCGTGCTCGCCATCGCCACGATCTATCGCGACGCCGCGAGCCTGGTGGCCGAAGCGGCGATGGAGCAGGGCGCCCTAATTTGATCGGATCCGGCCCTCAGCGCCGCGGCCGGGGAAACGGGATGCGCACCAGCTTGCGCCGCCAGCGGTCGTCCGCGAAGGCGTCGTCTATCTGTGGGGACTCGTTGCAGGCGAGGACGACGATGCCGTCGTACGCGTCGATCCGCTGCAGCAGATAGCCGACCTCTGCATTCGCATAACGGTCATGCGCGTCCTTGACCTCGCTGCGCTTGCCGAACAGCGCATCGGCTTCATCGAAAAACAGGATCGCGTCAGTCTCCCGGGCGCGGGCAAAGAGGGGGGCCAGGTTCTTTTCCGTTTCGCCGATGTATTTGCCGACAACCCGCGCCAGATCAATGCGATGAATCGGACGCGACAGCGCTTCCGCCAGCACATGCGCGGCGAGCGTCTTGCCGGTTCCCGAAGGACCGTGGAACAGCGCCACGACGCTGCGCGGGATCGCGTCGTCTCCGTTGCTCGGTCGATCGGCCGCGCCAATCGCGTCGAGCAGCTCGTGCGCGACTGCGGGCAGATCGATCGGCGGCGGTGAAATGGTCGGCGCCTCCTTCGGCTGGGCGAACGCATCCACTTGGCTTTCCTGCAAACCGCTCACCGCCAGCCATTGCTCGACCGCTTGCACCAGCGCCGCGTTGTCGGGCGACGCGTCGGTCGCGCGCCCGGCCCGATCGCAAATCAGCGCCGCGTGCGCAGCCAGCCACTCGAGCGCGACGCTGCCCGCCTGCGCCCACATGCGATACCGGGCGACGTTGACCGCGCCGCCGAGCTCGTTGCGGTTGACCTGGTCGACGACCTGCCACAGGTCGCGCGCGCCAAACGCCCGCTCGATCTGCGGATCGCCGAGCAGCGCGAGCGAGGCTCGCACCTCGGCGGAGAGCCGTTGCGCGACCGCCGGCGTCGATCCCCCGCCGAAGGCAGATGCATTGGCGGCCAATTCATGCGCGGCATCTCGCACGCGCGCGTTCGCCGGTGCGGGCGGTGCAAGCAGAGTCTCCACATCGTGTTGTCGGGCGTAGAGTGCCACGCTGACGAGAAAGCGCAGCCAAAGCGACGCGAACTCGCGGTTGGGTTCCACGTCGTCGTCCGCGCCTCCTGGCACGCCCAGCGTGCGCCCGTAGATTAGCCCCCGTTCCTGCGCGGTGATCCGGTCGGCTGCAGCTTGGCGGCGCACAACTTCCGCCACCGAGCCCGTTCCCAGTGGCAACAACCCCTGCCGGCAGAGTTCGACGATGCGTTCGACCACCTGGAACATTTGCATTTGCTCCAACTGGTACGCAACGTAGATCGCCTGCACCGCGTTCACGTTCTCTCTTACGATGTCCATGCCTGTCAGCGACTATCGTTCAACGGTGAATCCCGTAGCCGAGCAGCGCTTCCTGCACTTCGACGGGGCAAGCGGCCTTGGCGTAATCCAGAACGGTGGATCCGCCCGACATCCGTTGCTCGGGGTCGGCACCCAGCGCAACGAGTTGCGCGACGGCCGCAGCGACCCTCTTTGCTGCGACCTGCGGCAGTCCGCAATGCTGCAAGGCGCCGCCGATCGGCGTCAGCGCCGCGGCTGCGCCATTGGGCAAGATCAGCGGCGCGTTCACGTTGCCGGCGTTGACGAGACGCGCGATCGCCGCGCGGTCGCCGTCGCGCAGCGCGGCGTAGAACTTCGCGAGATCGGCGCCTTTCGCGCCGGGCTGCGGCGGCGCCGCTTTTGGCAGACTCCCCGCCGCCACCGCAGCGACCCGCTCGCCGGCCTCGCGCCATGAAGGCTTGATCGAATCGAGCGCGGTGATCGCCGCTTGGCGGACCTTGGGATCGCTCGCGCTGACATACGGACGCAGCTCATCGGCGAGCGGACCCGCCGCGCTGTGCGCCTGGGCAATGTAGTCGAGAAGCTGCGCCTGCGCGGCCGCGTCGGGATTCTGCTTGAGCGCCGCCAGGTACATTGCCGCGGTGAGACTGAAATCGCGTTCGGTGTAGCGGAGCGCGCGGATCGCGACATCGAACGGTGGCCCCGCGGGTTCGCGTGCGAGCGCCGTTCGGAACGCCTGCAATGCCGCCGGCTTGGCGGCGGCCAGCACCGACGCGGGCCAGTCGCGCGTCGCGTCGCTCGCGTCGGCGAGGGCGGCGAGTGCGATCACGCGCACCTCTTCCGGTGCGGTGCTCTCGGCCAGCCGCGCGAGCTCGGGCATCCCGAGCGCGGTCTTGCCGGCGACATTCTTCAACGCGCTTCCGGCGCCTGCCTGCCGGCGCGGATCCGCGAGCGCGCGCGCGGCCGCCGGCACCCACACGCTCAGGTCCGCCGGGCCGTCCTGCCTCGCCATCAGATCGTACGCGGTCGCAACCGTATCGGCGTTCGCCGCGTCGGTCGCGATGACCAACGTGCGGGCGAAATGGTCGGGCGAAGGCTTAGCCTTCGCCATCGCGCGGAGGACGTCGGCTGTACCCGGCCGATCCGCCCTGAGTTCGCCTTCGAGCACGACCAGAACACCGCGATCGCCGGTCTCGACGAGCTGGGTCAGCACGGCGCTCGCAACGCGGATGTTGTCGCGCGCGCCCGAGCTGTCGGACGATTCGAGCCGCTGGTGTTCCCCGAACAGCCAGTCGAGCACGAAGGGCGCGAGCGAAGGGGCCGGATCGATGCCGATGAGACCGCGCGCCGCGAGGAAGCGCTCGTACGCGTATGGTCCGGGCGTGCGCAACGCGTTGCGGCGATATGGGGCAAGCACGGTCGCAGGCTCACCCAGCCGCTCCAGCGCGCCCGCCGCGTTCATCGCGACCGAAACGCTGACGTCGCCGAGTGCCATCCGCAGCGCCGGCATCGCAGCGCGCGCCGCGGCGGCATCGTCGGGATGATCGTTGCGTGCGACCGTCCACAGCCCGCGCGCGGCGGCGCGGCGCACCGGCTCGCTGGGTTCGTTCAGTGCCTTGATCAGGATCGGCACGGCGGCGCGCGGCGCATAGCGTGCCAGCGAATCGATCGCCGCGACGCGGTCCTTGTTGTCCATGCCGCGTGACATGACGATGCCTTCGCTCGCGCGAACGAAGGCTTCGTCGCCTGCGGCAAGACATGCCGAGCAGGGAATGACGCATGCCGCGGCGGCCACCAACGCGCGTCGAAGGATCATTCGGTGAGCTTACCAACAAACGAGCCCGCAGACGATTCTCTGCGGCATCGTCCGTCATCCCAGGGACCATGCACCGGACGAAGCGCTCTGGCGATTCTTGCGCAATCCCGCGGCGATCCGCAGAATGGTCGCTCCCGGGTTGCGGGACCTTCTGCGATCATTTCCATGCCGGATCTCCAGCGCGCGCATGCGATCCAGCCGAGCGGCGCGGTCACCTTGTTGTTCACCGACATCGAAGGAAGCACCCGTCTGTGGGAGGAGGATGGCGCTCGGATGTCGCAGGCGCTGGCGGCCCACGATGCGCTTGCCCGGCGCGCGGTCGAGGCCCGTCGCGGCACGGTGGTGAAAATGACCGGCGACGGCATGCACGCGGTCTTCGCCGATGCACTGGATGCGCTCGGCGCGACGCTCGACCTGCAGCAGGCGCTCGCCGATCCCGCGGCGACCGGCGGCGTACGTCTGCGGGTGCGTTGCGGACTCCATGCCGGCGTGGTCGAGCGACGCGACAACGATTATTTCGGGAGTCCCGTCAACCGCGCAGCGCGGATCATGAACGCCGCGCATGGCGGGCAGGTGCTGGTCTCGCAGGCCGTCGTCGACTGCGTACGCGAAGTCGTTCCGGCGCCCATGTTGCTGCGCGATCTCGGCCGCGTCCGGTTGAGGGACCTTGCGACACCCGAGCACGTCTACCAGCTCGTACATCCGCAGCTGCGCCAGGATTTCCCCGCGCTGCGGTCGCTGGAAGCGACGCCGAACAACCTTCCGCAGCAGGCGACGAGCTTCATCGGGCGCGCGAAGGAACTGACCGAGCTCAAAGGTCTGCTCGCGAATACGCGCCTCCTGACGCTCACCGGCTCGGGCGGATGCGGCAAGACGCGGCTCGGCTTGCAGGTCGCCGCCGACGCGCTCGAACAGTTCCCGGATGGCGTCTGGCTGGTGGAGCTCGCGCCGCTGTCGGACCCGAGCCTCGTGTCGGCGACCGTCGCGAGCGTCCTCGGCCTGAGGGAAGAGCCGGGCAAGCCGATTGCCCGGACACTGAACGAATACCTGAAGGACAAGCGGCTGCTCGTTCTGCTCGACAATTGCGAACACGTGCTCGACGCCTGCGCGACGATAGCCGATTCGCTGCTGCGCGAGTGCGCCGGCGTTGCGCTCGTCGCGAGCAGTCGCGAAGCGCTCGGCATCGGCGGCGAACAAGCGTACCGGGTGCCCTCGCTTTCGCTTCCCGATCCGAAGAAGGCGCATACGCCGGAATCAATCGCACCATTCGAGGCGGTGCAGCTTTTCGTCGACCGTGCGTTGCTCGCGCGGCCCGATTTCCGGGTCACCGCGCAGAACGCGCCGACGCTCGTGTCCATCTGCTTTCGGCTGGACGGAATTCCGCTGGCGATCGAGCTCGCGGCGGCGCGGGTGCGGTCCCTTTCGGTCGAAGCGATCGACCGCAACCTGAACGAGCGCTTCCGGCTGTTGACCGGCGGCTCGCGCACGGCATTGCCGCGCCAGCAGACGCTGCGCTCGCTCATCGACTGGAGCTATGACCTGCTCGCCGAACCGGCGAGACTGCTGTTGCGGCGGCTGTCGGTCTTCGCGGGAGGATGGCTGCTCGAGGCCGCCGAGCGGATTTGCGCAGGCGACGGTCTGGAGGAGGGCGAGATCCTCGATCTGCTGACCTCGCTCGTCGACAAGAGCCTCGTCGTCGCCGACCCGGGCGACGGCGATTCGCGGTTCCGCCTCGTGGAGACGGTGCGCCAGTACGCGCGGGAGAAGCTGCTGGAACGCGCAGGCGGCGAAGCGGTGCGCGAGCGACATCTCGACTACTTTCTCGCGCTCGTCGAAGAGACCGAACCCAAGCTTACCGGTGCGGAGCAGAGCGCGTGGTTGCGGCGTCTCGACGACGAGCACGACAACCTGCGCGCGGCGCTCGAATGGAGCGTCGCATCGCCGGAATCGGAACGAAGCCTGCGGCTCTGCGGCGCGCTGCAGCGGTTCTGGATGACCCACGGCCACCTCTCGGAAGGCGTGGAATGGTGCGCGCGGGTCCTTGCGATCACGGACGCACAGGCTCCTACACTCGATCGCGCCAAGGTACTCAATGGCGCGGGCCTGCTCGCCTATCATCAAATCGACTATGCCGCGGCGCGCGCGCGCCACGAAGAAAGTCTCGCGATCCGGCGGCAGTTGGGCGACCGCCGGGGCGTGGCGATTTCGCTCAACAATCTGGGAATCGTCGCTCTGGATCAGGGCGATCTTGCGTCGGCCCGAACGATGCACGAGGAGAGCCTCGCGATTGCGCGGGAGCTTGGAAACCTCAACGGCATTGCGCGCTCGCTCGGCAATCTGGGGATGGTCGCATCCGCTGAGCGCGATTTGACGGCCGCTCGTGCGCTGTTCGGGGAATCCCTCGCGATGATGCGCGAGCTGGGCGACAGGGGAGGCATCGCCATCGGCTTGCACAGCCTCGGCGGCGTGGCCTTCGAGCAGGCCGATTTCGACGCGGCCCGGGCGTACTACGCCGAGAGCCTGACGATCCTCGCCGAGCTCGGCAACCGCGTGCGGATTGCGTATTCACTGGAAGAAATGGCGGCGGTTTTCGCAACGCAAGGCGACGCACTCCGCGCCGCGCGGATCTGGGGGGCGGCGCAACGGCTGCGGGAGGAGATCGCGTCGCCTCTTCCTGGAGAGGGCTCGAAATTCGACGCCCGCATGGCCGCGGCACGTGCAGCCGCGCATGACGGCGCGATGTTCGACCGCGCCTGGAACGAAGGCCGTGCCCTCACGCTCGAGCAGGCGATCGAGCTCGCCCGATAGGCATCGCTTGCCCAGGATGCGCCCATCGGCTCGCGGCGGCCTTCGGTCGTCTCGAGGTCGGAATTCAGCGAGAAACCTCCCGTCGCTCGCGCTGTCGAACTGAAACTATACAACCGGCGGTCGAGGGAATACGATTGTCGACATTCTGTTCGCCGATGAAGATGGTGCTCAAGCGTCTGGTACCGGGTACGTTGGTAGCGTTGGCCAGCATGCTCGGCGTGCAGTCCGCGCATGCGGACGTCTACGTGTGGACCGACGCGTCGGGGAGGATGAACGTCAGCAATCTGACGCCTCCCGAAGGCGTGCACGTCACCAGCGTCATCCCCAGCCCGCCGAAGAACGAAGCGCGCGAGGAAGCTGCGCGTGAGGCCGCGCGGCGAGCCGAGGTGCAGGCGCTGAACGACCGGGTTGCGCGGCTTCAGGATCAGCTCGAACAGTCGCGGCGCGAAGCCGCGATGCCGCCGCCCTATGTCGCGCCGCCGCCAGTGGTGTTTTCGCCGCCGGCTCCCCAATACGCGACCTGGGCGCCACCAGTGCAGTACGTCGCGGACACTTCGCCGCAGCTGGCGATGGGCTGTGGCTACTCGTGGAACGACTGCGGCACGTCGTGGGATTCGTGGTCGTGGCCGTATTACACGAATGTCGTCGTGATCCGGGACAAGGGCTTTCATCGCGGGGGTCCGGGCGGCCGCGGGAACTTCCAGCGCCCCGGTCCCGGACCCGGCAATCGCCCGATGGCACCGCAGCCGCCAAACCGCGCGCCCTGGGATCCGATCCGCCGCTGAGCGTCAGCGCCGGGCGGTCGCTGGCGCCTCTCCCCAAGGCAGGGCGCCAACCTGACCCGCCGATGTGGCGAGCAGACGACCGCTTCGACCGGCGCAGCGGCTCCTTCCCTCAGCTCGTCGTCATCATGATCGGTGCGTGATCGCTGGTGCCGATGTCGGCGAGCACGACGCAGCTCGTTGCGCGCTCGGCGATCGCTCGCGACGCGAGGATGTAATCGATGCGCCAGCCGATGTTGCGCTGGCGCATGTTGCGCCATGGCGGCCACCACGTGAAAAGGCCCGGATTGTCGGGGTCGAGTGTGCGGGTGACATCGACCAGATGGCCGCCGAGGAGCGATTCGAAGAGCGCGCGCTCCTCCGCGCGCTGCCCGATGACGTCGAGCTTGCGTTCCTTGGGATGGACGTCGATATCGGCGCGGGCGACGTTGATGTCGCCGCACAGGATCAACTCGCGGCCTTGCTCGTGGAGCTCCTTCGACCACGCGGCGAGGGCGGTCAGGAACGCGAGCTTCGCCGTGTAGTCCTTGCCGCCGTTGGGCACGTACACGGACGCGAGCACGAGATTCCCGAGCGCGACCTCGACGATGCGCGTCTCCATGTCGAATTCCGGGTGGCGGAACTCCGGCACTTCG
>Ga0335082_10010289_pt1 | contig 10146 bp, 9 predicted proteins | sample Lox_Sample_41_FD_206718 | JGI IMG/M metagenome (GOLD analysis project Ga0335082, IMG submission 206718) | Soil microbial communities from Loxahatchee National Wildlife Refuge, Florida, United States - Lox_Sample_4.1 | ecosystem: Environmental > Terrestrial > Soil > Wetlands | place: USA: Florida...
TGCCGATCCCCGCCGCGCAGACCCTGCCCGAGATCGTGCTCGACGCCGGCGGCCCGATCTTCGCAGACGCCTTCGACAAGCGCTGAGATTCGTCGTCACCGAAGCGTGTCGAGCCAGGCGCGCGCCACCTCGGCCGGCGTGCGCCCCTCCTGGTCGACGTCGCGGTTGAGCTCCCGCATCGTCTCCGCGTCGATCCGGCCTTCCAGACCCCCGAGCTTGCGCACCACGTCCGGGCGCTCGCGGGCCAGGCGCGGGCCCACCAGCACCACGGCGTCGTAGGGCGGGATCACCCCGCGGTCGTCGCGCAACGCGGTGAGGCCGAGCGCGGCGAGGCGGCCGTCGGTCGAGAACGCGCTGATCACGTCGACCTGGCCGTCCGCCACGGCCTGGTACATCAACGAGGGATCCATCGAGCTCGCCCGCCGGAACGCGAAGCCGTAGGTCCCGACCAGCGCCTGCCACTCGGGCCTCGCGAGGAACTCGTAGTCGGCGCCGATCTCGAGCTCGGGCGCGTGCGCCGCGAGATCGCTGAGCGTGGCGATGCCGAGTGAGCGCGCGCGGTCGGCCCGCATCGCGAGCGCGTAGGTGTTCTCGAAGCCGAGCGCCGCCGCCACCGTCACTCCCTGCTCGGCCTGCAGCCGGCGCCGCACCTCGTCGAGCAGCGCGGCGCGCGTCCCGGGTGCGCCGCGGCCCTTGAGCACGTTGGCCCAGAGCGTTCCGGTGTAGTCGACGTAGACGTCGACCTCGCCGCTGCGAAGGGCGTCGAAGAGAACCGTCGAGCCGAGCGACTGGAGCGGCCGCGTCGGAAGGCCGGCATCCCGCTCGAGGAAGTCGGCCAGCAGGTCCGAGAGGATGTACTGCTCGGTGAAGGTCTTGGCGCCGATCACGATCGGGCGCGCCGCCTCGGCGCTCCGCACGTTGGCGAGCGCCGCCGTCACCCCGAGCGCGACGAGCAGGCCGGCGGCGGTCGCCGTGAGCGCCCGCCGCCGCTCGCGCACCCCGCGCTCCACCAGACCGATCGCACGGTCGAGCACGAACGCGAGGCCCGCGGCCGAGACGCACCCGAGAGACACCGCGGCATAGTTGCGGGTCTGGAGCCCGCTGAAGATGTAGTTGCCGAGGCTCGCGGCGCCCACCGGCGTCGAGAGCGTGGCCGTGCCGACCACCCAGACCGCGGCCGTCCGCAGGCCCGCGACCATCACGGGCAGCGCGAGGGGGATCTCGACCCGCCAGAGCTGCTGGCGTGGCGTCATGCCGACGCCCCGCGCCGCCTCGCGGCACGCGGGGTCGACGCCGCGCAGGCCGGCGACGGTGTTCTGGAGGATCGGGAGGACACCGTAGAGCGTCAGCGCGGCGAGCGCCGGTCCGTAGCCGATCGCTCGCACCTCGAAGCCGAAGAGCCGCGACGTCACGAGGCCCAGCGCCGCGAGCGCCGGCACCATGAAGGCGAGCAGCGCGAGGCTCGGGATCGTCTGGAGCGCGCCGGCGAGCGCGAGCAGCGCCGGCGCCGCGCGCGGCCGGCGCCCGAGCCAGACGCCCAGCGGGACGGCGACCGCGGCCGCGATCGCCAGCGCGGCGAGCGAGAGCTCGAGGTGAGCGCTGAGGTACTCGGGAAAGCGCGCCCAGAGCTCCTTCAATCCGCCTCCGCGGCCGGCGCGCGCAGGAGCGCCTCGAGCTGCTCGGCCTGGCGCCGCGGCGTGTCCATGAGCCGAGCGACCGCCTCGCTGGCCGGCGCGAGAAGGAGCTCGCGCGGGGTCCCGAGCTGGACCAGGCGCCCGACGTCGAGGACGGCGATGCGATCGCCCAGGCGCAGCGCCTCTGCCACGTCGTGCGTCACGAAGAGCGTGGTGATGCCGAGCCGGTGGCGGATCTCCTGGAAGCGCTCCTGCAGCAGATCGCGGGTGAGGGGATCGAGCGCCCCGAACGGCTCGTCCATCAGCAGGACCTCGGGGTTCGCGGCCAGCGCGCGCGCCAGCCCCACGCGCTGCTGCTGTCCGCCCGACAGCGCCGCGGGCACGCGGTCGCGGTAGCGGTCCGGCGGCAGATCCACCAGCTCGAGCAGCTCGTCGACGCGCGCGCGCACCCGCGCCGCGTCCCAGCCGAGGAGCTGCGGCGTCACGCCCACGTTGTCGGCCACCGAGAGGTGCGGGAAGAGCCCCACCTGCTGGAAGCAGTAGCCGATACGCCGGCGCAGCTCGGGTCCCGGCACACCGCTCGTGTCGCGGCCGCCGATCGCGATGCGCCCGCCGCTCGGCTCGATCAGCCGGTTCACCATCTTGAGCGTCGTGGTCTTGCCGCAGCCCGAGCCGCCGAGCAGCACGAGCAGCTCGCCGTCGGCGACGCGCAGCGAGAGGTCGTCCACCGCGACCACGTCGCCGTAGCGCTTGCTCACGCGCTCGAGCTCGATCACGGCGCCATCCTATGTCGTCTCCCCGCAGCGCGCGAACCGCGCCGCGCGGACGCTATGCTGCGCCGATGCCGTTGCGCGCCGTCCTGTTCGATCTCTTCGACACGCTCGTCGACCTTCCGCCGCAGCGGCTCCCGCCCGCGGAGGTGGGCGCCCTGGCCGCCCGCTCGAGCGCGGGCGCGCTCCACGCCGCCATCGCCGAGCGAGCTCCGGTCGAGTTCGAGCGCTTCGCCGCGGCGCTGCGCGCGGTCGACCGCGACTGGAGGGACACCGCCGACGGGCGCGAGCTTCCGAGCGTCGAGCGCTTCCGGCGCGTGTGCACGAGGCTCGACGTGCCGGATTCCGATCTCCCGGAACGCCTGACGGCGCTACACATGGGCATGATCGAGGGGCTGGCCGAGACGCCTCCGCATCACGCCGGCGTCCTCGACGCGCTGCGCGCGCACGCGCGGATCGGACTCTGCTCGAACTTCAGCCATGCGCCGACGGCGCTCGCCATCCTCGAGAAGGCCGGGCTGCGCGGGCGCCTCGACGCCATCGCGATCTCGCACGAGGTCGGGCTGCGCAAGCCCCGCCGAGAGATCTTCGAGGCCGCGCTCGCGCAACTGGGCGTCGCCGCCGGCGACGCGGTGCACGTCGGCGACAGCCTCGACGCCGACGTCGGCGGAGCGGCGGCGTGCGGGCTGCGGACGGTCTGGGTCACCCGCCAGGTGGCGGATCCGGACGCGGCCCTGGCGCGCCACCGCGGCTCGAGGCCCGACTGGATCGTCCGCGATCTCGCGGAGATCCCTCCGCTTCTCTCGAAGGTCCCGGAGCTCTAGGCCGAACGACCCGGCAGCGCCAGCGCGGGATCGAACCAGGCCAGGATGTGGTCGTTCTCCTCGCTCGGATAGGTGTGCGAGAGATCCTCGATCTCGCGATAGACGAGCGCTGCGCCGGCGCCCTCGAGCTCGTCGCGCGCGAGCCGCGCGAGCGCCACCGGGAAGAGCCAGTCGAGCGCGCCGTGCACCAGGTGGATCCGGCGGCCAGATGCCCGCTCCCGTCCCCCGCGCCCGAGCGCCGCCGGATGCAGCACGCCCGACACCGGCGCCAGCGCCGAGTACGGCGCCTCCGGGAGGAGCCCGGCCAGCAGCGTGAAGGTGGCGCCATCGGAGAGGCCCGTGAGCAGCACGCGCGCCCGGTCGACGGGCCAGCGCTCGGACACCCAATCGACCATCGAGGCGAGCCGCCGTGCGTCCACCTCCGGCGCGTCGAGCGACCACGTCGCGCCTCGGGACGTCGGCGCCAGCAGCAGGAAGCCGCGGCCGCGCGCCTCTCGCAGCCACGTCCACAAAAAGTCGCGGCCGTGCCCCGAGCCGCCGTGCAGCGCCACCACGAGCGGCCGCGGCGTGGCGGCGTCGAGCCACTCGGGCACGTACAGCGAGAAGCCCCCGCGCGCGTCCGGCTGGTCGGCGTCGCCCGCGACGTGCAGGCCGACGCGATCGGGTGTCGGATCCGGATCGAGACGCGCAAGCCGGTCGTGGAACGCGGGCTCGACGAAGTGGCGGCCGAGAGGGGGCAACGCGACCCGAAGCGGATAGAGCGACTCCAGCGCGCGGCAATGGTGTCGGAAGCTCGCGAGCACGCGCGCGACTGCCTCGCCCGGGGGACCGGACGCGGAGAAGCCGCGCAGCGCATCGAGCGTCGAGCCCGCACCCACGGTGAGCTGCTCGGAGAACGGCACGAGAGCCCCCGGCGCGGCCAGCGCCCGGAACGCGTCGAGCGCCTCGTCGAGGCGCTCCGAGGCGACTCCGAGCACCTGCCGCAGACGCGGGATCGCGGGGGGGTGCAGGTGGCGCCGCGCGGTGTCGAGCCCCTCGAGGCCCGCCAACGTGGCGGCGCCGAGACGAGCGAGCGCGCGTCCCCACTCCTCCGAGATCTCGGGAGGCGTCGCGGCATCCATCGCGGAGGCCGTCAGCTCTCGGCCGGGAGCACGGGGAGCTCGTGCTTGCCGCCGTGCAGCGCGTCGCGCATCGCGGGATGCGCAATCGCGGCGAGCGCCTCGGCGCGCTCCTGACAGGTAAGCCCGGCGAGCTCCGCCGCGCCGTACTCCGTCACCACGACGTCGATCTGGTGTCGCGGGGTGGTGACGCAGGCGCCGGCCGGGAACGCGTTCACGATGCGCGAGATGCGGCCGGCCGCGGTCCGGGCCGTCGACGGCAGGCAGACCAGCGAGCGCCCGCCGTCGGAGAGGGCCGCCCCCGCGACGAAGTCCTCGTGCCCGCCGATGCCGGAGTGCTGGCGGTCGCCGATGCGGTCCGCGATCACCTGCCCCAGCAGGTCGATCGAGAGCGCGCCGTTGATCGACACCATGCGGCGGTTGCGGGCGATGCGCGACGGGTCGTTCACGAGATCCACCGGCAGGAAGCGGACGGCCTCGTTGCCGTCGAGCCACTCGTTGAGCGCGTGGCTCCCGAACGCGAAGGTCGCCACCGAGAAGCCGTCGAACAGGCCCTTGCGGTTGGTGACCTTGCCCGCGCGGTGCAGCGCCATGAGCCCATCCGTGAACATCTCGCTGTGGACGCCGTAGTCGCCTCCCGGCCCGTCCGCGAGCAGCCGCGCGATCTGGCTGGGGACGCCGCCAATCCCGGTCTGCAGCGTGCAGCCGTCCGAGATGAACCGGCGCGCGTGCTCGGCGATGCGGATCTCGACCGCGCTCGGCACGGCCTCGGGGAGCGCCGGGAGCGGGCGGTCGCTCTCGACGATCACGTCGATCTCCGAGAGGTGGAGCGCGTGGCGGTGCGCGGGGAGAAGGCCGAGCGTGCGCGGCAGCGCCGGGTTCACCTCGACGACGAGCAGCCGCTCGGGGTCGCGGCCGCAGCGATGCAGCTCGTCGACCGTGGCGCCCGCGTGCAGAGAGAGAGAGAGCCAGCCGTCGGCGGAGGGCGGCGCGGCGAGGGTCGTCATCACCCGCGGCGAGAGCGCGCGGGCGAAGGAGGCGAAGCGACGGAAGTCGGCCGCCACGAAGCAGACGTCGTGGCCGGCCGCGGCCAGCGCCCGTTCGACGGGCCCGTAGAAGCCCGAGAGCAGCCGCACCCCGGGCCGCGTGAAGAGTGGGTAGGCGTCGAGCAGGAGGGCGGAGAACACGGTGAGCGCGCGCCAGTCGTCGCGCGCTCCGAGGGCATGCAGGAAGGCCCCGGGCTGGCCGGGACCGAGCGGGACGCCGAGCGTGTCGTCCGGCCGCACGCACGCCGCGGCCTCCGCCAGCGTGAGCACCCTCGCGCTCTTCCCCATCAGTCGACGCGCACGCGGCGCCCGCCGCCCGAGAGCGAGAGGTCGGCGACCTCCGCCACTGCGTTGCCATGTTGGAACAGGCTGACCGCGATCAGCCATACCGCGGTGATCCGCGCGGGCGGCTCGGAGCGGGCTACGGCATGCCGCCAGTCCGAGAGCACGTTCCGCCGCTCCGCGCACCAGGCGCCGAGTCCTTCCTTCCCCGAACGCACCACCAGATGCGTCTCGCGAGCGTTCCAGTGCGGCAGCGGACACGCATACGCGTTGCCGACCGGGAGCGCGGCGCTCCAGTACCAGGTGAGGTCGGTCCCGTCGTCGAACTCGAGCGCGACGCTCAGGTAGTCGTGCGTCGGGAGCGTGTCCTCGGCGCGCGCGGAGGGAAGCTCGAGGACCCGCCAGCTCCAGCTCAGCTCGGTGTCGAAGGACAGAGGGAAGTCCACCGGGCGCCGCAGGATCCCGACGTCGTTCTCCGCGCGAAGGGCGATCGCGTCCCGCCCACCGGAGCGCGCGCGGGTAAAGACGTCGGCGCGGCCGAGGAACCAGAGGTAGTCCCAGCCCTTGGGCGGCTCGACGGGCGCTGCGCGCCGCGCCGCCTCGGCAGCGAGCCACGGGTCGCCCGATCGCTCCGTGCCGAGCGCCGCCATCCCGGCCTCCGCGCCGTCGCGCCATCGGATCGCGACGACGTCGATCCCGCCGCGCAGCGCCGCGTAGCCGTCGATCGGAGTGGCCAGATCGCCCTGCCGATTGGCCCACTCGCCCGAGTAGATCGCGAGGTGGAGGCGGCCGCTCTCGGCGGCGCGAACCGTCGTGGTGTCCCGGGTCGGGTTGAAGATCGTCCCACGCTCGCCGATGCGGCCCCAGAGGTAGAGGCGCGGGCCGCCCCAGAGATCCAGATCCTCCGAGAGGACGACGCGACCGCTCGCCAGCAGCGTGACGTCGTCACCCGCCGCGATCTCCATCCCGGTGTCGGTCCAGGGCGGCACGTGCGCAGGCAGATGGAGCGCGCGCAGATCTGCCACCGCGCGGCGCGCGCCCGCGCCGGCGCGATCCAGGATCGCCTGGTAGTGCGCTTGCAACGCCTCGGCCGACACGCGCTCTCCTCGGTCAAGTCTCGACGATCTCGGGCGCGTGGGCAAACGCGGCGCGCGCCCTCCTTTCGGCCCGCGACAGGGCGGCTACCCTGCGCGCCTGGAGGTTCCCCATCGATGCGCGTCCGCACTCTCTGGCTGGCTGCCGTACCCGTCCTGGCGGTCGGCGTGGCGATCCCCGTCCTCGTCTCGCGCGCCGAGACCAAGCTGGGCACCGAGGACGAGAAGACCATCTACGTGCTCGGCTACACGCTCGCGGGGAAGCTCGGGCCCTTCCAGGGACTCAGTGGCAGCGACCTCGACGCGCTGGTCGCGGGTCTGCGCGACGGGATCAGCAGCGCCAAGCCGCAGATCGATCCGATGGTCTACGGGCCGAAGATCTCCGCGCTCGCGCAGGCGCGCGGGGCAAAGCTGGCGGAGCAGGACAAGCAGCAGGCCGAGCAGGAGAAGGCGGCGAGCGCCGACTTCCTCTCCAAGGCGGCCGCCGAGAAGGGAGCGACGAAGACGCCCTCCGGCCTGATCATCCGCGTGATCAAGGAAGGCAGCGGCCCGTCGCCGACGGAGAACGATACGGTCAAGGTCAACTACCACGGCACGCTGCGCGACGGCTCGGTGTTCGACAGCTCGATCGAGCGCGGCGAGCCGGCGACCTTCCCGACCAACCGCGTGATTCCTTGCTGGACCGAGGCGCTCAAGACGATGAAGGTCGGCGAGAAGGCGCACATCACGTGCCCGGCGGACATCGCCTACGGCGACCACGGAATGCCGCCGCGCATCAAGCCCGGCGCGGCGCTCGCGTTCGACGTCGAGCTGCTCGACATCGTGAAGACGCCCGCGGGAGCGAAGTCGACCACCCAGTAGCGAGGGCGGCGCGTCCGGCGCGCAGCCGGGGCGCGGAGACCGCAACCGCGCGGAAGCCGGCACGTCCGGTCTTTACGATCGCTGCCGGATTCACGAAAACGTCATCCAGCGCGATCGACCGCGGGCAAAGTTTTCTTCCCTGAACCCGCGGAAGAAGATAGACTCCGCTCGCTCGAGTAGTCGGATGAGTGCGCAGAATCCCGTCACCAAAACGTCGTTTGAAAACGAGTTCGGCAGCCGCGACGAGACGCGGCCGAGCGAGCTCACGCGCCTGGAGGCGCTGCTCGCCGAGGCGCGCATGGCGCGCATGCCGGTGCTGCGCCGACTGCGCCTGGTCGCGACGATCGGCCACCGACTCGACGGCTTCTTCCAGCTCCAGGTCCCGGGGCTGCGGACGCGCGGCCGCCTCGCGCCGGTGCGCGCGCGCGTCGACGCGCTGGCCACCTCGGCCCGGGCACTGCTCGAGTCCGAGCTTCTGCCGGCCCTGGCGCAGCGCGGGATCCTGCTCGCGACGTGGGACGCGATCGCGTCGGAGCAGCGAGCCGCCCTGAGCCGGCTCTTCGCTGCGGAGATCTCCCCCCTGCTGACGCCTCTCATCGTCGACGCCGGTCATCCCTTCCCGTGCGTCGCCAGCCTGGCGTTGAACCTCGCGGTGATGGCGCGGCCTCCGCGCCAGACCGAAGCCCGCTACGTCGGGATCGAGGTACCGCCTACCCTGCCGCGCTTCGTCGCGCTCCCCGCGACGGGGATCGTTCTCCGCACCGAAGACGTGATCGGCGCCAATCTCGGCGTCCTCCTCCCCGGCCTCGACGTCGTCTGCCACCACGTCTTCCGCGTCACCCGCGACGGGCGCCCGCGACGCGCGGCGGGTCCGGGGTCGGCGGACACCTCCGGCCCGAGCCCCCGGACGCGGGCCGCGGTGCGCCTCGAGCTCGATGCGGCGACGCCTCCCGCGCTGCGGGGCCTGCTGGTCCAGGCGCTCGCGCTGCAGGCGGATGACGCCTACGACGTGGAGGGCGCGCTCGATCTCTGCGGGCTCGCGTCGCTCCCCATCGCTCGCGCGTTGCACGGGTCGCCGGCCGGGCTCGCCTTCGCCACGACGAGGGCTCCCGATTCCGGCCGCGAGTGGGCGTAGCGCGGGCGGGCGCCCGGAGGCCTCGTCCAAGGCGCTCTGGCTGCTGCGGCACGCCAAGTCGAGCTGGGACGACGCCGCGCTCGACGACCACGATCGGCCGCTGAACCGGCGCGGCGAGCACGCGGCCGCGGAGGTGGCAGCCGCCCTGGCACGGCATCCCGACCCGCCCTCGCTGGCGCTCTGCTCGCCGGCGAAGCGGACGCTCGCGACGCTCGAGCCGATCCAGGACGCGCTCGGGGCGCGCCTGCGCACCGAGATCGAGCCGGAGCTCTATCTGGCAGGCGCTGAAGCACTCCTCGCGCGCATCGCCCGCCTCCCCGAGCGCGAGCGCAGCGTGATGCTGATCGGCCACAACCCGGGCCTGCACGAGCTCGCCGTGCAGCTCGCCGCGCGCGGCGCTCGCGGGGAGCTGGCGAGGCTGCGCGCCAAGCTGCCTACCGCGGCGCTCGCAATCCTCGAGCTCGACGTCGCGCGCTGGCGCGACGTCGGCCCGGGATGCGCGACGCTGGTGGAGCTCCGGACCCCGCGCGGGCGGGACTGATCCTCGCTAGCAACTCACGAGTTGCAGTTCGACTTCGTCCCGACGCAGATCGGCATCTCCTCGCTGAGCGGCCCCGCCGGATTCTGGATCTGGAGCAGGTGCAGTCCGACGCTCAGACTCTGCGTGATGTCGATCGAGACGTTGCCGTTCACGCAGAAGCCGTTCGCCTGCCCCGCCAGACAGGTCAGCGTCGCCGTGGCGGGCTGGCCGTCGATGAAGAACTGCACCGCCGTGCGGACGTCGGTGCCAACGAACGTGATCGGCGGCGGGTTGGACGCATTCGCCGACGAGATCACCGGGATCGGCGGATCACCCGTGACGCCGTTGGTCCCGGTCGTCGTGAGCGCGAGCAGCGGCTGCGGGGAATTGTCGGTGCCCCAGCCCGAGCGCAGCTCCGCCGTCATGGTGACGATCGTCGTGCCCGCCTGTGCCTCGGAGATGAGCTGCGACCGCGTCAACGAGACCGTCCCATAGTCGTCCGTGTAGGTCCCGTTCCCGAACGAGAGCCCGACCGTCGTCCCGCTGCGCTCCCCGTCTGCCCGCAGGTTGACCAGTCCCCGCGTGTCGGCGGCCTCGAGCGTGTTCAGCCAGGTGTTCGTGCTGGTGAGCGCTGCTCCCGACGTGGTGCGAACGTTCAGCTCCACCTGGCGGCCCTGCGAGCCCGAGAAGCCCATCGTGGCTGCTTCCTCGAACATCTGGAAGATGTTCAGCGGCCGCACGTTGTAGACGGGCTGGAAGATCGCGAAGGCCGCGCCGAACGTCGTGATCTCGCGCATGCCCTGCGTCGGGCTCCACTTGATCGGCGTCTCGAGCGGGCTGATCCCCGCTGCCGAGAAGCCGC
>Ga0335082_10010290_pt1 | contig 10146 bp, 11 predicted proteins | sample Lox_Sample_41_FD_206718 | JGI IMG/M metagenome (GOLD analysis project Ga0335082, IMG submission 206718) | Soil microbial communities from Loxahatchee National Wildlife Refuge, Florida, United States - Lox_Sample_4.1 | ecosystem: Environmental > Terrestrial > Soil > Wetlands | place: USA...
CCAATCACAGACGGAGGCATGTGCAGCTTCCGCTCGACTCCCGTAGCGCCTTCCGCCACCGCGTTGTGTGCGACGAAGAGATCAGCGTTCGTCGCGAGGCGGACCAGGCCGTTGCCCTCACCGTTGGTATCCCCACTGAAGACGATGTTCTTGCCGCCAATCTCTATGCGCCACGCCAGCGCCGGAACGCCTCCATGCACCGTGCGCACCGCCGACGCGGAAAGATCGCCGGCATGAAAGGCCCTCACCGGCGCCTCACCGGCGACGACATTCTGTGGCTGCATCAAGTAACTTCCCCCTTCTCCGGCGACCAGCAACTCGCTGAGATAGCGGTAAGCGCCATGGTCTCCGAAGAGGTCCAATACAAACTCTGTGGTGGACGGCATGAAGTCGTTCCCCGGCGGTCCATAGATCGGCAGCGGCCGCTGGCGATCTTCAAACCACGATGATTTGATGAGCGCCGAGAAGTCACCGCTGTGATCGACGTGAAAGTGACTGAAGAGCATCACGTCGAGTTGTGACATCGTGGCACCGCTCTCGCCAAAGCGCAGCGCGCTTCCACCGCCGGCATCGATCAGTGCGCGCGCCCGGCCGTTCTCCCAGACCAGATAGCTGCTGGAGGCACGCTTGTCTTGCAGCTCAGGGCCTCCCGAGCCGAGCACCTGCACGGCGATGCCTTGTAAGCCGCAGGATTGCGCGACAGCAGATGGCGGGAATACGCAGGCAAGCAATAGGCAAAGAGGGACACCGCGTGCAGCGCGCATGGCGCCACATCATAAGACAAGCGTCGTGCTGGGCAAGCACGCGACGCGCGAGGTGTATCGCATCGCCCTCGCCGTATACACGGAGCCTCATTATGTGGGCTACCCGCTGCAGAGCGCGCCGACGTAGCCACAGGATGGCAGCCGATCCTTGACAGCTGGGATCGCGGGAATGCTGTCCCGCCCGATCACCTCGGTCGGGCGTGTCGTCCATCCGTCGAATCCCGGGGACCGTGCAGAGCACGGTCGTCCCGCTCACGTCGCGCGCAGAGCGTAGAGCGAGCCGACGACGCTCGGCCCATAGCTTCCCGGCGCAAACGTATGCGCGAGCGCCACCTTCGCACGCCAGCCGGTACAGTGCCCCGGCGCGACGACACGAGCCCTGACACGATTGGCGAGGTCGTGGACGGTCGGCTCGATCCGCGGCTCCATGCCCTCGCCTGCCAGATGATAGCCGCCGAGGATGACGTCGAGCGGCTCGCCCCCGAACGCGCCGAGCGCGCCGAGCGCTGCGTTGACGACGCCGGCGTGCGAGCACGACGAGAGCACACTGACGCCGCGGCCGCGCACGCGCGCCGCGAGGAATCGCTCGTCGAGGATCAAGGGATCCGGCACGGTGTGCCCGTGGCGCACCGTGTGGTGCCCGACGAACCCCGCCTCGTACGACGTCACGCGCTCGATCTCGCCGCTGACGAAGAAGAAGCCCGCAAGTACGTGCGCCTCGGCGTGCTTCGTGACGCGCCCACCGGCGCTCTCGATCGCCTCGAACGTCGGCTCCGGGTTCAACAGCACCAGCGTCCCGGCCGGGGTCATGATGCCACGCTGGTCGGGCCGGTCTGGGTGTAGATCGACGATCGGCGGAGGGAGCCCTTCGTCGAGGCGGGACCGACTGATGGCAGCCACCACCCCCGGGAGCCCGCCGCTGTGGTCCGCGTGCCAGTGCGAGAGGCACACGGCTTCGATGGACGCGAGCCGGACGCCGAGCCGACGCGCGTTCTCCAGCCAGACCTCGGCGGAGGGTCCGACGTCGAAGAGGACAGAGCGCTCTTCGGAGCCGCGCCGCCCCGTGACCAGCGCCGAGAAGCCGTGGCAGGCAAGGCACAGATGCCCCCAGGGCTCGACGCAGTTATGGCCGTCGATGGGCGCAAGATGGGGAACACGCGCGACCAGTCGCGCGAGCTCGGGAAGCTGCGGCACACCTTTATCCACGCTGGATAGCGTGTCGCTCTCGTTGTCCACGACGACGAGCAGGTCCAGCGCGTCGAGCGCCGCGATCTCCACAGGATTCATTGCGCTCTCCTGCCGACTGGCAACCCTCGCGGCACCCGGAAGCCGGCAAATCACTTCACCATGTCATTGATGATGCGCAGCGGACTGAGCGGACCTAGCGGGATATACTCAAAGCTCATCAAACCGGCCTGCCCGAGCGGGAATTTCTCCAAAATGTTTTTCGCCTCGTCCGGTGTGCTTGCGTTGACGATGAAAACCACACCCTTCCCGTCGGTCCGGAAATACCACTGGTCTATCTTGCCCGCGAGATAAGCCTTCACCGTGTCATGCACTTCGTGCGGCATGATCTGGGCGCGCTGGGCGGGTGTCATGGGCGTACCCACGAAATGCGAGATCGCCAGGATCTTCGTGGTGGGCACAGGCGGCAGCGGGTTCTGCGCTGAAGCAGCGCCCTCGGGGGTGATCGGGTTCTTCCGCATTACGGCACCGATCTAGCACAATGGGTTGTGACCGAAAGTCCTGGGGCAATCAGCAAGGCGACAACAACCTTCACGCGTAGCGAGCTGTCAGGCGCCGAACCCGCCGTCTATCGTGTGCATGGCGCCCGTCACCATGGCGGCGTCCGAACTTGCCAGGTACGCAACCATCGCGGCGACCTCGTCGGGACGCACGTGGCGCTTGATCGCCATGAAGCTGTGCATCTGATCCTTCATCGGGCCGTCGGCGGGATTCATATCGGTGTCGACCGGACCCGGCTGCACGACGTTGACGGTTATGCCGCGGTCGCCGAAATCCCGCGCCAGGCCCCGTGCCATCCCCTGCAGCGCCGACTTGCTGAGCGCGTACGCTGCCGCTCCAGCGAACGCCATGCGGTCGCCGTTTACGGAGCCGATGATGATGATGCGGCCGCCGTCGTTCATGCGCTTCGCGGCTTCGACAGACGCATGGTAGGGCGCGCGCACGTTCACGTCGATCAGGTGATCGACCGCGTCGGCGTCGAGCGTGCGCGGGTCGCCGAGCAGAATGACGCCGGCGTTGACGACCAGTACGTCGAGCGCGCCGCACGATTGGACTGCCCCGGTCACCGCCTGCCGGTCCGCGCTGTCCGCCTTGATCGCCTCCGCACCTACCTCGTTAGCCAACGCCACCGCTGCGGCATGCGAGCCGGAGTACGTGAACGCCACCGTCGCGCCGGCGGTCGCGAAGCGTCGCACGATCGCGGCGCCGATGCCGCGACTGCCGCCGAGAACGAGCACGTTGCGCATCATTCCTCCCTCGATCCGATATTGTGCAGGTCTACCAGTTGTGTCGCTTCAAGGATAGTGACGAGCGCGGAGAAGTCGCGCGCCAAGCGGACCGTGGTCGCCTGGCCGATGCCCTGACTGGCCCCCGTGATGATGGCAACCGACTTCGACATCGAGGGGATTAACGGGGAAGAAAGTCGCGGATCGCCGCGGCGATCTCCGTGGCGTGCGTCTCGAGCGCGAAGTGTCCGGTATCGACGAAGCGCACGATTGCGTTCGGGATATCGCGCTTGAACGCCTCCGCACCCGCGGGCAGGAAGAACGGGTCGTTTTTCCCCCACACCGCCAGGAGCGGCGGCTTGTGGGTGCGGAAGTAGTTCTGGAAGGTCGGGTAGAGCGCGACGTTGCTCTTGTAGTCGCCGAAGAGATCGAGCTGCAGCTCGTCCGCGCCGGGTCGGGCCAGATAGAAATTGTCGAGCGAGTAGCCGTCCGGCGATACCGCCGTCGCGTCGGAGACACCGTGTGTATATTGCCAGACGGTCGTCTCGGGCTTGAGGAAGGCGCGCAGCGCCTCGCGGTTGGCCGGCGACGCGTCCTCCCAATACGCCCGGATCGGGTTCCAGCCGTCGCTCAGGCCTTCTGCGTATGCGTTGCCGTTCTGCGAGATGATCGCCGTGATCCGCTCCGGGTGCTTCACCGCTAACCGGAAGCCGGTCGGTGCACCGTAGTCGAAGACGTAGACGGCGTAGCGGTCGAAGCCGACAGTATCCGTGAAGCGGTCGATCGTCTCCGCGATCCGGTCGAAGGTGCAGCCGCGCCCTGGCATGTCCGACCTGCCGAAGCCCGGCAGGTCGGGGGCGATGAGATGGAAGCGATCGGCCAGGAGCGGGATGAGGTCGCGGAACATATGCCCCGCGCTCGGAAACCCATGCAACAGGAGCAGCTTCGGGGCGTTCGTCTTGCCGGCCTCGCGATAGAAGATCTTGCAGCCATCAATGTCGGTGGTTTGATATCGGACAGTGGCCATGTGTCCTCCCTTATGGGTTATGCCAGCACACGCTCCAGGGTACGATCCAGCGCCGCTACGTCGTCGTGAGAGGACGTCAGCGGCAGTGGTGCCGCCATTGCTCGGATCCCGTCAGCCGCCCGCGGCCCGATGAGCTTCGCCCAGCTGGATCCATCAGCCCAGGCGCCGTGGACAAGTACAACGCGCACGTCGCTAGGGAACATCTTCGCTCTTCTCGCCGACGACAGCGTCTCCGGATTATGCTCGTAGGTCCCACTCGGAAAGTACCAAGACGACCCCACCCACACGTGGATGGTCTCGAGAGAATCGGAGCCGGTGTCGCTTACATACGCTCCGATGTCGGGCACGCGAGATGGTTTCGCGCTGCCGGCACTCGCGGATCAAAACGAGCAGTTCCCCATCGTCAGGACGATGCGAAAGCGTACCTTCCCGCTGTGCATGCGTTCGTAAGCCCCGGCCACGCGGTTCAGAGGAAATTTCTCGATCATAGGATGCACGTCACTTAGGACGCTGAATTCCAAGGTGTCCTGGGAATCACGGGCGGTCCCGGAGTACCAGCCAGAGATTTGCCGGCGGCCCATCAACAACGGAAACACGCCCACGGTGAGCGGATCGTTCGGCGCAGCCGGAACCAAGAGATTGCCATCGACACCCAGCCCACCGACGGCGCTCGAGATCGCCTTTGCGTCCGGAGCCGTTGCCAGAATCACTCGTGCGCCGCCCAGTTTCTGCAATTCAGCCGCCGCATCGGCGACGGACGAATCGATGTATTGGTGCGCACCAAGTTTTTTCGCGAGCGCTTCCTTGTCACGACCGCGCCCCAGCGCAACTGTCCTGAATCCCATCTTGCGAGCGTATTGCACACCAAGATGTCCGAGGCCGCCAATTCCCTGTACCGCAACGACGTCACCCGGACGCGCCCCGGAGTTGCGTAAGGCGTTGAAGACCGTCACGCCCGCGCACATGAACGGTGCGGCCTCTTCCGCCGGCAACTCGTTCGGAATCGCTGCCAGCGCTTCCGCCGGTGCAATCATGTATTCGGCATAACCGCCATCGTAATCGATCCCCGTGACCTTGCGATGAACGCACATAGTAAAATCGCCGCGTCGGCATTGATCGCAGACGAAATCATGGCCACCGTGCCAGCCGATCCCGACGCGATCGCCTTTCATCCAAGCCGTGACTCCCGCGCCAGGAGCATCCACACGGCCGGCAACTTCGTGACCCGGCACACGTGGATATTGCAGCCCCGGCCAGAGTCCGTCCTTGACCAGCACGTCGCTGTGGCAGATTCCGCAGGTTTCGACTTTTATCCGAACCTGTCCCGGCCCAGGCTCGGGAATGTCGCGTTCTACCAACTCGAAATCGCCGCCTGCTTTGCCAACCTGGGCAGCTTTCATCGTTCCTCCAGATCCAGATTTTGTCGCCATACTCTCCTCCGACGAATTGATCTTACGATCGACGACCGCCGTACTCATCCGCATGAAGCGCTACAAAATCCCGGACGCCCATCGCCGGGCGACTGGTGACCCACCGTCGCCTCAAGGTACCCGGCGGACACGGACATCCCGAAGCAGACGCGCCGACAGCCACTGACGAACCCGATAGACATCGGCCGGTTCGAGCAGGTTTCCCACCACAACCTCGGCTCCAGCGGCCCGCAAAGCCACCGCGCGGTTGTCGTCGCGGCGGACCATGGCGCGAACCGGAAACCCGCGTTCAAGGAGTAGGCCCGCCGCGGTTCGCCCGATCCCTCCGAGCTGGCCGGCAGCCCCGGTAACCAGGATCGGTTCCCTATTGCTCATGCACTTCCGTCCGCTTCCTGCATACGACCTCCTTCGCCGCAGAGCCCAATGTGGCAAGCTCTGGGTAAAATCACTCCTGGATGAACGCCAGCAGGTCGGCGTTGATCGTGTCCGCTTCGGTTGTCGGCATGCCGTGCGGGAAGCCCTTGTAGGTCTTCAATCTGCCGTTCTTGAGTAACTTGGCCGACAGCGGTGCCGAATCGGCATACGGCACGATCTGGTCGTCATCGCCGTGCATCACGAGAACCGGCACGGTGATTTTCTTCAGGTCTTCGGTGAAGTCAGTCTGGGAGAAGGCCACGATGCCGTCATAGTGGGCCTTGGCGCCTCCCATCATGCCCTGGCGCCACCAGTTCTGAATGATCGCCTCGGAAGCCTTGGCGCCCGGCCGGTTGAAGCCATAGAAAGGCCCCATCGGAAGATCGCGATAGAATTGCGAGCGATTCGCCGCGAGTTGCGCTTGCAGTCCGTCGAACACGTCCTTGGGAAGGCCTCCCGGATTGGCCGCGGTCTTCACCATGAGCGGTGGCACCGCACTCATCAGCGCCGCCTTGGCGACGCGGCTTTCGCCATGCCGGCCCAGATAGTGCGCCACCTCGCCACCGCCGGTCGAGTGACCGACATGTACCGCATTCTTTAGGTCGAGATGTGCCGTCAGCGCCGCCAGGTCGTCGGCGTAGTGATCCATATCATGGCCGTCCCCCGTCTGAGTGGAGCGCCCATGGCCACGCCGGTCATGGGCGATGACGCGATAGCCGTGATTGAGAAAGAACAGCATCTGCGTGTCCCAGTCATCAGCCGACAGCGGCCACCCATGGCTGAACACGATGGGCTGACCCTTGCCCCAGTCCTTGTAGAAGATCTCAACGCCGTCTTTGGTCGTGATGATAGGCATAGCATGTCTCCTTCCTTCAGCTCATTGGGTTACAATGCACGGCATGGCGCGGCCGATGCTGTGCCGCTCCACAGCGCTCGAAGGGCGTGAAGGTTGTCGGATGAACTGCCTCACGGTCACGCAACCTGGCAGATCGCGTGTTGGGTGATCGACTCCGTTGCCATCGATCGTCGCCATACTCACCTCGCCGCATAGTCTTCCCTGTTCCAAAGGATATTCCAAGATAGCCGCTGGCAATTGGCGAAATGTCGGGATTTCCTGAGGGGTCGGGACTTCAGGATTCGTCTTGACGAGTGATCCGTGTTTGCGAACCGGCCTTTGCGGTCGTACCGCGCTGGCACCGCGACAGGCTCATCGGCATACTGCAGGACGCAAGGAGTGCCACCACATACCCTACGAAGGGAGAAGTCATGGCCAAGGTTGGGAAGACGAATGAACGGACCATCGTTGCGACGCTGCACCGCGAACAGGCGAACGCGCTGGTCGCATACCTCAACTACAAGAAGTACCACTGGCTCACCTACGGGCCGCTGTTTCGCGATGTGCACCTGTTGCTCGACGAGCAGGCCACGCAGACGTACGAGACCATCGACGAGTGCCGAGCGCGCAATCATGATCGGTGGCACGCCCATCGGCGACCCGGTCGACTATCTCGCTGCGGCCACGGTGAAACCGTCGCAAGGCAAACTTTCCATGCGCGAGATGATCGAGGAGGCGCGTACCTCTCTGGATGTCATCATCCGCGAGATGCACGAAGACACCGAGATCGCCAGTGCGGCGGGTGACATCGGCAGCGCAGACCTCTATACGCGCCTCGTCCAAGTGCACCAGAAAAATCGCTGGTTCCTCAACGAACTACTGCAGAAGCGTGACGGATTGGTCAGTTAGCCGTGAGGCCAAGACCAAGCGGCGTCTACACACAAGAGACGCGAAGGATCTAGTGCACATGGATCTGCAACTTCACCATCCAATTCGCCGGCGCGTACTGGTCCTGACGTTCGCGCTCGCATTCTGGTCCGGATTCGTTGCGTTGGCGCACGATGTGCCACAGACGCCGCCGGTCACAGACCGGTCGGGCGCCGCGCGGCGTGCCGACCTTACCAATGAAGCGCCCTACTTGGCCGAAAACGATGTCGCCATGACCACGATGATGAACCACATGGTGGTGAAGCCGACGGGCGACGTCGATCGTGACTTCGTAGCGATGATGGTGCCACATCATCAGGGAGCCATAGACATGGCGATGGCGGTTCTCCGCTATGGCCACAACGAGCAGATCAAGCGGCTGGCCCAGGAGATCATCGTCACGCAGCAAGAGGAGATCGCCGCGATGCACCTTGCCGTTGGTGATCCGCTCCCGCCGTCCGCTGCTGCACCGACTCAACAATCACCGGCGCCGCCGTCGCAAGATCGTCCATCGACGTCAGACAGCTCCACGATGTCACCGCATATGAAGACGAGATAGGAGCTGAAAATGAAACGCACGCTTCTGGCGATAGCGTCGCTGGCGAGCATCGGTTTCGTTGCTTCCACCACGGCCTGGGCAGGACAGGCGCCCGGCTCCGTTTCCGAACCGGACGTGCCGGTGAGCCATCGCGACCGCGTCTACGCGGCCGAGCAGTTCTCGAACACGGTCTCGGTCACCGACCCGGCCGTCAACAAGCTCCTCGGCGTCATTCGTCTGGGTGATCCACAGCCGGCCAACCTCGTTCCGCTCTACCGGGGTCAGGTGCTCGTGCACGGTATGGGCTTTTCGCCCGATCATAAGACCATCGCCGTCGTCTCGATCGGCACAAACTCGGTGACGTTCATCGACACGGCCACCAATGCCGTCAAACACGTCACGTATGTAGGGCGCGCCCCGCACGAAGCCTTCTTCACGCCCGACGGGAACGAGGTGTGGGTCACCGTGCGCGGCGAGGACTACGTCGCCGTGCTGGACGGACACACGCTCGAGGAGAAGATGCGGATCAAGGTTCCGGCAGGGCCCGGCATGCAGATCTTCTCGCCGGAGGGGCAATACGGTTATGTCTGCTCGTCCTTCAATCCCGAGACGGACATCATTACGGTTGCCGACCATCAGATCGTCGGGAAGGTGCAGCAGGCAAGTCCGTTCTGCCCCAATATCGCGGCGACACCGGAAGGCACCCAGGTCTGGTTCACGCTGAAGGATGTGGGAAAGACGCAGGTGTTCGATGCCCATCCGCCCTTCGCTCTTCTGAAGACGCTCGACACCGGTCCGATCACCAACCACGTCAACTTCGCCCACAATGCCAACGGCACCTTCGCCTATGTCACCGTTGGCGGTTTGAATGAGGTGAAGGTCTTCCGCACCGATAGTTTCGAGCCGGTCGCGACAATCCCCGTCGGCAATCTGCCGCACGGGATTTGGCCGTCCGGTGATGGAACGAGGGTGTATGTCGGCCTGGAAAACGCCGATGCGCTTACCACGATCGACACCCTCACCAACAAGGTGATTGCGACGATCCCGATCGGGCAAGCGCCGCAAGCTCTGGTGTATGTGCCTGACGCGGTACCGGATGGCGGCGGCACGCAGAGCCTGCAGCCGCTGGGCGTCGCCGGCGAGGCCGCGCATCTCACGCTGGCGCCCGCCGGCAAGAAGGACGGCAAGGCCCCGACGAGCGTGTCGTTGTTCGACCAGGGGCTTACGCAGGTGCTCCAGGCATCGGTCACCGGTCTGGCGCCGAAGCAGGCCTACGTACTAGCTCTCGCCATCAACCCGAACGGCAGCGGGTCGCTTGAGCCCCTGTCGGGCTTCACAACCAATCCTGCAGGATCGGCGATCGTCAACGCTGTCGGTCCGATCCGGCAAATCATGCGGAGCAATGCGAAGGCGGAGCGCCGCTATTTGGTGATCGTCTCGGGCACACCAGACAAACCCGGCACACCGGTTCAGGTGCAGGTCCGATGATGCGAAGCCGTCCGATTGCCGACCGGCAGCGCGGTCGCGTCGTTCAGGAGGCTTTCGCTCGAGAGTGCACCACCAACATCACCTCCGGGCCCGCCGCCTTCTGCGCGGCAGCGAGCCTATTCCCCTGCGGCCGATCGGCTCCGACTCGGATTTTCCATTGCGTTCAGTTGCATTGCGTACCGTCGGAAAATGAGCTGGAGTAGGCTCCACATGAAGGCCAATCCCCGCACCGAAGCCGCAATACTAGAGGTG
>Ga0335082_10010292_pt1 | contig 10144 bp, 11 predicted proteins | sample Lox_Sample_41_FD_206718 | JGI IMG/M metagenome (GOLD analysis project Ga0335082, IMG submission 206718) | Soil microbial communities from Loxahatchee National Wildlife Refuge, Florida, United States - Lox_Sample_4.1 | ecosystem: Environmental > Terrestrial > Soil > Wetlands | place: USA...
GGCTGGATACCGGCGGAACGGCGGAGTTCCCGATCTTCGACGACCTGCGCAAGGAGGGGCTGACCGACTACATCGCCTTCGCCACCAGCTTCGAGATGGGCAAGGCGCAGGGCATGATGGGCTCCTGGTCGACGGACCAGCGCGGCGGCTTCACCGATGCCGAGATCGAGGCGCTGCTGGGCATCCAGAACACCCTGGCGGTGGCCTGCAAGATGGCGGCCCGCTCCGGCGTGGCCAAGAGCGCGCTCTCCACCTATCTCGGCACCCAGGCCGGCGAGCGCGTGCTCTCCGGCCAGATCAAGCGCGGCGACGGCGAGACCACGCGCGCCGCCATCGTCTGGGGCGACCTGCGCAACTCGACGGAGCTGGCCGACCAGCTCGGGCGGCAGGCCTATATCGACAGCCTCAACGGCTTCTTCGACGCCACCGCCGGCGCCGTGGCCGATGCCGGCGGCGAGATCCTGAGCTTCATCGGCGACGGCTTCCTCGCCATCTTCCCCAGCGGGCGCAACCAGAAGGACTCGAGCGAGGCCTGCAAGCTGGCGCTCTCGGCCGCGCTCGAGGCCACGCACCGCATGACCGAGCACAACCGCCAGCGGGCGGCGGCCGACGAGCCGCCGCTCGGCTACGGGCTTTCGCTCCATATCGGCAACGTCATGTTCGGCAATGTCGGGCTGGCCGAGCGGCTGTCCTTCTCGGTGTTCGGCTCGACCGTGAACGAGGTGGCGCGGCTGGAGGGGCTGACCAAGAAGTTCACGACGCCGATCGTCGCCTCCGAGGAGTTCACGAACTACTGCGGCGGCGACTGGGAGCAGCTCGGGCGCGAGACCCTGCGCGGCGTGAACGCGCCGATGGCGGTGTTCCGGCCCGTGCTGCCGGGCGGCGAGCTGACGCCGGCGCGCGTCATCCAGCGCAGCCGCGTGCGCGACTTCAGCGACGCCGAGGCGGTGATCCTCCTGCACCGCGACAGCCCGGCGTAGGCCCGGGCGTCGCGGCGGCGGGCGCGGCCTAGCTGTCGTTGTCGGGGTAGTCGTCGGGCAGGTAGATCTTGCGGCGGCGCTCCCACATGCGGGTCATCGCCTCCTCGAGGCTGTAGGGCTTGCCGCTGGCGGACGCCACGTCGGCGCCCTCCAGCACCATGCCGGCGAAGGTGACCTTGTTGTCCTTCGGGTCGATGTCGAAGCGCAGGAGGATCGAGCGCTCCAGCCGCTCCTGGGAGTAGGAACGCATGTCGGCGGTGACGCGCACCTTGCCGGCATTGGCGCCCTCCGCGATATCCTCCGCCGACCAGGAGACGTCGAAGCGGCCGAGATAGAATTCGCGTTCGATCCAGGCGTCCACGGTCTCGTCGTCGCTCAGCCCGGTATGCGCGACCCGCGCCATCGGCGTGCCGCGGACGGTGTCGATCGCCGCGCTGTCCGGGTTGCTGCTGGAAACGCCGGCGGTCAGTGCCGACATGGCGAGGCCGAAGATCAGGATGGCCATGAGGAACGCCAGGCGGAACATGGGGGTCTCTCCGTTGCGGACCGGGAACGACCGCCTAGGCTAACCTGCGCGGCGTTAACGAGCGGTGAAGGCCGGCCGGGTGCTCTCTTGAGCGGTGCGGCCGGGCCCTATACAGTCGGCCGACGGCGGCGCCAAAACGAAGGGAGGAGCGGAATGCCCGGCAAGAAGATCCTGATGCTGGTCGGCGAGTTCAGCGAGGAATACGAGATCTTCGTGTTCCAGCAGGCCATGGAGGCGGTGGGCCACACCGTCCACGTGATCTGCCCGGACAAGAAGAAGGGCGACGTCATCAAGACCAGCCTGCACGACTTCGAGGGTGACCAGACCTACACCGAGAAGCTCGGCCACTTTTTCGCGCTCAACAAGACCTTCAAGGAGGCGCGCGAGAAGGACTACGACGCCGTCTACGTGGCGGGCGGGCGCGGGCCGGAATATATTCGCATCTATCCGCGCGTGATCGAGCTGATCCGGGAGTTCCATGCGGCGGGCAAGCCGATCTTCAGCATCTGCCACGGCGTCCAGGTGCTGATGGCGGCCGAGGTCATCGACGGCCGCAAGGTGGCGGCGCTGCACTATTGCGAGCCCGAGGTGCGGCTGGCGCGCGGCATCTATGTCGACGTGCCGCCCGAGGGGGCGACCCGCGACGGCAATATGGTCACCGCCAAGGGCTGGCCGGGCCTCGCCGCCTTCATGCGCCTCTGCCTGGAGGTGCTGGGCACGGAGATCCGCCACGGCCAGACGATGATGGCCGACTCGCCGAAACGGCGCGCGGCGGCGGCGCAGATCCGCTCCCCGCGGCGGGCGAAGCGCTAGTCCCGCTACTTCGATTGCTGCTGGTGCTGCTGGCACCCCTCGGGGAACGTGACCCAGGGGTGCTTGTTCTCGCACCACACCGCGTAGGTCGGCGGCGGGAAGGCGGGATCGGCGAAGTTGCCGGCGGAGATGCCGATCGAGTCGGGCGCCCCCTCCATGTACCAGTAGAGCGTGCTGCCGCAGACCGGGCAGAAATAGTTGTCGATCCAGCGGCCGGCCGCGGAGCCGCGGCGCCAGCAGGTGCTCTTGCCCGTGATGGAGACGAGCGCCGCCTTCGGCCAGTAGGTGGAGACGCCGAAGACGCTGCCCGTGCTCTTCTGGCATTCGAGGCAGCTGCAGGCGGCGACGTAGTCGGGCTCGCCCCTGACTGTGACCGTGAGCTGCCCGCAGGAGCAGGCGGCCGTGCGCGACATGGCGTGGTCCTCCCCGTTCTTTCCGGAGAGGGTGGCCGAAGCGGCCGCCCCCAGGCAAGGGGCGGCCGGGCCCGTCATGCGGCGGCGTGGATGCCGGCGGCGCGCACGCGCTCGTCGACGGCGCCGGCGAACTGCGCGAAATTGGCTTCGAAGCGACGCGCCACCTCGGCCGCCGCTGCGTCATAGGCGCGCCGATCGCGCCAGGCGTTGCGGGGCTGCAGCACCTCGCGCGGCACGCCGGGGCAGGTCTCGGGCACAAACAGGCCGAAGGCTGCATCGGGACGCATCGCCACGCGATCGAGCTCGCCGTCGAGGGCGGCATGCACGAGGGCGCGGGTGCTGGCGATCGAGATGCGCTCGCCTGTGCCGTAGGCGCCGCCGCTCCAGCCGGTGTTGACCAGCCAGCAGCGCACGCCCCGGCCGGCGATGCGGTCGCGCAGCATGGCGGCATACACCGCGGGATGGCGCGGCATGAAGGGGGCGCCGAAGCAGGTGGAGAAGGTGGCCTGCGGCTCGCGCACGCCGGCCTCGGTGCCTGCCACGCGCGCCGTGTAGCCGGAGAGGAAGTGGTACATCGCCTGCTCCGGCGTCAGCTTGCTCAGCGGCGGCAGCACGCCGAAGGCGTCGGCCGTCAGCATGATGACGTTGTCGGGCAGGCCGCCGATGCCGGTCGGGCTGGCGTTGGGGATGAAGTCGATCGGGTAGGAGGCGCGCGTGTTCTCGGTGAGGCTGTCGTCGTCGAGGTCGAGTATGCGCGCCTCGTTCATGACCACGTTCTCGAGGATGGTGCCGAAGCGGCCGGTGGTGGCGTAGATCTCGGGCTCGGCGGCGGGATCGAGACGTATCACCTTGGCGTAGCAGCCGCCCTCGAAGTTGAAGACGGAATGGCTGCTCCAGCCATGCTCGTCGTCGCCGATGAGCGTGCGGCCACGTTCGGCCGAGAGCGTGGTCTTGCCGGTGCCCGAGAGGCCGAAGAATATGGCGGTGTCGCCGCGCGGGCCGATGTTGGCCGAGCTGTGCATGGGCAACACGCCGCGCGGCGGCAGCAGGAAGTTCATGGCCGTGAAGATCGACTTCTTGATCTCGCCGGCATAGGCGGTGCCGCCGATCAGCACGAGGCGGCGCGCGAAGTCCAGCAGGACGAGGGCCTCCGAGCGCGTGCCGTCGCGCTCCGGCTCGGCCAGGAAGCCGGGCGCGTGGATGACGGTGAAGCGCGGTGCGAAGCCGCGCCGCTCCTCGCGCGTGGGACGGATGAACATGTTGCGGGCGAACAGGCTGTGCCAGGCCTGCTCGGTGATGACGCGCACGGGCAGGCGGTAGTTGGGATCGGCGCCGGCGAAGAGGTCCTGGACGAAGACGTCGCGCCCCCGCAGGTAGGAGGCGACGCGCATCTGTAGCCCGTCGAACGCATCCTTGGAGATCGGGCGGTTGACGTCGCCCCACCAGACGTCGTCGGCGGTCGCGGCATCCTGTACGATGAAGCGATCGAGCGGCGAGCGGCCGGTGCGTGCGCCAGTGCGCGCGACGAGTGCGCCGCCGGCCGACAGCCGCACCTCGCCGCGCTGCAGCGCCTGCTCGTAGAGCGCCGGCACGGCGAGATTCCAATGCACGGTGCCCAGGCCGCTCAACCCCGCGGCCGAGAGTGCGAAGCCCCGGCCCGACAGCTCCGCCACCTGCGTTTCCAGCTTCATCGCTTCCTCCAGAAAAAATGCGCGGGACTGCGGGCTTGCCGGCGCTCCGGCAAGGCGGCGCAATCCCGCCCTAGATTTCAGAGGACAGAATAGGGCCTTCCCGTGTGGGATAGGCGTGACATGAAACGGCCGAAAAAGAGACGCTGCCGGCTACAGCTTGGTCTCGATCCACTCCTCGATGATCTGCCAGTCGCCGGTCGCGGTGCCAGCATGTCACCGTGGAGTTGCTGGAGAACGCCCGAAAGCCTACGGAATGTAAAGCATGTGAATGAGCGACAGACGCGGAGGGAGAGATCCATGACCGAGGCTTCACTTCCGAAGGACGTGCAGGAGCTCGACGAGCTGGAGATCCTCGTCGTCGTCGACAACGAGACCGACGGGCTGTCGAGCGTCGACGACGGCGTGCCGCAGATTCCGGAGATCGTCCATGTCGCTGCCCGCAGACCGGTCGATCGCACGCATCAGGGGCATGCGTGCAAGGTCGTGCTGGACCAGCTGTGCTGCGCCTGCCACGGCTATTCCGCGCTGATCACCGGACGGCGGGGCGGCCAGCAACGCCGGATGCTCTTCGACGTCGGCCCCTATCCCGATGTCTGGCTCGACAATGCCCGCCGCCTCTCGATCGAGCTTGCGACCATCGAGCGGCTGTTCCTGTCGCACTGGCATTTCGATCACAGCGGCGCGTTTCCCGAGGTGGTCGCGGCCATCGCCGCGGCGCGCGCGGCCGCCGGCCTGCCCCGGCCGATCGTCGATCTGCATCCCGGCCGGCCGGACCAGCGCGGCATCCTGCTGCCGACAGGGACTATGTTCCTGCTGCCGCAGGAACCCACGTTCGAGGCCATCGCGCAGGCCGGCGGCGAGATCGTGAAGCGTGACGATCTGCACGCGCTCTGCGGCGGCTTCTTCTTCGCGAGCGGCGCGATCGCGCGGGTCACCGACTACGAGACCGGCCTCGTCGGCCACCACAGCTTCCGTGGCGAGGCCTGCGAGCCCGACCCGCTGATCATGGACGAACGCTTCGTCGCGGCCTGCGTGCGCGGCCGGGGCGTGACCGTGTTCTCCGCCTGCTCCCATGCCGGCATCGTCAATGCGTGCCTGGCCGCGAAAGAGCAGTTTGCGGAGCGGCCCATCGATCTCGTGCTCGGCGGCTATCATCTCGCCGGCAAGCCCATGGAGCCGCGCATCGGGGCGACGGTGCGCGACCTGAAGGCGCGCGTCGATCCCCGCCTCGTCGCGCCGGGCCACTGCACGGGCTGGCGCGCCAAGGCGGCGCTCGCCGCTGCGTTCGCGCCGGGCCGCTACGCGCCCAGCGTGGTCGGCACGCTCTACCGGCTGGCGGCGACGCCGGCCTGACTGCTAGGGCGCGGGGAAGCCTTCTTGTAGGGGCGCGCTGCGCGCGCCCGTGGCGCCGTTGCTCGGTCGTCGAGGTTTCGTCGATTGCCGGGCGCGCGCAGCGCGCCCCTACAAGTCTAGCTGCCAAGATCGGGAGCTGGTGCTTCCGGTGCCGGAGCGAGACGGTCCGAGGCAATCAATTCGAGGCGTTGGCCGACCATCTCCTGCAGTCGCCACAGCTGCTTGTCGTGGATGCCGAGCTCTTCGAGGTGATGAACGGTGCTGTGGAGATACTCCGCCATGGAGCCCATCGGGCCGGCTGCGACCGCGAGCGCATCGGCGGTCTCCTCGAGCGACAGTCCCGGGACATAGCGCCCGCCCTCGCGATCGATGACGAAGGCGATCGCGCGCAGGGGCCCGTCCTCTGCGCGTATGGTCAGCCAGCGCGGCGCATGGGCTCTCGTCTTGACGCGCATCTCGCGACGGAGAAGCCGGCCGAGATTCGCTTCGACGGCATCCGGCGGGAGGCGATAGGCCACGCCCTTGCACTGGCCGCCCCGGTCGAGCGACAGCATGAGGCCGGGGCGTTCGTCGCAGCCGCGGAACCAGCGGTCCCATCCGAGGCAGAACCGGCGGTGCCAGCCGCGCGCGACGCCGATGCGCTGCTCGACGACATCGCAGCCCGGCTTCCAGATCAAAGAGCCGTAGGCGAAGAGCCAGACCTCGTCGGGCGCCGGCGCGCCGGCAATCAGGGCGCGGACGGCCGCGTCATACTCGGCGTCGGAGAGCGCGGGGAAGGGCAGGGGCGGAGCGACCTCGACGCGGATGACCCGGTCGACCAGTTCGCGCGTCAGCCGCATGCGGCGAGGCTCGGAGGCCATGATGCTCGATACCCGCAGAGGTGGACCCGGGTTCTCCCTTCAGGACAGCGCCTGCGCCAGGCCGCTGAAGAGGGGGGAGCCGTCGGTGCTGCCCTGCAGCGGGTCGATGGCGTTTTCGGGGTGCGGCATCATGCCCAGCACATTCTTCGTCTCATTGAAGACGCCGGCGATGTCGCGGGCCGAGCCGTTGGGGTTGCCGACGTAGCGGAACGCGATCTGGCCGCGCTCCTCCAGGCGGTCGAGCGTGGCGCCGTCGGCGAAGTAGTTGCCCTCGCCGTGGGCCACCGGGACGCTGAGGGTCTGGCCCGCCTCGTAGCCGCTCGTGAACAGCGTCTGGCTGTTCTCCACCTTCAAGGTGACGTTGCGGCAGACGAATCTGAGGTCGGCGTTGCGCAGCAGCGCGCCCGGCAGCAGGCCGGCCTCGACCAAGACCTGGAAGCCGTTGCAGACGCCGAGCACCGCCACGCCCTTCTTCGCCCGCTCCGCCACTTCGCGCATGACCGGCGAGTGCGCGGCCATGGCGCCGCAGCGCAGATAGTCGCCGTAGGAGAAGCCGCCGGGGATGAGGATGAGATCGACGACGGGAATCTCGGTGTCGCGATGCCAGACCAAGGCGGGCTCTTTGCCGGTGGCCTGCAGGAGCGCGGCGCGGGCATCCTGCTCGCGGTTGGAGCCGGGGAAGACGACGATGGCGGATTTCATGGGTGTCCCTGTCCTACATGACGAATGTAGGGGCGGCCCCACGTGGCCGCCCTGCAGCCTGCGCAAACGCAGAGGGGCGACCACATGGGGTCGCCCCTACAGCCATTTCGGTCATCCGCCAACTGCCGATCATGCGATCTCGACTGAATAATTCTCGATGACCGTGTTGGCGAGCAGCTGCTTGCACATCTCGTCGACGCGCGCGCGGGCCTTGGCCTGGTCGGTGTCGCCGAGGTCGAGCTCGATATATTTGCCCTGGCGCACGTCGTCGACGCCGGCGAAGCCGAGCGAGGCGAGAGCGTGCTGGATGGCGCGGCCCTGCGGGTCGAGCACGCCCGGCTTCAGCGTGATGTGGACCTTGGCTTTCAAACGGGGGCCTTCACTGCACCGTGTCCGGGCCTTGCATGTCGCGGATGCCCGCTTCCGGCAGGATGCCGAGGCGGCGTGCGACTTCCTGATAGGCCTCGGCGACCTTGCCGAGGTCCTGGCGGAAGCGGTCCTTGTCGAGCTTCTCGTTGGTCTTCACGTCCCACAGCCGGCAATTGTCCGGGCTGATCTCGTCGGCCAGGATGATGCGCATCTCCTCGTTCTCGTAGAGGCGGCCGAACTCCAGCTTGAAGTCGACCAGCTTCAGGCCGACGCCGAGGAACAGGCCGGAGAGGAAGTCGTTGATGCGCAGCGACAGCTGCATGATGTCGTCGATGTCCTGCGGGTTGGCCCAGCCGAACGCCGTGATGTGCTCCTCCGAGACCATGGGATCGCCGAGCTCGTCGGACTTGTAATAGAACTCCACGATCGAGCGCGGCAGCTGCGTGCCCTCGGCCAGGCCGAAGCGCTTGGCGAGCGAGCCGGCGGCGACGTTGCGCACGACGATCTCGAGCGGGATGATCTCGACCTCCCGCACCAGCTGCTCGCGCATGTTGAGCCGGCGCAGGAAGTGGGTGGGCACGCCGGCCTCGTTGAGGCGCTGCATCAGGTACTCGGAGATGCGGTTGTTGAGCACGCCTTTGCCGGTGATGGTGCCGCGCTTCTGGTTGTTGAAGGCGCTGGCATCGTCCTTGAAGTACTGCACGAGGGTGCCGGGCTCGGGACCCTCGAACAGAACCTTGGCTTTTCCTTCGTAGATGCGGCGGCGGCGGGACATAGGTGCCTCGCAGAGAGAGCGATCCGTGGGAATCAAACGGGAACGAGCGTCCACCACCAACGGATAAACTGGATATAGCAGGTCGATGACGGCAAAACAATGACAGGGCCGTCGCGCCGCGGAACCATGCTCCGTCAAATGGTTACGCGCCGACATGCAGGCGACCGGTTCCTTAGAGTTCTACGGGGGCGAAGGGGTGCTCGCCCGGCCGCTCCGGGGCGAAGCGCCAGATCGGGCGTCGCTTCCGGCCGATGGCGGGCAGGGCGATCAGCGAACTGGAGACGGTGGCGAAGCCGGAGGCGGTTGTGAAGGCCATCGCATCGGTGGGCTGGTCGTCGGCGCCATGGTCGCCGCTGCCGAGCAGGGCTTCCCACGACCGCCAATCCTCTGCCTCGGGATCGGGCGGGGCCGCGGCCTCGAAGCGGGGCAGGAAGGCGCGCATGCGGCGGCTCTTGGCGACGTCGTTGCGGTCGTGGGCGGTGACCATGGAGATGCCCGGCGGCAGCGGCCAGACCTCGATCCAGCCCTTGGCATGGCCGAAGTTGCGCAGCCAGAAGGCGTCGCGGTTGTCGGCGATCACCATGTTGAAGGCGCGGTAGGCGGCCGGATCGAGGGCGCGCAGGGCCTCGGCGGCGGAGGCCGCATCGGCGTGGTCGAGCGCCTCCAGCACCAGCTCGCCGCGGCTGCGGCGGCCCGCCTGCGGGCCCAGCGTGTTCATGCGGTTCATGATGCCGGCGACCACGCCCTCGTCATTGAGGCCGAGCCAGCTGCCGCCGGCCAGCTTGTCCAGGCCAGCAGTGACGTTGGGGCGGTCCGGCCAATGGCGCGCCGGCGGGGCCCACGGGCGGTTCGCCATCTCGTCGCGGTTGGCGCCGAGGAGGAGGGGCCAGGCGTGGTCGGGGCGATAAAGGACGATGACGCTGCACATGCGGGATTTGTTGAGCTTCGCTCCGGTCCGCTATAACCTTGATCTGCCCGGCCGTATGGCCACATAGGGGTGAGTGGGCGGCATCGGGAGCAGGAGCAGCATGGCGACGTTTGACGACCGCGAAAAAGGCTTCGAGCACAAGTTCAAGCACGACAAGGAACTTGAGTTCAAGGTCAATGCCCGCCGCAACAGGCTGCTGGGTCTGTGGGCGGCCAAGGAACTCGGCGTACCGGAAGCCGAGGCCGAGGCCTACGCCAAAACCGTGGTCATGTCGGACTTTCAGAAGCCGGGCGACGACGACGTTCTGCAGAAGGTCGTCGCCGACTTCAAGAAGAAGGGCATCGATATGACCGAGCACCGCGTGCGCAAACACATGACGGAGCTGCTCGAGGTCGCGCGCAAGCAGGTGATGAGCGAAGTAAAATAAGCGCCTGCCCAGGGGGACGTCAGGGGGTTTGACCATGCTACGTTCTAGGCTTCAAGCCGGCACGGCTGCACTCGTCGCGCTCGGGCTGTCCCTTGCTGCCCCGTCGGCATCGGCGGAGACGCTGAACGAGGCGTTGGCCGATGCGTACAACAACAATCCCACGCTGCAGGCCGCCCGCGCACAGCTGCGGCAGGTCGACGAGCAGGTGCCGCAGGCGCTCTCCAACTGGCGGCCCACGGTGGACGTCGAGGGCACCATCGGCTCGGAGTGGCAGAGCGACAACCTTAAGGCTTTCGGTACCAGCAGC
>Ga0335082_10010294_pt1 | contig 10143 bp, 11 predicted proteins | sample Lox_Sample_41_FD_206718 | JGI IMG/M metagenome (GOLD analysis project Ga0335082, IMG submission 206718) | Soil microbial communities from Loxahatchee National Wildlife Refuge, Florida, United States - Lox_Sample_4.1 | ecosystem: Environmental > Terrestrial > Soil > Wetlands | place: USA...
TCCAGCAGCAATTGCGGCAGACCTCGACCACGTAGCAGCACGAGCCCGGATGAGCGGCCGCCATCCGCAATCCGGTGTCGATGGACCAGACGCGGCCGTTGTCCTGCTTCAGCCGGTCGCCGTAGACGTATGCGAGCAGGACGAGCTTCTCCCTGCCGCACACGGGGCAGTCGGTCCGGGTCGGCTCCCCCACGTGGTTCGCCGCGCGCATCAGTTCCGGGTGCGCGTCGCAGAGGTCGGTCACCGACTGAAGCCCGGCCCGGGCGTCGCGCAGCAGCGCGCGCTTGGCCAGCGTGTAGTCGATGACGTTGAGCTGCGACCGCTTCGAACGGCCGAGCGACGGCTGCTGCTTGCGCGTCATGATCCTGCGGATGGTACACCCGCTCCGCGACACGGGGGATGGGCCGAACGTCGGTGTCGGGCCGGCGGAACGGCTAGCCTGCATGGGAGGGACCCGCACGGAAGGAGCCGTCACGGGGGATCCGTACGCGATGCTGGACCCGGCCTCGTCCGAGCCGGGCGAGCAGCCGATGTTCGCCGAGGCGAGCGGCCTCCGCGTGCTGTTGCGAGGCTTGGGCCGCCGATGTCCTCGCTGCGGCGAGCCGCGGATCTTCGAACGGCGGTTCACCCTCAAGCCGCGCTGCCCGACGTGCGACCTTCGCTTCGAGAAGGAGGAAGGTGGCTTCCTCGGGGCGATGGCGCTCAACTACGGCGTCGCCATCCTGTTCTGGCTGATCGTGATGGCCGTCGGCATCGCGCTGACGGTGCCGGTCGTGCCGGTCGCCCCTCTGTTGGTGGCGAGCATCGGCGTCCTGACCGTGGTGCCGGTGTGGTTCTATCCGCGCTCGAAGGCGATCTGGGCGGCGATCGAGTTCCTCGTCGAGCGCGCGCAGCCGAACTACCGCCCGCCGATGCGCCGGGACCCTCGCGCGAAGGAGCTGGAATAGCGACTCACGTCGCGATCAGCGGCAGCGGCGTCCGCATCCGGTTCAGCGATCCCGACCGGAACGGCTCCGGATCGATCTGCGCGTCGTCGTAGCCCGCGCTCCGGACCGCACGCACGATCGCGTCGCGCTGCGCCGGCGTCGAGGCGCGCAGCAGGTCGTCGGCGGCGAGCTCGACGCGGCCGGTTCCACCGAAGTGACGCACGCGGAGCTCGCGATACCCGAGGGCACGCAGTGCCTGCTCGGCGGCGTCGATCCGCGCGAGCGTCGCCGGCTCGACCTCGGTCCCGTAGGGGATCCGGGATGCGAGGCAGGGCGACGCCGGCTTGTCGGCGCTCGGGATCCGGAGCTCGCGAGCGAGCGCCCGAACCTCACCCTTACCCATGCCGGCCTCGAGCAGCGGATGGCGCACGTCGTGCTCGGCTGCCGCCTTGAGACCGGGCCGCCAGTCGCCCACGTCGTCGGCGTTGGCACCGGAGAACAGGACGGGGATCCCTTCGGCCCGCGCGAGCGCCGCCAGCGTGTCGTACAGCTCGGTCTTGCAGTGGTAGCAGCGATCCCGGCCGTTCCGGCGATAGCCCGCTCGCGCCAGCTCGTCGGTCCGCACGACCCGGTGCGCGATGCCGATGGCGGCGGCCGCCGATCGAGCCCCGTCGAGCTCCCCGTCGGCGAGCGCGGGCGACACGGCGGTGACGGCCAGCGCGCGTTCGCCGAGCACGCGCCGCGCGACCGCGGCGACGAGCGAGGAATCCACGCCACCTGAGAACGCCACGACCGCGCCGTCGGCGGTCGCGATGATCGCTTCCAGCTCACCGAGCGACATCGCGCGCCTCCCGCATCGCCGCGGCGAGCGCCTCGGCCCAGATCTGCTTCACGGAGCGCCCCGTCGCCGCCGCGACCGCGGCGCAGTCGTCGTGCTCCGGCGCCACATTGACCACGCGGCCGTCGAGCACACCGACCTTGATCCTGATCGGCCGTCCTTCGACCTCGACCTCCACGGTCCGGCGCTCCAGCTCGTACCGGTGCAGCGTCGAGACGCGAACCCCGAGCGTGCTCGTGTGCTCCAGGAGCGCCGCGGCCACGGCGCGCTCGTCGCCGGGACGCGCGAGCGCGCTCACCACGATGCCCGGCCGGCCCTTCTTCATCTGCACGGGCGCGGTCCAGACGTCGAGCGCGCCGGCCTCCGAGCAGCGTTGCACCGCATCGGGGATCAGCTCCGGCACCAGATCGTCGAGGTTCGCTTCCAGCAGGACGACCTGCGTCGTCGTGGCCGCCTGCTCCGCGGCGTGCCCGATCACGACCCGCAGGACGTTGGGCCGGTCCGGCAGCTCGCGCGTGCCTGCGCCGTAGCCGACGGCGTCGAGTGTGAGCGCGGGCAGCTCGCCCCAGCCGTCGGCGGCGACCGCGACGATCGCCGCGCCGGTAGGGGTCACGAGCTCGCCGCCGGCGTCGGTCCCGAGCAGCGGGGCCTCGCGGAGGAGCTCGAGCGTCGCCGGACCCGGCGTGGGGAGAGGTCCGTGCAGCGTGTTGATGGTGCCCCGCGTGTACGGCAGCGGCGAGCAGACGAGCCGGTCGACACCCAGCGCGTGCAACAGGACGAACACTCCGCAGACGTCGAACAGCGTGTCGAGCCCGCCGAGCTCGTGGAGGTGCAGTTCGGCGGGATCTGCGCCGTGGATCGATGCCTCCACGTCCGCGATCCTCGAAAGAGCGTCGATCGACCGCTCGCGCACGGCCGCCGGGAGGGGAGCCGCCGAGACCATCGCGATGAGCTCCGACGCCGGCCGGCCCGCTCCCGGGTCGGTCTCGATCACGCGCACCTGGGTCGCTCCGATCGCGCCGCGCTGGACGCGCTCGGCGACGATCCGGACGTGGTCGTGCAGACCGAGCGCCGCGATCACCTCGTCGAGCTTCGCGGCCGGGGCGCCGGCGTCGAGGAGGGCGCCGAGGAGCATGTCGCCCGCCAACCCGCCGACGCAGTCGAGGTAGGCGACCGTGGTCATGGCACCGCCGCCCGGCGCGCGATCCGCGCCGCGACGCTCCCCGCGCCGAGACCGTCGTCGATCCCGACCACGGCGAGACCGTCGGCGCACGAGCAGAGCATCGCGTTGAGCGCGGTCCGACCACCGTCGGCGGATCCGTAGCCCACGCTCGTCGGCACGCCGATCACCGGCGCCGCCGCGAGCCCGCCGATCACGCTCGCGAGCGCGCCGTCCATGCCCGCGACCACGACCACGCAGTCCGCGCGCTCGAGGTCGGGGAGCACCACCGAAAGGCGGTGCAGACCGGCGACACCGACGTCCTCGTGCACCGTGACGATCGCACCGAGCAGCTCGGCGCGGATCCGGGCCTCGTGGACAACCGAGCCATCCGAGGTCCCCGCCGAGACGATCAACACCCGTCCTCGCCGGTCCGGTTCGCGTCGTTGCACCCAGACCGCGCGCGCGAGCTCGTGCTCCCGGGCATCGGGGATCGCGGTCCGTAGGGCATCGCGCATCTCGCCGGGAGCCCGCGTGACCAGCACGCTCGACGCGCCCGCCTCGTCGAGCGCAACGGCGATCGCGACGGCCTGTTCGACCGTCTTGCCCTCGCCGAGGACCACCTCCGGCGCTCCCTGTCGCAGCTCGCGATGGGTGTCCACGCGTGCGAACCCGAGGTCCCGGAACGGGAGGCCGGCGAGCGCATCGGCGGCTGCCGCGGGCTCGATCCGCTGCTCGGCCACGGCCGCAAGGAGCTCGTCGATCTCGCGCCGCGAGGTCATCGACCGAGTCTACGCGGGCGGTTCGCGACGGCGATGTGCACCCGGCCGCTCACGCTGCGAAGCTCCGGCCTCGACATCCGAGGGAGGGCAGCGATGGGCACCGGTACGAAGACAAGAACGTTCGCATCGTGCTCGCGATCGTGGTCGTGGTGGCTGGCATCACCTTGGCGGTGACCACCGGTGACTCGTACGCGGTCCGATGGGTCACGCTCCTGCTTTCGCTCGACGTGGCGGCTCGCCTGGCCCTCCCCCGGCGCGCGGGTTGAGACGCCGGGCGAGGCAGGGCGTCAAGGGGTCCCCGATGGGAGATCAACGACCGCACGGGCGCGCTGTGTGACCTCGAGCGACCCAGGGAACAACGCGAGAGCGCCTACCGAGGTTCGGACCTCGACCGTGACGTCGAACGCACCCGAAGCGCACGCGCACGAGATCAGCACGGTTCTGTTGCGCATGGCGTAGTCGGCGGCGACCTCCGCCGGATCACGACCGGTGGGGAACGCGAGCTCCTGAGCGACCGCGAGCGCGGCTGCATCGGCGCCGGATCGCGCGCGTGCGCGCGCCGCCAGGACGTGCCCGAGGTCCGCGACACCCATCGTGAGCACGAGGACGACGAGGATGCCGGCGGCGAGCACGATCGAGACCGAGCCGTGCTCAGACCGCATCGAGACGCTCACCCGAACTCCTGTCGCTCGACCGCCGACGCAGTCATCGTGACGCCCGATCCCACGAGCCAGCCCACGAGCGGAACCCGGAACGGGTCTTCGTAGGTGATCAGAACGGTCACCGGATCGCCGCGCGAGCCATCGCGGTGGGTTTCGATCTGGACGAGCCCGGCATCCAAGCCGGCTCCCGCCGCAGTCGCGGCGGCCGCGATCGCGGCGGGATCGTCCTGGAGCGCGGCGGGGGGGGGGGGGGGGGGGGGGCCGGGGGCCCGCCCCCCCCCCCCAACCGCGCCCCCCCCCCGCCGCGCCCCACACCCGCCCCCCCCCCGGCCACCCCCCGCGCGCGCCGCCGACTCCACCAACAACCGGTCCCGGACCACGAGTCCGACCTGCACCAGGCCGAGCACCACGATCAGCACCAGCGGCAACACCAACGCGAACTCGACGACGGCCGAGCCATGCTGCCGAAAGGCGCGGCCCTCACGCAGCGTCGGCATCCCCGATCACCGTGTCGATGATGTGGTCGAAGAACGCCGGGAGCCGGCCCGACGAGTGGGCCCACGCGATCAACACCACGGCCACCGCGGCCGCGGCCAGGATCACGAGCGCGTACTCCGCGGTCGTCTGGCCCTCCTCGCGACGCACGATCCCGCGTACCGACCCGCAACCCCGAAGGAACAGCAGGAACAACATCGCTTCACCCCCTCTCACCGGATGGACCGGACGGTGGTCAGCAACACCGGAACCACCGTCAGGAGGAGGAAGGCGGGGAGGATCAGGAACACGAGGGGGAAGAGCATCTTGATGGGTGCCGTCCGTGCTTCCTCGAGGGTGGCCGCCCGGCGCGCCTGCCGGACCGACGCGGCCAGCTCGCGCGTCGCATCCGCCAGGGACGCGCCGAGTGATTCGGTCCGCTCGAGGACGGCGACCGTTCGACGGAGATCGGCCGAACTCCGCTGTGCATACGCGGCGAGCTCACCACGCCAGCGCGCGCCGAGGTCGGCCGCACCCGCGATCCGCCGGAGATCCTCGCCGAGCGGGCCGTGGAGCACCTCGGCCGCTCGTCGCAGGGACAGCTCTGCGGAGAGGCCGGCGGTCGATCCGGCGGCGAGCAGATCGAGCAGCTGGGGCACTTCGTGGTCGATCGCCCGCGCCCGGCGTCGGGCATCGCGGCGGCGCACACGGGGCGAGGACTGGATCTCGGCGGCGGCCGTTGCGTGAACGGCGAGGAGCCGGGGGCGCGGACGGAGCGCGGCGGCGGCTGCGAGGACTGCCGCGGCCGCGGCCAGCCCCGCGAGGGTGGCTTCATGCACGGTCACGTGACCTCCAGGAGCGACCGGATCCACAGGAAGGCCGCGACCTCCAGGAGCAACCCGAGGCCGACCGACACCACCCCCGCGGGCGTACCGAGCGCGCCCTCGATGTCGCGTCGCGAGGTCAGCCACAAGAACGCGAAGAACCCCACCGGCAGCACGCCGAGGATCCAGCCCGACAAGCGAGCCTGCGCGGTGAGGGCTCGGACCTCTCGGGCGACCGCCACCCGCTCCCGGATGGTGGACGAGACCTCGTCGAGGACGGCGGGCAGGTCGCCGCCGCTGCGACGATGCAGATCGAGCGCGCCGGCGACCAGCCGGGCGTCCTCGGAATCCGCCCGCTCGGCCCATCTCTGGATCGCGCTCGTGAGCGGTACCCCGACATCGAGATCTGCCACGAGCTGCGCGAGATCCTCCGAGATCGGCGGCTCCGCCTCCTTCGCGGCGTACGCGACCGCCTGCGGGACCGACATGCCGGCCCGTACCGCCGCGGTGAGCGCCCCGATCGCGTCCGCGAGCTGTTCGTCGCGGCGGGTCGCCGCCGACCGGCGGGTGCGGTACCCGCGCATCCGCTTGGCCGCCATCGCCGCGCCGACCCCGGCGACGGCGCCCGGCAACCCCGCCACAACGAACCCGGCGCCGCCGACGGCGAGCGGCGCGAGGAACGACCGCGGGTCGAGGTGGCGCGACGGATCGGCCACGTCGGCCGGGGTGGCTTCGATCCGCCGCCGCGCCTCCGCGCGTCCCGCGATCCGGAACGACCGCTCGGCGAGCAGCGCGGCGATCGCCAACAGCGCCGGCGTCAACGCGTTCACGCCTCGTCCTCGCCGGATGCGAACGTCGCGTCGTCGATCGCTTCTCCGCGCTCGCGGAGGACCTCCGCGAGCGCCGGGGTCGTGCCCGTGGCTTCGAACCGCCCCTCCGCTCCGACCCGCGAGCGGAAACGGAACAGCGGCTCGACCACCGGCTCACCGCGGTGGGTGCCAGCCACCTCGGCGATCTCCCAGACGACGCGTCGCCCGTCGCGGAGACGGGCGAGATGGACGACGACGTCGATCGCGGCCGCGACCTGATTGCGGATATGGGCGGCCGGAAGGTCGACGTCCGACATCATGGCCATCGTTTCGAGACGCCAGAGCAGGTGCCGGCACGAGTTCGCGTGGGCGGTGGAGAGCGAGCCCTCGTGTCCGGTGTTCATCGCCTGGAGCATGTCGAGGGCTTCGCCGCCACGGACCTCGCCGACGATGATCCGGTCCGGTCGCATCCGCAGGGCGTTGCGCACCAGCTCGCGGACCGTCACCTCGCCCCGGCCTTCCACGTTCGCCGGGCGCGCTTCCAGTGCGATCACGTGCGGCTTCGCCAGCCGGAGCTCGGCGGCGTCCTCGATCGTGATGAGCCGTTCACGGTCGGGGATGAAGCCCGACAGCACGCCGAGGAGCGTGGTCTTGCCGCTGCCCGCGCCGCCGCTGATCACGATGTTCGCGCGCCCCCGGATGCACGCCGACAGGAAGCGGAGCGCGCGCGGACCCAGGCTCCGCGTCCGCACCAAGTCGTCGGTCCGGATGGGCACGGGCGAGAAGGTGCGGATCGTCAGCACGGGACCGCGGAGCGAGAGAGGCGGAACGATCGCATGGACCCTCGAACCGTCCGGGAGTCGCGCGTCCACCCATGGTGACGCTTGGTCGACCCGCAGGCCCAGTGGTCCCACGATGCGCTCGATCAGGTGCAGGATCGGCTCCTCCCCCTCGAATAACCGGTCCTGCACCCTCTCGATCCGCCCCTCCCGCTCCACGAACACGTCGTCGGGTCCGTTGACCATGACCTCGGTCACCGTCGGGTCCTTCAAGAGGAACTCGATCGGCCCGAACCCGACGACCTCGTCGGAGACCTCGTTCACGACCCGTGCGAGGTCGCGCGACGGCAGCAGCGCGCCGTGTTCGCGCAGCACCGCGAGCGCCTCTTCGCGGACGCGGAGCCGTCGCTCGGTGCGCGGCGCGGAGGCGAGTCCCCGCGCGTCCACCCGGTGGCGGAGCTGCTCCCGTAGCTCCCGCCGGACGAGAGCGAGCGCGTCGTTGCTCACGACGCCTCCCGCTCCTGCACGGCCGCGGCCGCGGCCGGGATGAGCTTCTCGGCGAGCCGAGCGAACGACCTGCCGAGCCGGCCGCGCGGTGGGACGAGGCGGCCGTGGTCCTGCAGGCGGGGCACCGACCCGTCGAACGGGATCACCGCGAGCGGATCGTCGCCGAACACCCGCCGGACATCGCCCGGGGTGATCTCGCTGCGGACGGCGCGACCCACGACGAACCCGACGCGCCCGTTGAGGCCGAGCGGTGAGCAGGCATCGAGCGCACGCGACGTCGCCCGGAACGACAGCACGTCGAGCGACAGCACTTCGAGCACGCGATCGGATCCACGCATCGCCGCGCACGTCGTGTCGTCGAGGGCGCGACCCGTGTGCAGCACCACGACGTCGGCCGAACCGGCGGCCACGCCGATCACGCGCTGCACGATGTCCACGCCGATGCCACCGAGCTCGTGCACCGGCGGTGCCAGCACGGCGGCGAACCCCGAGCTGTGTCGGTACGCGACACCGTCGAGGTGCGCCTGTTCCAACTCGTCCCCCATCGGCACGAGGTCGGCGATGGAGCGAACGTCCTGGCCGGCAGCGCCGAGCGCGTGCGTGACGTCGCCGTACGCGAGGTCGCAATCGACGAGCACGCACGAGGAGCCGGCGATCGCGAACGCCTGCGCGAGATGCGTCGCGACGAACGTGCAACCGGCACCGCCGCGGGCCGCGTGGACCGTGATCACGGTGGCGCGGCGCTCCGGCACCCGTCGGGCCGTCCCCATCGATGCCACGTGCAGCAGCAGCTCCTCGCGGTCCTCCGGCCACACGAAGAAACCCTGCGCACCGGCGCGGATCGCGCCGCGGAGCGTGGCGACCGACTCGCGCGTGGCGAGCGCCAGCAAGGGAACGGCGCCGGGCACGTGATCGGCGGTCAACGAGGGTTCAGCGACGACGGCGTCCGGTTCCAGCTGGCGGACGGCCTCCGCGAGTTGGCGGTCATCGCCGGCCGTCGCCACCACGCGGGCGAGACCGCTGCGATCGAGGAAGTGCAGGACCTCCTCGGCGACCTCCTGCGCTTCCAGCGCGAGCACGATCCTCGCCGCGTCGTCCATGCCACCCCTCTCATCCGTCGGAACGCCGAGCCAGAACCAGGGAAGGTGCGAGGGGGTCGCCGACGCGGAGGGGGAACATCGCGCCTCGGCAGAGGGAACGCTACGCCCGCGTAGACCTCACCGGGAATCCCCAAGCCGGGGGGTTCGCCGTTCCTGGCGGGGGATGTTCCGACTTCGGGAGGCTCGTCGCCGGTATGGACGCCCGGTTCAGCGTCGGGCGATGTGACGGCCCCGCGGAACCCTTGACGATCGGCGACCTGCGAGCAGGAGCGGAACGCCCAGGAGGATCAAGAGCAGCTCCAGCCGGAACAGCGGCACGACATCGGCACCGGTGCCGGCCGTTCCGCCGCCGGACGCCGCCGACACGACGGTGGCGATCGAGGAGCTGTCGTTGGCCGGCGACGGGTCGGACGTCGAGGCGGACACCGACGCCGAATTCGTGATCGAGGAGGCCGTCGCGGGGGCCGTGAGCACCACCGTGATGAGCGGAGCCGTGGCGCCGGCGGCGAGCGACGGCCGCGTGCACGTGACCGAGGCGCTGCCCCCCTGAGAACACGACCACCCCGTGCCCGAGGCGGACACGAACGTCACCCCCGGCGGCAGGGTGTCGAGCAGCGAGACGTCGTTCGCGCGGGACGGTCCGTGGTTCGTGACCGAGAGCGTGTAGACGATGCGGCCGCCGGCAACCACGGTCGCCGGTCCGGTCTTGTCGATCGAGAGGTCGGCCGACGCCGTCACCGTCGTCGCGACCGAGTCGGTGTCGTTGGAGAGGTCCGTGTCTGGGGACGCCGCGGACACGTGCGCCGTGTTCGTGATGGCACCTGCGTGCGCCGGAGCGGCGACCACCACCGTGATGAGCGGAGCCGTGGCGCCGGCGGCGAGCGACGGCCGCGTGCACGTGACCGAGGCGTTGCCCGCGTGGGAGCACGACCAGCCCGCTCCCGAGGCGGACACGAACGTCACGCCGGGTGGGAGGGTGTCCACGACCGAGACGTCGCTCGCGTCCCCGGGACCGTGGTTCGTGACGGTGACGTGATAGGTGACGCGGCCGTCGGCGAGCACGGTCGAGGGTCCGCTCTTCGCGATCGAGAGGTCGGCGCACTCGGCGCCCCCGCTCACGCCGGGGATCGCCGAAGGCGCGACCGTCGCCGTCTGCCCGACGTCGCCGTCGAACGAGCCGAACGTGAGGGCGCCCGTGGTAGTGGTGCCGTGCGTGCCCGCGTTCACGGTGGCGGCCGTCGGGGCGCTCGACGTCATGATCCAGCCCCCACCGCCGCCGCCGC
>Ga0335082_10010296_pt1 | contig 10143 bp, 10 predicted proteins | sample Lox_Sample_41_FD_206718 | JGI IMG/M metagenome (GOLD analysis project Ga0335082, IMG submission 206718) | Soil microbial communities from Loxahatchee National Wildlife Refuge, Florida, United States - Lox_Sample_4.1 | ecosystem: Environmental > Terrestrial > Soil > Wetlands | place: USA...
CGACGGGCGGCCGGGGCTTGAGTCTCGCGCAGCTGCCGGCAGCGCGATTGACGCGCGCTCTGCACGCATCGGTAATCGGCCCAGGTTCTCATCATGCGTTTACAACATTGGCAATGCCAACTCGGTTTTGGGCGGGAGTTGAGCGCTATAGGGTGGCGACCGGCAACAAGTCTGGTTTCGTCGCCCTCTGACACGCAAGTGAAATATTTCCCGTCGATAATGCGGCGCGGCGGATGCTGCCTTGATTGCGCGTTTGCAAGCTACTTGGGAAGGATCGTACGAACTCATGCTGAGCCCATACAAAGGCAAGACCGGACTGCGCCGCCTGATCAACGCCTTTGGCTATTCAATCAGCGGGCTGCGCGCCACCTACCACCTCGAGGATGCCTTCCGCCAGGAAGTCGCACTTGCCGCTGTCCTGATACCTGCCGCGCTGCTGCTTCCCGTCGCAGCGACCAGCCGCGCATTGCTTGTGGCCAGCGTGTTCCTGGTACTGATCGTGGAGTTGGTCAATTCGGCAGTCGAGGCGGCGGTTGACCGCATTTCGCTCGACGATCACGAACTTGCCAAGCGAGCCAAGGACATAGGCAGCGCGGCGGTAATGTTGAGCCTGGTCTGCCTCACGATCGTCTGGATCGTCGTTCTAACCGGCTGAATCGCTGTCACGGAATATTCAAGGAGACGTAATTCAGGCGTCATCTGCAATCCAGATACTGGGAACTGTGCAGCCATCGGTATGCCAGCGCCCCGACAAGCCAGCGCTCCGCATTGCGGTCGTAACGGAAACCTATCCACCTGATATCAACGGCGTCGCGCGCACGGTCGGCCTCATGGTGGACGCGTTGCTGGCGCGCGGTCATCAAATCGAGCTGATAAGACCGCGGTCGGGCGGCGTTACCGCGGCCGGCCCAGACAGCGCGCCCGCTTCCCTGGAGCAGCGGTTCACCGCGGGGTTCCGGATACCGAATTACCCGGAGTTGCAACTCGGCTTCACCAGCATCGCCGGGCTCGTTCGGGCTTGGCACATCCGGCGACCCGACATCGTACACGTGGTCACTGAAGGCCCCTTGGGCTGGGCGGCGTTGCTCGCCGCGCGCAGGCTCGACATACCCGTCGTCTCGGACTTCCACACCAATTTTCACGATTACAGCCGCCACTATGGCTTGGGCTGGGTCGCAGGCATGGTCACAGCCTATTTGCGCGCGTTGCACAATCGCGGCGCGTGCACCTTCGTCCCGACACGCGAGATGCAGGAGCGTTTGCGGTCGCTCGGTTTCGACGCGCTCAGCGTCGTCAGGCGCGGCATCGATACCGCGCTATTCCATCCTGCCAAACGCAGCGCCGAGCTGCGGCGTTCGTGGCAATGCACCGACGAAACCCCGGTTGCGCTCTATGTTGGCCGGCTCGCGGCGGAAAAGAATTTGCGTCTCTTCGTCGAGACCGTGCGCAACACGCGCGTGCAGCGGCCGGAACTGCGCGTCGTGATCGTGGGAGACGGTCCGCTGGGGGCACGCCTGCGCGAGCAGAACCCGGACTTTCTGTTCGCCGGAGTGCGCACCGGCCCGGACCTCGCCACGCACTACGCGTCGGCGGATCATTTCGTGTTTCCGAGCTTGAGCGAGACGTTCGGCAACGTGACCATGGAGGCCTTGGCCAGCGGGCTCGCCGTGGTCGCCTACGACTACGCCGCAGCGCGCGAGCACATCGTCCACGGACACAATGGGCTGCTGGCGCCCTGCGGCGACGAGACGGCTTTTCGCAGCCACGCACTGCGGCTCGCCAGTTGTCCAGAGGAAGCCCAGGAATTGCGCTGGCGCGCGCGGCAGACGGCGGAGCGCCTAAGCTGGGGCGGCGCGTTCGACGAACTGGAAAGCGCGCTGATCAAGATCGCCTCACAACCGCTCTCCGGCGCCGCGGCTTGGGCGCCGGCGGCAGCCAACATCGACGAGCCAGGATTGTCATGCCACTAGGTGGCGGCGCCCTCGAGTCTTTCATTGAATGGGACCAGCGCTGGACGCGCCGACTCAACGCCGGCATCGGCGTTGTACCGGTGCGCGTTGTGTTTCGGGTCTTCAGTCGGCTGGGAAACGGGGCGTTGTGGTACGTGTTGATGCTCGTCCTTGGGATCACCCAGGGACGCGCCGGACTGGAAGCGGCAGTACGCATGCTCGCCGCAGGGATGATCGGCCTCATGGCGTACAAACTGCTCAAGTCGTCCACTTCCAGACCGCGCCCATACAAGGTCTTGCGCGGCATTCAGGCGGGAATCGACCCGCTCGACGCCTTCAGCTTCCCATCCGGGCACACCTTGCATGCAGTGGCGTTCACGGTCGTGGCCGTCGCTTACTTTCCCGCGCTCGCTCCCGCACTCGTACCGATCACGCTGTTGATCGCGGCATCGCGCGTCATTCTCGGCCTGCACTATCCGAGCGACGTTCTCGCGGGCGCAGCTATCGGCGTGGGCGTGGCCCAAGCCGTTCTCATGGTGTAAGCCCCGTACACGAGCGTTCGAGGCACACCGGTTTCCGGATACGTGTTGAGGGCTAGACTGCGTCTACCGCGTCCTGCCGCAACGCCACACGCGGTCCGCGAGCGCCCAACAGGGTCGCGCCATCGTCGGCGATATAGCGGGCACGCTTGGCGTTCTTCAATCGATTTAGGTCCACCAGCACCAGCCCGTCAATACAATTGGCAAATTTCGGATCGACACCGAAATCGAGGAATCTCGCGCCGCCGGGTTCACATACTTCCGAATATTGCTTGTACAGCGTAGGCACGGTCATTCCGAGGCGCGCGAGCTGGTCCTTCAGTGCGCGAAATCCCTGCTCGTAGTCGAGGTGGCGGAACAGGTCGCGCAACGGCGGGCGCTGGACGTCGTGAATGATGTAGGGATTGCGCGCGCGGGCCAGCCCGCCGGCGTCGCCGAAGAAGTGTCGATAGAAATGCACGAGCAGGTCTTTTGCGGCAGCCGGGTAACCGTCGCTGATGCTCACCGGCCCGAACAGGTAGCGGATGTCCGGGTGCCGGCGCAGATACGCGCCTATTCCGTACCAGAGGTAGTCCAGGCTGCGCAATCCCCAGTAGCGCGGCTGCACGAAACTGCGCCCCAGCTCCAGCGCGCGCGGGAAATAGCAGTGCATCGCTTCGGCGTAGGCAAACAGGCTATCGGTGTACAGCCCCGCGCAACCGCGCGTTTCAACGATTCGGCCTGCTTCGCCGATGCGGTAGGCGCCGACGATCTGCAGATCGACGTCGTCCCATAGCACGAGGTGTCGGTAATAGGTGTCGAAGGCATCGAGATCGCGCCTCTTTCCGCTGCCTTCGCCGACGCGGCGAAAGGCGATTTCGCGCAAGCGGCCGATCTCGCGCATCACCGGGCAATCCTGCGTATAGTCGAACAGGAAAATCTGCTTGCCGTCCCTGGTCTGTCCGAGACAGGTGGCCCGGTGCAACGCCGTACGCAACGCGGGACGCGGCTCAGGTTGCGCCGTGGGCTTCTCCGTGCGAAACAGGGGTACGGACTTTCTGCCTATCGAATAGACCTGCTGCCTGATGCGCCTGACCTTCTGGTCGCGCGGCAGGTCGAGCGCCGCGATCTGGTGCCACGGGATCAGTTCGCCGATGCGCAGGTGCAGGATCAACGGTTCGCGGCGGAACATCTCGCGCACCAGCAGCAAGGTCGACAGGGGCTTGTACAGCATCGACAGGCCGTAAAACAGGGCGGAATTGCGGCCACGTATGTGCACCGGCAGCACAGGCGCCGCAGCGCGTTCGGCAAAGCGCAGGAAGCCGCCGCGCCAAGACGGGTCCTTGATCCCCGCGGGTCCGGGCCGCGACACTTCACCGCTCGGGAACACGATAACCGCCTCATCGCGATCGAGCGCCGCGTTGATGGCGGCGATGTTTGCCCGGGTGCATCCTTTGCCCATGTTGTCGATCGGAAGCAGCATGTGTGCCAGCGGGCCGAATTGTGTCAGGACATCGTTCGCGACGATGCGCACGTCCGGCCGCACGCTGCGCACCAGACTGAGCAGCGCAATCCCGTCCAATCCTCCCAGAGGATGATTCGCGACGATAACCACCCGGCCGTCCGCTGGAATGTTTTGCTTTTCCGTCTCCACGACGCTGTAGCCGAGGTTGAAGTACTCAAGCAATATCGCGAGGAATTCCGAGCACTCCAGGTCGCCATGCTGCTGCAGGAACGCGTTCAATTCCTGCTCGCGCAGCAGTTGCCGCAGCACCGTCAGGGTAGGGCGCGTGATGAACTCATGGTTCGCGGCGAGTGCCGGATATTTAGCGCGCAGGATGTGCTCGACTCGGATCATGGATCCTTCTCCGCATCTGTGTGATGCGGCGATGCTAGCGGAACCATGTGTCAATCTCATTGCGCCGAAATTGGATGAACACTGGTGCGTCTTCACGCGAAGACGCTCGCGCATTACATCAAGGCCGCATGCGCCGCGGGCAGAATACCTGCCGCGGACTGACCGTCCTGTGGCTCGGGACCGCGTGAGCCGCGTGTCATTTCACAAAACCGCAAAGATCAGGGCGCAGGATGTCGCGGTCCGCCAATTCTGAAGGAACAACAACATGCAAGACGATCCGCGGTCATATTCCGGATTCCCGTACCACACCAATGCGATCTTGATCTGCTTGCCGCATATTTGTGAGGCAACACTGGTCGACGTCTCCGCGCATGGTGCACTGGTGTCGATTGAAACGAATGCTGCAATCCGGGTCGGCGATGAAGCTCGGCTGCGCGTGCTGACGGATAAGGGCAATCACGCGTTCGAGGTGGATGCGCTGGTCGCGCATCGGTCGGGTCGCCTGGTGGGGCTCGCGTTCAACGCGATGGACCAGCACGCCAAGAACACGCTGCACCGGCTGATCGGAATGAACCTGGGTGATCCGGAATTCGCCGCGCGCAGCTTACAGGTCCTGCTGAACGCGAATCCCGGTGCGGTTCCGGCACAGGTCTGACCAGTGCCATAGCACACGTTCGAATCTCGCGGCACACTCGAGCCGCGGACTTGCTCGCGAACGCGAGCGATTCGCGAGCGGTCGTGCGCAGTAATGCGCTTACATGCGCTCGAACACCGCTGCGATGCCCTGCCCGCCGCCGATGCACATGGTCACCAGCGCGTAGCGCCCGCCCGAGCGCTGCAGTTCGTACAGCGCCTTGACCGTGAGCAGGCAGCCCGTGGCGCCGATCGGATGGCCCAGCGCGACGGCGCCGCCGTTGGGGTTGGTTTTCGCCGGATCGAACCCGAGGTCTTTAGCCACGGCGCAGGCCTGGGCGGCGAATGCTTCGTTGGATTCGACCACGTCCATGTCGCCCACCTTGAGTCCGGCGCGGCCAAGCGCTATCTGCACCGCTGGCACGGGACCGATACCCATGTATTTGGGGTCGACCCCGGCATGCCCGTAGGCGAGCAGGCGCGCCAGCGGCTTCAGGCCCTTTTTCGATGCGGCCGCGGCTTCCATCAACACCACCGCAGCCGCGCCGTCGTTGATGCCCGAGGCGTTGCCCGCCGTGACCGTGCCGTCCTTCTTGAACGCGGCGCGCAGCTTCGCCATGCCCTCCATGCTGGCGTCGGCGCGCGGATGCTCGTCGGTATCGAACAGCGTGACGCCCTTGCGCGTCTTCAGCTCGAGCGGGAGGATCTGCTCCTTGAAATAGCCCTTCTGGATGGCATTGATCGCGCGGCGGTGGCTCTCCACCGCGAACTCGTCCTGCTGCGCGCGCGTGATGTTCCATCTTTCGGCAACATTCTCGGCGGTGATCCCCATGTGCACCGTGTCGAACGGGTCGGTGAGGGCGCCCACCATCATGTCCACCGTGCCGCCGTCGCCCATGCGCTGGCCCCAGCGCAGCGCCGGCATCAGGTAGCCGCCGCGGCTCATCGACTCGGCGCCGCCCGCGAGCGCCACCTCGGCGTCGCCCAGCAGTATGGTCTGCGCCGCGCTGACGATGGCCTGCATGCCGCTGCCGCACAGGCGGTTCAGAGTCATCGCCGGCGTCGCGTGCGGCAGCCCCGCATTGATCATGGCCACGCGCGACAGGTACATGTCCTTCGGCTCGGTATGAATGACGTTGCCGAAGACGACGTGACCGACTTCGCTCGGGTCGACCCTGGCGCGCACCACCGCTTCGCGCGCGACCCGGGCTGCCAGCTCGGTCGGCGCCAGGTCCTTCAGCGCGCCGCCGTAATCGCCGATTGCGGTGCGCACACCGCTCACCACCACGACTTGTCTGCTCATCTGGGTTCTCCTTGAATGTGCGCGGCATCTGCCGCGCCCGTGCAGGCGATGATGCCCTGGCGCAATGTTACGCCATTTGTGTTGTATCAAATCGCGGCACGAATCCTCGCGGTAAGTACGGCCGCAGACAATTCACATTGCTGTCAGCGGCGTGTCATTTTCGACTGCTAATTTCCGTCCTGCCGCAGAGGTCCGGCACTTCGGCTGTGCCGAGCGGCATGCGGCCAATCATGCAGAAGGAGGGAAATATGTTCGACCAGGAGCGGGAATTGTTGCCGGGTGAGTGGAAGTGGATGGGGTGGCCCACCGGCGTATTGCAACGCGCGTCGGCGGTCATCGCGACGACGCGATTGCAATGGGCGCCGCGAATTGCGGCCAAAGCGCCGGCCGCTGACGAAATTCGCTGCGAAACCGAGCCTTCGGGTTCGGGGCGGCTGCGCGCGACGATTGCGGATGGAGCCGGGCGCGTCCGCCTCGGATCCGTACGTCGGAGCAGGCGATTGGTCGCCATCTGAGGTCGAGCCGCTCGGCAAACGACGATAACGTACCCGGTAATAATGATGTAACGCGGGCTTTCTATGCTGAACGATTCGGTCAGAGTAGGGTCTCGTGTCCGGTAGCCGCAGGGGCGGCGGCATCAGACCGGGTACTGCGCATCCGCGCAACGCCACTGCTCGTACTCGGGACACATTGGACTGCATTCAAACCATGTCGGGAGGTTTTTCATGTTGACGAGTACCGGTGCCTACTCGGAGTTCCACGAATCGCGCGCAGACGCGCTGATGGAGTTCGCGCAAGTTCAATTCACCGCATTCGAACGCCTTTGCGCGCTCAATTTCAAGGTCACCCGGGAAGCGATAGGCGACAGCAGTGCCTACGCCCAGGCGCTGCTGGCCAGCAAAGAGACCCCGGAACTGTCGCGCTTGAGCGTTGCGCTTGCCCTGCCGGCGATAGACAGAACGCTCGCCTATTCCCTGCGGCTGGGCGAACTCGGATCGCAGGCGCAGGACGAAATGGCCAGACTCGTCGGTGCGCAGATAACGGGATTGAGCAATGGCATGACGGAAGGATTGGTGACGTTGGCGCGATTCGCGCCGGCCGGCTTCGGCATGGCGGCGAGGGCGGCAAAGTCGGTGCTTCGAACTGCCGAGTCGGCCTTGGACAGCCTCGCCGCACCTGGCACAGAGACAAGCGAGCCGGCACAGGTCAAGCGCACCGCCGCGGCCGCGATGGTCGGGTCGGCGGAGGCGAAGGTCGCCAAAGGCGGCGTCAACGCAGGTGCGCGTAGCACCGGATCCGCCATCGGCGGTGCCCGAGCCCGCAAGAGCGTGCGCAGAAACGCGGGCTGAACGTCCAGGACCGGCGTCCTTCCTTTTCCCCCTGGTGAAGGGCGTGCTTGTGCCGCGGCTTCGGCCGCGGCACTTTTTTTGCAGGCGGGTGCCGGCGAGCCCTGCACAAGCGAAATGCGCGGTGCTGATCATGCGCATCGGACTGTCATCATTCCGTAACACAATTCGTGACAGACTATTCTTTGGGCAAATTCAAAAATCTCTTGCGGATCGTCGAGTTACGTCCCTGCGTGGAAGATGTACACAGGGATATCCACAGAAATTGTGGAAAATTGCGGCTGTTGCTTTCCATTCAACGCACGTCGTAAGCGCCCGGTTTGCGTAATGAATTCGCGCCCACGCACGGGTGGCGCGAACGGGTATGTCCCTTGCTTTGGGGTTCGCAACTGCAACCAAGAACAAGAGAGGAGGGGTGGCGATGAAGAATGTGAAGGTCACTGGCGCGCAACACAAGGCGCTGCAATTACTTTCGCGCAAGGACATTGCGGCCATACGCCGAAATCCGAAGCTCGTCCCCGGCGCTAAGCATTTGTTGCTTGCATGCAAGAAGGCCATAAAGAAGATCGAAAGCATTCCGCAATACGCCTCGCGCAAGAAGCGCGAGACGGCATACCGGCGCATTGTCGAGGTTTGTCGCAAGGCGATCGCCCAAGTCGAGCACTAGGTCCCGCCGATTGCGGCGCGCATTTGGTTTGCGGTTGCAGGAGCGCCGCGGGTAAAGGTCCGTTGAGGAGCCCCGCAATGGGGCTTGCTTCGCGGACGCAAGTTCGGTCCTGCGGCGGCATGACGATATTCGCGAACAGCCATGCGCCTGACGCTGCCGGACGGCCGCCCCGGCATGCGCTTCTGCGCTGCCGCGCATTCACGTGCCTGTCACGCAACTGCGTTAACCTCGCGCCTATTCCATAAGTTTGGCTACGACGGATGGATGCGAATTGGCAAAGCAAGCGCAGTCGCTGATCGACAGGGTGGACCAGAGGGTCTTCGACGCCATCTACTCGCGTTCGCTTGTCTATAACACCTGCTGGGAGGACCCAGCAGTGGACCGCCTGGCACTGGTGCTCGGACCGGAGGATCGCATGCTGGTCATCGCCAGTGCCGGCTGCAATGTGCTGGATTACGCGCTTCTCTCGCCGGAATGCATTCACGCGGTCGATGCGAACCCGCGCCAGACCGCGCTCTTGGAACTGAAGCTGGCGGGCATTCAACATCTGGAATTCGAGGATTTCTTTGCGGTATTCGGGGCCGGGCATCATCCCCGATTCGAAATCCTGTATCGGCAATCACTGCGCGACAACTTGCCGCCGTTCGCCCGGGACTACTGGGACCGGCGCTTGCACTGGTTCTGCGCGAGCGATCCGCGCGGCAGCTTCTACTACCATGGCCTCTCGGGCATGGTCGCGCGCGGCTTTCGCTCTTACCTCGGATTGCAGCCGGGTCTGCGCTCGTCGGTCCACACTCTGCTAGAGGCGCGCTCCCTGCAGGACCAGCGCGAGATCTATGACCAGCGCATCCGGCCGCAATTGTGGGGGCGCGCGATGAACTGGGCGCTGTCCCGCCAGATGACCATGAGCATGCTGGGTGTCCCTCATCCGCAGAGAAAGGAAGTCGAGCGCCAGCACGCAGGGGGCGTAGCAGGGTTCGTGCGCGAAGCAGTCGACTATGTTTTCCGCAGCTTGCCGGTATGGACCAACTATTTCTGGACCCTCTATGTGCGCGGACGCTACAGCGCCACCTGTTGTCCCGAGTATCTGCGTCCGGAAAATTTCACTGCGCTGAAACGCGGCCTGATCGAACGCATCCAGGTGCACACGTGCACCGTCACGCAATTTCTGCAGGGCACGCGCGAACGCATATCCAGGTTGGTACTGCTCGATCACATGGACTGGATGAGCAGCTACTACCCCGAAGCACTGGCCGAAGAGTGGGATGCGATCCGCGAGCGCGCTGCGCCGGGTGCGCGCGTGATCTTCCGCAGCGCGCACCGCGAACCGGATTACCTCGACGGGCTGCTGCTGCGCGATGGCTGCGCCGTGCGCGATCTGCTCGAATTCCATGGTGGACTGTCGGCGAGTTTGCTGCCAATGGATCGCGTGCACACCTACGCCGGCTTCCACATAGCGGACATGCGCGCATGACCCTGATCGCCGATGCGCGCACCCTGTTGCAACTCGCGCGCGGCGCGAGCGGACACAAGAGCCACGCGCAGCGCCTGCAAGCCTTCTACGGCCCCCAGGCTTCGCACTACGATGCGTTCCGCGAGCGCCTGCTGCACGGCCGCGAAGAGCTGATCCAGCGCCTTGCGCCACCGGCGGGCGCTACGGTGGTCGAGTTGGGCGGCGGCACCGGTCGCAATCTTGAATTTTTCGGCCCCAGCTTGCTCTCATTGGCACGTGTCGAGGTGGTGGATCTGTGTCCCGCGATGCTGGCGCAGGCGCGCAAGCGCTGCGCGCGCTGGCCGGGTGTGGCAGTCGCGGTAGAGGCCGACGCCACCACGTACCGCCCGGCGCACGCGGTCGATTGTGTCTACCTT
>Ga0335082_10010297_pt1 | contig 10142 bp, 9 predicted proteins | sample Lox_Sample_41_FD_206718 | JGI IMG/M metagenome (GOLD analysis project Ga0335082, IMG submission 206718) | Soil microbial communities from Loxahatchee National Wildlife Refuge, Florida, United States - Lox_Sample_4.1 | ecosystem: Environmental > Terrestrial > Soil > Wetlands | place: USA: Florida...
GCCGGCCACCGCGGGCTGCCCGTGACCGTGACGTTCGCCGCCGCCGGCGCGCCGTCGCGGACGCTCGCCGACGCCCGCCTGATCGGGCGCTGAACCGGTTCCAATTCTGACCGTGCGCTTGCGCGTGGCGGCCTGAGGTGAAAGGCTCCCGCGCCGCACGAGGAGGATGGGTTTGCACGCCGGCCGCGTTCCCTCCGGGGGCGCGGCCGGTTGACCTTCGCGACGCGTCTAGGCTGCGTCGCCGCGAGCGCCGCGCACGATCTTGCGCATCCCCCGCAGCCAGCGCTCGGGGTCGGAGCCCTTCAGCGCCATGAAGCCCGCGACGTTCTCGTGCGGCAGGATCAGCATCCGCTCTGCGCGGATCCCCTCGACGACGGCGTCGGCGACGTCCTCGGGTTCGATCAGCCCGCCGGCCGTCAGCGCCGCCGCTCCGGCCGCGTCCTCCATCGCCAGTTCGAGCATCGGCGTGCGCACGCCCTGGGGGCAGAGGCACGAGATCCGCACCCCCCGCTCGGCGTATTCGATCGACATCCACTCGGCCAGCGCCACCGCGGCGTGCTTGGTCACGCTGTAGACGAGCGAGGAGACCTGGGTGAGCAGACCGGCGGCCGAGGCGGTGTTGACCAGGTAGCCCTCTTCGCGCTCGAGCATCTCCGGCAGCAGAGCGCGCGAGGCCCACACGTGCGACATGACGTTGACGCGCCAGGCTTCGTCCCAGACGGCGTCCTCGGCCTCGGGCCCGCCCATCGCGCCGGGCACGCCGGCGTTCGAGATGAAGACGTCGACCGGCCCGCCTGCCTCGGTCGCGCTCCGGATCAGCTCGAGCACGCTCGACTCGACGCCCGCGTCGAGCTCGACCGCCTGCGCGCCGAGGGGCTCGGCGACGGCCTGAGCGCCCGCGAGGTCGCGGTCGGCGATCACGAGGTGGCGGGGGCGCTCCTCGACGAAGCGCCTCGCGAGCGCGCGGCCGATGCCCCCGGCCCCGCCCGTGATCACGACGTTCCTCCCCGTCAGCTCCACGCCCGGCACTCTAAGGCAAGCGCGTCGCGCAGGAGCGCCCCGGCACGCCGGCTGCGTTGCCGCGCCCCGCACGGATAGCCTTCGCCGCCATGAGCGATCGCAACGCGGAGCAGATGCTGGCGGCGGCCGAGGGCCGGGAGGCGGAGCTGGCCGCGCCGGGGCTCAGCCCGCGACCGCGCCGCAAGGTCGCGGTCCTCGCCTGCATGGACACCCGCATCGACCTGTTCCCGATGCTCGGCATCGAGCGCGGCGACGCGCACATCATCCGCAACGCCGGTGGCCTGGCGACGGACGACGCGATTCGCTCGCTGAGCATCTCCCAGCGGCTCCTCGGCACCGAGGAGATCGTCGTCGTGATGCACGACGGCTGCGGCCTGCACGGCGCCTCCGAGGACGAGTACGCGCGCTCGCTCGCCGCGGACGGCGCGCGCCCGAGCTGGCGTCTCGGCGCGTTCGAGGACGTCGAGGCGGCGCTGCGCGACAGCCTGCGGCGGCTGCGCCGGGCGCCCGAGCTGAGCCGCCACGAGTCGATCCGCGGCTTCGTCTTCGACCCGGAGAGCGGGCGGCTGCGCGAGCCCGAGGCCGGGGCCGGCGGGGTGCGATGACGCGCATCGCGGTGATCGGCGGGAGCGTGGAGGCGGTGCAGATCGGCTGCGAGTTCGCGCTCGGGGGCTGCGCGGTGCAGCTGCTCGGGGCGGAGGAGCCCGTCGCGGCGCAGGCCGTCGAGGAGGCCCTGAGGCTCGCCTCGGCGCGCGGGCTGGCGGGGCCGCCCGAGCTCGAGCGCGCTCGAGCGCTGATCGCGCCGGCGGCCGAAGCCGAGGGCCGAATCGCCCTCGTCGTCGAGGCGCTGCCCGAATCGGTGGACCAGAAAGCGGCGGCCATCGCGACCTGTGCGGCCCCGCATCCGGAGGCGCTGGTCGCGACGACGAGCGAGGCGATCGGGCCGACGGAGATCGGTCAGGCGGCGGGCGTGCCCGAGCGCATGCTCGCGGCCCGCTACGGGTCGCCGCCGATGCTCGTCGGGATCGTTGAGCTCGCCGCGGCGCGCGACACACCGGCGCGGCTCGTCGATCGCGTCGCCCAGCTGCTGCGGGCGATCGGCAAGCAGCCCGTCGTCCTGCGCCGCGAGGTGCCCGGGATGATCTCGGGTCGGCTCGAGCTGGCACTGCTGCGCGAGTGCCGGCGGCTGATCGACGAGGGGGCAGCCGACGGGGAGCAGGTCGACGCAGTCGCGGCGCAGCGGCTCGCGCCCGTTTGGGCTGCGATCGGGCCGCTCGGGAGCGCCGCGCTGAGAGCCCCGGGCTCGCTCGAGCGGCTCGCCGAGGCCTCCGGCGAGGACCGCGCGGCTGCGGTGGAGCTCGGCGCGATCGTGGCCCCCGGGGCCGATTTGCGGGCGCTCGCCGAACGCCGCGACGAGGCCCTCGCGCGCGTGGACGGAAACACCGGCCGCTTCGAGCGGCCCCCCTCAGCGTCCGTATAGGCCGCAAAATCGAGCATTTCGGAGGGTTTTCCCAGCTGCGGAAAACCCCGGTTGCAAACCGATCGCCCGGCATGCGACGATCGCTTCCCAGCCGGGGGCCGATCTGGAGGGACACACGATGCCGAAGCTCGGGATGGGACCCATTCGCAGGGAGCAGATCTGCAGGGCGGCGACCACGCTGCTCGCCCGCGAGGGCTTCGCCGGCACGACGATGCGGATGGTCGCCGAGGAGGCGGGCGTCAGCACCGGGATGCTGAACCACTACTTCGAGAACCGCCTCGACCTGCTCTCGCAGGCGCTCGCCTACAGCTCGGAACGGAGCCTCGCCCGCTACCGCGACGCGATCGAGGGGATCTCTCCGGGGCGCGAGCGGCTGGAGGCTCTGCTCGACTCGATCCTCGGCAGCGACCCGGACGGGACGGAGACCTGGCGCGTCTGGATCACAGCCTACGCGGAGTCGTTGCACGAGCCGCGCATCAGATCCGTGATGCAGGAGCGACTGGTGCTCTGGTTCGAGCTGCTCGAGACGGCGCTCGAGGATCTCGCGCCCGACGACGAGCCGCTCTTCTCGACGGCCTACCGGCTCGACGCGATCCTCAAGGGTCTCGCGATGCAGGGCCTGATGGTCGACGACGTCGAGCAGCGCTACGCCGACGTGCGCGAGGCGATCGTCGCGATGACCCTCGGCGTGGCCGTCCGCGTCCCCGACTGACGCGCCGCCCGCTAGGCTCCCGCGTCGATGCGAGCCGTCACCTTCCAGGCCCCGGGCGTCGTCAGCGTCGAGGACAGGCCCGAGCCGGAGCTGAGCGGCGCGACCGACGCCATCGTGCGGATCGACGCGACGGGTGTCTGCGGCTCCGACCTGCACATCTATCACGGCCGCGTGCAGATCGAGCAGGGCTTCACGATCGGCCACGAGTACGTCGGGACGGTCCTCGCGATCGGGGAGCGCGTCTCGCGGGTGGCGGTCGGAGATCGCGTGCTCGGCTGCTTCCAGACGGCGTGCGGGGAGTGCTGGTTCTGCCGCCGCGGCCTGTTCCACCGCTGCCGGCACTCGCGGACCTTCGGGCACGGCGCGACGCTCGGCTCGCTGCAGGGCACGCAGGCCGAGATGGCGCTGATCCCGAACGCCGACCTCGTCCTGCGCAAGGTGCCCGAGGGCATGAGCAGCGACGTGGCGCTGTTCGCGGGCGACGTGATGGGGACGGGCTTCCACGCCGTCAAGGACAGCGGCATGCAGCTCGGCGACGTGGTGGCCGTGCTGGGCCTCGGGCCGGTCGGCCTGTGCGCGGCCCAGGTCGCGCTCGCTGCGGGCGCGGCGAAGGTCTTCGCGATAGACACAGTGGCCGAGCGCCTGGAGGTCGCGCGGGCGTTCGGGGCCGAGCCGGTGCACCTGACCGAGGAGGACCCGAAAGCCGCGATCTCGGCGGCGACGGAAGGGCGCGGCGCCGACGTCGCGATCGACGCGGTCGGCGACCCGCGGGCGCTCGAGACGGCGATCCGCCTGACCCGCGCGTGCGGGTCCGTGCAGTGCATCGGCGTGTACGCGGAACGCACGGAGGTCCACATGGGCCTGTTGTGGCTGAAGGCGATCGCGCTGCGCGGCGGGCAGGCCAACGTGATCGCCCACGTCGACCCGGTGCTGGGGATGCTCGCGGCGGGCAAGCTCGACCCGACGCCGCTCGTGACGCGCCACATGGCGCTCGACGACGCGGCCGAGGCCTACGCGGTCTACGACCGCCGCGAGGCGCTGAAGATCATCCTCACGCCCTGACGGCGGGCCTGGAGCGGCCCTCGTCGCTCACGTCTCGCCGGGCGCGTCCGGCTCGGCCCAGCCGAGCGAGCGCTCGACCGCCATGCCCCAGCGGCGCCGCTCGCGCTCGCGTCGCCGCGGGTCCATCGCGGGCTCCCAGCGGCGCTCCTCGCGCCAGCGCGCGCGGAGCTCCTCGCGCCCGTCCCAGTAGCCGGTGGCCAGCCCGGCCGCGAATGCCGCGCCGAGCGCCGTCGTCTCGGTCACCGCGGGCCGCACGACGGGCGTGTCGAGGACGTCGGCCTGGAACTGCATGAGCAGCTCGTTGGCGGTCATCCCGCCGTCGACCTTCAGCTCGCCCAGGGCTGTCGAGGAGACGCGCCGCGCCGCGTCGATCACCTCGCGCGTCTGCCACGCCGTCGCCTCCAGGACGGCTCGTGCCAGGTGGCCGGCGCGGGCGTAGGCGGTCAGGCCGACGATCGTGCCGCGCGCGTCGTCTCGCCAGCGCGGCGCGAACAGGCCCGAGAAGGCGGGCACGAAGTAGACGCCGCCGTTGTCCTCCACGCTCGCGGCCAGCTGCTCGACCTCGGCGGCGCTGGAGATCAGCCCGAGCTGGTCGCGCAGCCACTGCACCGCCGCGCCGGTCACGGCGATCGAGCCCTCGAGCACGTAGCTCGTCGGCTCGGGCCCGATCTTCGCGGCGACGCTCGTCAGCAGCTCGCTGCAGCGCACGATCTCCTGGCCGGTGTTCAGCAGCAGGAAGGACCCCGTGCCGTAGGTGTTCTTGGCCTCGCCCGCCTCGAAGCAGCACTGGCCCAGCAGCGCGGCCTGCTGATCGCCGACGATGCCGGCGACGGGCCGCCCGCCCAGCGCCGTGCCCGCCGTCTCGCCGAACAGCTCTCCGGAGGAGCGGATCTCGGGCAGCATGGCCGCCGGCACGCCGATCAGCTCGAGCGCCTCGGGGTGCCAGTCGAGCGTCTGCAGGTCCATCAGCATCGTGCGGCTCGCGTTCGTCACGTCGGTCGCGTGAACGCCGCCGCGCGGGCCGCCGGTCAGATTCCACAGGAGCCACGTGTCGATGTTCCCGAAGGCGAGCTCGCCGGCCTCGGCACGCTCGCGCGCGCCCGGCACGGCGTCGAGGATCCAGGCGACCTTCGGCCCGGAGAAGTAGGTCGAGAGCGGCAGGCCGACGGCCTCGCGGAGCCGGTCGGGGCCCTGCTCGCCGCCGATCTCCCGGACGAGCCCGGCCGTGCGGGTGTCCTGCCAGACGATCGCGTTGTGAATCGGCTCGCCGGTCTCGCGATCCCACACGACGGTCGTCTCGCGCTGGTTGGTGATGCCGATCGCGGCGACCTCGCCGGCCTCGATCCCCCCGCTTGCGAGCGCCCCGCCGATCACCTCGCGGGTGCGCTGCCAGATCTCGGCTGCGTCGTGCTCGACCCAGCCGGCGTGGGGGTGGATCTGGCGATGCTCGCGCTGGTCGGAGGCGACGATCCGCCCGTCGCGGTCGAACAGGATCAGGCGCGTGCTGGTCGTCCCCTGGTCGATCGCGGCGATCAAGCTCCCCATGGCGTGCACCCTAAGGGTCGGGCGGCCGGACGGGTCGTCGAATGAGGAGAGGGCCCCGAGGTATGGTGCAGCGGCCATGCGCAGATCGTCCTACCGAGCTCCCTCGGGCCGCCCCGCGGGGACGCTGCTGAGCGCGGCGGCGCTGCTCGCGGCCGTGAGCCTCGGCGTCGCGCTGCTGCCCCGAGGGCACCGTCTCGGCGCGGAGCCGGCCGTGGCCCTGCAGCCGCGCTCGGCCGGGTCGGCGCCGAGCGAAGCGCCGGCCCTCTACCGCGTCGTCGGCTGCCGCAGCAGCGGGACGGTCGCCCACCGCGAAGGGCCGCCGCGCAAATGGGTCGCGTTCGGCTTCGACGACGGCCCATGGGCGGAAACCGCCGCCTTCGTGCGGATGCTCGAGCGAAACGACGCGCGTGCGACGTTCTTCATGATCGGTCGCCAGGTGAGCGGCGCGGACCGCGGCCTGCTGCTGCGCGAGCTGCGCGACGGCGACGTGCTCGGCGATCACACCTGGAGCCACCCCGACCTGACGCGCAGCTCCGAAGTGCGCAGCCAGCTGCAGAGCACGATCGGGGAGATCCGCTCGGTCAGCGGCTACACGCCGTGCGTGTTCCGCCCGCCCTACGGCGACACCGACGCCGCGGTCCAGCAGACGGCCCGCTCGCTCGGCCTCTCGACGATCCTCTGGAACGTCGACCCGGCGGACTACACCCAGCCCGGCACGGCCGCGATCGAATCGCGCGTGCTCGCGCAGGTGCGGCCGGGCTCGATCATCATCTCCCACGACGGCGGCGGCCCCCGTGGGCAGACGCTGGCGGCCTACCCGGGGATCATCCGCGAGCTGCGCGCCCGCGGCTATCGGATCGCGACGGTCCTCGAAATGCTCGGCTACCGGCCCGTCTTTCAGCACTGCGTGAAGCTCTGCGCGGGCATCGGCCGCACCCGCAGCCAGCTGCCCCGCAACGCGATCGTCGTGCCCGCGCCGTGATCGTCGACGCCTGGATGCAGCACCCGACGCGGCGCTTCCTGGGCCACGAGATGTTCGCCTCGCTGCGGCGCTGGACCGGCGGGGCGATCCCCGAGGGGGAGCCGCCGCTGGAGGCGACGGTCGCGGCGATGGACGAGGCCGGCGTCGAGGTTGGGGTCATCACCGCGTGGCACTCGCCGCGCGAGGGCGCGCTGATCTCCAACGAGGAGGTCGCCGCCTGCGTGGGGGCGCATCCGGGCCGCTTCGCCGCGCTCGCCTCGGTCGATCTGAGCCGGCCGATGGAGGGTGTCCGCGAGCTGCGCCGGTGCGTGCGGGAGCTCGGCTTCGTCGGCCTGCGGGTCCTGCCCTGGCTGTGGGAGACGCCGCCGACCGACCGTCGCTTCTATCCGCTCTACGCGGCCTGCGTCGAGCTCGGCGTGCCGTTCTGCACGCAGGTCGGCCACACCGGCCCGCTGCGTCCCTCCGAGCCTGGCCGCCCGATCCCCTACATCGACCAGGTCGCGATCGACTTTCCCGAGCTTGCGATCGTCTGCGGCCACGTCGGCTACCCGTGGACGGATGAGATGATCGCCGTCGCGCGCAAGCACGAGAACGTCTACATCGACACCTCGGCCTACACGACACGGCGGCTGCCGCCGGAGCTCGTGGCGTACCTTCGCAGCCGCGGCGGCTCGCGCAAGGTCCTGTTCGGCAGCAACCATCCGATGATCCGCCCGGCGGACGCGCTCGAGGGACTGGACGAGCTCGACCTGGAGCGGGACGTCCGCGCGCGCTACCTGCACGAGAACGCGCGCCGGGTCTTCGCGCTTCCGGCTACGGGCTGAACGGGGTGGCCGAGTAGACGGTCCCCGTCGGCGCGGCGGTGTTCGCGACCGCGACCGGGCCGGCCTGCGCGCCGACCGGGACCATCGCCACGAGCTTCTTCGCCGAGCGCTTCAGGACGGTCGCCCCGGCGCCGCCGAAGCTGACCTGCGAGGTCGCGTTGAAGCCGACGCCCTTGATCGTGACGAGCGTGCCGGGAAGCCCGTGGGCGGGCGCGATCGAGCGGACTGTGAACGTCGCTGTGAACTTCTGCTTGCTCGTCGCCGAGCCGTGCGGCGTGGTGAGGAGCACCTTGCCCTTGAAGGCGCCGTTCGGCACGGTGACGCTCAGCTTGGAGGGCGAGACGACGAGGAACGAGGCGGGCAGGCCCGCGACTGTGACGGCCGTAGCCTGGTCGAGGGCGGCGCCTTCGACGGCGATCGTCGAGCCGGTGACGCCGGCGAGCGGCGAGACCGAGGCGATCAGCGGCGTGTCCGAGGCGACCGGGCCGACCGCGGCCGAGACGGCGCTGTTCGGGCCTTTGTCGTTGCGGGCCGTCTCGCGGACCCGCAGCGTGTAGCCGGCGGCACCCTGCGGCACGACGAGCGACTGCCCCGTCGCGCCGGCGATCGTCCTGCAGCCGCCGCCGGAGAATCCGCAGCGTTCCCACTGGTAGGCGTATTGGGTCGGTTCGCCGGTCCAGCCGCCGTGCGTCTCGGTCACCGTGTCGCCTTCCTCGGCGAAGCCGGAGATGCCCGGCGGCGAGGTCGACTCGGGAGCGCCGGCGACCGCGAAGGCGCCCAGCCCGACGGGGCTGCCGAGGCCTGTCGGCCCGTCGAAGCCGGCGGCTGCGGCGCAGATCGTGCGTCCTTCGCATTTCCCGTTCGAGCCGCTCGTCACGTCGAAGAGGCTCGCCGCCTCGCCCGCGTGCGAGTAGAGCGTCGCGGCGGGGTAGGCGACGCCGTTCGCGCCTCCGGCCAGCGCGAACTCGGCCGCGACGATCGGCGAGGCGACCGAGGTGCCGCCCCACGCTCCCCAGCCTGTCGGTCCGCCGGGGTATTCGGGGGTCGAGTCGTAGACGTCGACGCCGGTGTTGGGATCGCCGATCGCGGACACGTCTGCGACCGCGCGCGCCGTGCCGCAGCCGGTCGCCGGGAAGCCTTCGCTCGGCGGCTGCCAGAGGGCGGCTTCGAAGACCTCGCTGCAGCCGCTGCCGCCTTCGTCCCAGGCCGAGCTCGTCCAGCTCCCGCCACTTTCGCTCAGCGCGGTGCCGCCGACCGCGAGCACGCTCGGCGCGTCGGCGGGGAACTCGGCGCCCGTCGTTTCGCCGGGGCAGGCCGTGTTGAGATAGCCGCAGTCCCCCGAGCTGGCCGCCACGACGATCCCGGGGTGGTCGTAGTCGGCCGTCGCGAGCCCCGTCTCGGAGGCTTCCTCGGTCGCGCCGTAGGAGTTGCTGATCTCGGTCGCGCCGAGTTTCGCCGCGGCGTTGACGCCGGCGCCGAGATCGCTGAATTCTTCGCTCTTCGTCTCCACCAGCAGGACCTTGCAGCTCTGGCAGATCGCGTGGGCCATCTGCACGTCGATCGATATCTCGCTCGCCCATTCCCCGTTCGCTTTGGGCAGCGGCGAGGCGTCGCCTTTCTGGTTGACCTTGCGGAAGCAGCCGTTCGCGCTCGTGCATTCGGGGAGACCGAACTGCCGGTCATAGACGACCAGGTCGGCTTCGGCGGTCGGATCGTCGTAGGCGTCCACGACCGCGACCGTCTGGGAGGCCGCTTCAGGCGTTTCGTCCGGCAGTTCGTAGGCCGCGTGGAGCAGTTCGGGCGTGAGGAAGCCGGGGTAGGGCTTGGTGCGTTCGGCCGCCTGCCCCGTCACCGACGCGCCTGTGCGCATCTGCTTGGCCGGGGTGGGCCGCGCCGGCAGCTCGATCCGCATCGCGAGGCACGATGCCCGGCCGGGACGGGGATCTCCGCAGGACCGGTGGGCGGGGAACGCGCCGGCTGCCGAGACCGGCAGGAGCATCGCGCAGAGCGGTGTGAGAAACGCGAGCGCAAGCGCTCCCCGCAGGCTCAGCCTGCGGCAGCGAGCATCCGTTCTCTGTTCCGCTGCGCGCATCACACCTGGTCCCTCCACCAAGGCGCCCTCTCGAAAAGCGCAAGGCAACCAAGGTAGGCCACCGGGAGCGCCTGGTCAAGCTGCTGAGGAGTCGACGTCCGCGCGAGGCGCGACCCGCTTGCCACCGGGCGCACACTTCGCGCCCGGGCCTGCTTAGATTATGCGGGCGATCGCAGTCTGGGTCGCGATGCAGGAGAGACATCAGGCGCCCGTAGCTCAGTGGTCAACGGGACTCTTCGGGGTCCCAAAGAGCAGCGGTCTTTCAAGCCGCAGGCCGCGGGTTCGATTCCCGCCGGGCGCACTTTCGAGGTCGAGCCGCCGCAGGAGGGGAGCGCGGCTCTGGGGCCGGACGCCCCGGCGCGCCGGGCGCCCGCCGGCCGAGACCCGGAGAAGCGCGTCCACGGCACTGCGGCCGGCTCCGAGAT
>Ga0335082_10010298_pt1 | contig 10142 bp, 11 predicted proteins | sample Lox_Sample_41_FD_206718 | JGI IMG/M metagenome (GOLD analysis project Ga0335082, IMG submission 206718) | Soil microbial communities from Loxahatchee National Wildlife Refuge, Florida, United States - Lox_Sample_4.1 | ecosystem: Environmental > Terrestrial > Soil > Wetlands | place: USA...
ACATCGTAGTCGGCGGTCTCATAACCGGGGCCCTTTCGTGCCTTCGCATCGGTTCGCGTTGCGCAGGTGGCATGATAGCACTCCATGATCATCGACATCCACGGCCACTACACCACCGAGCCGCCGCAGCTCGCGGCCTTCCGCGACAAGCAGCTCGCGGGGCTCGCGGATGCGGCGCGCAGACCTTCCTCGCAGGAGCTGGGCGTGAGCGACGAGCAACTGCTGAAAAGCGTCGAGCCGCAGCTCAAGATGCAGAGGGAACGCGGCTGCGACCTGACGGTCTTCTCCCCGCGCGCCTCGGGAATGGCGCACCACGTCGGCACCGAGGCCATCGGCATGCAGTGGGCGCGCGTCTGCAACGACCTCATCCACCGCATCTGCGCGCTGTTGCCGGAGAACTTCGCCGGCGTCGGGCAGCTGCCGCAGTTCCCCGGCGCGGCGCCCGCCAATTGCATCCCCGAGCTCGAGCGCATCGTGAAGGACCTCGGATTCGTGGGCGTGAACCTGAGCCCCGACCCCTCCGGCGGCTACTGGACCGGCCCGCCGCTCACCGACCGCTCGTGGTACCCGCTCTACGAGAAGCTGGTGGAGCTCGAGGTGCCCGCGATGATCCACGTGTCCTCGTCGTGCAATCCCAACTTCCACTTCACCGGCGCGCACTACATGAACGCGGACACCACCGCCTTCATGCAGCTCATCCAGGGCGACCTCTTCAAGGATTTCCCCGCGCTCAAGTTCGTGATCCCGCACGGCGGCGGGGCCGTGCCGTTCCACTGGGGCCGCTACCGGGGCCTCGCGCAGGAGATGAAGCGCCCGCCGCTCGCCGAGCACCTCATGAAGAACGTCTTCTTCGACACCTGCGTCTACCACTATCCGGGCATCGAGCTCATGGCCAAGGTGATCCCGGTGGACAACATCCTCTTCGCCTCGGAAATGTTGGGCGCCGTCAAGGGAATCGATCCCGAGACGGGGCACCATTTCGACGACACGCGGCGCTACGTGGACCAGCTGAAGTCGCTCTCGGAATCCGATCGCGGGAAGATCTTCGAGGGCAACGCGCGCCGCGTGTATCCTCGCCTCGACCGCCTCCTCAGGAAACAGGGGCGATAAACGAACGGGGCGACAACCGCACAGGACGAGAAATGAACGACACGACGACGGCCACTCCCTTCGACCCGCCCTACGCTTTCGACGAGTACCGCAGCACGCAAAGGCGCGCGCCGAAGCAGCCGCTGGTGGCGCTGCCCGCGCACGCCCTCGACATTCCCGGGCCGCTCGTCCCGGCGGGCTTCATCCGCAGCGGCGACAACGACCTCACGATCCGCGGCAAGTCGGCGCCGCTCGGGGAGCGCATGTTCCTCGCCGGGCGCTTGCTCGACGCCGACGGGCGCCCCGTGCGCCGCTCCCTCGTGGAGATCTGGCAGGCCAACGCCTCGGGGCGCTATCACCATCCCGGCGACCAGCACGACGCCCCGCTCGACCCGAATTTCGACGGCGTGGGCCGCACGATGACCGACGACGACGGCTGCTACAACTTCATCACGATAAAGCCCGGCTCCTATCCGTGGTTCAACCATCCCTTCGCCTGGCGCCCGCAGCACATCCACTTCTCGCTGCTCGGCAACGCGCCGGTGCAGCGGCTCATCACGCAGATGTACTTCCCCGGCGATCCGCTGCTCGACATCGACCCGATCTACAACAGCGTTCCCGATCCCGAAGCGCGCAAGCGGATGATCTGCCGCCTCGACCTGCGCACGGGCAAGGAGAACTACGCGCTCGGCTACCGCTTCGACATCGTCCTCGCGGGCGCGAAGTCCACGCCGTTGGGGATCTGAACATGGCCGGCCGCACGCCCTCGCAGACGATCGGTCCCTACTATCGCTTCGGCCTTCGCTGGACCGACGGCGCCAGGATCGCCTTCAACGAGAAGGGACGCGCGATCGTCCTTGCCGGGCGCATCTTCGACGGCGCGGGCCAACCCGTGGACGACGCGATCATCGAGACCTGGCAGCTGGGACCCTCGGGCACGCCTCCGACCGGAGCGGCCGGGTCGTCCAACCCGTTCGGCTTCGGCCGCGCCGATACCGAGAAGAACGGCGCGTTCCGCTTCGAGACGCTCATGCCCGGCGGGCCGATCCCGTGCATCGACGTCACGATCTTCTCGCGTGGGCTGCTGAAGGCCCTGCGCACGCGCGTGTATCTCGCGCCCGAATCGCTCGCGCGCACCGATCCGCTGATCGCCTCGATCGCCGGCAGCGAGCGGGTGAAGACCCTGGTCGCCACGCCGGCCGGGCCCGACGAGTATCGCTGGGACGTGCGCCTGCAAGGCGAGGGCGAGACGGTCTTCTTCGAGTTCTAGGAAGGCGCCGATGGCCTCCAGCCTCACGGCACGCATGCTCGCCCGCGCATCCTTCGAGAAGGCGTTCGCGCCGCAATCGTTCGTGCGCGCGATGCTCTCGTTCGAGTCGGCCCTCGCACGCGCGCAGGCCGACGAGGGCGTCATCCCCCAGCGGGACGCCGAGACAATCGCCTCGGCATGCGCGACGATCGTGATCGACCTGGAAGCGCTCGCGGCCGAGGGCAAGCGCAGCGCGAGCCTCGCCGTGCCCCTCGTGAAGCTGCTGCGCGAGGAGACGGCGCGCCGCCGCGGCGGCGCCGAGAAGCACGTACACCACGGCGCCACGAGCCAGGACGTCCTCGACACGGCCACGGCCCTGTGCCTCAAGTCGTGCCTCGAGGAAACGGACCGCGCCCTCGAGAGCGCGATCCGGATGCTCGCGCTTCGCGCGCTCGAGCATCGCGCCACGCCGATGCTCGGGCGCACGCTCATGCAGCCGGCGATCCCGATCACGGCGGGACTGAAGGTCGCGCGCTGGGCGACGGCGCTCGCACAGGACCGCGATCGGCTCGCCGAGGCGCAGGCCGACGCCCTCGCCGTTCAGCTGGGCGGCCCCGTGGGCGCGCTGGAATCGCTGGGCTCGAAAGGGCCCGCGGTCCGCCACCACCTCGCGATGCACCTGGGGCTTGCGGACGCTCCGTCCTGGCAAGCGCACCGCAACGGCTGGATCGACCTGCTCGACCGCGTGTCGCAGATCGCAATCACCGCGGGAAAGATCGCACGGGACGTGTCGATCGCCTCGCAGCCCGAGATCGGAGAGATGCTCGAGGCCGCGCCGCGCGAAGGCGCCGGCGGTTCGACCTCGATGCCCCACAAGCGCAATCCCGCGGCCTGCGCGCTCGCCCTCGCCGCGGCCACGCGCATGGCGGGACTGGTCGCCTCGCTTCACGCGAGCGCGATCTCCGAGAACGAGCGGGCGCTGGGCGGCTGGCAGGCGGAGCTCGCGATCGTGCCCGAGATGGCCTCGGTGCTGGGATCGAGCGTGGACTTCATCGAGACGGTCGCCGCGTCGCTCGTGATCGATGCCGCGCGGATGACCGAGAACCTCGAGCGGTTCGGCGAAGGGCGAAGCGCCGACGCCGCCGCGCTCCAGGCCGCGATGGACGAGCTGCTGGCCGGCCTCGCGCCCTACCTATCCTGACGGGAGCCCCATGAGCCGCGATGCCTACGAGAAGGGAATGAAGACCCGGCGCAAGGTGCTGGGCGACGAATGGGTCGATCGCGCCGAGCGCACCAAGACCGCCTTCAACGCCGAGTTCCAGGAGCTCATCACGCGCTACGCCTGGAACGAGATCTGGAACCGCAAGGGCCTGCCGCACCGCACGCGCCGCATGCTCGTGATCGCCATGACGGTGGCGCTCGGCCGCTGGGAAGAGTTCGCCCTGCACGTGCGCGCCGCTTTGCAGTCGGGCGATCTTTCGCAGGACGACCTCAAGGAGATCCTGCTCCAGGCCGCCGTCTACTGCGGCGTGCCGGCCGCCAACCACGCCTTCAAGGAGGCGCGCGCGGTGATCGACGCGCTCGCTCCCGCGAAGAAGCCGGGCCGCGGGAAATGAGCTCCGTCGCGCTGCATGCCGTCGAGTCGGGATCGGGCGAAGCGGTCGTCCTCGTGCACGCCATCGGCTGCGACCACCGCATGTGGGACTCGCTCGCCGCGGTGCTCTCCGCGCGCTTTCGCGTGATCCGCCTCGACGTCCGCGGCCACGGCAAGAGCCCCGAGCCGCCCGGTCCCTATTCGCTCGACGATCTGTCCGACGACGCGGCCGCCCTTCTCGACGCGCGCGGCATCGAACGGGCCCACTGGGTGGGACTGTCGATGGGCGGCATGATCGGGCAGGCCTTCGCCCTCGCCCATCCGCAGCGGCTGCATCGGCTCGTGCTCGCCAACACGACGAGCTCCTATGGGGCCGAAGGGCCCAAGCTCTGGGACGCCCGCATCAAGGCCGTCAGCGAAGGCGGCATGGCCGCCATCGTCGATGTCGTGATGGCGCGCTACTTCTCCGACGCTTTCCGCGAGCGGCATCCCGAAATCGTCGCGGCCTATCGGGCGCGCGTGCTCTCCACGCCCGCGAAGGGCTACGTCGCGTGCTGCGCGGCGATCCGCGAGCTCGACTTCACGCGCGACCTTTCCAGGATCCGCGCACGCACGCTGGTGATCGCGGGGGAGAAGGACGCGGGGACGCCCGTGGCCATGTCGGAGGAGATCATGCGCCACATCGCCGGCGCGCAGCTCGCGGTGATCCCGGGCGCGGCGCACCTTTCGGCCGTGGACAGCGCCGCCGACTTCAACGCGCTCGCGCTCTCGTTCCTCACCGAGCCCTGAGCCTTCGCTAGATGCGATAGCTCTCGAGCGTCTCGGGGGCGAACAACGCCTCGGGCTCGAGGCGGCGCTTCGAAAGCCCCTGCTCGTGGTGATAGCGCAGGAACGTGGAAAGGGTCTCGCGGTTGCGCTCGAATCCGTAGGGCCAGAAGTCCTCGCCCATCAAGGCGCGCGTGTCCTCGACGTGGCGCGTGAGCCACGGCAGCATCGCCTTGAGCGCCGCGGTGACGTACAGGTCCCCGTACGTCTCCTTCTGCGACCGGGCGAACGCCTTGAAGAGCGACATGGCGACCCAGGGATGCTTCTCGTAGATCGCGCGGCGGATCACCACCGTATGCATGATCGGAAAGATCCCGGTCTTGCGGAAATACGCGCGCTCGACCTCCATGTAGTCCTCGAAGAGGCGCCGCACGCGCCCGCCCGGCCGGTAGGTCGAGGGCATGCGCGCGGTGTAGAGCGCATCGATCGCCCCGTCCTCCAGCATCGCCGAGAGCGTGTCGCGCGGGCCGATCGCCTTCACCCGGATGCCGCGGGGAAGGTCGAGCTCGAGCTTCTCCCGCCGGCCCGGCTCTTCCTCCCCGCCGGTGAAGTACGTGACGCTGCGGACGGGAACACCATACTCGTCCTGGAGGATGCCGCGGATCCAGACGGGCGCGGTCATCTGGTACTCGGGGTTGCCCACCTTCCTGCCCACGAGGTCGCGCGGCTCGCGGATGCCCGCATCGCGATTCACGTAGATGCACGAGTGCCGGAAGAAGCGCGACGGGAACACCGGGATCGCGACGAAGTGGCGCTTGTCCCGGAAGAGCGAGAGCGTGTATGACGAAAGCGACATCTCCGCCACGTCGAACTCGCGGTGGCGCAGCATCCGGAAGAACGTCTCCTCGACGGGCATGTCGAGGTAGGTGAGGTCGATGCCCTCGGGCCGCACCCGCCCTTCGGCGAGCGCGCGCGTGCGATCGTAGTTCCAGCACGCGAGCGAGAGCTTGAGGCGGGACACGGCTAGTAGAAGCTGTCGAAGTGCACTTGCGGGTACGGCACGCGCTTGTCGATGAGCATGCGCTGCACGGCGAGCGCCATCGGCGGCGGTCCCGCGAAGTAGTACTCGAACGCGGCCCAGCGATCGCCGATGAAGCGGCGCGCTTCCTCGTGCACGAGCCCCGTGGCGCCCAGCCAGGGCGCGGGGGCGTCGGGGGCGGGCTCCGAGAGCACCGGGGTGAAGGTGATGCGCGTTCCCCAGCCCGGCAACTGCGAGAGTTCGCCCTCGTCGCACAGGTCGCGCTGCGTGCGCGCGCCGTAGAAGATGTGGATCGCCCGCCCGTCGAGGCCCGATGTGCGCACCGCGCCCCGCGCGAGCGAGAGCACCGGCGCGAGCCCGGAGCCTCCGCCGATCAGGATCATGTCGCGCGGGCTTTCCTCGCGCAGGTAGGCCAGGCCGTAGGGCCCATCGAGCCCGATGGACGATCCGATCGCGACGTGGTCGAAGAGCGCCACGGTGCCCGTCCCGCCGGGCACGCGCCGCACGATGAACTGCCACTCGCCGCGTCCCTCGTCGATGTTCGACATGGAGTACGTGCGCGGCGCCTCGAGGCCCGGAAGGTAGAAGAGCGCGTATTGCCCCGGCCTGAAGCCCGGCGCGCCCGGCGCGCTGAACGTGAACTCGCGCATGTCGTGGGTGAGGTCGCGATGACCCCTGAGCGTGGCCTGGAATCGGGCGGGACGGTGGCGCGGCACGTTCTCGGGGCGCAGCCTCGCCTTGATCGCGCAGTCGCTCGCAGGCCGCGACTGGCAAGCGAGCACGCGGTTGCGCGCGCGGTCCGCGTCCGCAAGGCCCGGCGCATCGGGCCGAAGCGAGACCACCACGCCCTCGACCAGCTCGACCTTGCAGGTCCCGCAAGAGCCCGCATTGCACTCGTACGGGAATCCAAGCCCCGCGCGCAGGCCGGCCCTGAGCAGCGTGTCGTCATCGGCACAGGGATACTCGTGCCCGTCGGCCGTGCGGATCCTGTGCACTACGCGGTTCTGGCTGCGAGCCGCATCGCAACGAGGTAGGCGAGCGCCATGGAAGCGATCACCGCGATGCCCAGGACCATGCCCCACGGCTCGGCGGCGGCGTCGAGGGCCGGCGAGGTGCGGCGCGCCAGCGCGAGCGCGGCGATGCCGAGCGATGCGATGCCGACCGCGACGCTCATCGCGCGCGAGGCGATCGCCGCACGCCGGTCCGCGGACGCGACGAGGCGGCTCACCCACAGGCCATTGAGCGAATCCGTGGCCATCATGCCCGCCGTGAACACCAGGCCGAGCGTGGCGGCGAAGATCCAGCCGGCGACGTCGGCGCCGGTCAGGGAGAAGAGCACCGCCTGGCTGATTGTATCGAACGAGATCGCGAAGGCCGCGCCCACCGCCGCGATCAGCACCGGATGCTCGACCCGCATGAGCCGCTCGAAGAGGCGCGAGCGCACACCCGCCACGCGCACGGGCTCGCCTCGCGGTGTCCGCCACGCGGCGGCGAGGTTGGCCGCGCCGAGCAGCGCGAGGAAGAGGATCGAGATCCAGGCGCCCGTGTCCTCGAGCCAGCCCGGGACCTTCCATTGGCTCGCGACCGTGGCGACGGCGACCGCGACGAACGTCACGACGACGCCGTGGCCCGCGGAGAAGAGCAACCCCGACCAGCGCGACAACCTCGGGTGCCGCGCGGCGTTGAAGCGCGTGAGCCCGTCGATGGCGGCGAGGTGGTCGGGATCGAGGCCGTGCCGCAGGCCCAGAACGAAGACCACGCCCATCAGGGCGAGCCAGTGTCCGGGAAGGGTAGCCATCATCGGGGCATTATACGATCGGCCAATGAGGACACTCGGCACCGGGATTTGCGCTATCGCAACGGTCGCTGCGATCGTTGCGTCGCCCGCGGCGCCCGCGGCCGAGGCGGCGGGCGAATTGCCCTCCGGCCCGATCCGGATCGTGGTCCCGTTCGCGGGCGGCGGCGGCGCCGATCTCCTCGCGCGCCTCGTGGGCGAGCGATTGGCCGCGCGGATGGGACGGCCCGTCGTGATCGAGAACATCCCGGGCGGCGCCAACGTGCTCGGGATGCGCGCCGTGGCGACTTCGCCGAAGGATGGCCGCACGCTGGGGCTCGCCACGCCGATCTTCGTGACCTCCTCGGGCAACGGCTACGACGCCGCGCGCGATTTCGCGCCGGTGGCGATGATCGGATTGTCCCCGCTCGCGCTCGTCCTGAGCCCGAAGGTGCCCGCCGCGAGCCTCGAGGAATTCATCCGCCACGCGCGGGCGGCGCCGGGCCGCCTCAACTACGCCTCGCTCGGCCCGCAGACCACGCAAGGCCTCGCCGCCGCGCTCTTCAACCGCATGGCGGGAATCGACGCGGTCGAGGTGCCCTACAAGGGATCGGGCCCCGCGGTGGTCGACCTGCTCGCTGGAAACGTGCAGTACCTCTTCACGGGCCTCGCCTCGATGATCCCGTACATCGAGTCCGGCAGGCTTCGCGGGCTGGGCGTGACGAGCAAGGCCCGGTCGCCCCTGCTGCCCGCGCTGCCCGCGATCGGCGAAGCCCTTCCGGGCTACGAGGTCACCACGTGGTACGCCCTGGTGGCGCCTTCGGGAACGCCCGGTGCGGTAATCGCACGGCTCAATCGCGAGCTCGCCGCGGTCACCGGCGAACCGGGCCTTCGCGAGCGTCTTGCGGCGCACGGCGTCGAGGCGCGCGCGTTGGATCCGGCGGCGCTTTCCGCGTTCCTCGCGGCGGAATCGGCGCGATTGTCGAAATTCTCGAGCGAGATGAAGCCGGCATCGCATTGACCGCCTGACGGGCCGGTATACTCGGACGCGTATGGAGGAACTGCCCGGGTGAGCGCGAAGATCATGCCTCTCGCAGACGCGGTGTCGCGCCTCGTGAAGGATGGCCAGACCATCGCGATGGAGGGCTTCACGCACCTCATCCCGTTCGCCGCGGGCCACGAGGTGATCCGCCAGCGCCGAAGCGACCTGATGCTCGTGCGCATGACGCCGGACATCATCTACGACCAGATGATCGGCATGGGCTGCGCGCGCGGCGTGGTCTTCTCGTGGGGCGGCAATCCCGGCGTGGGATCGATCCATCGCTTCCGCGACGCGATACAGAACGAGTGGCCCCGGGCGATCGCGATCCAGGAGCACAGCCACGCGGACATGGCGGGCCGCTACCAGGCCGGCGCCTCGGGACTTCCCTTCTCGGTGCTGCGCGGCTACGTGGGGTCGGACCTGCCGAAGCACAACGACAACATCCGCACCATCGCGTGCCCGTTCACGGGCGAGAAGCTCGCCGCGACGCCCGCGATCAATCCCGACGTCACCGTGATCCATGCGCAGAAGGCCGATCGCAAGGGCAACGTGCTCATCTCGGGGATCGTGGGGATCCAGAAGGAGGCCGTGCTCGCCGCGAAGAGCGCCATCGTCACAGTCGAGGAGATCGTCGACGACCTCGCCGCGCCGATGAACGCGTGCTTCATTCCCCACTGGGTGTTGAGCGCCGTGTGCGAAGTGCCCGAGGGCGCGCATCCCAGCTACGCGCACGGCTACTACGGCCGCGACAACGCCTTCTGCAAGGCGTGGGACGCGATCTCGCGCGAGCGCGATACCTTCCTCGAGTGGATGCGCAAGCACGTGCTCGGCACGAAGACGCACGCGGAGTTCATGAAGTCCGCGGGCCTCTCGGTGCCCTCCACCTCGCGATGAGCTACACGCCCGGCGAGATCATGACCGTGGAGGCCGCGCGCCGGCTGAAGAACGGCACGGTCTGCTTCGTGGGCATCGGCCTTCCGTCGGCGGCAGCGAACCTCGCGAGGCTCACGCACGCTCCGGACGTGGTCCTCATCTACGAGTCGGGCACGATCGGCGCCAAGCCCGACGTGCTGCCGCTGTCCATCGGCGACGGCGAGCTCGCCGAGCACGCGGACACCGTCGTCTCCGTGCCCGAGATCTTCCGCTACTGGCTGCAGGGCGGCCGCGTGGACGTGGGATTCCTCGGCGCCGCGCAGGTCGACCGCTTCGGCAACATCAACACCACCGTGATCGGCGGCGACTACGCGAAGCCCAAGGTTCGCCTGCCCGGCGCGGGCGGCGCGCCCGAGATCGCCTCGAGCGCGAAGGAGACCTGGATCATCATCAAGCAGACGAGGCGAAGCTTCGTGGCCCAGCTCGACTTCCTCACCTCCGTGGGACACCTGGACGGCGGAGACTCGCGCGCGAAGTCCGGTGCACGCGGCGCGGGCCCGACCGCGGTCATCACCGACATGGGCGTGCTCGCGCCCGACCCCGTCACGCGGGAGCTCACGCTCGTGGCGATCCATCCGGGCATCACCGTCGAGGAAGCGCGCGCGAACACGGGTTGGGACCTCAAGATCGCCGCGCCGCTCGCGACCACGGCGGCAC
>Ga0335082_10010299_pt1 | contig 10141 bp, 8 predicted proteins | sample Lox_Sample_41_FD_206718 | JGI IMG/M metagenome (GOLD analysis project Ga0335082, IMG submission 206718) | Soil microbial communities from Loxahatchee National Wildlife Refuge, Florida, United States - Lox_Sample_4.1 | ecosystem: Environmental > Terrestrial > Soil > Wetlands | place: USA: Florida...
AGTGATTGGGTCGGCCTCTTCGACGATTGGCGCAAAGACATCGGCGTCAACCACGACGACATCGCCCACTTTCATTTCGACACCCTCTACGGCGCCATCGAAACCGACGAGATTCAGTTCGGCTCCTTCAAGGGTCGCAAGAAGTGGGAGAACCTGCGCCAGGTGCCCACTCAGCAGATGCGCGACGCGCTCATCAACCTGATCGTCTACCAGGGCGACACCGAGTTTGCCAGCGTCGAGCAGCAGCGGCATTTATTTGAGTCCGCTCCCAGCGACTGGGACCGTAACGCCCTCACTCGCGTCATGATCGAGGAGATGCGCCACGGCTGGCAGATGTGCGCTCTGCTGATGGCCCATTTCGGATACTCCGGCAAGGTCGAAGCCCAAAAGATGCTGGAGCGCCGCGCCTTTGAGAACAAGCGCCTGCTTGGCGCCTTTAACGTGGACGTTGACAATTGGATGGACTTCTACACCTACACCGACTTCGTCGACCGCGACGGTAAATTCCAGTTACAGATGCTCAAGTACTCGGCCTTCGCCCCGCTCGGCCGCTCCATGTCTTACATGCTTCGCGAAGAAGCCTTCCACATGGGCACGGGCAACGACGGCATCCGCCGCGTGGTCGAAGCCGGCGTCATCCCGGCCTGGCTGATCCAGAAGTATCTCAACAAGTGGATCTCCTGCTCCTACGATCTCTTCGGCACCGACCACTCTTCGTCTGCGCACTGGTCGTACGTCTGGGGGATCAAGGGCCGCTACGACGAACCCAAGAACGAGAAGACTGCCGACCTCGACGATCTGAACGACTACAATCGGACACTTTATCGCGACGAAGTCGCCGGTCTGATTGAGCGTTTCAACACGGTGTTGAAGCCGGGGCAGCCGAAGCTGTATGCGCCAGATATCCGGTTCAACCGGAACATCGGACGCTGGGCAGGGCAGAGGTTCCATGCCCAGACGGGCGAGCCGCTCGACGAGAAGGCTTACCAGCAGCATGTGAAAGAGTACATGCCGACGGCGGAAGACAAGAAGCTGTTGCTGGACATCATCGGCAACGAGAAAAAGTGGATCGTACCCAAGGAGGGTGGACGCGATCCGCTGGCTACGATCGGCGAAGTGAGAAAGTCAGCCATCAACCTGTAGAGAACCTGGTGCCCATGCTTGCGTGTCCTCTGCGCAAGGGTGGGAGAGCACGTTGTGGTCATGACAACAACCGCCATCTCGAGTTCCGCGACCGCCCCTTACACCCGCGGCGAACTCATGGTCGCCAGCGCCGCCCGTGAGATCCGCGATGGGGAAGTGGTCTTCGTGGGCATGCGCCTGCCGCTGATTGCTTTCGTGGTTGCCAAGAAGACCCACGCCCCGAATGCAGTTGGCCTTTTCGAAAACGGAGTGATCCGCTCGACCCCGGCGCCGGAGCTGATCTACACCATGGCTGATCCTCCCAATCTTCTCGGCGCAACCCAGTGCCTCGACATGATGGGCGTCATGAGCCTGTTGCAGTCTGGCCGGGTGCACTTGGGATTTCTGGGCGCAGCGGAAGTCGATCGGTTCGGCAATCTGAACTCGACCGAAGTACGAGGGCCGAAGAGCATGGTCCGCTTACCGGGTTCTGGCGGCGCATGTGATATTGCTTCTCTGGCCCAGCGATTCGTCGTATTGCTCGAACATAGCAAGCTGCGCCTGCCCGAGCGGGTTTGGTTCATGACCAGCCCAGGAAATGGCGACGGACAGGACTGGCGACGCCACGTCGGCCTGCCTCGCGGCGGACCCGCAGCCGTCATCACGACCAAGGCAGTGTTGCGTTTTGGAGAAGATGGCGAAGCTTACCTTGCCTCGGTGCATCCGGGAGTTGAGGTGGACGACGTGCTCGAGAACACTGGCTGGCCGTTACGGTGCGCGAAGGAAGTTGTGCAGACTCCAGAGCCGACGGCCGATGAATTACGAGCCATTCGCGAGTACGACAAAGAAGGCTTTTGGACGAAGTAAAGAAGCAGAAAGCTAAGTAAGAACTGTCATCCCGAGCGAAGAGAGTTGATTCGCTTGCGAATCAACTCTCAAAGTCGAGGGGTCTGCTGTCGTCACCATGCCGGCAACTACTACATGGACGCGCCTTACAGTAGAGCTTCAGCCTCCCGTGGCCCGCGTCCGCCTGCAGAATCCTTCCCTTAACGTCATCGACATTCCGATGATGGAGGAACTGGCCACAGCGCTCGCCGATGTCGAAGCGCAACCGGAGATCACCGTGGTGATTCTCTCCGGCTCACAAAAGGCGTTCTCCGTGGGCGTCGATGTGGCGGCCCACACGCCGGACAAAGTCGAAGAAATGCTTAGCAAGTTCCATGCCGTCATCCGCGCCATCGTCGCCTCGAAGAAGGTCAACGTCGCTGCCGTCCACGGCCACTGCCTGGGCGGCGGAGCCGAGCTTGCCATGGTCTGCGACCTGGTCTACACCTCCGAGCTTGCCACCTGGGGTTTCCCCGAGATCAAGCTGGGCTGTTTTCCTCCGGTCGCGGCCACCGCGCTCGCCGCGCTGGTTGGACAAAAGCATGCTGCCGACCTGGTGTTTACCGGAAGAAGCATTACCGGAAAGGAAGCGGGCAGTATTGGGCTGGCGAATGCCGTTCTTGCCGAAATCGACCTGGAGCCGGCTGTGCAGGAGACTGTGCAGCGCCTCACCCAACTCAGCCCGGCTGCACTCGCCGTTACCAAGAAAGCGTTTTACGCCTGGGACTCCATGCACTTCGATAAAGGCCTGGCCCGCGCCGAAAAGATCTACTTCGAAGAACTGATGAAGACCGAAGACGCGCACGAGGGCATCAACGCGTTTCTGCAGAAACGCGAGCCGAAGTGGAGAGGGAAGTGATGTCTAAGCTCCTCTCCATGTCCGAAGCCATCTCGACCCTGGTGCCCGACGGCGCCTCGGTTGCGCTTGGCCTGCAATTAGAGCAGATGATTCCTTTCGCTGCCGGTCACGAGATCATCCGCCAGAAAAAGAAACACCTCACCCTGATCGGTCCCATCTCCGACATTCTTTTTGACCAGCTCATCGGCGCCGGATGTGTCGAGAAGGTCATCGCCGCCTGGGTAGGCAACGTGATGATGGGCTCGGCCTACAACTTCCGCCGTGCCGTGGAAGAAGACGGCATGAAAGTGTTCAACCTGACCAACTTCACCGTCGCACTGGCATTGCAGGCGGGGGCCATGGGGGTTCCATTCCTGCCCACGCGGACTGCGTTGGGAAGCGATACCGTCAAGGGCAATCATTTCTTCTACCAGATATTTTCACCATTTGAACCGAAGGAATCGCTCTGGGCTGTCCGTGCCCTGACCCCCGATGTCACCATCGTCCACGTGCAGCGCGCCGATCGCGAAGGCAACGCACACTGCTGGGGAAACTTTGGCGTCATGATTGAAGGCGTGCGCGCCGCGAAACGAGTGATTGTGATAGCGGAAGAGATTGTCGAGCCGGAAGTCGTCGCCAGCGATCCCAACCGCACCGTGATCCCGGGATTCCTGGTCAATGCCGTGGTCGAGTGTCGGTACGGTGCCCATCCCTCGCCGGTCCAGGGATACTGCAAACGCGACGACGCCTTCTTCCGCCAGTATCACGAGCAGACGAAAACCCGGCAGGATACCGCCGCCTGGCTGGATCGCTGGGTGTATGGCGTGGCCGACCGGCACGCATACGTGAACCAGTTGGGCGGATGTCGTGTCGATGAACTCGGCGTGAAGCGGCACGCTCACGCCGCGCAGGCAGATTTTGGATATTAGCTCTTGGCTGTTAGCTATTGGCTTTTGGCTTGAACCCGTCGAGTCAAGCTAAGAGCCAATAGCCAAGAGCTAAGAGCTGCAGATGAAAAAAGAACTCATCGAACTTCGCGTCAACGGCCGTTCCCATGAGCTCGCCATCGAGCCCAGCAAGTTGCTGCTCGATGCCTTGCGTCAGGACCTCGGCCTGACCGGCTCCAAGCGCGGCTGCGACGACTCCTCCTGCGGCGCCTGCACCGTGCAGGTGGATGGCGTCCCCATGCTTTCCTGTACCCTGCTGGCCGCCAGCTGCGAGGGTCACGAGATCACCACGGTAGAAGGCGTCAGCGAGCACGGCAGCCTGGCCGCGATCCAGAAGGCGTACGGTGATTGGGGCGGCTCGCAGTGTGGCTACTGCACCCCGGGTTTCATGATGACCGTCAAGCATCTTCTGGCGCAGAATCCGAATCCGACGGAAGAAGAAATTCGCAGCGGTCTGAGCAGCAACCTGTGTCGCTGTACCGGCTACAGCCAGATGTATCAGGCCATCAAAGCGGCGATTGAAGCAGAACAGAAAGGCATGGCGGCCGCAAAGTGACCTCTCTCTGTGTGTCATTCCGAGCGCAGCGAGGAATCTGCTCCTGGCCAATGACCAACGACGAACGACCCTATGAGCTCTGACTTTTCCATTATCGGCAAACCCATCGCCATGGTCGACGCCGCCGGCAAGACCACCGGCTCGGGCAAGTACGCTGACGACCTCAGCGCCCCCGGCATGTTGATCGGCAAGATTCTGCACTCGCCCTATCCTCATGCCCGCATCAAGTCGATCGATACGACGCGCGCCGAAAAACTGGAAGGCGTAATTGCTGTTGCTACCGGCAAAGACGCGCCCAACCCGTACGGCATTCTTCCCGTCGGCCACGACGAGCACGCCCTTGCCACCGACAAGGTCCGCTACGTCGGCGACAACGTAGCTTGTGTCGCTGCCATCGACGAGGCGACCGCCGAGAAAGCACTTGAGCTGATTGACGTTGAGTACGAGGTCCTTCCCGCCTACTTTGATCCCGAAGACTCAATGAAGGCGGAAACCGACCTGATTCACGACAACAAGCCGCACAACATCGAAAAAGATTACCACCACGTCTTCGGCGACCCGGAGAAAGGCTTTGCTGAGGCTGACCAGATTGCCGAAGCCCGCTTCATCGCCAACGAAGTCACCCACGCCGCCATGGAGCCGCACTGCACCCTGGCAGCCTTCGAGATCGACCCGCAGACCGGCAATCCTGGCCGCTTGATCGTGCAGTCATCGACGCAAGTCCCGTACTACCTGCAGCACAAACTGTCGCTCGTGCTGGAAATGCCGATGTCGCAGATTCGCGTGATCAAGCCCCTGGTCGGGGGTGGTTTCGGTGGCAAGAGCGAAGTCATCCCGCTGGAGATCATCGCGGCCGTCGCAGCCCGCAAGGCGAAAGCTCCGGTCAAGATCACCTACACCCGCGAAGAGGTTTTCTGGGCGCACCGCGGACGTCCGCGCACCATCGTTGACCTCAAGACCGGCATCAAGAAAGACGGCCGCATCACCGCGGTCAAAGCCCGCGTCGTGCAGGATGGCGGTGGCTACTGCTCCTATGGCGTGGTCACCATTCTTTACTCCGGCGCCCTGCTTGGCGCGCTCTACGACATTCCCAATATCCAGTACGACGGATACCGCGTCCTGACGAACAAGCCCGTCTGCGGCGCCATGCGTGGCCACGGAACCGTCAACGTCCGCTTCGCTTTTGAGTCGCAACTCGACGAACTGGCCGCCAAGATCGGCATGGACCCCGCCGAAGTCCGCGAGATCAACCTGCTCACGCCCCCCTGCATTACGGTCAATGGCCTGCGCGTGCAGAGCTACGGCCTCCCGGAATGTATCGAAAAAGTTGTAGATCGCTCTGGCTGGAAAGAACGTAAAGGGAAACTTCCCAAAGGCCGCGGCCTGGGCATCGCCTGCAGCCACTACGTGAGCGGCGCCGCCAATTCCATCATCCGTTCCGACATGCCGCACTCCACCGTGAACATCAAGATCGATCGCGACGGTGGCGTTGTCGTCTACACCGGCGCCTCCGACATCGGCCAGGGCTCTGACACCATGGTCGCGCAGATCGCTGCCGAGACCCTAGGCTGCTCGCTCGGACGAGTGAAGGTGGTTGCCGCTGACACCGATCTCACGCCCATCGACATCGGTTCCTACTCCAGCCGCGTGACTTTCATGAACGGCAACGCGACCCTGAAAGCTGCGCAGGACGTCAAGAAACAGATCGCCTCCGCCGCCGCCCGCAAGATGGATTGCCCGCCGGAGGAGCTCGTTTTTCGCAACGATCGTGTGAATCGGAATGGTTCGTGTGGGGACGGGCGTCTCGCCCGTCCAGGCGGAGCGGAGCTCCGCAGCGACAGTGCCCAGCCCTCCGTCTCCGGCCGCGTTGAGGGCCAAATCTTGCGCGGCTCGCTGCAGCAGAAACGTAAGGACGAAGGCCCCAAAGACTCGCTGAGCTTTGAGGAAGCCGTCGTCGCCGCCATCGACTTCCACGGCGCGCTCAGCGGCACTGGTTCCTACGCGCCTCCGCTCGAGGCCCGCGGCGGCAAACACAAGGGCGCCGGAGTCGGTCCGTCGCCGGCCTACTCATACTCCGCCCAGGTTGCCGAGGTCAGCGTCGACGAGGAAACTGGCGAGGTCACCGTCCACAAGGTCTGGGCTTCCCACGATTGCGGGCGCGCCCTCAATCCTGTTTCGGTCGAGGGCCAGATCATCGGCTCGGTCTGGATGGGGATGGGTCAGGCGCTGACCGAAGAGATGGTCTGGAAGGACGGCATGCTCATGAACGCCGGCCTGCTCGAATACCGTAGCCCGTCGTCGGTCGAGTCGCCGGAAGTTGAGGCCATCATCGTCGAAAGCATCGATCCCGAGGGCCCGTTCGGCGCCAAAGAATGTAGCGAAGGTTCGCTCGCCGCGACCATTCCTGCGATCGCCAACGCCATTTACGATGCGGTCGGCGTGCGCCTCCACGAATCGCCCTTCACCCCCGAGCGCGTGCTGGCGGCCGTCCGTGCCAGGAAAAATGCCAAGCCGATCAATTTGACCGAAGGCGTCGATCCGACTTCACCCGCGCGCTTCCGCGAGCACGGTGGATCGCTGTGGTATCGCGGCAAAGGCCCGGAACGTCATCCGCACGATCCCTCCCGGAGAGAAGCGCCGGCTGCTGCCGGAGGTGACGATTGAGTCTCCCCCAATTCAAACTTTTGCGGCCGCGCTCGCTCGCTGAGGCGGTCGATTACCTGGGCAAGCACGGTGCTAACCTGCGCGTCATCGCCGGGGGCACTGATCTGATCCCCTCCATGCGCCAGAAGCTCTTCGAGCCGGAATTCGTACTCGACCTTCGGCACATCGCAGAGCTGAAGGGGATTCGGGAGAAGGGAAGTGCCATCGAAATCGGCGCGTTGACCTCGCTCACCGACATTGAGCATTCCACTCTGCTGCGGCAACGTTACCCCGTTCTCACCGAAGCCGCCGCCACGGTAGCTTCTCCCGTGATCCGCAATATGGGCACGATCGGCGGCAACATTTGCCTCGACACTCGCTGCCTGTGGTACAACCAGTCGCTCACTTGGCGCAAGGGCTGCGGCTTCTGCATCAAGAAAGACGGCGACCTCTGCCACGTGGCTCCCGGCGGCACCAAGTGCTGGGCGGCGTTTTCTGGGGACACGCCCCCTGCGCTGCTCTGCTTGAACGCGGAAGTGGAGATTGCCGGTCCGGCCGGCACCCGTCACATCCCGCTGCGTGACTTCTACACCGGGCTGGGAGACAACTATCGGACCATTCAGCCCCACGAATTGCTCACGCGCGTGTTTCTACCGGAGTCGACTGCGAACTATACCGGCGTCTACCGCAAACTGCGCATCCGGGGGTCGATCGATTACCCGCTTGCAGGAGTTGCTGTCGTGATGAAGCGTTCCAACGGCCACATCGCCGACGCGCGGGTCGCCCTCACCGCCGTGAATCCGGCGCCGGTCTTGGTGAAGGGTGCGAGTGAACGGTTGGCCGGCAAAGTCATGGATGAGTCATTGGCGGAAGCTGTTGGCGACCTGGCCGCACGAACCGCGAAACCCCTGACCACCTCCGCACTAACTCCCGAGTATCGCCGTGAGATGATCCGGGTCTTCACCAAGCGCGCGGTACTGGCCGCCGCGAACTAATCGTTGTCATCCAAAGGAAATGAAAGGTGTGCCTTAATTTCGATCCGATCTTCTTTGCAAGGACTTTGCGCCCTTCGCGGTCAAAAGCTCTTAACCGCAAAGTTCGCAAACAACCGCCAAGGATCATGAACCGCTCTAGTCGGGCAGCTACTTCGAGGTAAACAGGTGTCCCAGCTTTTCTTTCTTCGTCTTCATGTAATCTTCGGCGAATACGCTGGGCGGCGAGACCTCGCACGGTACCCGCTCCACCACTTCGATCCCGCCGCGCTCCATCGCCGCAACCTTGTCCGGGTTGTTCGACAACAACCGCACCTGGGAGACGCCCAGCGCTTTCAGAATTCCTGACGGCAGCATAAATTCCCGGTGGTCGGCCTTGAACCCGAGACGCTCATTGGCCTCCACCGTATCCAGGCCGGAGTCCTGCAGCTCGTAGGCCTGCAGCTTCGGCATCAGGCCAATGCCGCGCCCTTCCTGTTGTTCATAAATAAGGATACCGCCGCCTGCCTCGGCAATCATCGCCAGAGCAAGCTCCAACTGCTGACGGCAATCGCAGCGCAGCGACCCGAACACATCGCCGGTCAGGCACTGGGAGTGAATGCGGACCAATGGCGCCGTGGACTTTACATCGCCCATCACCAGGGCGACGGCTTCTTCCTTGCGGCCGTCAAAATCTCCCCGAAACCCATAGATGCGGAACTGTCCCCACCGGGTCGGGAAGTCGGCGCTGGCCAGTTGCTTGACCTGTTGAGAACTCACCCCTTTATTATACGGTGGAGAGCGTGCCCTTTCGCTCAGCGCACGAAAGCCACTCCTCCCGCAGCATCCCGTACACCTTGATGTCCACGTATTCTCCCCACTTCCGCTGATGCTTCCGCATCGTCCCCTCATGCTTCAGGCCGAGCTTCTTCAGGACCTCCCCTGACGCTGGATTGCTGCTCATGTAGAAGGCATACACCCGGTTCATCTTCAACTCGTCAAACGCGTAGCTCACCAGCGCCCGCGCCGCCTCTGTCGCGAACCCTTGTCTCCAGTACGGCAGGGCAATCCAATAGCCGACTTCAGCGTGTAGATCGTCAAGACTCGGGCGCAGGATTCCGCCACCGACCAGCTGGGAATTCGTTTTGAGCACGATCGCCAGGTTGATCTCCTCGCCTTTCGAGCAGTTCTCGATGAACTTCTCCGCGTGCGCGACCGTATAGGGATGGGGAATACTGCGAGTGGTGGCGGCGATCTCTCTCGCGCCGATCAAGGGCACGAGGGTAGGAATGTCATCTGGAGTGAAGGGACGGAGCACCAGACGATCGGTGTGCAGGGTGGGCAGAGGCATCCCAAGAATCTACCATGCAACCCATTGGTCTCAGTGTCCGGGCAAGTGGCCGTAATAGCCGACAAGGATTCCTGTTGGCTCCGAAACTGAGCCTACGATTTCGCCAGAGCTATTTATGCCAGAGGCTGATGAGAGATCAATACCTGCGAGGTTAAAGCCGACAAATTGGTGGCTGGCATTCCAGTACGCAAAGTCTCCGCCCACTCCGGGCTCGCTGCTATACCAATTCCCCACTAAGTCGGCGTTGTCGTTGACCCCGTGGAGAATAGTAGAAAATGCCCCTGGATACCTAACATCGGTAAACGTACCAGTCACGTATGTGAAGCCTGTAAGCCCCGACTGGCAAGGTAGCGTGCAGTAGTAACCTACGATTTCTCCTGCGTTGTTGATTCCGGTCAGCTCTGTGTTTACGGCACCGGGATAGTTCAATGTCGTATAAACCCCACCCTGTTCAGTGAAGCCTTGGAGGCTTCCCACCGTGCCATATTGCCCCACGATCTCTCCGGAGTCATTGATAGCGTTGGGCCCTGTGAATGATTCCCCTGGATAGTTGATAGTTGTAAACACGCCGCCGGTATCAAGGAAGCCTCCAAAGTTGGAGTTGCCCACGATCTGACCCACGTTGTTGACTCCCGCAGCGCTTGTGTTCCTTTCGCTGCCTGGCACACTGAATGCCGTGAACCCTGCATTGGGAATGTATTGAAACGCGTATCCATGGTTGACATGGTAAAAGCCACCGCCAACTACAGCAACCAGTTCGCTCACGGAAACAGACCAGCCGAAATCATCCCCGGATTTGCCATCTGAGGCCAGCATCTTTCCGCTCTC
>Ga0335082_10010300_pt1 | contig 10140 bp, 5 predicted proteins | sample Lox_Sample_41_FD_206718 | JGI IMG/M metagenome (GOLD analysis project Ga0335082, IMG submission 206718) | Soil microbial communities from Loxahatchee National Wildlife Refuge, Florida, United States - Lox_Sample_4.1 | ecosystem: Environmental > Terrestrial > Soil > Wetlands | place: USA: Florida...
TTTTTATCACCCCCCCCCCCGCCTTTAGGTGGCGCGCGCGCGGGGGGGCGGGGGGGGGGGGGGGGGGGGGGGGGGGGGGGGGGCCCCCCCCCCCCCCCCCCCGCCACCTCCGCCCCCGCCTCCGCCCCCGCCGTCCACGGGCGTGCCGGCGCCGAGCGGTGTCTCGCTGCTGCCGCTCGGTCTCATCGCGGTGCTCGCCGCGAGGCGCCGCGGCAGCCGCCGGATTCAGGCAGGTGCCTCATGAACCCACGCCCTGGTGCGCCGCTTGCCGCCATCATGCTCGTCGCGGGCCTGCTCGCGGGCTGCGGTTCTGCGGGCGTGACACCCATGCCTGCGGGAACCGCACAGGCTCCCCCGCCCGCGAGTACTGCGATACCGGCCCCGACGGCGCCGGCGGCCGCGAGCGATGCGGTTCCGCGTCCGCTCGATGTGGTCGCGAGCAATGCCCCGGTGGTGATCGACGATTACTACCTGGTGAGCAGCGCGCGCATCAGCCGCACGGTGTTCGAATACACCTACCAGGTGGATGCCACGAACTTCGACACCCAGGATCTCGGCATCACGGCCCGGCTCTCGAGCGCCGTAGCGAGCACCACGGTCGTGCAGGGGAGCGTGGATTTCGGGAACGTCCTGCAGGGCGATACCCGTCAGAGCCAGGGAACGTTCGTGCTGCGCATCGACCGCAGCGTGCCCTTCGATGCGACGCAGCTGACCTGGTCCGTGCAGACGCAGGTGCTGCCGCCGACGACATTCCAGCTCATCGATCAGGCAGCCGATGCCGGCACGCTCGATCAGGAGACTGCGCTGGTATACAAGGTGTACGCCGAGCAGGCCGACAGCCGTCTGCCCGCGGAGTATTCCGGGCGCACCGGTCCGCTCTCCGAGGCGGCGGCGAGCCGCTATGCGGTTGCGCACTTCGCCTCACTCTCCCCCGCCACCCAGCAGCTGCTGACACCCCTGCTGCAGCTCCCCGTGGAGCCGATCCCCGCAGCGGCAACCCCGGCTGTGGCGCCGACGAGCGGCCCGCGTGCTCACCTGGCGACACCTCCGGCCCTGCCGCAGAACGTGGAGCGCACCAACATCGAGGCGGTCCCCGGCAAGGTCTACATCTACTGGGACAAGAACGATCCGGACGCGCCCAGTCTGGCAGCGCGGGCCAACGCCCTGAAGGCCGAGCTCAACGCGAGGATCTGGGCGCGGCTGGCGCCGCTCTACGGTGTGCCGCCCGACCCGAAGAAGATCGAGGTCTTTCTTGAGCCGGGCGCCGGCTTATCGAACGAGAAGAGCAGCGACTGCAATATTGCCGAGGTGTACCTCACGGAGCCCACCGAGGACTTCCCCGTCGTGGCGCACGAGATGACCCATGCGCTGCTCGACCTGAACTTCCCGCACCAGTGCAACAACGGCGACTACCACTGGATGCAGGAGGCGACTGCGACCTGGTCGCAGCACTTCGTCTACCCGACCGCCAACAGCGGCGAGGAGCAGGACTCGGCGCCCGACCTGCTCGATCACCCCGAGCTGCCCCTCGACACCGACGATCCCACGCACACCATCGAGCACCAGTACGGCGCTTATCTGTGGTTCCTGTTCCTGACCGCGGGGGACCAGAGCACCGCGGTGAACTCGAACACCCTCAAGGTACGCAACACCTGGGCGGCCACTGAAACCCTCGAGCCCCTGCGCGCAGTGGACAGCATCGCGCCCGGCGGCCTCAACAAGAGCTTCCACGACTTCGCGCTCTACAACTGGAACCGCGTCACCGATCACGTCAACTTCGTAGCCGGACTGTGCAGCGTGAGCGGCGCGTCTTACGTTTTCTACGCACGCTGGGACTGCCTCAGGGCACGCGCGCGCGAGAGCACCGGGGCACGCCCGGTCGCGGTAAATCTGAACGGCAAGGCGGCAGCCGTCTATCCGATGCCGCACCTGGTGAAGTACCTGGCGGCCAAGTACTTCCACTACGACCTGTCAACGGACAGCACCATCCGGCGCATCCGTATCTATCACCCTTACTTCCAGAACAACAGTTCCGGAACCGCGAAGGTGCAGGTCATCCTCAAGCTGGCCGGCGGCAAGGGCTGGCAGCCGGCGATTGATGTGACCGGCAGGCAGTACACGACCTTCTGCCGTGACGAGTCCGACCAGAACTTCCAGGAGGTCACGGTGGTGATCAGCAACAGCGAGTTCAAGGACACCACGTTCAAGCTGCAGGACGATGGCGGCGCACATCCCGTCACGACCCGCATGCAGGTCTCGGCGCTCGGCTGCAACAACTGGAAGGGCACGGTCGACAGCAGCTACTACTCCGGCAATCCTGCCGATGTCATCAACACCGTGACCCACACGGAGGCGGTGACCTTCGAGAAGGACACGGAGGACTGGACCGATAACAAAGACACCGTGAACTACAAGGTCACCGGCGGGAAAGTCACCTGGAAGCTCTCCGAGACGCAGAACGCGGGGGTGCCCTGCACGGGAAGCTTCACTGGCAGCTATGACCTGTCGGTGATCAAGCCCTTCGAGGCGTCGCTGACTCTCGGGGGCGACCAGCCGACCTACGCGATCGATGCGGGCATGCAACCCGTCTCGGCGGGCGGCTCGTGGAACTACACCTTGACGGACTACATTCTGACCTGTGCATTGATCGACCTGCAGCCGCCGGCCAACCTCTTCGGAGTGCCGCACTGGTTCACGACGTCCGACGTGCTCAACGACCAGCCGCCGCCGAGCCTCTACGCCACCGGCAACACGCCCACCGACCTCCAGGGACAGGCGACCGTGCACACCGCAATTCCCGGCGAGGTCTACAAGTTCCTGTGGGAGCTGAAGAGCAACGGCACTTTCACCGAGCAATGAGCGCGCAGCTGCTCAGCGACCCCGCAGCTTGCCGGCGCCGGCGCAGCGCGGCGCTCGGCCTCGCGCTGCTCGCTCCGGTGCTCGCGGCCGCCGCCTCCTACGTCGCGCCGCCCCCGCCGGACGCGGTGGTGCTGGCCGGCACCGACAGGGGCGCGCACGCGGATGTGTTTCTGTCCAAGCAGACGCCGGAGGAGGTGCGCGCGTTCTACGCCGCTCAGCTCGGACCACTGGGCCGCGGCGCCAGCGACTACCAGGCGCTCAGTCCCGTCATCCTCAGCTACCAGCAGGTGCTGAACATTCTCATGAGCCGCCACCGCGACCTCACCCTCGCGGACGACCTGCGCGTGGACGTGAAATGGAAGCCCCCCGGCAATGGGCAGGCACAGTGCGCCGGGGACTTCTTCCGCGAGCTGTTCTCGATCTCGAAGCTGCAGCACCGCGAGACCGAATTCGAGGCGCTCTGCAAGCAGTACGGCTACCTGCAGAACGCGTACTTCCAGCGCGTGCCCGACCCACAGCATCCGGGCCATCTCGCCGACGCCGACAAGGTGATCCTGGCGCGCGCCCACGACTCACTCGGCGGCTCCCAGTCGCGCGCGCTCGCGCCCTCGGCCGCCCAGAGCGCGCAGCAGATCGGGGCGCTCGCGCTCAGCGGGCACGCGCAGGAGGCCTCCGCGCTCGCCGCGCAGCTGCAGCAGCAGGCGCTCAAGGCCACGAGCGGCGTCACCGACTGGAATGCCTGGGTCGGCGTCCTCAGGCAGGGCGACGCCGTGGGCTATCGCACCTGGGTCGAGCTGCCGACTCACCCGAGCACCTGGTGAGGCGCTGCCCCGCCCTACTTCAGCGCGACCCGGCCCCGCAGCAGCGTGATCGAGGCCGCCGGCAGCGTGTAGGTGGCATCCGCCGGCGCCGGCAGCTCGCGCCGGCGCGGCGGCCCGTCCGGGTCCGCATGACCGCCGGCACCCTCGGAGTGCCACTGGTAGTGCTCGCGCCCGAAGACGAACTCGGTGACGGTGCCGGCAAAGGAGCCGCTGCGACCACGCGCCGGGTCGTCGAAGCGCACCCGCAGGCGGTGCTCGTTCTCCTGGTCCTTGTTGATGATGAGTAGCGACCACTGGCCGTCGGGGCGCAGCACCGGGTAAGCCGTGACCAGCACGTGCCCGGCCTCGTCCGTCACGTCCGAGCTCGCCGCATACACCGTGTGCGCCGCGGAACCGGGCTGCAGCCACTCGAGGTTGATGAGCTGGCTGGCGAAGAACTGCGCGAGCGGCTGGCCGAGGTTCAGGTCCTTGTCGGCGGCGTAGAAGCCGAAGGTGCCCGGGGAGCCGTTGTGGCCGCTGCCGAAGGGCTCGGGCATGTAGTGGAAGTAGTAGAGCGCGTCGCCGCCGGCGGCGAAGAAGGCGCCCACGTAGTCCGCGAGCCACAGCGCGGCCCATAGGTCCATGTAGACCTGCGAGTACTGAGAGGACAGGTTGGACTCGGTGATGAAGAACGGCACTTCCTTCGGCACGCCATCCTCGCGCCACACCTGCATGATGTGCGTGACCCAGTGCGGCTCCTCGTACAGGCTCGACCAGCTGATCTTGCCGGGATCGACCGGGTAGTGCTCGAAGGAGAAGAACGCGAGCTCCCCGAGCCTGCCGTGGTTCCTGAGGTAGGCGATGAAGCGCGCGGTCCAGGAGGTATTGCCGGCGCCGTCCGCCCAGGTCTGCACGTCCTCGTTCTGCCCGGTGAAGATCGGGCCGCCGAGCTTCAACGACGGATCCAGGCGATGCAGTGCCGCGGCGAACTGCAGGTAGAGCGCGGCGTAGTCCTCCGGGACCATGAAGTGCCCGTCGGGCTCCTCGCCCATCTCGACGTAGGCGATCGGGTAGCCGCGGCTCTTCAGGTAGCGCAGCTGCGCGACCGCATCCTCGGGGGTCGAGTAGATCATGGCGATCGGGATCATCGCCGGCAGGCCGCGGGTGATGCCGCTGGTGAAGAAGCGGTCGAAGCCGACCTGCTCGCCGGCCTGCTCGTCGAGATCGCCCGCGCGGTGCCAGGGATCGACCGAGGAGCAGTAGGTGGCGGTCTGGTCCTGGTCGGGCGTGTGCCGCAGGAGATCGTGCAGCCGTCCGCGGGCATCGAGCGTGCCGAGGCCGATCTCGCCGATCGCGTAGCCCTCGCAGTCGCGCGGATCCTCGCGGTGCGGTGCGGCGCAGCTGTGCGAGGAGCGGCTCATGAGGATGCGCACGAACTGTGCCTGCACCGGTGCATCCGCGAGGCGCAGCAGCTCGCGCCCGCCGTGCCCGCCCTGCACCTCCCCATGCGGGAAGAGCTGCCAGCTGCCGGCGGCGGGCTTGCGTATCGGGTCCTCGCCGCTCCAGAACTGCACGCGATAATCGGTGGCGTAAGGCGCCGCCCAGGCGATGCGGATCGCGGTCAGCGCCTGTCTGGTGGCGAGATCGAGGATCACCCACTGCGGGTGCGCGGCATCCTCGTCCCCGGTGTACGCCCTGCCGAGGTAGGGGTTGCTCTTCCAGAAGCTCGACTCGTCGCCGTCGGTGAGGCGCGAGTAGCCGATGAGGTCGGTGCCGTCATCGCGCGTCACGCCGCGCCGCGGCAGCGGGTAGCCCCACGAGTGCACCAGCGGCGCCGCCCCCGGTGCCGCCTCGCCCACGAAGTAGCCCTGCTCACCCGGCTCGCTCCAGCGTCCGGCACCGTTCCAGTGCCAGGCCTCGGTATGCAGCTCGGTGTTCTGGCGGTAGGTGACCGGCTGCCAGCCGGCCGCGAGCAGTGCCTTGATGGTCGCGGGCGTGAACAGGCGATCGGCGGCGCCATAGGGCAGGCGGTCGACACCGGCGCCGAGTGCCTCGCTCGGGCGCAGCGTGTGCACGGGATGCGCGGCATCCACTCGCAGGCTCTCGGCCCCGCAGCCGAGGCTGAGCAGCAGCGCGCCCAGGCCCGCGATGCGGGCCCGCATCAAGACCGACCCCCGCGCGCGCTCATCGCACTCCCCTACAACGACAGGTGCACGCCGAGATAGTACTGCCGGCCGTTGGTGTAGAAGGCCTGCGGCTGCTCGGCATTGGAATAGTACTTGAGCCTCGGGTCGTTGAGGTTGAGGCCGTCGAGGTTGATCTTGAGGTGATCGTTGACGTTGTAGTTGATCGAGGCGGCGAGCGTGCCGACCCCGGCCTGGTACTGCTGCGTGACGTTGGCGAGCCCGACGAGGAAGTCCGAGCGGTAGGTGTAGGCGACGCGCGCCGAGAAGCCGTGCTTCTCGTAGTAGACCTCGGCGTTGCCGGTGTTCTTGGAGGAGCCCACCAGCGGGTCGCCCGCCTCGGTATGGCCGTCGGCGTAGGTGTAGTTGGCGAGCGCGCCGAACCCGCCCCACAGCGGCTGCTGCCAGGAGAGCTCGAAGCCGTGGTTCTTGGCGGCGATGTTGTAGGGCGAGGTGACGGTGAAGTCGGCGATCTGGTTGGTGGTGGTGTCGAGGAACGGCCGCACGTTGTAGCCGTAGGTGACGTAGCTCGGCATGTCCATGTAGAACGCCGTCGCCGCCAGGATCGAGCCGGCCGCGAAGTACCACTCCAGCGCCACGTCGAAGTTGTTGGAGCGGATGGGCTTGAGGTCGGCATTGCCGCCGGTGCCGGTGAGGTCGAGGTTGTTGAGGATCACCGCCGGCGAGAGCGCCGAGTAGTCGGCGCGCGACATGGTGCGCGAGGCGGCGAAGCGCGCCACCAGTTCCGGCGTGACGTCGTAGCGCAGGTTGAGGCTCGGCAGCACGTCGGTGAAGTTGTGGGTCACCGAGTTCGGCACGAAGTTGTTGTCGGCATCGAGGTTGTAGGCATCGCTGCGCTGCTGGGTGTAGACGATGCGCAGGCCGAGGTTACCGCGCCAGCGGCCGCCGGCGAGGTTCGCCATCACGTAGCCGGCGGAGTCCTTCTCGGTGATGGTGAAGTTGCCCTGGTAGTTGGGCCCGGTGTTGACGTTGTTGTAGGTGGCCTCCCAGGCGGCGATGTTGTTCGGGTCCAGCACCCAGAAGTGCTGCAGGTAGCCCGGGCCCATGCCGATGCCGGAGCCGAAGTTGCCGGGCGACACCGTACCGTTCCAGGCCGGCGGCGGGAACACCTGGTTGGGGTTGGTGTAGCAGATGTCGTTGGGATCGATCGAGCAGCCGTAGTTGACCCCGTAGGCGTCGCGCTCGTGCCGCGCGTAACGCAGACCGAACTTGACCGACTGCAGGATGCCGCGGTCGAGCGTCCACAGCAGATCGGCCTGGCCGTAGGTCTCCTGGTCGGTGACCTTCACCGAGTCCGACCAGCTGCCGCCGTTGGTGACGTTCTGCGGGTTGTTGAAGTTGGTGGTGTCGACCCCGGGGAACTGCACGATCGCCGGCGCCACCGTGCCCTGCATCTGGTAGACCAGCGGGGAGTTGATGAGGAAGGCCTCGTAGCCGTAATCGTGCGGCGTCTCGCCGATGCCGCGCGTGTAGCCGAACTGCCCGGTGAGCAACAGCTGCGCGCTCGCCTGCAGCGAGACATCCAGGTCCACGTAGCCGGCGCTCGAGCCGGCATCCGGCCGGTAGATCGAGTCACGCACGCCGGGAAAGGCGGAGCCGCCGGGATTGTTCGGGTCGAACACGGTATTGGGGAAGGTGGCCGAGACCAGCGTGCCGTTGATCACGGTGTACTTGGTCGGGGCGATGCCCGCGGCCAGCTCGTTCAGCGGGCTCGCCATGAAGTTGGTGTCGAAGTTGGTGCCGTTGAAATGCGAGTAAAAGCCGTTCAGGTCGAGCCGCAGCGCCGCGCTCGGGCGGAACTCGAAGTCGAACAGGCCGCCGGCGCGCTGGCTGCGCTGGGTGAAGGCCGCCGAGCCGATCTGCGTCGGGTAGACGACGTTGGCGAGGTCGGGGTGCGCCACCGCGACCGGGTCGGCATCCGGACCGCTCGCCGGTCCGATCTGCCCCTCACCGAGCAGGAACAGCTCCTGGCCGTCGCGCCGCTCGTGGCGCGCCTCGTAGAAGCCCTGCAGCAGCACGCCGAAGCTGCTGGCGTCGTTCTTCCAGGCCACCAGGGCGTTGAACTGCGGATCGACCGTGTTGGGCAGGTCGGCGTACAGCGCCTGCGCGGTGAGCTCGGCGGTGACCGGCTTCTTCAGGCTGAGCGGCGTGCGCGTGACGATGTTGACGTTGCCGACCGTGCCGCCCTCGATGTAGTCGGCCTGCGAGCTCTTCTGTACCTCGACCGAGCCGACGATCTCCGCCGGCAGCAGCGTGAAGCTCACGCTGCGTCCGACGGTGTTGGTCTGATCGCCGATGTACCAGTCGCCGGTGGCGATCGAATGCCCGTTCACCGTGGTCTGGGTGAGACTCGGGTTGGTGCCGCGGATGCTGACGCGGTCGTTCTCGGAGAAGCCGCCCTCGCCGCCGGAGCCGGAGCTAATGTTCACGCCCGGCACGCGCTGCAGCGCGTCGGCGACGTTCTTGTCCGGCAGCTTGCCGATGTCCTCGGCGCTGACCACCTCCAGCACCGAGTCGGCCTCGCGCTTCCTGGCCAGCGAGGCATCGCGCGAGCCGCGGATGCCGAGCACGGTGATGGTGGTGAGCTCATCCGCCGCGCCGGCGGGCGCGGCGGGACCGGCGTCGGCTGCATCAGCAGCCAGCGCCGCACCGCCCCATGTCAGACCCAGTGCCAGCGCCATTACAGTCGCTCGTGGCTTCATGATTGCCCCCGTTTGCTCAGCTGGCGCCGCGCATGCGGCGCTGATGTTGTTGTCTTTACGTCTGCTGCTGGCGCGCATGGCTCAGCAGCCTGCGCATCGCGCGCCCGACGCAGGCGCAGCAGCTCACCCAGCGAAACCGTCTCGTTGCGGATCAGTGGCCGCGCCCAGGCGGCGATGCCGAGGATGTAGGCCAGGGTGGCGAACACCGCGACGAGCGCGGCGCGCAGCCCGATGTGATCGCCGAGCACGCCGACCAGTAGCGGCACCACCGCACCACCCAGGATGCCCGTGCACAGGATCCCGGAGAACGCCCCGTGGTGCAGGCGTACCGAGTTGAGCGCGAGCGAGAAGACGATCGAGAACATGACCGAGAGGCAGAAGCCGCTCGCCGGGAAGGCCCGCAGCGACAGCGCCGCCGGCCCATAAAGCGCCGCCGCCACGCAGCCGACGGCCAGAACGGCGAACACCGCGAGCACCAGGCGCGCATCGAGGAGGCGCAGCAGCGCCATGCCGAGCACGCAGCCGAGCGACATCAGGCCCCAGAACAGCGCCACCGCGTGCGCACCCTGGGTGGTGGGATCGAAGTGGTGATAGGTGGCGAGGAACTGCGACATCCAGTCGGCGAGGCTCTGCTCGGTGCCGACGTAGGCGATGATGCCGAGGAAGTACAGCCACACGCTGCGCTCGCGCAGCAGCGCGCGGTAGCTCGCGAGCGTGCCGGCGCGCTCGCTCTCGTCGAGCTCGACGCGCGGCAGCGGCAGGGCGCGCGTGAGCGCGATCAGCAGGCCGAACACCGCGACGAATGCCCAGTAGAAGCGCACCCACACGAGGCTGCGCCCGGCGTTGCCGGGGGCCTGCATGAGCGCCGAGAAGGCGAGCGGGCTCACGTAGGAGGCCAGTCCGAACACCAGCTGCCCCATCACCGAGAAGAACGCGAAGCGCGCCTCGCCGCCGGCGCTGCGCGTCAGCGGATTGATGACCACCTGCAGCATGGCCATGCCGACGCCGATGACGAACAGTCCCGCGACCGTCACCAGGTAACTCGGGTACAGCGAGATCGCGAGGCAGCCGGTGAGGTTGACCGCGAAGGCGGCGAGCAGCGTCGCGCGCGGCCCGCGCGCCTCGACCAGCGCGCCGGCCGGGATCGAGACCAGCCCGTAGGCGAGGAAGAACGAGAAGGGCAGGAAGCCCGCGAGCGCGAGGCTCAGGTGAAAGTCGCCGATGATGGTCGGCATCAGCGGGCCGATGAGATTCGTCACGAAGGAGATGACGAACCAGACCCCCATGATGTAGGTGATGAGGAGGCCCGCGTGCTTCATGCGCGCTCCGCTTGCGTGAGGCCGGCGCTGAGCTGCGCGAGGTCGCCGGCGCGGATGGCGCGGCGCGGGAAGCGCGCGATGATCGCGGAGGCGGCGCGGCAGCCGGCCGCGACGGCCTGCTCGAGAGCCGCTCCGCCCGCGCGCGCCAGCAGGTAGCCGGCGTTGAAGGAGTCCCCGGCGCCGATGCTGTCGAAGACGCTCACGGCCGGCGCGGCCACCTCGCAGCGTTCGAGGCCCTGCAGGCCGATCGCCCCGC
>Ga0335082_10010301_pt1 | contig 10140 bp, 9 predicted proteins | sample Lox_Sample_41_FD_206718 | JGI IMG/M metagenome (GOLD analysis project Ga0335082, IMG submission 206718) | Soil microbial communities from Loxahatchee National Wildlife Refuge, Florida, United States - Lox_Sample_4.1 | ecosystem: Environmental > Terrestrial > Soil > Wetlands | place: USA: Florida...
AGCCAGGCGCTGCGGTAGCTCACCCCCAGCTGGCGTTTGAGCTCCAAGGCCGAGACGTTGTTCTTCGACTGGCTCAGCAGTTGCATGGCCAGGAACCAACGCGACAGAGGCAACTTGGTGGCCTCGAAGATCGTCGCGCTAATCAGGCTGCACTGGCGCGCGCAGTGTGCGCATTGCCAATAGCGCAGTCCGCGGCGCATAAAGCTGGTACGCGCTGGCCCGCTACAGACCGGGCAGCTGAACCCATTGGGCCAGCGCGTGGCCTCAAGCACCGCTTGGCACTTCGCCTCCGTCCCATACATCTCCAAAAACTGCGGCATCGACAGCCCCGCTTGAAACTGCACTCGATTCATCGCCATGGCACACCTCCTCCGTGTTGGTGCGCCTATCATCGGGTCCTTACTGGCTCAGCAAGTGCGCCTGCTGAGGTTCCTCGCTAATCAGGTCGCGCGTTCACTTCCTTACCTGCGCAGCATCACGCCATGTCGAACAAGAGCACTTCAGCGCCCACGCCCTGAGTCAGGCGCAACTCGCGCTCGCCGCTGATCTTGGCGCCATCTCCCGTTCCCAACGCTGTGTCGTTGACCTTGATGCTGCCCCGAGCAACGTGCACATACGCGTTGTGTCCCGCGGGCAGCGCGTAGCTGGCAGCGTCATCGGCGTCCAGCACCGCGGCGTAGACATGCGCATTCTGGTTGATATGCACGGAGCCGTCGGTCCCTTCCAGAGACGCGATCAAACGCAGGCGGCCCTTCTTCTCGGAGACCGGGAAGTTCTTCTGCTCATAACCTGGAGCGACGCCGAGGCGATTTGGTTCGATCCAGATCTGCAGGAAATGCACGGCCTGGTCCGGCGACGCGTTGAACTCGCTGTGAAAGACACCGGTACCTGCGCTCATGCGCTGCACGTCGCCGGGACGGATCACCGACCCCGTGCCCATGCTGTCCTTGTGTTCAAGGGCGCCCTCCAGCACATAGCTGATGATCTCCATGTCTCGATGCGGATGCTTGCCGAAGCCCTTGCCGGGGGCCACACGGTCCTCATTGATCACGCGCAACGTGCCGAACCCCATTTCGCGCGGATCGTAGTAGTCGGCGAAGGAGAAAGTATGGAAGCTGTCCAACCAGCCATGGTTGGCGTGACCACGCTGATCGGCTTTACGGACTGCAATCATTTTGTTCGTTCCTCATGTATCGGCCCGGCTTCGCCGAGCGCTCTGAATCAACAATGTAGGGACGGGACTCGACGCTTTCCAGCGAAACGTTTCGAGCGAGTCGTTCAGTAGAAGTGAACGAGGGAGGGAAGGAGTGACTAAGTTCCTCCCCCTTCAAGGGGGAGGTTAGGAGGGGGATGGGGGTTCCATGCGAGGGTCCGTCAACCCCATCCCCACCCCAACCCTCCCCTTGAAGGGGAGGGAGCTTTTACTCATTCCCTCCTTCCTTCATTCACTCATTCACGCCCTCCGCGCCGCGTACGCCTCGATCTCTAGTAGGAACTCGGGTCTCACCAGCGCGGGAACGATCAGCAGCATCGATGCCGGACGTGCGTCGCCCAGAAAGCGTGCCCGTACGGCGACATAGGGCTTGATGTCCTCGGCCCGCAGCAAGTAATGCGTGACTTTCACCAGGTCGTGCACGCCCATGCCGCCTTGCGCGAGGATTTTCAGTAGATTGATCCAGGCCTGCTCTGCTTGTGCGGTGATGCCTTCGGGCACCGAGTTGTCGTCGCGCAAGCCGGGCGTGCCGGACACGTACAACCAGCGCGCATTCGGCTCCACCAGCATCGCGTCGGAATAAGCACCGATGCGCTCCGCGATTCCTGCATTGACGGGTTGATTGGTCATGATTCACCAGCTCGAAGGTTTCAGGGTCTGGGCAATCTATCCCTGGCGCAGCAAAAAGTAAACGCACAGCGGAGAGCCTTCGCACCGCGACGGCACTGCTGTCACGCGGACCGATGCCGCGCAGCGCATTCAAGCGCGCGCAAAAAACCAAACGGCGAGTGGATTCCACTCGCCGTTTGCATTCGCGACACTGCAGCAGCAGTGCAGCTGCGTCAGTGCTCCTGACGCTGGTGCGGTCCGGCGGTCGCTCCGGCGCCCGCGGCTGCAATCACTGGCAACTCGTCTTCAGCGACACCGGGCAGATGCACCTTGCGCACGAAGACCGAATAGATGGTCGGAATCACGAACAACGTGAGCAGCGTCCCGAGCAGGAGCCCGCCGACCACCACCCAGCCAATAGCCTGCCGCGACTCCGCGCCGGCGCCGTGTGCAAGGGCCAGCGGTACCGCGCCAAGCACCATCGCTGCCGTGGTCATCAAAATCGGGCGCAACCGCAGCGTGGCCGCTTCGATCACGGCATCCATGCGCTCCATGCCGCGGGTTCGCAATTGATTGGCGAACTCCACGATCAGAATACCGTGCTTGGTGATCAAGCCCACCAGCATCACCAACCCGACCTGGCTGTACACGTTGAGTGTGCCGCCGTGCTCGAGCTTCGAATTGATGTACATCGCCAACAGCGCACCGGTCATAGCGAGCGGAACGGTGAACATGATCACGAGCGGTCCGACGAAGCTTTCGAACTGAGCCGACAAGACCAGATAAATGAACACCAATGCCAGCATGAAGGTGATCCAAAGCTGTCCGCTCGACTCGCGAAATTCGCGCGATACGTTATCCAGATCGGTACGGGTCTCGGCACCAAGCTCGCTCTTCACCAGACCGTCGATGTGGTCCAGCACCTCACCGAGACTGGTGTTGCCAGCAGGCTCCCCGTTGATAATTGCGGCGCGCAGCTTGTTGAAATGGTTGAGCTCCTTCGCGGCCACGGTCTCGGTAACCGATACCAGATTGGAGAGCTGCACCAGATCGCCGCTGGCGCTGCGCACGTAAATCGAGGTAAGGTCGCTCGGCTGGCGGCGCTTGTCGTCTTCCATCTGCACTACGACATCATACTGCTTGCCTTCATGCTTGTAGCGCGTGACATCGAAACCGCCGAGCAGGGTCTCCAGCGTGTGCCCGATGGCTTCCATCGACACGCCGAGCGTCGAGGCCTTGTCGCGGTCGATCCTTACTACGAGCTGCGGCTTGTTGAGCTTGAGGTCGGTATCCAACCCGGTGATCCCCGGATACTGGCTGAGCTTCGCCATCATCTTGCCGACTTTGGCCTGCAGCTCGTCGTATGTGTTGCCGTAGATCACGTACTCGACTTTTTTCGAGAACAGGGGCTGCCCTAGCGGCGGCAAGCCCTTGACGAACGACAGAGCTCCCGGCAAACCGCCGAACAGCTTCGGGCCCAGCTCCTTGGTGATCTGCTGCTGCGTACGCTTGCGCTCATCCCAGGGCTTGAGCACCGCGAATGCAATGCCCAGGTTCACCGGGTTGGGCCGCTCCAGACCAGGCGCGACCACGGCGAACATCGTGTCGATCTCGGCGATGTTCTTGGTGATGTCCTCGACCTGGTGCATATAGCTGTCGGTGTACTGCATCGACGAGCCTTCCGGCGCAATCACGAACGCGAGGAACAGGCTGCGGTCCTCTTCCGGAGACAGCTCGCCTTTGAGCTGCATGAACAGCCAGACCATGGCGCCGATCACTGCGAAGAACACGACACCGACCACCCAGCGATGCCGGAGCGTAGCGCCCAGCACGCGGCGGTAGCCGCTCACCATGCCTTCGAAAAACGGCTCGGTCTTGCGGTAGACCCAGCTGTGATCGTGCCTCAGCATCTTCGAGCACATCATCGGCACCAGCGACAGCGCCACGAAGCCCGATACGATGACCGAAGTCGCCACCGTGAGCGCGAACTCGGTCATCAGCTTGCCGGTGGTTCCCTGCGCGAAGGATAGCGGGGTGAATACCGCCGCCAGCGTGATCGTCATCGCGATCACCGCGAAACCGATCTCCTTGCTGCCAACGAACGCCGCCTTGATCGGCTTCATACCGTCTTCGATATGGCGATGCACGTTTTCCAGCACGACGATCGCGTCATCCACCACCAGACCAATCGACAGCACCACACCCAGCAGAGTCAAGGTGTTGATGGAAAATCCGAGCGCTTTCAAAAACGTGAAATGGCCGATGATCGACACCGGGATGGTGATCGCAGGAATCAGCGTCGCACGCACCTCGCGCAGGAAGAAGAAGATGACCAGCACCACCAGGATCAGCGCGATGATGATGGTCTCGTAGACCGAATGGATCGATGCCTCGATGAACTTCGAGGTGTCCACCGCCACCCACATGTGCATGCCCGGCTCGAGCGAAGCCTGCAGATGCGGGAGCACTTTCTTGGCGTTTTCCGCGACTTCGAGCGTGTTGGCCGTGGACTGCTTGACCACGCCGAGCCCAAGCGCCTGCTCGCCGCGCACGCGCACGATCTTGCGATTTTCGTACGGGCCGGGGGCGGCGCGACCGACATCGCGGAGGCGGATCGGATAGCCGTTCACCTCCTTGATTATCATGTTGTTGAACTCTTCGGGCGAGCGCAGATCGGTGCGCGCCTGCACGGTGAATTCGCGCTGCGTGCTTTCGATGCGTCCGCCCGGGGAGTCCAGGTTCTGATTGTTCAGCGCGTCTTCGACGTCCTTGGCAGTCAAGCCCTGCGCCGCCAGACGCTCGCGATCGAGCCACACGCGCATGGCATACTTGCGCTCGCCGCCGATGATCACCGAAGCCACACCCGGCAAAGCCTTCAACGGATCAGTCAAGTAGCGATCCGCGTAGTCGGTCATCTCCATCGGGGAGTGACGGTCGCTGGTGAGCGCGATCCACAAGATCGGCTGCGCATCGGCTTCGATCTTCGACACCACCGGATTGTCCGAGGCCGCCGGCATGTTCTTGCGAATGCGCGCAACGCGGTCGCGCACGTCGTTCGCGGCACCGTCGATCTCGCGCGACGCGATGAAGGTGATGGTGATCTGGCTCACCTCTTCGCGGCTCTGCGACTTGATGGTTTTGATGCCTTCGATGCCAGAGAGCGAATCTTCCAGCGGCTGCGTGATGGCGCTTTCCATCACCTGTGCGGTCGCACCTTTGTAGACGGTGCGCACCGACACCACGGGCGGGTCAATGTTGGGATACTCGCGCACAGCCATGCGCGTGAACGAGAGGAAGCCCACCAGCACGATGATGAGGCTCATCACCGTAGCTAGCACCGGCCGTTTGATCGAGATCTCAGAGAGAACCATGAGCGACTCCCTTGCAGCTGCGCGGCGGCTTAAGCGCGCCCTGGGGTGATGCGTGCGGCGCTGGCTGCTTTGCCCGGTGTGGGGGCGGCTGGCGCCGCCGGCTTCATGGGCATCACCGTGACCGGAGCACCATCTTTCAACTTCATCTGCCCGTCAGTGATGACCATGTCGGTGGGCAACAGCCCCTTCAGCACTTCGACTTCACCGGGATGACGTACGCCGAGCTCGATCTTGGTGAGCTGGGCCTTGCCGTCGATCACCCGGTACACGAACGTATCGAGCCCTTGCGGCCAGATGGCCTGCTCGGGTACGAGGATCGAATTGTGGCGTGTTTCCAGAAGCACGTTCACGCGCGCGAACATGCCGGCGCGCAGCTTGTTCTGCGGATTGGGGATCAGCGCCCGTGCCAGCACGGTGCGGGTCTTCTCGTCGACCCCAGGCTCGAGCGCAAAGATGCGGCCTTTGAAGTCTTCACTGGGGAATGCATCGGTCTTGATGGTGACTTCCTGGTTGGGCTTGAGCTTGGACAGATAGAATTCGGGCACACGGAAGTCGAGCTTCACGGAGCTCACGTTCTCGAGCCGCACGATGTCATCTCCGGCCCGCACGTATGCGCCCGGACTGATTTGGCGCAAGCCGACGATGCCACCGAACGGGGCGACGATGGTGGTCTTCGCGAGCAGCACTTCATCCTGCTGCTGTTTGGCATTGGCGCGCTCCATATTCCCCTGGGCGACATCGAGCGCTTCCTTGCTAATGAAGTTCTTCTCGAGCAACTCCTTGGCGCGCTCGTAGCGCATCTTTTCCGTGCGCGCGTCAGCGCTGGTGCCCGCGACCTGCGCCCGGTATTCCGCCGGATCGAGTGTGACCAGTTTCGTACCCTTGGCGACGAGCTGTCCTTCCTGGAAGTGCAGGCCAACCACCCGGCCGGCGATCTCGGGGCGAATCACGACGGAATCGGCCGCGATCAGCGTGCCGACTGCGCTGACGTCGGACTGCACGTCGCCGACCTTGACCGGCTCGGCCTTCACCGGCAGCCCCGGTTTGGGCGCGTTCGCAGCCGGGGCGGCGGCAGCGGCGGGTTTGGGCGGTTCGGGCGACTTCGCCGCGGCGGTGCCGGTCTCGTCCTTCTTGCCGCAGCCCCCAAGGCTGGAAGCGATTATGATGAGCGCCGGAAGCCCTATTGCACGGAAGTGAATCATCTCCAACCCAACCCCTCGAATATCTAATCGTTCATGCAGCAGGGACGCCACATCCGCTCCCCGCTGAGCAAAGCTTAAGGATTCTAACGCAGTTTTCCGTCCGCTTACAGAGCAAATCAAGACGCCGCGTTCCATAAAGCAGCCGCCCCATGTCGACTACCAAGCTCTCGTTGGATGCACTGCTGGTGCTGGATGCCATCGCCCGCAAGGGCAGCTTCGCCGCCGCCGCGGAGGAACTGCACCGGGTGCCCTCCGCGATTACCTATACCGTACAGAAGCTCGAACAGGATCTGGACGTGCAATTGTTTGATCGCAGCGGGCATCGGGCGCGGCTCACCCGGGCCGGCGAGGAACTGCTGCGCGATGGCCGCTACCTCCTGCGAGCCGCCACGGACATCGAATGCCGGGTACAGCGCATTGCCAAGGGCTGGGAAACAGAGCTGCGCATCGCCTATAACGACATCATTGCCTCCGAGCGTTTTGGAACGCTGCTGGCGTCCTTCTACGAAGATGCGTCGAGCACGCGGCTGCGCCTGAGCGCGGAAATTCTCGGTGGCTGTTGGGATGCGCTGTTTTCGGGTCGCGCCGACCTCGTCATTGGTGCGCCGGGGGATAGTCCCCCAGAGACCGGTGCCGTGGTGCGCCCATTCGGTGAGGTGCCGTTCATCTTTGCCGTCGCCCCCATGCACCCGCTCGCGGCCGCCGCAGAACCCGTACCGACGTCCGAGGTACTCCGATACCGGGTTATCGTCGCCGCCGACACCTCGCGCAGCCTCGCGCCGTGGACCGCAGGGCTCGCTGTTGGTCAGGACACGCTTACGGTATCAACGATGCGGGACAAGGTCGAAGCGCAGATACAGGGCCTTGGTGTTGGGTATGTACCGGCGAATCTAGCGCGTTCGGCGCTGGAATCCGGGCGGCTGGTGCGCAAGCACGTGGAAGACGAGGGCGACAAAGTGACACGGCTGTCTCTGGCGTGGCGCTCGCGCGATACCGGGAAGGCGCTGAAATGGTGGCTCGCGCGTTTGGATGAGGTGGGGGTGAGACAGAGGTTGCTGGGGTGAGAGGGTGAAGGGTGAAGAGTGATCCCCCCTCACCCTAGCCCTCTCCCACCGGGGAGAGGGAACTTTTTCCCCTCTTCCGCTTGGGGGAGAGGAGGGATCGCTCTTCACCTCTTTCCCCTTCACTCTTCACCCTTCTCGCGTGCGCTCTGCTCTGCGAGCTCGCGATGCACCACTGCCATATCCAACGCCTTCGCCTGTTCCAGGACCGCGTCGAGTTGGCCGGCAGAGAGCGCCCCTGCCTCGGAATAAAGAATGACCTTGTCGCGCAGAATCATCAGAGTGGGGATCGAGCGGATACCGAATCCGCCGGCCAGCTCAGGCTCTTCTTCTGTGTTGACCTTGCCGAACACGATGTCGGCATGCTTTTCCGACGCCGCCTCGAACACCGGTCCAAACATCCTGCAAGGGCCACACCAGGGGGCCCAGAAGTCGACCACGACCATGGGGGTGTCGGCCATGGTCTGGTCGAAATTGTCTTTGCTCAGCTTGACGGTTGCCATGTGGCTCCTTCGTATCCATTTCGATGTAATGAGCGCCTACGCCGGACGCGCACCAAAGCAGTGTAGCAGCGTGATGCGCTTCTTCGCGTTGGTCGCCGCTGATGTGGTCCGCTTACACCGGTACGAGATCTGCACCCATGTTCCAGGCGGTCGATCTGGGGAGATAGGGGCTGGTTTGGCGGACTGCAACCCCCATTGCATCCAATTAGACTAAGGCACTCCGAAGCCAAGCTCAGCATCGATACGTCTTCATTTCAAACCTATGCCCACCCGCACCGAACACGACACCTTTGGCCCCACCGACGTGCCGGACGAGCGCCTCTGGGGCGCACAAACACAGCGCTCGCTCGAGCACTTCGACATCTCGACCGAGCGTTTTCCGGACAATTTCATCCGCGCCCTGGCGCAGGTAAAGCGCGCGGCGGCCAAGGTCAACGAAGACCTCGGCCTGCTCAGCAGCGACAAAGCCGGTGCGATCGTGAAGGCGGCCGATGAAGTGATCGCGGGCCGTCACCCCGAGGAGTTTCCGCTGAAGGTCTGGCAAACCGGCTCGGGCACCCAGACCAACATGAACGCCAACGAGGTGCTCGCGAATCGCGCAAGTGAGTTGCTCGGTGGTCCGCGCGGCGCGCAGCGCTTGATCCATCCAAACGACGACGTGAACCGCAGCCAGTCGTCCAATGACGTGATTCCCACGGCAATGCATGTCGCGGCGGCTATAGCCGTGAAGACCGATCTCATCCCTCAGCTCGACACGCTGCGTGATGCGCTGGCCGCGAAAGCGACACGCTTTGCAGCCATCATCAAGATCGGGCGTACGCACCTCCAGGATGCGACGCCGCTCACCCTCGGTCAGGAGTTCTCGGGCTATGCCGCTCAGATCGAGCGCGCTCTGCGCAATGTCGAGGCCACCTTGCCTGGCCTCTATGAGCTCGCGATCGGCGGTACCGCCGTCGGCACGGGACTCAATGCGCCTGCGGACTTCGGCAGCCGCATGGCCGCCGAGCTCTCAGAGCTCACCGGTCTGCCCTTCGTCAGTGCGCGTAACAAATTCGAAGCGCTCGCGGCCCACGATGCACTCGTCTTCGCGCACGGGGCCTTGAAATCGCTGGCCGCCGCACTGATGAAGATCGCCAACGACATCCGCTGGCTTGCCTCGGGTCCGCGCTCGGGACTGGGGGAGATCAGTCTGCCGGAGAACGAGCCCGGCAGCTCGATCATGCCGGGCAAGGTGAATCCAACGCAGGCAGAGGCGCTCACGATGGTGTGCTGCCAGGTGATGGGCCACGACGTCGCGGTGAGCATCGCCGGCGCGTCCGGCAATTTCGAGCTGAATGTATTCAAGCCGGTGATCATCTATGATTTTCTCGCGAGCGTGCGCATGCTCGCCGACGCCATTGCGAGCTTCGTGCGCTATTGCGTAGAGGGCATCGCGCCGAACGAGTCGCGCATCGCGGAGCTGATGGAGCGCTCGCTGATGCTGGTCACCGCGCTGACACCGCACATCGGCTATGACCGCGCGGCTCAGATCGCAAAGCAAGCGCACCGGGAAGGCACTACGCTGCGTGAGGCGGCGCTCGCCTCCGGTCATGTGAGCGAACGGGATTTCGACCGCTGGGTGCGGCCCGAGGCGATGATCGGCAAAGGCTCGGAGCGATGAATATCTGCAGGCGGGAAACCCTCTCGCTCGGCGTCCACTCCAACTTTCACATCCATCGGAGAAGGCAAATGACCAAGCAACCGCCCCCTGCGCCAGGCTTGCCGGCAAAGACGCTGAAGGTCACCGGCAACGAATTGCCCCCAGCGCACGCACCCCATCACGACGACTGGCTGCTCGATGAAGCGCTGGTCGATACCTTTTCCGGGACCGATCCGATCGCAGTAGCCCAGAACGCGCCGTCCAACGACGAGGCCGTGTGAGGATTTCGATGAAGCCCAAGACCGCACGACATCGTCGAGCGCCACGCACCCCGCCGCTGGCACCCGGGCTGCCGGTCGACGAGCACGAAGAGGAATTGATCGACGAGGCGCTAACCGAGACTTTTCCAGCCAGCGATCCGATCGCGGTGCCGCTGCCTGATGAAGTGAAGCGACCCGTTGGCAAGCGCGGTTAAGACAGTCGTTCGAATTTGCCGAAATGCACCAGGATCGTCGGCAGCACCAGAAGGTTCAACACCGTCG
>Ga0335082_10010302_pt1 | contig 10140 bp, 8 predicted proteins | sample Lox_Sample_41_FD_206718 | JGI IMG/M metagenome (GOLD analysis project Ga0335082, IMG submission 206718) | Soil microbial communities from Loxahatchee National Wildlife Refuge, Florida, United States - Lox_Sample_4.1 | ecosystem: Environmental > Terrestrial > Soil > Wetlands | place: USA: Florida...
GCGGCCAACGTCGTGGCGATTCCCTGGACGGAGGGCGTGCTCCTTCCCGCCGCGATCGTCGCTGCCCTGCTTGCCGGGTTCGCTCCGGACGCGCGCGCGACCGGGCTCGTCCTCGCGGCGTCCGCGCGCGTCGCGGCGCTCTCGCTCGATCTCCTCGAGGCCGCCGCCGGCCGGCTCCCCGAGGCCTGGACCGCGCAGCCCGATGCGCTCGCGCTCGTGGCAGGCGCGTTCGCTGCGGGGGCGGTCGTCCTGCTTCGGAGCACGGCCCTCCGCTGCCTCGGCGCCCTCGCGATCTGCGCGGGGCTGGCGCTGGCGCCGCCCGCCGCGATCGAGCCCCGCCCTCCCCGCGCCGTCCAGCTCGACGTGGGCCAGGGCGACGCAGCGGTCGTCCAGGGACGCGACGCCGCGCTCCTGATCGACGGCGGGCCCGCAGTCCCGGGCGGCCCCGATCTCGGCGCCGCCGTCGTGCTGCCCGCGCTGCGCGCGCTCGGGGTCCGGCGCCTCGATCTCGTGATCGCGAGCCATGCTGACCTCGACCACCGCGGCGGACTCCCGGCCGTGCTGCGCGGGCTTCGCGTCGACCGGCTCTGGCTGCCCTTCGGCGGGCGCGCCGATCCGGCCTTCGCCGCCCTCCTCGCCGTCGCGCAGGAGCGCGGGGTCGCGGTCGCGGAGCGCGGCGCGGGCTCAGCCGTGGAGAACCTCGGCGACCTGCGCGTGGAGCCGCTCTGGCCGTCCGCCGATGCGCGGGGCGCGCGCAACGACCGCTCGCTCGTGGTGCGCGTGGGCGCGGGCGAGCACGCGCTGCTCTACCCGGGCGACGTCGAGCAGGGCGCGGAGGCGGGACTCCTCGCGGCGGGCAGCGCGCTCCGCAGCGAGGCGCTCAAGCTCGCCCACCACGGGAGCCGTACCTCGTCGTCGTCGGAGCTCCTCGCGGCGGTCGGAGGCGACGTCGCGCTCGTGTCGGCGCCGCGCTTCAGCCGCTTCGGCATGCCGCACCGCGAGGTCGTCGCGCGGGTCGAACGCGCTGGCTACGCGCTCTGGTGGACGGGTCGTGACGGCGCGGTCCTGATCGGGCTCGGCCCCGTGCTCTGGGTGCGCGGCTGGCGTTGACCGGGCGGCCGCTCTTGTCTCCCCGGTGCGCGGGCGGATACGATCCCTCCGATGGCCGAGCCCGAATCGCAGCCCGAGCTCATCGAGGTGCGACCCGACGAGCGCTTCGACGAGATGCGCCTGGCGGGTTGGCTGAGCGGGAGGCTCCCCGGCTCCGACGGGCCGCTCGCGGTTCGTCAGTTCGGCGGCGGGCACGCGAACCTCACCTACTGGCTTCGCTTCGGCGAGGGGCCCCGCGCGGTCGAGTACGTGCTCCGCCGGCCGCCGCTCGGCCCCGTCGCCCCGGGCTCCCACGACATGTCGCGCGAGCACCGCGTGCTCGCCGTCCTCTGGCGCGCCTTCCCGCTGGCCCCGCGCTCGTTCCTCTTCTGCGACGACGCGGCGGTGATCGGCGCGCCCTTCTTCGTGATGGAGCGGCGCCACGGCATCGTCGTGCGCGGCGGCATCCCGGCCGCGTTCGGCGGCGGGCGCGACGAGGTCGCCAACCGCAAGCTCTCGGAGGTGGTGGTCGACGTGCTCGCCGACTTCCACGCCGTCGACCCGGCCGCTGCGGGCCTCGGCGACCTCGGCCGGCCGGAGGGCTTCCTCGAGCGTCAGGTGCGCGGCTGGACCGAGCGCTTCGAGCGCGCGCGCGTCGAGGCGAACCCGCTGGCCGACGAGCTGCAGCGCTGGCTGGTCGACAACCTGCCGGCGTCGACGCCGGCGACGCTCCTCCACAACGACTGGCGCCTCGACAACATGGCGGTCGCCGCGGACGACCCCGGCCGCTGCGTCGCGGTCTACGACTGGGACATGTGCACGCGCGGAGATCCCCTCGCCGACCTCGGGACCGTACTCGCAGTCTGGTACGAGCCCGACGAGGTGCCCGCGTCGCTGAACCCGATGCCGACGCGGATCCCGGGCTTCCTGCGCCGGGACGACGCCGCCAAGCGCTACGGCGAGCGGAGCGGGCGGGACCTCGCGCAGCTTTCCTACTACCTGGTCTTCGGTACCTTCAAGATGGCGGTCGTGCTGCAGCAGATCTACGTGCGCTTCCACCGCGGCCAGACGCAGGACCAGCGCTTCGCGGGCATGGGCGAGGGCGCCAAGTCGCTCTTCCTCCTCGCCGACGCGCGCCGCCCCTGAGCAGTGCGGTAGGCTCCCTGCCCAAGAGGAGCCGCCCGATGGCCATCGACTTCCGGTTCTCCGAAGAGATCGAGCTCGTCCGCCGGCGCGTGCGGGACTTCGTCGAGAAGGTCGTGCGACCCGCGGAGCAGGAGATCGACGCGCACGAGGGCGACCGCAAGGTGCTCGTCGAGCAGGTGATCCGGATGCGCAAGGCCGCGCAGGAGTGGGGGCTCTGGCTGCCGCACATGCCCGAGGAGTACGGCGGCATGGGGCTCGGCCACGTGGCGATGGCAGCCGTTTCGGCCGAGGCGGCGAAGTCGCGCTTCGGCCCCTTCGCACTGAACGCGCAGGCTCCCGACGAGGGCAACATGCACACCCTCCACCACTGGGGGACGGAGGAGCAGAAGCAGAAGTACCTGCGCCCGCTCTGCGACGGGCGCAAGCGCTCGTGCTTCGCGATGACCGAGCCCGAGGTGGCGGGATCGGATCCGACGCTGATCCAGACCCGCGCGGTGGAGCGCGACGATCACTGGCTCGTCAACGGGCACAAGTGGTTCATCTCGGGGGCGCACGGCGCGAACTTCGCGATCCTGATCGCGCGCACCGAGGACGACCCCGAGGTGCCGCAGGCCTGCAACACCGCCTTCCTGGTCGACATCCCGACCCCCGGCTGGGAGGTCGTGCGCGACGTCCACACGATGAGCGGGCCGAGCCACAACCACTGCGAGATCCGCATCACCGACCTGCGCATCCCGAAGGGGAACGTGCTCGGCGGGCGAGGGCAGGGCCACCGGCTCGGCCAGTACCGGCTCGGGCCGGCGCGGCTGGCGCACTGCATGCGCTGGATCGGTCAGGCCGAGACGGCGCTCAACATGACGATCGACCGCGCCCTCAAGCGCTTCGCACACGGATCGCTGCTCGCCGAGAAGCAGGGCATCCAGTGGATGATCGCCGACAGCACGATGGAGCTCTACCAGTGCAAGCTGATGGTGCTGCACGCGGCGTACAAGATCGACCGCGGCGAGGACTTCAAGAGCGAGGTCTCGATGGCGAAGCACTTCGTCGCGAACGCGCTCGGCCGCATCATCGACCGCGCGATCCAGGTCCACGGCGCGCTCGGCTACTCGACCGATACGCCGCTCGCGCACATGGCGACGCAGGCGCGCTGGGCGCGCTTCGCCGACGGCGCCGACGAGGTGCACCAGTGGCGCATCGCGCAGCGCGCGATCGAGGCGTACACGAAGACGGGAAGCGTGAGCGCGGCGGCCGGCGACCTGCCGCTCTGAGGCGCGCGGCCGGCGCGCAGGGGAGGCGATGCGCGCCGACCGGCTCCTGACGCGACCCTTCCTGCTCTGCTCGGCCGCCAACTTCCTGCAGGCGCTGGCGTTCAACTTCTACCTACACGTCCCCGGTTTCCTGCACGAGCTCGGCGCGGGCGAGGTCGAGATCGGCGCGCTCTCGGCAACGACCGCCGTCGCTGCGATCGCGGTGCGGCCGCCGCTCGGCCGCGCGATGGATCGGCATGGCCGCCGCACGCTGATCTGGCTCGCCGGCGCCGCCAACACCGCCGTCTGCCTGCTCTACCTGACCGTCCACTCGCTGGGCCCCTGGGCCTACGTCGTGCGGGTCCTGCACGGGCTGGCGGAGGCGACGCTCTTCACCGTGCTCTTCACGATCGCCGCCGACTGGGTCCCGGCGAGCCGGCGCACCGAGGGCCTCGCCCTCTACGGCGCCACCGGCATGCTGCCGATCTCGCTCGGCGGGGTGCTCGGCGACGCGATCCTCGAACGGGCGAGCTACGCCGCGCTCTTCGAGGCCTCGGCGGTCGCGGCCGGCGCCTCGCTCCTGTGCTCGCTCCCGCTCGAGGAGCATCCGCGCGCCGCGATCGCCGCGCGCGACGGGCGCGGCGAGTTCCTCGTGGTGCTCGCGCAGCGCGACCTGGCCCCTCTCTGGTTCCTCGGCGCGGTCTTCGGCGTCGTGCTGACCGGCGTCTTCGTCTTCGTGAAGCGCTTCGCCATGGAGACGCACGTGGCGAGCGTCGGCGCGTTCTTCTCGGCCTACACCGGCGCGGCGATCGCCGTCCGGCTCTTCGGCGGGCGCTTGCCGGACCGGATCGGAGTGAAGCGCGTGCTCTTCCCCGCGCTCGCCACGCTCTCCGCCGGTCTCGCATTCCTGGGCCTCGCCGCCGGGGCGCGCGAGGTGCTGGCTGCCGGCGTGCTCTGCGGGGTGGGACACGGCTTCACCTACCCGATCCTCTCCTCGCTCGCGGTGACGCGCGCCCGGGAGGCCGACCGGGGCACCGCCATCGCGATCCTGACCGCGCTCCCGGATCTGGGGGCGTTGCTCGGGGCTCCGAGCCTCGGCTGGGTGATCGAGGAGCGCGGCTTCGCGGCGATGTTCGCCGGCGCGGCGGGGCTCTTCGCGGTCGGGAGCGTTGCCTTCGCGCTTTGGGACCGTCGCGCCGTCGGGTCGGCGCACGCCCTGGGCTAGACTGGGCGCCTCTTCGACGGAGGAGGCCATGGCCGAGTTCGAGTTCCCGGTGGACCGGAGCGCGATCCTGGCCTTCGCGGCCGCGCTCGGGGAGACCAATCCCATCTACTGGGACGAGGCGCACGCGGCCAAGACGCCGCTCGGCGCGGTGATCGCGCCGCCCACCTTCGCTGTCGCGTCAGCGCACTGGAACCCCCACCACGCGCTCAGGGGGATCCGCCGCATTCCCGCCGCGGCGCCGGGCCGGGAGGCGCGCCCGAGCGAGAGCGCCGGCGACGGAGCCTCGCTCCTGCGCGTGCTCCACGGCGAGCAGCGCTTCGTCTACCACCAGCCGATCCGCGCGGGCATGCGGCTTCGCGTCTCCACGCGCGCAGGCAAGAGCTGGGAGAAGCAAGGCAAGCGCGGTGGCAAGCTGCGCTTCTCCGAGACGATCACCGAGTACCGCGACGAGGCTGGCGAGCTGGTGGTCACCGCGACCAGCGTCGGCGTCGTCACCGAGAAGGCGGTCGAGGCATGAGCGGACACCCGAAGCGACGCGCCTCCGAGCTCGCCGTCGGCCAGACCCACGAGGCGCTCCTGGTCGAGGACTTGAGCCGCACGCAGATCGCGATGTACGCGGGCGCCTCGGGCGACTTCAACCCGATCCACCACGACGAGCCCTTCGCCCGCTCGGCGGGCTATCCCTCCGTCTTCGCCCATGGGATGCTCTCGATGGGCCTCGCCGGGCGTCTCCTCACCGACTGGCTGGGCGACGGCGTGCTGCGCGAGTTCGGCGTGCGCTTCGTGCGTCAGGTCTGGCCGGGCGACACGCTGCGCGGCAGGGCGATCGTCACCGCTGTCGGCGCCGACGGTCGCGTGGCGCTCGAGGTCGCGGCGAGCAACCAGCGCGGCGAGCCCGTGATCGCGGGCGAGGCCGTCGCGCTGCTGCCGGCCTGAGGGCGGGCCGCCGGGAGATGGCGATGCAGCGCGAGCAGGTCGAGGATCTCGCGGCGCGCAAGGCGCGGGCAGCCGCGATGGGCGGCGCCGAGCGCATCGCCAAGCAACACGCGCGCGGCAAGCTGACTGCCCGCGAGCGGATCGCGCTGCTCTTCGACGGCGGCGCCTTCGACGAGATCGGCGTGCTCGGAAAGCAGCCGGGCGTCGAATCGCCCGCCGACGCGGTGGTGTGCGGGTTCGGAAAGATCGACGGCCGGCCCGCAGGTGTGGCCGCCTACGACTTTACCGTGCTCGGCGGCTCGATGGGTCCGACCGGGGAGACCAAGGTCGCGCGGCTGCGCGAGCTGTGCCTGCGACACCGCATGCCGATCGTCTGGCTGGTGGACTCGGGTGGCGCCCGGATCGGCGGCGGCGGGATGGGCGGCGGCGGCCCCGCCGACGAGGAGAGCGGAGCCTCGAGCTTCGCCGAAACCGGCGCGCTCTTCCGCGAGCAGGTGATCCTCTCGGGCGTCGTCCCACAGGTGGCCGCCATGGTGGGGCCCGGCGCGGCGGGCACCGCGTACATCCCGGGCCTTGCCGACTTCGTGCCGATGGTGAAGGGCACCTCGTCAATGGCGCTCGGCGGCCCCTATCTGGTGAAGGCCGCCGTCGGCGAGGACGTCTCCGAGGAGGAGCTCGGAGGCTCGAAGGTCCACTGCGAGATCTCGGGCGTCGCGGACCTCGAGGTCGCGGACGACCCGGCCTGCATGCAGGCGATCCGCACCTACCTCTCGTTCCTGCCGAGCCATTGCGAGGAGCCACCGCCGCGGCGGCCCTGCGACGACCCGATCGACCGCGCGGACGAGGCGCTGCTCGACCTGGTGCCCGAGAACCCGCGGCGCGCCTACGACATGCGCAAGCTCGTCGCGCTACTCGCGGACGGCGCCGACGTATTCGAGCTCAAGCCGCGCTTCGCGCGCAACTTGGTGACTGCCTTCATCCGCGTCGCCGGCCGCCCGCTCGGCGTCGTCGCCAACAACCCGATGTTCCTCGGCGGCGTCCTCGACGTCGACAGCGCCGACAAGGCTGCCAAGTTCGTCCAGATCTGCGACGCCTTCGGGGTGCCGCTCCTGTTCCTTCAGGACACGCCCGGCTTCGTGATCGGCTCGAAGGTCGAGCGCGCCGGCATCATCCGCCACGGCGCAAAGATGCTGCACTACGTCTCGTCGGCGACGGTGCCGAAGCTCTGCGTGGTCGTGCGCAAGGCGTACGGCGCAGGCTACTACGCGATGAACGGGCGCGCCTACGAGCCCGACTGGATCGCGGCCTGGCCTGGCGCCGAGATTGCGGTGATGGGGCCGGAAGGCATGGTCTCGATCTTCGCGCAGAAGCGCCTGCGCGAGCTCGCGAGCGACGCCGAGCGGCGCAGCTTCATCGAGCAGGCGGCGGCGCGGATCCGCAAGGGCATCAACCCCTACGTGCCGGCGATCCGCGCGATGATCGACGACGTGATCGACCCGCGCCAGACGCGCGGCTGCCTGGCGCGCGCCCTCGAGCGCTTTGCGAGCAAGCGCGTGGAGCGGCCTTGGCGCAAGCGCGGCGTCGTTCCGGTCTGACCCGCGCCGCCGCGGCGCTGGCCGCCGCGGGGATCGCCTGCCACCCGGGCGGCGTCGATCCTGCGGGCCGCTACCCGGCGCTCCGCTCGATTCGCGGCGAGCGGCTCGGCGAGACGAATCCATACGTGTTGCCTGCGGGCGGCGAGGTCGCGCTCTTCGTCTGCCGCTTCTCGATCGAGGCGCCGCTCGGGGTGGCGTTGGCGCCCGACGCCCGCCCCGAGGAGCGGGCCGCGCTGCTCGCGGCCCTGCGCGCCTGGGAGCAGGCGATCCCGGGGCTGCGCTTCCGCGAGGTCGACGTCGAGCACGCCGCCATCGCGATCGGGCTCGAGGACGCGTCGCTCAAGACCGGGGCCGGCCTCGACACGGCGAACACCGTGGCGGACTGCCGGCTCGCGCCGCTCTCGAAGCAGCGCGACCGGGCGCAGCTCCGCGCGGAGCTCGTGCGCGCGTCGATCCGGATCGCGCGCCACACCAACCCAGACTGGCAGGAGCACACGCGGGAGATCACGCCGCCGGAGCTTGCCGGCGTGGCGCTGCACGAGCTCGGCCACGCGCTCGGCTTCCAGGGCCACGCGCGGCAGGGCGATACCGTGATGGTGCGCGAGGTCGAGGTCGTGCAGCGGGCGGGGCGCCGGCTCCTCGCGGGCGAGCCGTTCGCCGACCCGACGCTGCGCGCCCTCTACGCGTTGCCGCCCGGGGCCGTACTCTCGCGCGCTCCCGTCGCCGCGGCGCGCACCGAGCCCGTCGACCGGCTGGCGGCGCTCGCCGAGCGCGACGGCCTCGACGGGCCCTACGCGCGCGTGGGCGAGGCGGCGGCGCGCCTCTGGTGGCGCGACGGGTCCGGCCGCGAGGTCGGCGTCGTCGTGCCGGGCGTCGCCGCGCTGATCCGGGATCCCCAGACGCTGGCCGTCCTGCCCGACGGCCCCGCGCGCGACGCGCTGGCGCGCGGCGCCGCCCCCTGATCAGGCGTCGACCTCGAGGCTCCGCAGGCGATCGGCGGCGTCGACGTACTCCTCGACGAGCCCGAAGATCACCTCGCGCACCGAGCGGACCTCGTTCATCTGGCCGACCACCTGGCCGACCGGATTGAAGGCGACGCGCTGCGCCTGGGGGGACTTCGCGTAGCGGTTGGTGCGCCGCACCATGTCCATCGTCACCATCCCCTGGAGCGGCATGCCGAGCGGCTTGGGGGCGTCAGGCTTCTCCCAGGCCTCGGTCCAGTCGTTGCGGAGCATACGGCAGGGCTTGCCGGTGACCGAGCGCGAGCGCACCGTATCCTCGCTGGTGGCGTGCAGGTAGGATTCGAGCTGCGCCGGCTGCGCGTCCGCCTCCTCCACCGTCAGCCAGAGCGAGCCGGTCCAAACGCCCTGCGCGCCCATCGCGAGCGCCGCGGCGATCTGGCGGCCCGAGCCGATGCCACCGGCGGCGAGCACCGGCGTCGGCGCCACGGCGTCGATCACCTGCGGCCAGAGCACGACGCTGCCGATCTCGCCGGTGTGGCCGCCGCCCTCCGTGCCCTGCGCGATCACGATGTCCACGCCGGCGTCGCGGTGGCGGCGCGCCTGGTGGACCTTGCCACACAGCGCGGCGACGAGGCGGCCGGACTCGTGGATCTCCTTGATCACGTCGGGCGGTGGCGTGCCGAGCGCGTTCGCGACGACCTTCACCTTGGGGTGTTCGAGGATCACGCGAATCTGCGGCGCGGCCGTCGCGGCCGTCCAGCCGAGCAGATCGATGTGGTGCTCGTCGGGCGGCAGCTCGGGGACCCCGTGGTCCGCGAGCACCTTGTTGGCGAACTCCCGGTGCTGCGGCGGGATCATCGCGCGCAGCTGCTGCTCGAGCTTCTTCGGGTCGAGCTCGCCCATCCCTTCGTACTTACCGGGGATCACGATGTCGACGCCGTAGGGCTTGTCGCCGACGTGCTCGTCGATCCACCTGAGCTCGATCTCGAGCTGCTCGGGCGAGAAGCCGACCGCCCCGAGCACGCCGAACCCGCCGGCCTGGCTGACGGCGGCGACGACGTCGCGGCAGTGGCTAAAGGCGAAGATGGGAAACTCGATTCCGAGGCGTTCGCAGAGCTCGGTGCGCATGGAGGGATCCCCGGTTGGAGGGCCGAAGGCTACCGCAAGCCCGCGCACGGGGCCCGGCCTCGGAGGTGCGGTGCGGCGCGGCGCCGGCCGAGCAAGCGAGGCTCAGCGCACCTTCGGATCGAGGCGGCGGGCGAGGTCGCGCTCGCGGTCGGCCGCGGCCTCGTCGCCGAGCGAGCGGAGCACGAGGCCGAGGCGGAAGTGGGAGACGGCGTCCTTGGGATCGAGGGCGATGGCGCGCTCGAGGTGTGGCCGCGCGGCCTGGGGATCCGACGGCCGGCGCTTGTAGAGAGCCCAGCCGAGCGCCGATTGGTAGGTCGCCTCCTCGGGCCAGAGCTGGGCGGCGGGGGCGAGGAACTCGAGGGCCGCGCCGAAGTTGCCGGCGCGCAGCAGCACCTCGGCCTTGCGATAGAGCGCCTCGGCCTGGACCAGGCGCGCGGCGTCCACGTCCTGGCCGCCGGCGAGGCCCTCGTCGTAGTCGCGCCGGCGCGCCGGATCCTGGAGCACCTCATGGGCCTGCGTGATGCGGGCGAAGACGGAGTTCGCGCGCTCGCGGAGCTCCCCGAGCCCGATCCGGCCGAGCGCGTCGGGATGGAAGCGCTTCGCCGCCGCGAAGTACGCGCGCTTGATCGACTCGGGATCCGCTCGCCGGTCGACGCCGAGCAGCTCATAGTGATCGACCGAGCCGAGCTTCTCGTGGAGCTCGAAGATGCGCGCGCGCAGCGCCTCGCTCGCGGGAGTCGGCCTGGCGGGCTGCGGCGATTCGACCGCCGATGCTGCGCGGGCGCGCTGCGCGGCCTCCGCCCGGCCGTCCG
>Ga0335082_10010303_pt1 | contig 10140 bp, 7 predicted proteins | sample Lox_Sample_41_FD_206718 | JGI IMG/M metagenome (GOLD analysis project Ga0335082, IMG submission 206718) | Soil microbial communities from Loxahatchee National Wildlife Refuge, Florida, United States - Lox_Sample_4.1 | ecosystem: Environmental > Terrestrial > Soil > Wetlands | place: USA: Florida...
GTGATCTCAGCGCAATAAACAGTGTGATAAGGGGCTCCAGTCGGAGCCCCACTTTTATGGCTGGGGCTCACCTGCGGTGTGCCTTATCTTCCACAAACCGATTGCGCTTGTCCCGTGGTGGTAGCAACATCGATCCCGAGCCGACAATCCAACATTTCGGCCCAAACCGACATCCAATCGTGCTGGACGACATGCCCTCTCCAATCTCCCACATTCCTTTACGTTTACTCATCTTTCCAATGGTGCTTGCGCTCGTATTCCAGCCATCTGCCTGCCATCGCGCTGATGTCCGCTCATCTCTCGCCGCCAACAGCCTGGTTGCTCATTCGAGTAATCCCACTATGTTGGCGGTGTACCTTCCATGGTTCGGAAGCGCCGGCCACATCAATGTTGGCTATTCCTCTCAGGACCGGGTTGTCATTGCAAAGCAGATTGAAGAAGCCAAACGGCTCGGCATCGCCGGCTTCGTGGTGAACTGGTATGGTGCGCAGCATGAATTCGAGGACAAGGCGTACGCCCTGATGCAGCAGGTGGCAGCGGAGAAAAACTTTCAGGTCGCCCTAATGTACGATGAAAATGACAGCGACCCCGCTAATGCCACCGATCTAGTACTCCTCGACCTGCAGTATGCCTACGATCACTATGCCGGCCCTGACGCGACAGTCGCACCGACCGCATACTTGCACTACCAAGGACGCCCGGTGATCTTCATTTTCCCCAAGGGCGGCCATGCAGATTGGAACCGCGTGCACCAGACTGTCACCTCCTGGAAAAATCCCCCACTGTTGATCTTTAAGGATGTTTCCAAGGAATATTCCAATGCATTTGACGGATTCTACGCGTGGGTCAATCCCGGCGCGCGGGGCTGGCAGGCAGATGGCGGAAACTGGGGTGAGCAGTACTTGGAGTCCTTCTATAAGACGATGGCCTCCGACTATCCCTCCAAGATCGCCATGGGGGCCGCATGGCCAGGGTTTGATGACTCCAAAGCGAGCTGGAGCCAAAACCGCAAGATGAATTCGCGCTGCGGACGCACATTCGAAGACACTGTGAACCTCTTCCGCAGCTATGATCACCAGCATCCGATGCCGTTTCTCATGGTCGAAACCTGGAACGACTATGAAGAAGGAACGGCGATTGAGAAGGGGCTGCACCCATGCAAGTAAGGAAGCGCGCCAGTACCGCCCATTACTGTGGTGGTCCGCTATTCTGATGAGCGGGCGGCGTGGTTTGCGGCATCGCCGGCCCCTGCTCCTCTGGCTGCCGGTCGTTGTCAGGCAGTGACTCCAACATTTCATGTGCCGGCGCGTCTGGACTGCTATTTGTTGGTTGGGGCGGAGTCGCGGGTTCAATTACCGCCTCGTTATTGCGATAGCGCAGGACGATCTGACCGCCCTCGGAACGGCGAGCCGCGGCTGCTTCTTCCGTGGCTTCTACGACAGCCCGATCATTAGCACCGGCAACTGCGGCCATCTTCATGCCTTCCATCCTGGTGTTCGTCGCGTAAGCCACTCTCATGTTCGCCTGACGAGCTTCTTTGGCCTTTCCGTAGTAGTAGTCTGCAGTTTCGCGGTCTCCGTCCAGCTCTGCCAAGTAACCCATATTATTTAAGACAAAGGCATTTTTTGGATCGAGCCCGTATGCCTGCCGGAAATATTGCCGTGCCTGCTTGTAATCGTTGCGGCTGATGGCAGCAACACCCCGAGTGTTTAAGTTCGCGACTTGCGAGCTGACATCTCGCTGGTGGGTCATCAAGGCTTGCATCTTATTCGCATTTGTGGCGGCGACTTGGCTGATACCCTTGCCCCGCCATGACGGATGTGTCGTTACCAGGATGGGAGAGTCGGAATGCTGCTTGGCAGCCCGAAGGTAATATGCATAGGCCTCTTCCAGTTCACCTTCGTTTTCCTTTGCAAACCCGAGGTTGTTCAGGGTGAAGGGGTTGTTGGGGTCAAGCTTGAGTGCGTTCTGTAAGGACAGGTCCGCGTCCCGCGCTCTACCCTTCTCCAGCATGCCCATGGCCGCCACATTGAGGTGATTGATTTGCATCCTGACGTCGGCGGCGTTGCCGGCAATTTCATCAACTGGCTTCCCCAACGCGCTGCGATCAGTCGACTTATAGACAATGGCATCTGACCTCCGTGTCTGGGCGAGGTCGTAATAGCGCTCTGCGCGGTCAATCTGCCCATCTAATTCGGCAATGTACCCGAGATTGTTGAGCGTGAATGGATCGTCCGGATCGATAAGGTACGCCTTGTAGAAGGTGGCTCTGGCTTTTTTGTAATCGTGCTTCTCCAATTCCTTCACGCCCTCCTGATTCAGCTTTTGCACCGGAGTCGGCTTGGAGCGTTTGGGAATGCTGATGCGGATATCACCAGCGACGGCAGGGACGGCGAGCGCGCCAAGCAAGAGCAGCGCGATATGCATTCGCATGGAACTGACCGGCACGAGGCGGAGTCCAGGAAGGATGACCTTTGGAGAAGCGTTGTTGCCAAGGGTCCTTGCCGGTTGGCGGAAGAACCGGATTCCTAGATAATTCGACATTTTTTCACCCGGCAGCTTTTCATCGACACGAGAACGCTAATGTTAGATGGGAGCCTGTTCCGGTGGGTTGGCGGCCTGGAGAAAAGAAAAACTTTTCCGCCTGCCGGCGAACATCTGCCGCGTAAGCTGCATCGAATTCTGCCTAGACGCTTACCAGGTGGCCAACACTGGTCTGAGTCGGACGGTGCGGATTCCATGAAACCGGTCCTTAAGAATACATCTCTTGGAAGCCTGCTTATGGTCTTGTTATTCGCAACAGGCGTCCATGCTCAGCAGAACAACAGTTCCGTACAAAAAAGCACCGAGCATACAACGCAAGCTCCCGGAGGCGCGGTGACTTCTCCCGTGCTGGGAATTGCGGCGGGATCCGCACCAGCGCAATCGGCCGCTAATGGATATGGAAAATTCACTTCTATGACCCCAGGTAGGGAAGCTCAACCAGTTCGCACCAGCACCGACAACAACCCTTTCGACCCACTTCTCGAGCCTCCTCCGTTGCCGAAGGGCACGCCGACCCTTATCGGCGGCCTTGCGGTTCGTGTGGACCAGGTCCGTAACCACTTGACCGTTCAGCCATTCGGGGGTGGGGCCAAAGTCAAAGTATTTGTCGATGAGCGCTCGCACATTTACCGCGACGGGACGGAGACTACCGTGCTCGGCATTCACAAAGGTGACCGGGTCTACGTCGATACGATGCTCGATGGCAGTCAGGTGTTCGCCAAGAATGTGCGGGTGGTGACACAAATGGGAACCGCCCAGATGCGTGGTCAGGTCGTACGATTCAATCTGGAAAAAGGGATTATTGTGGTTCGGGACCAGCTATCAGTGAAGCCGGTAGAGTTCGCGATCGGCGCGGGGACTATCTACAATTCGTCCAATGGCACCACAATCGCTGGCGATCTGCAGCCGGGCTCGCTGGTTGACGTCCAGTTTACCCTCGACCGGAACGACCACTACCCGCTTGCGCAAAAAGTCGTGGTTTTGGCCAAACCTGGCGACATGTATCTCTTCGCCGGAGTAGTGCTCAATCTTGACATGCGAACCGGCTCATTGGTACTGCAAAACCAGAGTGATCAGGAAGTTTATGAACTTCGTTTTAACAGATCAGCCCTATCAGATCCTCATGCCTTGAAGGCCGGCTCGGAAGTCAGAGCCCAAACTGTTTTTAATGGAAAAGAATACAAGGTAAACGAAATTCAAGTGGAAAACACAAGCCTGGAACAAGATTCGCAGCCGCAGGTGCAATAGAGGCGGACCAAGGTCAGATACACTCGAGTTTTGAGCCAAAAGTCGCAGCGAGGATGATGGATGGCGCCGAACCGGCGGCTAAGGCGCGGCGCTCAATTCCGAGGCTATCCTCTGAAGCGCGGTGCGCCTGCATCCTTCGCGGACACAAGCCCCCTTTCCGACAATGCAAGACGGACCGAAATAACGCATTCCGTCCAGGCGCCTCTGTAAAAGGTGCTCTGTTTTCGGCAGGCATCTCTACTGCACAAGGCTGAATCTTAGCATTCTGCATAATCTTGGCGGACCTTCTAAACAGTCTTCAACGCCGATGCAGTAAAGATAAGGAAGAATTCGCGGTCATGTGCCCTGGAGCGGAATCAATCATGTTGCGGTTTCGTGTTGCTGCGCTTATGTTTTCTCTCGTCTCCCTTTTAGCTCTCTTTGCTGCCACCGGCTGTGGTGGAGGATCAAATGACTCTCACGGCAATGGAACTCCTGCTATAACCAACTTTGCCGCCAACCCAAGTGTAGCCAGCCCAGGTCAGGCAGTGGATTTTTCCTGGGCGACAAGTAACGCCGCCGCATTCACCGTTTCGCCTGGCATCGCGCAGGCCGGTCAGACTCTACCGCTAGATTCCTCCTCCTATCCATACGACACCAGCGGGCTGAAGCAAACCACGACGTTTACCGCTATCGCCAGCACGGGCTCGGCACAGTCTGCGCCGAGCGCGGTGGTGTTGACCATGGTCGCAGTAACCTTGAACGCATCCCCCATGACCGTTCCGGCAGGTAGTCCGGTGACCCTCACCTACACCGGCCCCAACAACGGCAGCTCCTGGTCGTTAGTAACCATTGGGAATAACAATCCAGTCCAGCTTCCTAGCCCTTCCTGCAGTGGTAATAGCTGTGCGGGAACCTACACCACTGCTCCGCTCACTAATAACACCACATTTGAGGTTGTGGTCACGGGGCCTGCGGGCGGACAGGCTACCTCTCCACAGGTGACGGTCACAGTATCGGGCGCACCTCTCATAACCAGCTTCGCGGTCAGTCCGACGATCGCCGGCCCAGGTCAGTTTGTGAATTTTTCCTGGGCCACCTCCAATGCAACCGCGTTTAATGTGTCGCCAGGCATCAACCAGGACGATCAGACTCTTCCGGTAAATTCCACCGCTTATTCATACAACACCAATGGATTGCTGCAGACCACGAAGTTCACCGCCATCGCCAGCTCCGGCACGACGCAGTCGCCGCCGGCTTCTCTGGTACTAACCATGGTTCCGGTCACGCTGAGTGCCTCTCCGACGAAAATTCAGGCGGGGCAATCGGTCACCTTGACCTACGGCGGCCCGAACAACGGCAGCTCCTGGTCACTGGTAACCATCGGCAATAACAACCCAATGCAGCTTCCTACTCCTTCGTGCAGCGGCGATAGCTGTACTGGAACTTACACCACCGGCCCTCTCAGCAGCGACACCACATTCGAGGTAGCGGTCGCCGGACCAATAGGAGGACAAGCGTATTCCTCCCAGGTGACGATTACCGTGGGAAGCCCAACTACGGTGACGTTGTCCGCTGACCCCACTATGGTCCCTCCGGGTGGAGCCGTAACGCTGTCATGGACGAGCACTAATGCCTCGTCAGTCAGCATCGATCACGGAGTTGGAGAGGTAATGCCAGTTGACAAGGGATCGTATTGCTGTGTTCATCCGACGCAGACTACGACCTACACGGCCACCGCCACTTCGATTTATCCCGGTGCGCCACCCGTGATGGCATCGGCAACCGTAACAGTAAATAGCGGTGGTCTATTGAACCTTAACCACATCATTTTCATGCTTCAGGAAAACCGCGCTTTTGACAACTATTTCGGCGTGCTGGCGCAGTATCGGGTCAATCATCAACCCCCAATCCAAGGGGCTCAGCTAAGTGACGTGAATGACCTTCACACTCTGCCGTCCGGCTACAAAATCAAGAATCCCAGCGGGCAGGAGTTCGGCCCATTCCACGCCCGGACGGAGTGTATCGAGAATCTTTCACCTGCCTGGAACGAAACCCACTATGACATGGATCTGGTAGGCAATGACTGGCTGCACCTAAGCGACAAATCGAAGTATCTGATGGACCGTTTCCTGGACACCACGCTGTCGGGAGGCAGTGGCGACCAGTACGATCCTACCCATACCCGGCCATTGGGTTACTATGATCAGACCGATCTGCCTTTCTATTACGAACTGGCAACTCAGTTCACCACCAGTGACACATGGTATTCGCCGATTCCGGCCAATACTGTACCCAATCGCATGTATCTGTTTGCGGCCACATCCTATGGCCACGGATATCCGCCCACAGATCCCAACGATCCGGCGTGGCAGCGGCCGACCATCTTCCGTGCGCTTACGAATGCAGGAATTACGTGGCGCTACTATTACCAGGACAACAGCGTCTTTCTGGCGAATTGGGCGGATTGGAACGATCCCCAAATCCAAGGGAATGTGCGCAATATTCAGGAGTATTACGACATCTTGGCCAGTCCCAGCGCTGACACGGATTTGCCCCAGGTAGTGTTCATCGAGCGGGCGGGCGAAAAGGGTCTGGATGAGCACCCTGAAAACAATGTGCAGACCGGAGCGGCGGATGTTCAGAAAATCATCACCGCATTGTTCAACAGTTCGGCGTGGCCGGACTCTGCTTTCATCCTCAGCTATGACGAAGGTGGGGGCCTATTTGACCATGTCGGACCGATTCTAGTGACGCCGCCAGACGACCAAAAACCAAACGATCTCATGGGTCATGGAACATATACGCCAGGGCTGTTTAACGTCACCGGATTCCGCGTGCCGGTGATCGTAGTATCACCGTGGTCAAAGCCACAGACCGTGGTCCACCTGCAGACCGACTACACTTCGATCCTGAAGCTGATTGAGGACCGGTATAACGTGCCTTCACTGACCCAGCGTGACGCCACTACCGGGGACATGGCAGACCCAACCAACGGGTTCTTCGACTTCAGCGCTCCCAAGTTGCTGACGGTTCCCCCCTTACCCACACAGCCGACGAATGGAGCCTGCAGTTATCAGTTGGAGGGCCATCCGTAGGCACATTGAAGGCGCTTCGCTTTCGCGGTCGTTTCAGGTGCAGACTCGGGCTGCCTTGTTCAGAGGCCGCTGCTCGTAAAATGGCAATTAAGGTCTGAGGTAGCGTGCCTCTTCAGTTGGCCAGCCGGCATTTTCCCGGTTTGCCTCCAGCACAGCAGCGCATGCGTTCTCCACCGCAGACCTGGCTTGGGGTAACTCCAGGGGCAGAATCACAGTGAATTCTTTCAGCATTCTTGCCAGCGTAAGATAGGCGCCGCGCCACAGGCGAAGAAAATCCGTCGGATATTCCGGCTTTCGCGAGCGCGCCGATTCCGGATCGGCGTCCAGTAGGTAGGCCAGGTCTGGGCGCGGAACCATAGCGGCGACCATGCGAACGAAGACCCTGGTCAGGGGATTGGAAAGGGGCAGGTTAGCGAGCTCATCATATATGTAGCGATCCATGATGATGACATCTGCTCCGGAGCGGCGAGCGGTTGCGATCACGGTCACAAGGTGCAACCCATCGAGGAGGTAAAGTGCGTGACGGACCAGGCTGAGATACCACTTGCGAACATTCTTGTCTCTCCGCTGAACCGGGCGGCCAGGAGCGCCAATCCCTCGTTCGCTGCCAAAAGCCTTATGGACAAAGCCTTCGCGAACGCGGCTGAATACCACCACATCGTCCCAAAAGGCAAGCACCTTCACCGTTAGATTGTGGCCGCCAAGGTACGATCGCAGATACTCGATCTGGGTACTCTTGCCGCAACCGTCCAGTCCGGAGAAGGTGATCAGCAGCTGTCTGTGCAGCGACGACGACATACGGCGAGACCCTTAAATCGCCAACCCAGTCGGCAGGTTATGGCTTCGAGGGAGATGATTTTGTCAGCGCGTACACGACCCCTGTGGCCACTCCCACGGCGGCAATCATACCCATCTTCAGCAGAAGCGAACGCCGCTGATTTTGTTTGGCGGGCGCGATTGCCTCTCCGGCGGGACGGGAGGCTGCGCCCCCGACTGTCGGCACCCCTTCTGCTGTGGCTGAGCCCACCGGCTCCTGGACGGGCTCTTCCGGCGGGGGTTGCGGGGAGGGGGCAGTCGGAAGCGCCTGCGTTGAGCTTTGCGGAACTGATTGCGCCGGAGTCTGGCTGGCCCCATCCGACACCGTAACTGGCTCAAGTGGTCCTTTGGAGGGATCAATCATGGTTCCATCCTGTCCCTGTTTCTGTGGGTACTGGTTAGTCGGCTGCGGCGCAGCGTCCTGTTGAGCCCGGCAGCACTCAGGAAACCCGCACAGCACACACCCCAGCACTGGCGTCATGATCGCTGACAGCAGTCTCTGATGACCTTTCATTTTCATCCTCCCGGACAAAGTGAGAGCAAAGTTGCATTACTTGGGATCGGATATAACCTCGACTCCCAAAGGACTTAGTCCCGGTTGCTTAGCATGCGCTGGTTCCGTGGCCAGTTTGATCAGCCTTCTCACATCAGCATCAGGGTCATAAAAGAGGTTGCGAACCCGATTACGCCCATAGCGCCATAAATTCGACATGCTGGTCTCGTACCAGCACGATTTCGACATATGCGGAGACAGACCGCAAAATATCCGGAACCGCGTCTCCAGGATCGCAGGAGAAGCTAACAATGCGGCCGTCAGGCGATGATTGCCCTCCAGTATCGTGACCGGTGCTCCGTCGTCGATGCCGATCAGCAACACGGCACTGTTGTCTTCGTGATTGCGCAAGTGGTAACTGAGGGCCTGAATCTTCGCAATAAAGTCGCGAGTTCTCCCGTTAAAGGACCTGGCTTTTATCTCCGCCACGATGTCTTTCAGCAGGAAGCTGCCCTTTGCCACGTGGCGCCATGGTGCCCGGGGAAATACCCGGATCCGTTGCAGGTCTTCCCGTTCGATGTGAACTTCCCACCACTGCGTATCGCTGGGCAGCTCCCTCCACATGTGGCCCCGGCGGCGGAACAGCAGGGCCCGGCGCAACTCGTTGCCCGCTTCATCGCCGACCTGTGCGCCAAGAACAAGTTGTTCAAACTGCTCGCGGTCCTGGTGGAATTCCTCCTGATAAAACTCATTCTTCAGGAATTCAGCAATGACTTCTGCCTCAGTAACGTGCCGTAGTCTCTTCATGGAGCCTCCCGCCGGCGGAGGCCCACAGCTTGATAAACGGCAAGGCTACCGCAAGCAACAACACGATCCTGAGAACCTGCTGGACAACGATCACCTCCAACAGCGAAGAGTGAAACCACATAATGCCAAGGACGATCAGTCCACTTACCACCAACTGCAGCCAGCCAGTGTTGGCGATGCGGCGCGACATCTCATACGTGATCAGCACCACCGCGATGGCATACACTCCGGCCGCGGCGGCATTCATGGTCAACAACATATTCAGTCCTGAATCAGCCCGAAATTGCGCTCCAAATAACGCCTGAAAAACAAAAGCCGGAAACGTGGCCAGCACGAGAATGAAGACCAGCGAGATTCCGGTCACCAGAAGCAGAGGAATGGCCAGCATCGAGCCGGAAGATCCCTCCTCCTCGCGCTCAGCGGAAACCGGGAACATCGCGCTGACCACCGACCACGCCGCGAAATACAGCAGGCGTCCTACCAGGGCAATGGCTGCATATAAGCCGGCATCGGCAGGACGGAAAAAATGTTTCACCATCAGAATGTCAATGTTGCTGATGATGACCTGACCAACGAAGAAGACGATGACCTGCCGGGTCTCGCCAAAGGGAGCAGAAATGCCGCCAAACGCGCGGCCGCGCAGCTCGCGAGCATCGTCAGGCAGGCAGAAGGCAAGAATTACGGAGCCGGAGATGGCGGAGACGGCGCCCAGCAGGCCAAAGCCCAAAGCGATCAGTACCATAGCGCCGGCGAACTTGATAAGCGCCTCGGCGGCCATGTTCCAGCTGAGCGCCCGGAATCGGCATGTGCCTTGCAGACCGCCGCGTTTCACGCCCAGTGGGATATAGATAGTCAGTCCTACCGCCAGCAGGATGATGATCCACGGACTTGAGAACCGCAGGTAGCGGGTGAGGGCCGAATTGGCCAGCAGCAGGAGGGCGCCCAATCCGATTCCAATCGCCCACGCCCGCTTCATCAGGTGCTGAAAAACCGCGGCCTTGCGCTCCGGGTTACCAGCCTTGGCGACCAGCTTCGTGCACACCAGCTGGAACGCCAGCGTGATGGCCGAGATCAGCATAAGAATAGTAACCGCAGCCGCGACGTGGCCGAAATCGGCAGGTCCCAGGAGGCGCGCCACGCCGAGGTTATAGGCAA